>Ga0209157_1000032_pt1 | contig 116686 bp, 121 predicted proteins | sample GraSoiAngelo_135_FD_185892 | JGI IMG/M metagenome (GOLD analysis project Ga0209157, IMG submission 185892) | Grasslands soil microbial communities from the Angelo Coastal Reserve, California, USA - 14_0929_05_40cm (SPAdes) (version 2) | ecosystem: Environmental > Terrestrial > Soil >... | reverse complement strand
TCGCGATCTTCGTGCTCCTGCCCTTCGTCGAGCAGATCAGCGTGAGCCTCGAGTGGGCGGCCCGCGTGCACGGCGCCACGCGCCTCGGGGTCGTGCGCCGGGTCATCGTCCCGCTGGCGCTGCCCGGCCTCCTGACCGCGGGGCTCCTGGTCCTCGTCAACACGGTCGCGAACTTCGAGCTGACCTTCCTCCTCTCGGGCGCGGGCTCGCAGACGCTCGTCGTCGCCCTCTACTACGCGGTCTTCGCCGCCGGGATGCGCCCCATCTACTCGGTGGACGCGATGGCCGTGATCTACATGGCCGTGGTGCTGGCCGTCCTCGTGCTGGCGCTCCGCCTCGTGCGCCCGACGCAGATGGTCTTCCGTCTGGACCGTCGGGACTGACGCGGGTCTGACCCCACGCTGGGCCCGAAGGCCGTCAGAACCTGAGGGTCGCTCCCACGAACGGGCCGGAGAGTCGGAGCCTGGCGAAGCTCGAATCCCTTCGACCACGAACCCCTTCGCCCCAGGAGGGGACCGGCTCTGAGTTTGCCGGGGATCACCGGCAGCTGCCAGATCCACCCGAGCCGGAAATAGTGCAGATCGAGCTCGGAGACGACGCGGGTCGAGGCCGGGTAGTCGGTGCGGTTGAACTGGATGGCTCGCCGAGCCCGGATTCCGAGCTTCATCGACGGGCAGGGTATACTCATCCGCGCCTCGGCAACTCTCGAACCCCTTGCGGAGGAGACGCGATGGAACGGATGGCGGTGTCTCGTCGTACCTTCCTCCGGTTGTGCGCAGTCGCGGGGCTCGCGCCGGGGCCGGCCGACGGCGCTGACGCCCCGAAGACGGGTGGCACGCTGCGCGTCGGCTTCTACATCGAGGCCGCCACCATGGACCCTCACCTCTCGGGCAGCAAGGTCGACCGCCAGATCTATCACAACATCTACGAGCCGCTCGTCACGCTCGACACCAAGCTCGGGATCAGGCCGGGCCTGGCCGAGTCGTGGCAGCAGCCGGACTCCAGAACGCTGATCTTCAACCTCCGCCAGGGCGTGAAGTTCCACGATGGGACCGACTTCAACGCCGAGGCCGCCCGGTTCAACTTCAACCGGATGAAGACGGAGCCGAAGTCGGTCCGGAAGGGCGAGGTGGCCAACATCGAATCGGTCGACGTGGTCGATCCCCACACGATCAGGATCAATCTGAAGAAGCCGGACGCGGCCCTGCTGGCCACGCTCACCGACCGGGCCGGCATGATGATCTCCCCGAAGGTCGCCCAGGACCGTGGCGCAGAGCTGCAGCGCAACGCCAAGGGAGCAGGCACTGGCCCCTTCGAGTTCGTCGAGTGGATCAGGGACGACCATCTCCTGATCAAGCGCAACGAGAACTACTGGAACAAGCAGGGCGGGCCCTATCTCGATCGCGTCCGCTACCGCCCGATCCCTGACGACACCGTGAAGCTGCAGAGTCTGCAAGCCGGCGAGATCGACGTGATGGACTACGTTCAGCCCCGCGACGTGGCCGCGGTCAAGGCGGACCGGAACGTGGTCGTGGTCGACGTGCCGTCGCTGGCCGACTTCGCCTATCAACTCAACCACACGCGGCCGCCCTTCAACGTGAAGGCGCTGCGTCAGGCGGTGGCCTACGGCCTGGATCTGGAGCAGATCGTCAGGGGCGTGTGGCTGAACGTCGGCGTGCCGGCCAACGGCCCCGTCCCGCCCACGAGCTGGGCCTATGACAGGACGATCCCGCCCATCAAGCGCGACCTGGCGCGCGCCAAGGCCAAGCTGGCCGAGGGCGGGCAGCCGAGCGGCTTCGCGTTCACCCTGACGACCAACAACATCCCGATCAACATCCAGGAGAGCGAGGTGATCCAGGCCCAGCTCCGTGAAGCCGGTATCACCATGAAGATCAAGCTGGTCGATTCCGCCACGCTGCTCTCGGACGGCAACAGCCGAAACTTCGACATGATCAGCTATCAGTGGAGCGGCCGGCCGGACCCGGACGGCAACACCTATCAGTTCTTCAAGACCACCCCGGGCACGTCGCTCAACTGGTCCGGCATCTCCAACCCGCAGATCGACGCGCTCCTCGACCGGACCCGCGAGGTGGCGAACCAGGCCGAGCGGAAGAGGCTCTTTGGTGAGCTGACGAAGATCCTCCAGGAAGAGCTGCCGATGATCTTCATCATCCACCCCGTCGAACCCAAGGCCTTCAGCCCCAGGGTCCAGGGCTACGAGCCGATTCCGGATGGAATGATGCGGTTCAAGGACGTGTGGCTCCGATGAGGTCCGGCTGACCGGCAGCCGCGCGCCATGGCTCGCCTCGTCCTGCACCGCGTGGCCGCGATCGTGCCGGTCCTGCTCCTCGTCACGGCCGGAGTGTTCGCGCTGCTTCATCTGACGCCCGGCGATCCCATCGACGCCATGATGGCGGAGTCCGTGGACGCCAGCGCCAAAGCGAGTCTCCGGCAGGAACTCGGACTCGACCGGCCGATCCACGTCCAGTACGCGACGTGGATGGGGCGTCTGCTGCGCGGCGACCTCGGGCACTCGATCCGCACCGGCGAGCCCGTCATCGAGAACGTGACCCGCCGGATTCGACCGAGCCTCGAGCTGGCGTCGCTCGCGATGGCCGTCTCGCTGCTGGTCGCCTTCCCGGTCGGAATCGTGTCCGCGATCCGCCGAAACACGGCGCTCGACCGCGCCGCGACGTCGTTCGCGCTGTTCGGCATCTGCATGCCGAACTTCCTCCTGGCCCTGCTGCTGATCTTCCTCTTCGGGGTCACGCTCCGATGGCTGCCGATCTCCGGCTACACGGATCCTGTCGAGGAGCCGCTCGCCGGGCTGCGGTCGCTCGTGCTGCCCGCCGTCACGCTGGGCCTGGCGCTGGCGGCGGTGATCACGCGGACGCTGCGCTCGAGCCTGCTGGACGCCCTCGCCGAGGATTACGTGCGCACTGCCCGAGCCAAGGGGCTCTCGGAGTGGCGGGTCATCCGCGGCCACGTGCTCAAAAATGCCCTGATTCCCGTCGTCACCGTGCTCGGGCTGCAGCTCGGGACGCTGATCGGCGGCGCCGTGATCACCGAGTACGTCTTCGCCTTGCCCGGCGTCGGCCGCCTCGTGGTGGACGCCGTGTTCGCGCGCGACTACCCTCTGGTGCAGGGCGTGATTCTCTTGATCGCCCTCGGCTTCATCCTGAGCAACCTGCTCGTGGACCTCCTCTATGGCTGGATCGATCCCCGGATCCGATATCGCTGAGCGGGCGCCGGCGATCGCACGCCGGGCGGCTCCCGCGCCCGCGCCGGAGCAGCGATGGGTGGTGCTACGCCGGGCGGCGCGCACGCGCCTGGCGCCGTTCGGCGCCGCGGTCCTGCTGGCGGCCGTGTTGGTGGCCCTCGGCGCGCCGCTCCTGGCGCCCTATGACCCGCTCGAACAGAACCTCGGCCAGGCGCTCTCGCGGCCGGGGCGCGCCCACCTGCTCGGCACGGACAACGTGGGGCGCGACGTGATGTCGCGCGTCATCTGGGGCACGCGCGTCTCGCTCGTGGCCGGCTTCGCGTCGGTCGCGATCGCGACCCTGGTGGGCAGTCTGCTCGGCATGCTGGCGGGCTACGCGGGCGGGCGCGCCGACGGGCTGGTGATGCGGGCGATGGACGCGGTGCTCTCGTTTCCCCCGCTGGTCCTGGCGCTGGCGCTCGGCGCCGTGCTCGGCGCAGGCCTGACCGGAGTGCTCATCGCGCTGGGCGTCGTCTACACGCCGACGTTCGCCCGCCTGATGCGCGGCCAGGTGCTCGCCATCGCGCTGCGCGAGTACGTGGACGCCGCCCGCGCCCTCGGCGCGCCCGGCTGGCGGATCGCCTGGCACCATGTCCTGCCGAACGCCGCCCCGCCGATCGTCGTCCAGGCCTCGCTCAGCGTCGCCTTCGCCATTCTCGCCGAGGCATCGTTGTCGTTCCTGGGCCTCGGCATCCAGCCGCCCGGCGCCTCCTGGGGCAGCATGATCAACGCCGGCCGCGGTTACCTCCAGCAGGCGCCATGGATCGTCTTCGGGCCAGGCGCCGCCCTGTTCGTCACCGTGGTGGGGCTGAACTTCGTCGGCGACGCCATCCGCGATGCGCTCGACCCGCGACTGCGCGGGTGACGGCAGATGGTGGACCTCTGAGAGCAGCTCTCCGCCTACCGATACCGCGGATGCCACTCCTGGCCCGTCCACGTGCGCCAGCGCTCGGGAACCACGCGCACGAGCATGCGCGGGCGCTGGGCCGTGCGCGCGGCATATGCGGGGCCAGCGGGTCCGAGGTAGCGGAGCGACAGCCGGTCGGTCAGCTCGTGGAGCCGGGGACTCGCCGCCGGCGCGACGGGGCCCTCGACGAGCTCGGCGTGCCCCTGGACGAGCACGCGGGTGTGCTGGGCGTGGAGGTCGTCGGCCACGTGGAGCGCGACGCGGGGCGCCTCGCGGATGTGCCGCACCCACTCGGCCCCCTCGCGGCCGACGACGAGGAACGCGCGGCGCTCGGCTTCGAACTCGTACCAGACCGGGGTCAGATAGGGCCAGCCGCCCGGCCCGACGGTGGCGATGCGCGCGTTCCACGGCTCGGCCAGGAAGCGGCGGAGCTCGCCCTCGCTGAGGCCGCCGATCTTGTCGCTCGGCTCAAAGGCCACGTCGAGGGCGCCAGTCAGGAGAGCCCGAGCTGCTCTCTGGCGAGCTTCGTCCCGGCGACGAGGCGCTTGAGCTTCTCGAACGCGACCCAGCGCGGCACTGGAAAGAAGCCGCAGTCCGGGACCGCCGAGAGACGCTCGACGGGAATGTGCTTGGCGCAGAGCGCGAGACGCTCGGCAACGTCCTCCGCCGTCTCCATGTAGAACGACTTCACGTCCACGACGCCGCACGCGACCTCGCGGTCGACGCCGATCTCCTTCCAGTGCTCGATCTCGGCCATCTCGCGGTTCGCATACTCGAAGACGAACTGCTGACACCTGGCGTCCAGCAGCGCGGGGAACATCCACCGGTACGACCGCTTGCCGCGCGGGCGTGAGAGGAGGTTGCCGAAGCAGACGTGGTAGGCGATCTTGGCCCGCACGCCCTCCACGCACGCGTTGAACATCTTCACGTACTCGTCGATCTGTCCCGGCACGATCGCCGCCGACGGCTCGTCGATCTGGACGTAGTCGGCGCCAGCCGCGACCAGCGCCTTGAGCTCCGCGTTCACCACCGGAGCCAGGTCCCAGCAGAGCGCCAGCCGGTCATTGTCGTAGGGGTCGCCGGGGCGCAGCTGCACGTGGATCGAGAGCGTCACCGGGCCGGGGCACGTGGCCTTCACGGGCTTGTCGGTCTGGGTCTTGAGGTACCGGAACTCATCGACGACGCCGAGACCCTTCGGCACGGTGATGCGCTGGCGAGGACGGTAGCGCGGCGTGGAATCGTAGGCGTAGAGTCCGGTCTTGCGGAGGGGCTCGATCGGCTCGAGCCCCTCCATCTTCCCGTAAAACGTCTGGACGAAGAAGAATCGGCGCATCTCACCGTCGCAGACGATGTCGACCCCGGCGCGCTCCTGGTCCCGGATGGCCAGCTGGGTCGCGTCGTCGAAGGTCTCCCTCACGTCGGTCTGGCCGTACTCGCCCCCCTTGATCTTGTCGAGGGCCGTCCAGAACCAGCCGGGAAAGCCGTGGCTTCCGATAACATGCGTCGGGATGAGCGGCAGGGTGGCGGGCATCGAGGCTCCTTAGAGTAAACGCTTGGTGATGATCTCGCGCATGACTTCCGAGGTGCCGGAGGCGATGGTCCAGAGACGGACGTCGCGAAAGAAGCCTTCGACCGGGAACTCGCGCATGTAGCCGTAGCCGCCGTGCATCTGCACCGCGTCGTACGCCACGTGGTTGGCGACCTCCGTGGCGAAAAGCTTGGCCATGGAGACCTCGGTGACGCATTCTTCACCCGCGGCGTAGAGCGTCGCGGCGCGGTAGACGAGCTGGCGCGCGGCCTCGAGCTCGGTCGCCAGGTCCGCCACGCGGTGGCGCAGCGCCTGCCGGGCCGCCAGCGGCTCGCCGAACGCCGTGCGCTCCCGCAGGTAGGCGATCGTGTCCTCCAGGGCTTGCGTGGCCCCGGAGAGCGCGAGCACGGCCGCCATGAGACGTTCGCGCTGTAAGCCCTCGGCGAGCTGCTGGAAGCCTCGCCCTTCGGTCCCGAGCAGGTTCGCCGCGGGGACCGGGCACTCCACGAAGGCGAGCTCCGCCGTGTCCGAGGCCCGCATGCCCATCTTGTCGAGCTTGCGGCTCACCGTGAAGCCCGGGAGTCCGCGCTCGACGAGAAACATCGAGAGTCCGTCGTGACGGCGCTCGGGGCTGCCGGGGCCTGTGCGCGCCGCGACGAAGTAGAGATCACCGTAAACGCCGTTGGTGATGAACATCTTGCTCCCGGTGAGCACGTAGTCGTCGCTGCGACGCTCGGCGCGCGTCGCGAGCGCCGCCATGTCCGAGCCGGTGCCGGGCTCGGTGATCGCGAGCGCGCAGACACTCTCGCCGCTGATGATCCGCGGCAGGTATTTGCGCTTCTGCGCGTCCGTGCCGAAGCGGGTGAGCCACGGTGAGGACATGTCCGTATGGACGAGCACGCTGAAGGCGACCCCGCCCGAGCGGCAGCGCGCCATCTCCTCTCCCAGGACGACGCTCGAGAGGAAGTCGCCGCCGCCGCCGCCGTACTCCGTCGGGAACTCGAGGCCGAGGAAGCCGAGCGCGCCGAGGCGCCGCCAGAACGTGCGGGGGATCTGGCCGGCGTCCTCCCACGCGCGGACGTGGGGCGCCACCTCCTTTTCGACGAAGACACGGATGCTCTTGCGGAGCATGGCGTGCTCGTCCGAGAAGATGCCCGCTGTCATGCGGCTAACCCCTCTTCATCTTCGCGCGCTCCAGCTGACGGAGCTCTGTGCGCCGGATCTTGCCGGAAATCGTCTTCGGCAGATCGGCGACGAACTCGATCTCGCGCGGGTATTTGTAGGGGGCGGTGACGGTCTTGACGTGCTCTTGCAGGTCGATGACGAGGGCGGCGCTCGGCGTGTGGCCGGGCGCCAGGACGACGAACGCCTTGACGATCTCGCCGCGGAGCGCATCGGGCTTGCCGATGACGGCCGCCTCCTGCACCGCCGGGTGCTCGACGAGCGCCGACTCTACCTCGAACGGGCCGATACGGTAGGACGCGCTGTTGATGACGTCGTCGGCCCGGCCCACGAACCAGAGGTAGCCCTCCTCGTCCATCGAGGCGCGATCGCCCGTGACGTACCAGTCGCCCCGGTGGCACTTCGCGGTCGCGTCCGGGTTTTTCCAGTACTCCTTGAACATCCCCACGGGGCGCTCGGGTGCCACGCGGACCGCGATGTCGCCCTCCGCCCCGCGGTCCACCTCTCGCCCCTCGTCGTCCACGATGGCGACCGTGTGGCCGGGAGCGGCCGGTCCCATCGAGCCGGGCTTCCAGGGAGTCGCGGGAAACGTCGCCGCCAGCAGGACTGTCTCGGTCTGGCCGTAGCCCTCGTAGATGTGGTGGCCCGTCCCGTCCCGCCACGCCTCGATGACCTCGGGATTGACGGCCTCGCCCGCACCGAGGCAGTGGCGGAGCATCGGGAACCGGTACTTCTTCAGCGGCTCCTGGACCAGCATGCGGTACGCCGTCGGCGGGGCGAAGAACGTCGTGATCGGAAAGCGCTCGAACATGGAGAGCGTCTCCCCCGGCTCGAACTTCTTGCCGCGCGCGTCCCAGACGAAGAGTGCGGCGCCCATGTTCCACGGCGCGAAGCAGCACGTCCACGCGGCCTGGGCCCAGCCGGTGTCGGAGATCGTCCAGTGGAGATCGTCGGGCGTGTTGTCGAGCCAGAACTTCCCGGTGATGACGTGACCGATCGGGTAGGAGGCGTGCGTGTGGAGCACCATCTTCGGGTAGCCGGTCGTGCCCGACGTGAAGTAGATCATCATCGGATCGGCGCTCGCGTTCTGCGGGTGCGTCATCGACGCCGACGCCTGCCGGAGCAGGTCCTCGTACTCGTGCCACCCGCCGCCACGCCCGACGACGATCCGGCGCTTCACCGTGGGGCACTGGGGGAGGACACGCTCGAGCTTCTCCTGATTGTCCTCGTCCGTGATGACGACCGACGCTTCGGCGAGGTTGAGCCGGTACTCGATGTCCTTGGGCGTCAGGAGCGTGGTGCCCGGCACGGAGACGACGCGCGCCCGGATGCACCCGAGGATGATCTCCCACCACTGGTAGACGCGCGGCAGCATGACGAAGACGCGCTCGCCGGCGGTGACGCCGAGTGCGCCGAGGGCGTTGGCGAAGCGGCGAGACCGCTCGCCAAGCTCCGCGTACGTGAAGCGCCGGGGTTGGCCGTCAGCCGCGACCCACAGGAGGGCCAGCTTGGCCGGGTCTCGCGCCCACCGATCGAACGTGTCGAACGCCCAGTTGAAGCGCCCGGGCACCTGGAGCTGGAAGCTTTGGCGGGTCGCCATGTAGTCCGTCATGTTGGGCGCCATGGGCTTCGACGTTACCTCACCTTCGTTGGCTGGGCTTCATGGACGCTGCCGCCCCCGTCCTCGAGGATCGTCTGGCCCGTGATGAAGTCGCTCCCATCCGAGGCCAGGAAGAGTCGCATGGCTCCCTCCCCGCTTCACGTCGTGGGACTCCAAGACCATACAACAAGAGCCGGATCAGGGCACGGTCGCCGCCCCGGGAGGAGACTCGGCGCCGCCTGGAGCGCCTCGAGCAGGAGTACCACGTGAACGCCAGGATCGAAGACCTCGAGCGACGCCTCCGGTCCGCGTCGCAGCCGGCGAAGCCCTACTGGTCGCGGCACACGCGGCGACGCTATCGTCTGGACCGCCGGGACCGACGCGCGTACAATCCGGCGCCATGCCGATCCGCTGGGACGCATCCCGCACTGCGCTGGCGTCGATCGCGGAGGCGGTCGGGCGCACGCCGCTCATCCGATTGAACCGCGCGACCGCCGAGGTCCGTCCAGAGGTCTTCCTGAAGCTCGAGTGGTACGGCCCCACGGGGAGCCTCAAGGACCGGATCTACCTCTACATGTTCGAGCGCGCGGAGGCGCGCGGTGAGCTCGTCCGCGGCATGCGGGTCCTCGAGTGCTCGACCGGCAACGCCGGAATCGCGTGCGCCTTCGTCGCGGCGGTCAAGGGCTACGCGTGCACGATCGTGATGCCCGAGGGGATGAGCGACGAACGGAAGAAGATCATGCGCGCCTACGGCGCCGACCTCGTGTTCACACCCGGCGGGGAGAGCGACGTGGACCTCGCCCTCGCCCGCCTCGACGCGATCCGCGCGGGCGACCCCGCGGGCTACTGGGTGCCCGGCCAGTTCGACAACGCCGACAACGTGGAGGCGCACTACCGCACGACCGGCCCCGAGATCTGGGAGCAGTGCGGCGGGCGCGTGGGGGCGTTCGTCGCCGCGCAGGGCAGCGGCGGAACGCTGACCGGCGTCGGCCGCTTCCTCCGCGAGCGCGACGCGCGGGTGCGGCTCTACGCGGTGGAGCCCGACGAGTGCGCGCTCCTGGCGCGGCGCGAGTGGGGGCCCCACGGGATCGAGGGTATCGGCGACGGGTTCGTGCCCGAGAACCTCGACGTCTCACTCCTCTCCGGCGTGATCACGACGACCACCGACGAGAGCGTCTCGATGGCGCGGCGGCTCGCCGCCGCGGAGGGGATCTTCTGCGGCATCTCGACCGGATGCAACGTCGCGGCGGCGCTGACCCTCGCGCGCCGCCACCCGGAGCTCGCGCCGATCGTGACGATGGCGAACGACACCGGGCAGCGATACTTCACCACGGTGCTGTGCGGCGAGGCCAAGCGCGTCGACGTCCCCGCGCGTGACCACCCGATGGACCCGCGGACCCGCGAGGCGCTCGACCGGTACCAGGCAGGCTGGGAGCTCCTCCCCTGATCCCCAGCGAGTACGACTTCGTCGCCGCGCGGCGGCGGCTCGAGGACAAGCCGAAGTCGGCGGGCGAAAAGCTCACGTCGCTCGACGACGCCGTCGCCCGGATCAAGGACGGTGACCGGGTGGCTGTCGGCGGGTGCCTCTTCTCGCGCACCCCGATGGCGCTCGTGCGCGAGCTCCTCCGGCAGCGCCGCCGCGGGCTCACCCTCGCGCGCAACCTCACGTGCACCGAGGGCGAGTTCCTCATGGTGGCCGGCGCGGTCGAGCGGATCGTGACCGCATGGATGTCGATCGGGCTGCCGTGGGGCGTCTCGAAGATCCTCCGTCACTTCGTCGAGTCCGGTCGGGTGGCGCTCGAGGAGTGGAGCCACCTCGCCCTTGGCCTGCGCTTCCGCGCGGCGGCGATGGGCGTCCCGTTCCTGCCGACGCTGACGATGCTCGGCTCCGACCTGATCGCGGTCGGTGGAACGAAGACGCTGCAAGATCCGTACACCGGGGCGACGCTCGCCGCCGTCCCCGCGCTGTTCCCCGACGTGGCGCTGCTGCACGTGCACCGCGCGGACCGCTTCGGTAACTGCCAGATCGACGGCTATCCCCACATGGACGCCGACATCGCGCAGGCCGCGACGACGGTGCTCGTCACGACCGAGGAGATCGTCTCCGAGGAGGAGACTCGCCGCTATCCCGAGCGCACCGTGCTCCCCGGCTTCGCCGTCGACGCCCTCGTACTGGCGCCGTTCGGCGCATTCCCCCACGAGTGCTACGGCCTCTACGAGGCGGACTTCGACCACTTCGCGGAGTACACGCGGGCGATCGACGCGCGCGGGCCGGCCGCCGTGGCCGACTACCTCGAGCGTTACGTCTACGCGCCCCCCACGTGGGGTGACTATCTCGACCTCTTCGGCGGCGAGCGCCTCGCGCTCCAGCAACGCCGGGCGCGCGAGCTCGTGGGCGCATGACCGCGGCCGAGCTGCTCGCCGTCGTCGCCGCGCGCGAGCTCCGCGACGACACGACGGTCTTCGCCGGCGTCGGCGTGCCGCTCCTCGCCGCCGCCCTCGCCCGAGCGCGCCATGCCCCGCGGCTCACCCTGGTCATCGAAGGCGGCATCATCGGCCCCGAGATCGCGCCGGGTCGGCTACCGATCTCGACCAACGAGATGCGCGCGGGCCGCCGGGCGACGATGCTCCCCGGGATCACCGACGCCTTCCTCTTCGCCCAGCGCGGCTTCGTCGACGTCGGCTTCATGGGCGGCGCGCAGATCGACCGCTATGGGAACATCAACACCAGCGTGCTGGGCACGGACTATTGGAACCCGAAGGTACGGCTGCCGGGAACAGGCGGCGCCAACGACATCGCGTCATTGTGCCGCGAGGTCATCATCGTCACGCCGCACGAGCGGCGCCGCTTCGTCGAACGCGTCGACTTCGTGACGAGCCCGGCGTGGCTCCGCGGCGACGGCTCGCGGCGTGCCGCCGGGCTCCTCTTCGGCGGTGTCTCCCGCGTCGTCACGACGCTCGGGATTCTCGGCTTCGATCCGGACTCGCGGCGCATGCGGATCGAGGCCGTCCACCCCGGCGTCTCGGTGGCGACGGTCCGTGCGCACACGGGCTTCGAGCTCGTCGAGGCAGCGCACGTGGCCGTCACCGCCCCGCCGTCCGAGGAGGAGCTCGAAGCGCTCCGCGCGCTCGACCCCGAGCGGCGGTTCCTCGGCTGAGCCCGCGATGCACTGGGGGCTCGCGCTCCGGAACTTCGTCGGCCCGCGCGATACCCCCGACGTGGACGCCCTCTACACCTACGCCGAACGTGCCGAGGCGCTCGGCTTCGAGTCGGTCTGGGCCTGGGACCACGTGATCCTCGGCGTCGAGCCGGCGTTTCCGATCCTCGACGCGATCGGCATCCTCACGGCGATCGCCGCGCGCACACACCGCATCAAGCTCGGGACGGGGGTGCTCGTCCTTCCGCTCCGGAACCCGACCGTCGCGGCCAAGGCCCTCGCCACGCTCGATGCGATCTCCCATGGCCGGCTCATCCTGGGCGTCGCCGCCGGCTGGTACGCTCGCGAGTTCGACGCCGTGGGCGTGGACTTCAAGCAGCGCGGGCGCCTCTTCGAGCGGAACCTCGCGATCCTGACCCGCCTGTGGACCGAGGAGCGCGTGACCCTCCGTGTGGACGAGTTCAACCTGCGCGAAGCGGCCATGCGGCCCCCCACCATCCAGCGGCCGCGCCCGCCCATCCTGATCGGCGGCTACGTGGACGCGGTCCTCCGCCGGGTCGCCCGGATGGGCGACGGCTGGCTCACCTACTTCTACACGCCGGAGAGCTACCGGAGGTCGTGGGAGAAGATCGTGGGCTTCGCCCGCGACGCAGGCCGCGACCCCGCGACCCTCACGGGGACGAACCAGCTCGCGATCTACGTCGGCGGCTCCCGCGAGGAGACCGAGACACCGATGCGGCGGTGGCTCGAGACGGAGTGGGACGTCGCCGCGTGGAGCGAGTCGACGCTCGAGCACGCGATCCGCGGGAGCGCCGCGGAGTGCGCCGCCCAGCTCCGCGCGCACGTCGCGTCGGGGGTGGACCGGATCGTCCTGATCCCGTACCGCTACGAGCCCGAGCAGGTCGAGCGCGTCGCGCACGAGGTCCTCCCGCTCCTTTAGCAGGCCACCCACGAGAGCGCCGGCCCAGCGCTCCGAGGAATGTCCTCCCGCTCCTTTAGCAGGCCACCCACGGGAGCGCCGGCCGAGCGCTCCGATGAATGTCCTCCCGCGGCTCTGATATCATCTGGCCATGCGCGAGCCCCCTCGCTTCTCAGGCATCATGCCCGCGAACCTCCTGCCGTTCACGGCCGATCTGGCGATCGACGAGCCCGCCTACCGCACGCACCTTCGCTGGCTGGCCGACACCCGGGGGGTCACCGGGATCGTCGCCAACGGCCACGCCGCCGAGGTCTCCTCGCTCTCCCGCGAGGAGCGCCGGCGTGCCCTCGGGATCGCGCTCGACGAGGTCGGCCCGCGGTGCCCCGTCGTCGCGGGCGTTTACGCCGACGGCACGCACGAGGCGGTCGAGCTGGCGAAGGACGCCCGGGCCGAGGGCGCGGCGGGCGTCCTCGTCTTCCCGCCGACCCTCTTCATGTGGGGCGCCCGGGAGAAGCCCGAGATGGCGCTCCGCCACTTCTCCGAGATCGCCGCGCAGGCCGACCTGCCGATCGTCGTCTTCGAGTACCCGCCGGCCTCCGGCATCGGCTACAGCCCCGAGACCCTCGCGAGTCTCGCCGCGATCCCTCAGGTCTCGGCGGTCAAGGATTGGTCGAACGACATCGTCGCCTTCGAGGCGAACCTCCGCGCGTTGCGAGCGACCGGGCGCCCCGTCGCGATGCTCTCCGCCTTCACGCTGTCGCTCATGGCGACCTTCCTGCTCGGCGCCGACGGGGCGATCTCGGGGATGGGCAGCGTCGTCGCCGACCTCCAGGTCGAGCTCTTCGAGGCGTGTCAGAAGGGGGACATGGACGGCGCGCGGCGGATCCACGACCGTCTCGACCCTCTGGTTCACGTCTTCTACGCGCCACCGTTCGTGGACATGCACAACCGCATGAAAGAGGCGCTCGTTCTGCTGGGCCGCATCCCCGCCGCGCACGTGCGCCCGCCGCTCACCCCCGTGAGCGCCACAGAGCGCGAGGCCATCGGGAAAGCGCTCGCGGCCTCGGGCCTCGCCGCGGCGCGGCGCGCCTGAGCCCACACGACCGGAACCCATAGAGGAGACGCGATGGATCTCGGAATCCGGGGCCGCAACGCGATCGTCTGCGCCTCGAGCCGTGGGCTGGGAAAGGCGTGTGCCCTGGCGCTCGCCCTCGAGGGTGTCAACATCACGATGATGGCGCGCACGAAGGACGTGCTCGAGGCGGCCGCGAACGAGATCCGTGAGGCCTCGGGCGTCCGCGTGACCGCCGTCGCCGGCGATGTCACGACGGAGGCCGGGCGCGCGGCGCTGCTCGCCGCGTGCCCCGCGCCCGATATCCTCGTCAACAACGCGGGCGGCCCCCCGCCCGGCGACTTCCGGGAGTGGGACCGCGACACGTGGGTCCGGGCGCTCGACGCGAACATGATCACGCCGATCCTCCTGATCAAGGCGACCGTGGACGGCATGATCGCCCGTCGCTTCGGCCGTATCGTCAACATCACGTCGAGCGCCGTGAAGCATCCCATCGACATCCTGGGCCTCTCGAACGGGGCGCGCACCGGGCTCACGGGCTTCGTCGCGGGGCTCGCGCGCAAGACCGTCGCCGACAACGTCACGATCAATAACCTCCTCCCCGGCCCCTTCGACACCGACCGGTTACGCTCGACGATCGCCATCCAGGCGAAGACGAGCGGCCGGACCGCCGAGGAGGTCGTGCGTGACCGCCACCGGGCCACCCCCGCGGGCCGCTTCGGCAGCCCGGCGGAGTTCGGCGGGCTCTGTGCGTTCGTCTGCAGCGCGCACACGGGCTTCATCACGGGCCAGAACTTCCTGATCGACGGCGGGACCTACCCGGGCACGCTCTGAGCCCAGGGCCTCTTGCACGGTCCGACCGGTTAGTGTAGTAAGAGGCAACCCTTTCCCGAAACTCTCCGCCCACGCCGTGGGCTTCCGAAGGAGGCTGGCGATGGCCGAACGTTGGCAGGAGGAACCCTGGGCGAAGGACATCTGGTGGAGCGGCAAGACCACGCGGCGGCGCTTCCTCGGATTCTCGGCCGCGACCGCAGGCGCGCTCGGCGCAACGGTGCTGGTTCCGGCCCCGTGGCGCGAGGCGTTCGGTCAGACGAAGCCCTACAAGGTCGGAATCATGCAGCCGCTCACCGGCGTGGCCGCGGCCGGCGGGAAGACGGCCCTGGTGGGCTCGCTGATGGCCATCGACCGGGTCAACAAGACGGGCGGCGTCAACGGCCGGCCGCTCGAGGCGGTCGTGGCCGACTACGAGTCCAAGCCGGACGTCGGCCGCCGCAAGGTCGAGAAGCTCCTCGTGGAGGACCAGGTCGACGTGGCCGAGGGCGGGTACCTCTCCAACGTCTGCCTGGCCTGTATGCCGGTCTTCGACGAGCACCGGACCGTGTTCATGGTCGGCGTCTGTCTCGACACCACCATCACGACGACGAAGTGCAGCCGGTACGTGTTCCGGCCGTTCGACTACGCGCCCGCCCAGGCGGTCGCCTTCGCGCCTTACCTCATCAGCAAGCTGGGGAAGAAGTGGCACATCGCCTACCTCGACTACGCCTGGGGTCAGTCGACCCGCGACGCCTACGCCGCCGAGATCAAGAAGCTCGGCGGCGAAGTCGTCGGCACGACGGGGATTCCGCTGGGCACGGCCGACATGACCTCGTTTCTCTCGAAGATCAGCGGCAACTTCGACGGGTTCTTCGGGATCTTCTTCGGCGCCAACGCCGTCGTCCTGGCCACGCAGGCCTACGACCTCGGCCTCACCAAGAAGTACAGGTTCGCGGGCGACGGCGCCGTCGCCGAGTCGACCCACCTGCCCACCCTCGGCCAAAAGGTCGAAGGTTTCACCGGCATCAACCGGTACATTCCTGTCCTCGACCCGCCGCTGGACACGCCCTATCACAAGAGGTTCTACGAGGACGCCCGCGCGCGGCTCAAGCAGATCGACCCCTCGGGGCCGGACCCTGACCGTTACGTGCAGTCGAACTTCGAGGCGATGAACTTCCTCAAGCTCGGGATACAACGGTCGGGCTTCCGGGGGCGCGAGGACACCCTGAAGCTCATCGAGGCGCTCGAGGGCATGGAGGTGAAGGAGGGCGACGATTTTCCGCAGGGCGCCAAGACCCTGCGCAAGGAGGACCACCAGGCGTTCATCCGGGAGTTTATCTTCGACATCAAGAACAACAAGCACAGGCTCCTGGAGGTCGTCCCGAAAGAGAAGACGTTCGTCCCGCCCGCCTGCTCGTTCCAGAAGGCGTGACCCGGCTTCGTTCGGCGGAGGCGGCGTCCCCGGCCCGCACCGGCGGGGGCGCCGCCCCGCCCGTGATGCTCCGCACGGAGCGCCTCTCCATGCGGTTCGGAGGGCTCAACGCCCTCAACAACGTCGACGTCGCGATCCAGTCCGGCGAGATCCGCGCCATCATCGGCCCCAACGGCGCTGGCAAGTCCACGCTCTTCAACTGCATCACGGGCGTGCTCCGCCCGACGAGTGGCCGCATCCTGTTCGCCGGCGAGGACATCACGGGGCTTCCCCCGCACCGTATCTCGCGGAAGGCCATCGCCCGCTCGTACCAGATCACCAACATCCTGCCCGGCGCCACGGTGCGCGAGAACGTCCGGATCGCCACCCAGTCGCGTCACCATGCGTGGAGCCTGCTCCGCCATCACCGGTCGTACACCGATATCATCGATCGGGCGCGCGACGTCCTCGCCGCCGTGGGCCTCGCCGAGAAGGAGGACGACCTCGCGGCCAACCTCTCCCACGGCGAGCAGCGGAACCTCGAGATCGGCATCGCGCTCGCGACGGAGCCCAGGCTCCTCTGCCTGGACGAGCCGACGGCGGGCATGAGCGTGACCGAGACGCATGCCATCGTCGCGCTGATCCGACGCATCGCTGCCGACCTCACCATCCTGATCGTCGAGCACGACATGGAAGTGGTCATGGGGCTCGCGCGGACGATCACGGTCCTCCACTACGGCGAGGTGATCGCCGAGGGCACCCCCGCCCAGATCCAGGCCGATCCGCGCGTCCAGGAGGTGTACCTCAAGACGTGATGCTGGACCTCCAGGACGTCCACACCTACTACGGCAAGTCACACGTCCTGCACGGCGTGTCGCTCGAGGTGAGCGCCGGCGAGGTCGTCGGCCTGCTCGGACGCAACGGCGTCGGCAAGAGCACCACCCTCAAGACGGTCATGGGGTTGGTCCGTCCCGCGGCGGGCCACGTCCGCTTCGAGGGCCGTGACCTCACGGGGCTCGCGCCCCACCACGTCGCCCGTCGCGGCATCGCCTGGGTCCCCGAGGACCGGCGGATCTTCCGGCTGCTCACCGTGATGGAGAACCTCCGAACCGGGCTGGACCGCCAGGGGATGACCGAGCCGCGGAAGCAGGAGCTCCTGGAGAAAGTCTACGCGAGCTTCCCCGTCCTGCGTGAGCGGCGCCACCAGGCGGGCGGCACGCTCTCGGGCGGCGAGCAGCAGATGCTCGCGATCGCGCGCGCGATGACGCTCACGCCCAAGATCATCCTGCTCGACGAGCCGACGGAGGGCCTGATGCCGCGCATGGTCGCCCAGATCCGGGAGATCATCGATGTGCTCCGACGCGACGGCGTGGCGATCCTCCTCGTCGAGCAGAACGTGCCGCTCACCCTGGAGGTGTGCGCGCGCGTGTACATCATGGAGAAGGGGCAGGTCCGGTATCGCGGCTCCGCCAGGGAGTTGCAGGCGAACGAGACGATCATTCACCAGTACCTCGGGGTCTCGGCGTGATTCCCTTCGATCAGCTCCTCGTCCAGGCCATCAACGGTATCGTGACCGGAATGATCCTCGCCCTCGTCGCCTCGGGACTCACGCTCATCTTCGGGATCATGGACGTCGTCAACTTCGCCCACGGCGAGCTGTTCATGCTGGGCGCCTATGTGGGCACGACGATCTTCGTCACCACCGGCAGCTTCTGGGTCGCCCTTCTCGGCGCCTGCCTGACGCTGGCGGCGCTGGGCGCCGCGCTCCAGATCACCACGCTCCGCCCGCTGCTCGGCCGCGATCCCCTCACCACGATCCTGGCCACCTTCGGGATCTCGCTCGTCCTCCAGAACTACGCCCTCTGGCAATACGGGCCGGTGCCGCGCAAGATCACGGAGCCCATCACCGGGCACTTCCAGCTCTTCCATATCGAGTACCCGTGGTACCGGTTGCTGATCGCCCTGCTGTCCGCGTTGATCATCGGCGGGCTCTGGCTCTTCATGAAGTACGGAACGTACGGGATCTGGATCCGGGCCACCACCCAGGACCGGCTCATGGCCTCTGCCATGGGCATCCCGGTGCCGTGGGTGCACACGGGGGTGTTCGCCATCGGGGCGGCCATGGCCGCGGCGAGTGGCGTCCTCTTCGGCCCCCTCGTCGGCGTCAACCACGCCATGGGCTTCGACTTCACCCTCAGGGCCTTCGTGGTGGTCGTGGTCGGCGGAATGGGGAACCTGGGGGGCTCTATCCTCGCGTCCATCTTCCTGAGCCTGCTCGAGGCGTTCGCCTCACTCTGGGTGAGCCCGGCCCAGGCTGTCATCGTGTCGTTCGTCGTGCTTATCCTCACGCTGCTCTTCCGGCCGACCGGCCTTTTCGTGCCGACCCCCAAATGACGGCGAAACGGGCAGTGGCTAGACCGAGCCACGCCGTGCCCACGGCACGCCACCCTCGGCGTGCACCGGCCTCGCGGCCCCCGCTCCAATGACGCGACGGGGATTGGCCGGCCCCGCGGGGTACTGGGTCGGGTTCGTCGTCGTCCTCGGCCTCCTGACGGTCGCGCCGCTCGTGCTGCCGGAGTTCTGGCGGCGCTTCGTGACCGAGATCCTGATCTGGGGCCTGCTCGCGATGTCTTCCGACCTCCTCATCGGCTATACGGGGATGGTGTCCTTCGGGCATTCCGTGTTCTTCGGGCTCGGCATGTACGGGACGGCGGCGGCCCTGCTCGCCCTCGGTCCGCCCAACCTCTGGCTGGCGCTCGCGTCCGGCCTCGTCAGCGCGGCCGTGGTCGCGGCCTTCGTCGCGTACTTCGCGACACGCCTCCGCGACATCTACTTCGCGATCACGACCCTCGTGTTCTCGCAGATCTTCTACGTGATCATCTTCACGTGGACCGACGTGACCGGCGGCGAGAACGGCCTCACCTTCAGCCAGCCGCCGTTCTCCCTGCCTGGCCTCTGGTCGGGACGCTTCACGCCGGTGACTCTTCACTGGTTCGTGCTGGCGGTGGTGACGCTCTCCTATCTCGGCCTTCGCCGCATCACGCAGTCGCCCTTCGGGATGGTGCTGCAGTCCATCCGCGAGAACGAGGCCCGCACGCGCGCCATCGGTTACCACGTCGAGCGCTACAAGATCGTCGCGGTCATGCTGTCGGGGCTCTTCGCGGGTCTCGCCGGCGTTCTCTACGCGATCCAGAACAAGTTCGCGGCGCCGGACTTCGTCCTGTTCCTCGTCTCCGGCGAAGCGGTGATCTTCAACGTGATGGGCGGGATGGGAACGCTCGTGGGGCCGGTGGCGGGCGCGGCCTTCTTCCTCGTGCTCCGTGAGGCGTTTTCGCGCTTCTTCCCCGAGTACTACCTGATTCCGGTCGGCGTCATCTTCACGCTGATGGTCGTCTTCCTCCCGCAGGGGCTGCTCGGCTTTCTCCGCCGACGGCTGAACGCGTAACCGGCCTCACGCGGCGCCGTTCAACACCGCACGCACCGTCTGTCGCGCTGGTCCTCGACTGACGGGCTCTCGGGGGCGATCACCGCCCGGCCTCGCCCACGGGGCCGGGGTCCACCGGCACCTCGGCGACCAGCGGGAGGACGACCGTGAAGACGGTGCCGCCCGCGCGCCCGCTCCGGAAGACGATCGTCCCTCCGTGCTCCTCGACGATCTTGTGCGCCAGCGCGAGGCCGATCCCTGTGCCGCCCTCCTTCGTCGTGTAGAAGGGAGTGAAGATCCGGTCGCCCGCGGAGGGGGGAATACCCGGTCCGGTGTCCTCGACCTCGAGCTTCACGCGGCGGTCGGGCGGCCGCCGGCGGGACGGCAGAAGCGGATCACGGCTCTCGCTCCACCAGACACGGAGCGTGAGCCGGCCTCCGCCCTCCATCGCGTCGAGCGCGTTCGCGACGAGATTGACGGCGACCCGATAGAGCGCCTCCGCGTCCGCCTGGACGGGCGGCACGTCCCGCGCGTACTCGCGGACCACGACGACCTGCCGCGCCTCGATCTGATTGGCGTACAGCTCGACCACGCGGTCGAGCAGGGCGGGCAGCCGCACGAGCGTCAGGCTCATCCGCGCGGGACGCGCCAGCTCGAGGAGCCGCTCCACGATCCCGTTGATCCGCTCGAGCTCGCGGGGCACCACGCTGTGGAACTTCTCACGGAAGTGCGGGTCGTCGAACCGCCGCTCGAGATGGCGGGTGAACGTGAGGAGCGAGGTCAGCGGGTTCTTGATCTCGTGGGCCAACCCCGCGGCGAGCGTGCCGAGCGCCGCGAGCTGGTCTGAGCGCCGGAGGTCGTGCTCGAGCTGCCGCACGAGCGTGAGGTCGCGGAAGACTCCGATGACGCCCAGGTCCTTGCCCTCGCCGCCCTTGAGCGGCGCCGTGCTCAGTTCGATCGGGACGGTGGACCCGTTCCGACGACGGAGCGTCAGCGGCACGTTCGGGATCGCCGTGCGGCTGACGAGCGTCTCCATGAGGATGTCGCTCAGCTCCGGGGTGTGCGCGAAGGCCTCGCTGCAGTAACGCCCCGCCACCTCGCCCTTGAAGAAGCCCGTGAGCAGCTCGGCGACCGGGTTGAGGGTCACCACCCGCCCGTCCAGGTCCACCGACACGATGCCGTTCGTGAGTGACGCCAGGATGTTGTCGGTGTACGACTTGAGATCGACCAGCTCGACAACGTGCCGCTGGAGCTCGGCATTCGCGTCCTCGAGCGCCCCGCGCTGCTGAACGAGCTGCACGGCCATGTGGTTGAACGCCGCGGCGAGCCCCCCGATCTCGTCGGCGGTCGTCGGCTCGATGCGCTGCGCCAACTCGCCTCGCGAGATGGCCGCCGCGCCCTCGGCGAGCCGCTGTACCGGGCGCGCGATGCGTCGGGCCACGAGCGCCGCCGCGAGGCCGCCCAGCAAGAGCACGACGAGCGTGAGCGCGCCGAGCTCGAGCCGGGTCCTGCCGATCTCCGCCTCCATCCGCTGCTTGGAGAGCCCGACGCGGATCGTGCCCCACTTCCGCCCTTCCACCTGCACCGGAACGGCGAAGTCGTAGATCGCCTCGCCCCGCGACGTCACGGTCTCCTGGACCAGGAGCTCGCTCGCCAGGGCCGCCCGCCGGTGGACGAGCCCTTCCAGCACGGCGCCGACGCGCTCGGGGTCCCGGCTGTGGGCGGCCACCCTGCCGTCGGCGTCCAGCACGAGGGCATAGACCACGTCGGCCTCGCCCGCGACCCGGGCGACGTTCTGCTCGAGCGCGGTGTAGTTGTAGAGAAGCAGTGGCCCGTAGGAGATCGCCGCGAGGTTACGCGCGATGACCTCGCCGCGCCGCTGCACCTCCGCGATGATCGCGGCGCGCTGCCGGTGATCGACCACGACCATGACGGCCGTCATGACGAACGCGATCACGAGCAGCGTGCCCAAGAGGAGCTTGGTGCGGAGTGAGCGGAGCTTCATCGCCGTGGCTCGAGCCAGACTTTCCGCAACGGGATGTACGGGTCGCCGAGGCCGTTCACCTCGACGCTCCGCACGTACGGCTGGAAGAGCCGTTCGTAGGTGTGATGCATCATCGGGATGAGCGGCGCGTCGTCCAGCACGAGCTGCTCGACCCGCCGGTACAGCTCGACCCGCCGCTGGATGTCCGGCGCGTTCCGCGCGGCCACGAGCACGTCGTCGACCACCGGATTCGAGTACCGGAAGAAGTTGCGCGCGCTCTTCGAGTAGAAGAGCTTGAACAGGAAGTTGTCGGGGTCGGGAACGTCCGCGTACCAGGCGTACGCGAAAACGGGGAGCTTGCCCTCGTCGAGCATCCTCGCGAACGCCGGCCAGTCGGTAAGGTAGTGGACCTCGGCCTGGACCCCGACGGCCGCCAGCGCCCTCTTGATCTGCTCCTGCTCGCGGACCAGGTCCTCGCGCTTCGCGCCCGACCAGATCGCGATCGGAGGAAGGCCGCGTCCCTCGGGATAGCCCGCCTCAGCGAGCAGCTCGCGCGCCCGCCGGGGATCATAGGGATAGCCGGTGAGCCCCGGGTTGAAGCCCTGGGTGCCGGGCGGCAGGACGCCGCGCGCCGGGACGTAACGTCCGAGGAAGACCTCCTCGACGATGGCCTCACGATTGATCGCATAGACCAGCGCCTGGCGGACCCGTCGATCGTCGAGCGGCTTCAGGCGCGTATTGATCCCGTAGAACCTCACGCCGATCATCGGCCGCTTGACGTAGATGTGGCCACCGCTCGAGACGACCCGCCGATAATCTCTGGACGGGACCGGGGCGTCCTCGAGATTCCCCCGCTGGAACTCCTCGTAGACTGCCTCCCAGCGCTCGCCGGCGAAGATACGGTAGACGACACGCGAGAGATGCGGAGAACCCCCGAAGTAATCAGCGTTCGCGGCGAGCACGATCTCCTTGCCCCGTTCCCAGCGCTCGAACTTGAACGGCCCCGTGCCGACCGGCTGGGAGCCAAACGCGTCGCCGAGCTGCTCGACGACGTCCTTTGGCACGATCTTGGCGTGGCCGACCGCCAGCACCGCGACGAACGGGGCCGCCGCCTCCTCGAGCGTGACCTGTACGGTATAGCGGTCCTGAGCGACGAGCCCGGCGACGCTCTTGGCGCGGCCCTCGCGGAATTCGCGTCCGCCCCTCACGTTGCTGAAAAGATCGGCCGCGCCAGACCGGGTCTTGGGATCGAGGAGCCGCGCCAGCGAGTACACGACGTCCTCGGCGGTCATTTCGCGGCCGTTGTGGAAGCGCACGCCCTTCCTGAGCGTGAACGTCCACGTGAGCCCGTCACGCGACGCCCTCCAGAACTCGGCAAGCGCCGGTGCCACGGTCAGCGTCTGGTCGAACTGGACGAGCCCGTCGAAGATCTGCTGGGACACCGAGCGGCTGTAGATGTCGGTGATCCGCGCCGGGTCGAGGGTTTCCGGGTCGTGGCCGAGCGGGCGGCGATAGATCCCGCCCGTGGCGATGACTTGCTTTTTTTGCTCCTGCGCGGCGACCAGCGCAGGCTCGACGGCCGAGTGCGCGAGCAGGAGGACGGCGAGGAGGAAGAGGGGAAGAACTCCCCTCTTCCCCCTGCCGCGTCGCAGGCAGCCGTGTCGCAGGCGGCTGGTCTGCAACTTCGAACGCCTCAGGGGAAAGGACGAGACAGCGCTCGCTCCTAGGACGCCCCGCCGTCGGCGGTACCAATCGCCTGGAAGAACTGAGTCGAACCCGACGTCCCGGACTCGATCACCGGAGCCACCAGCAGGAACGATACGATCGCCGCGAGAACCGCCAAGACCTTCGTCATGACTCCCTCCTCGAATTGCTCGAGTTGCGGAAACCCTCCCCATGAGGGTTTCGCCGAAGCCCACGGCACACGAGCAAATCGCTCGCCAGGTGAGCGTGAGGAGGGAAACCTCCAGAACGATGAGCAGTTCCGAGTAACGCTGGCGCCCGTCTTCTCTGCACCCGGCTGCACCACAGCGGTGCACTTGCACCAATGTGGTGCAACGGAGCCACGTTTTCGAATCCCCTACGAGGACTTCCATCGCGCGAGCATCCGCTTGAGCGAGTTCCGATGGACTCCGAGGATCCTCGCGGCCTCACTCTGGTTGCCCTTGACGCGCTCCATGATGCGCAGCACGACCTGACGCTCGAACTGCTCCGAGGCCTGCTTCAGGGGCAGTCGCTCGGCCCGGCGGACCTTGAGACGGTGCTCGGGCAGGAGGACGTCGAGGGGCAGGTCGTTGAGCTCCACGAGTGGGTCTTCCGCCAAGACCACGCAGCGCTCGATCACGTTCTGGAGCTCACGGACGTTGCCGGGCCACCGGTATTCCTTCAGCGCGGTCAGCGCCTCGTGGGACAACCCGTCGACCCGCTTGTTGAACTCGCGGGTGTAGCGCCGGACGAAGTGGTCCACGAGCAGCGGGACGTCCGTGAACCGCTCCGACAGCGGGGGCACCTCGATCGGCACGACGTTCAGCCGGTAGTAGAGGTCTTCGCGGAAGCTCCCGGCCCGCATCGCTTCCTTGAGGTCCACGTTCGTCGCCGCGACGACGCGGACGTCGATCTTGATGGACCGCGTGCCGCCGACACGCTCGATCTCGCGCTCTTGGAGCACGCGCAGCAGCTTCGCCTGGAGCTCGGCCTTGAGGGTGCCGATCTCGTCGAGGAAGAGCGTGCCCCCCTGCGCGAGCTCAAACTTCCCGAGCTTGCGCGCGTGGGCGCCCGTGAACGCGCCCCGCTCGTGGCCGAACAGCTCCGACTCGATGAGCGACTCGACGATGGCCGCGGGGTTGACGGCGACGAAGGGCTTGTCGCGGCGCGGCCCCTGGGCGTGGATCGCGCGTGCGATGAGCTCCTTACCGGTGCCGCTCTGCCCCGAGACCAACACCGTCGCGGTCGTCGGCGCGACCTGCGCGATCATCCGACGAAGCTTCTGCATCGCCGGGTGCTGGCCCACGATCTCCTCGGACGCCATGGTGCGCGCCAGCTCGGCGCGCAGGAAGGCCACCTCGCGCTCCAGCGCGCGCTTCTCGAGCGCGCGACGGACGAGCTGGAGGAGCTCGTCCTCCTCGAAGGGCTTCGTCAGATAGTCGAACGCCCCGAGCTTCATCGCGGCCACCGCGGTGCGCACCGTCTTCACCGCCGTGACCAGGATCACCTCGACGCCGTCGTCGATCGTCTTGATCCGTTCGAGGACCTCGATGCCGTCCATCTCGGGCAAACGGATGTCCAGCAGCACGAGGTCGACCTGGGAGGCGCGCACGGTCTCGAGGGCCTGCGGACCGTCGGGGACGTCGAGCACGTCGTAGTGGTCTTCGAGGATCAGCCGGAACGATTCCCTGACACCCGGATCGTCGTCAACGACCAGGATCACTGGCCGAGGCATCGTCCATGAACTCTAACACTATCGAAGCGTTTCCGGCACGTGGCGGCCGAGGAACGCGAGCATCTTATCCAGCGCGTCCTTCACCGGCCGATGTCCGTCACCATCCTTCCAGAGGATGGACGAGGGACTGAACCACGCCTCACGCATGCGTTTCGCCCGAGCGAGACGCTCCCGCGCTGACGCGATCTGTGCGGCGAACTGCCGACCGCGCGGCGAAACCCGGAGACGGTTCCAACTCGGGAAGCCATGGTTCGTCGCGATCTCGTCCTGAGCCAGCCGCCGGTCGCGCTCTCTCGGGGCCAGCCCGGCATCGTCCGCCGCCCGTGACGCCCGCTCGACGGCCTGCAGCCGCATCAGCTCGGCGTCGAGTTGGTGCGCCTGCTCGAGATCCCGCCAGGTCGAGCGCGTGAACGAATCGAGATCCCGAACCAGCGCCTCGAGTGGCAACGACGAGCGGGGCAGATGTCGCAGGAGGCGCCCGCTGCCGATCAACCATTCGAGGAGCAGCCTCGGCAGGCGCTCGGGATCGACGCCGCCGGTCGCGTCATAGCCGCGCTCGCGGGTCGCTTCCGAGCGTGCGAATGGACCGTCGCGCCGCCGGCGATGACGGGAGGCGAGCGTACCCGCGTCGCGCAGCATCTCCCCAACCCAGGAAAGCGCTCGCTCGGCATCCGCGCGCTTGAGATCGAGTCGCGCACAATATTCCATGAGCTCCGGTCGCACTCCTCCGACCCTCCGCAGCACCTCGTGCCAGGTGCGCTCGGGGTAGTAGATCGCCGCCGCGGTGCTCACGATCTGCCGTGCGGTCGCGCGATCGAGCAGTCGACGCCGCACGGCCCGCGCGACCGCATACCGCACGTTGACGAGGGGGAGCGACACCGCCGCGTCCGAACCGTCGGCACTGACCGTCACGGCCACGTCCTCGTCGCTCTCAAGAACGCCCATGCGATACAGCCGGTAGATCAGCCCGATGCCCTTCGCCCCTGCGGGCCAGCAATCGGCGGCGCGCAAGGCGCCCATGCTGGAGGCGCCCACGACCATCGCCCCGTCCTCGAGCACGTCGACAACCTCGCGTGGCGACACGGCATCCTCGTGCATGAAGACGCCATCGATGATGAGAAACCCCCACGCGCCGAGCTCGCGCTCGTGATAGAGATCGTTCCGGCGGATGGGCGGCCGCAGGTCGAGGCCGGGACACACGCGCCCGGCCTCCGCGCGGGAGATCGACGGGCCCACGAACGCGAGCATCGGGCGGAGAGCGCCACTCACAAGAGGTGTCGAAAGCAGCGTGGCCCGGGCCGACGCATATTCACGCTGTAGGGCGATAGATGTGGGATTCGCACACGCACCACCGGGATCGACCAGGAAGGGTGCGTCAAGTCCACCGCGACGCACTGCCGCACGCCGACCTTGGCCAGGCGCGCGAGCAGGAACTCGAGATCCTCGCGCAGGTCCGCCGACTTGAAGCCCCGGACGCCGGAGAAGCTCCGCCGCCGCAGCCGCACCGCGCCGGTGCTCCCCGTGGTCGGCGTCGGCGAACGAGGAGGGGTGCGTATCCGGTTGTACGAGTCGCGGGCCGCCTGGATCACGATCAGCCGCGACTGGATGGCCTCCGAGAGCGCGCGGAACACTGCCACATCGGGGTCGGGATGGGTGCCGGAGCCGAAGAACCGCCGCGGGCGACGGTCGCCTCCGGGCGCCGGGTAGTGGGGGTCCAGCAAGAGGGCATGGAACGTGGGGACACCGACGTCGGTGGTGATATCAAGGACGTCCAGCTGAAGCCCGGCGCGCGCAATCCGCTCCGCCCATTCGAGGGCCTGCGAGGGCAGCGTCCCCAGGTCGATGGGTACGAGGGCGCGAGCGTGCTTTTCATGGTCACCAAACGCCGCGATGAAGAGAATCTGACTGAACGCATCACGCTCGATGACCTCGCAGATCGCGTGCGCGACGGCTTCGAGGTGGATGTTACCGGAAGCGACCCCATTGGTGTCGACGTCGCGCAGGATGCCCTCGACCGGCGGCGTGATGACGAGGTCGAGAGGGATCAGGACGTCGCGACCGGCGAGGAGCTCGCGCCCCTGCACCCACGTGAAGCGCGAGTCTGGACGAAAAGCGGTGTCCGCGGGCAGGTCGAAGGCGAGCGGGTCGACGGGCGGCAGCGGCCCGGCTCGCTCCAGCTCCTGATAGGAGCCGACGACAGTCGGCGCGAAGGTGTGCTCCGCCGACACCCGCTCGACCGCCTCCATCATCGCGCTCACTCGAGCCGCCTCTCGCGTCGCCCCCTTCCCGTTATGGACTTTGAGGTCTCGCGCGAGCGGGGTGACTGCGGAGTAGACGGGCAGCCGCAGCTCGTCGAGCGGCGCCAGGTCCACCACTCGTGATATCGGAACACGTCGCGCGATGCTCTCGACCCGCGCGCGGGTCTCGGCGACGACGACGCAACGCTCTCCGGCGTCGACCTTGAGCGTCGACGCAAACGCCCAGGGGCCCGCGCCGGGCTCAGGCTCAGGCACAGCGACGCTCATCGCCCCTGCCTCAAGCGAGGCGACTCGCGACCCGCGTCGCAGTGAACGCCACGTGCCCCGTCGCGGCCGGCATCTTCCATCGTCGCCCGGGCGGAACTCTAACACCGTTGTGGCAGGCGCCGCGAGGGGCTATCGCCGCTTCCAGATCGTGATGCTTCCGTCTCGTCCGCCGTGGAGGGTCACGATCTCGAAGAGCCCGTCGCGATCGAGGTCTGCCAGCGTGATGCTGTGGAGGAGCGACAACCCCTTGGTCGGCAGGCCGCTCTCCTGAACCAGACGCCACGCGCCCTTTCCATCGCCCCTGAACCAAAAGAGCCCGTAGCCATCCCGGACGTCCCCCGTGATGTTGCCGCCGGCGACGATATCGAGGTTCCCGTCTCCGTCGAGATCTCCGATCGCGGCCCCGGCCGAGCCAAATTTCAGCACTTTCAATCCGACGGACGAGGCCCTCCACCCACCGCGGCCGTCCCCCAGATAGACGTCGGGCCCGTTGGGCTGACCGCGGCCGGCGACGGTTCCGTTGATCGCGAGATCGGGATGGCCGTCCTTGTTGACGTCACCGACGGCGAGCGACTGAAACTCCCGCGTCTCGGAGTAGAAATCCACGGGACCGCCGGTGAAGCCGCCCCGCCCATCGCCGTAATAGGTGTAGGCCCCCCGGCGTTGAAACGCCGCCACCAGATCGAGGTGACCGTCGTGATTGAGATCCGCCACGACGAGGGCACGACCCGGCATGGTCTGTCCGGGTCGAGCCTCGGGAAGCGCGGCGTGGAATCTCCAGTTCCCTTTCCCATCGCCGAAATAGATTTCGACGGCGGCCTTCTGATACCCGAGCAGGACCAGATCCAGATAGCCGTCCCCGTTGAGATCGGCAAGCTCGGCCGCCACATACCCGTCCTCTCTGCGGAGAACCTTTTCGACGAAGCCTCCGCGGCCATCGCTCAGGAGGGTCTGCACCCGCCCGAAGTGGCTGGCCGCCACGATGTCCGGGAATCCGTCGCCGTTGATGTCGCCGGTGGCGAGGGCGGCGTAGCCGATGTCGGTCCAGGTGGGCGTGGTCGGGGTGAAGTTGCCCTTGCCGTCACCCAGCCATCGCTGGAGCGCGGGTTTCGCCAGGCGTGCCGTCGCCACGAGATCGAGGTGCCCGTCTCGGTTGAGATCGACCGCGAGCGGCCGAAAGCGCCACTCGGTACCCGATCCAATGGTGAGGGCCTTCGCGTAGGTGGGAGGGAGAGCCTCCGAGTCGGCCGGAGTGGGCGGCGTGGAGTGGAAGAGACCGGCGCAGCCAGCGACGAGTCCAACCGCGGTCACCGCCCCGAGCCATCTTTTCCCCGGGCCGAACATGGCTCTCCTCTCTCACAAACGGTCTCTGGCCGGACAAAATACAACGGGGGCTAGGTTGACACCCAGCCCCCGTGCCGCCACGCCGTGCTTGGCGAGTTAATCCGGCCCACCACCCCCGCCCGCCCCACTCGGGGCGAAGATCGTCGGGACCGATGTGCTGTCGTTATAGAGCGAGTACGCGTACTCCCGGACGAGAGGTACGCCGAGGAGCTGTTCGGGTGCCATGACGGTGCATTTGATTCTCGTGTGTTCGTTCATGCCGATGCCGACCGTGCGCTGGACACAACCCGGTGGCAACGTCAGCTGGCTGGAATACGCGGGGGGCGGGAGGTTGATGATGATTGGATCCAGGGTCAGTGCCGGCGCCGTGACGGGCAGCTCGACGCCCTCAATCGTCTCGGCGATTGCGACCAGCGTCACGGGCCCCGTGTCCTGCGCCGCGGCGGCGGACTCGACCAGCCCTTTATTGGCAAAGACCGTGGTCAGGTCCGGGTTGATGTCCGTCAGCCGGACCTGGCTCCAGCAGGTGAAGCTCGTGGACGCCGAGATCATCCGCTCGTCTTCACTGTAGAAGTTGAGGTCCACGAAGGTCAGATTGTTCGGACGGTTGGAAAGAACATCCAGCGTGAGGAGAGTCAGGGACGTCCGAACGTCGGGGGAGCTGCTCTCATACCGAACCGTCCCGAAGATCTTCCCCGTGATCGCCCGGTATTCATTCCCGTCGAAGGCAAGGGCGCCATCACCGTTCGCGTCGGTCGGGTCACCAGTCTGTAACCACTTGGCCGCCTGGATGGGGAGGGCGTTGTACGCGCGGGCCGAGGTCGGGGATTCTCGGATGACCGCGTCGCCGATCAGCCCGTCGAACTTGATCGCGTTGCCGGCATTGTCCACGACCCAGGCGATCAGATAGCCCCGGTCACAGAGGGGCGTCGTGGAGACGTCCTCAGGGCTGAAGACGAGCGTTCCGTTGACCGTGGTTGCAAGGGTGAAGGCGGACTCTGCACAGCGGCTCGGGTCTGCCGGGTCGCTGCCGCCGGGGCAGACCCAGAGGGCTCTGAGCAAAACCTCCTGGCCGCTGGTCAAGCACGAGGAGCCCTTGGGGCAGGTCACGCTGATCTCGAACTGGGTCGTTGGGAGACAAGCCTGGTCGGGCGTCTCGACGACCCCACGGACGAACTTGGGGAACACGATCACGCTGCCCGGCGCCTCGGAGTCATTCGGCCCCCAGGCGCCGACCGGCGTCACTACTCCGAGGGTCAGAACCATGATGAACAAGACGCCTAGCCATTGCATGTTTGGTCGCCCCGTTTGGTCGAATCAGTGAGACAGCTTGTGAAACGGCCTTTGATACGACTGAGCGAGATCACCTCCAATCGAACCGAACTCCGTGACTGTCATCTTGAGGCTCGAATGACGCTTGTCTATTACCCAGGTAGGTGCATCCGAAGGGGTAGCCGTTCGAATTAACCCAGTGGACTAAGACCGCGGAGGAAGCCGGGCGCGTGGCCGAGGGGCGGGGGGCGGAGGACGATCGAGCCCGACTACGGTCTGGTCATCATGACTTTCCCCACAATTGCCGACCGGGACGACACTCCCATCTTGATCATGACGAGTCGCAGAAAGGCCTTCACCGTGTTGGGGCTGACGTTCATCCGAGTCGCGATCTCCTTGCTGCTCAGACCCTGCATCAAGTACTCCAACGCCCCTCGCTCGCGCTGCGTGAGATTGAATTGCTCCGAGACGTGCGACAAAGGAATCAATCCAGAGGGGCCTCGCTCGAGCAGGACGGCGATGCTCGGGTGAGAAGGACCACTGGCATACCAGTCCACCAGGAAAGTCCGGCAAAGATACCGCCGCCTGCCTGACCGGAACTCCGTCACCAGAGGCGACTCACGCGAGGACGGCTGGCTGATCAGGCTCGAACGAATCTTCCCGGCGAGGAAGACGTCCGGGCGCCTGACGTCCGCGAGCTTGTCCGGGTAGCTGAGAACCTGGATCGCCTCGGCATTGAACGAGAGGGGGCGCAGCGAGGAGTCCAGCAGAAGGAATCCAACCGCCGACCGGGGCGAAGGCGCGGTCGTCCGAGCCCGATGTCCGTTGAAGCTCAGCTGCCTCACGATCGACAGCGACGCGCGGTCATTGTGCATCGTGGCTCTCAATGAGGCCTCGCGCTCCCCTAAGAGACAATCCGTGGAACCCCCGAATCCACCCCGGCAGAGTTCCCGAGGGAACTATTGGGACAATACCTGACGACGCCGGCGCGTTCGTCACGAGGGGCGCCGCGAAACCTCCGGGGCGCTCGAGCGAGAGCAGTTTCCGAAAATGATTCCGGAAACTAAGGCGGGATGGGTCCTCCGGCACGCCAACCGGCGTCTACAACTCGTGACATTGACGGGCCACGCCGATGACCGAACAATCACGGCGTGATCGCGCGCGTGCTCTCGGCGGCGCTCCTCGGAGTAGAGGCGGCGCTCGTGCGCGTCGAAGTAGACGTCACCGACGGGCTGCCAGCGTTCACCACGGTGGGCTTGCCGGACTCCGCCGTTCGCGAGAGCCGTGAGCGCGTCCGCACCGCGATCCGCAACGCCGGCTTCGCCTTCCCCGTCGACCGGATCACCGTGAACCTGGCGCCCGCCGACATCCGCAAGGAGGGCGCCTCGTTCGATCTCCCGATCGCCCTCGGCATTCTCGCCGCCACCGGAGCCGTGAAGAACGGAGCCATCGGACCGTTCGCCGTCGTCGGCGAGCTCGCGCTCGACGGGCAAATCCAGCCGGTCCGCGGCACGCTCGCGGTGGGGCTCGCCTGCCGGCGCCACGGGATCGGCTCGCTCGTCGTGCCCGTGGCGAACGCCGTCGAGGCGCGCGCCGTCGACGGGCTCCAAGTCCTCGCGGCCCGGACGCTTGCCGACGCGGTCGGTCTGCTGAACGGCGACCGCGTCCCGGCGACCGTGCCTCTTGCACCGCCCGTCGAGAGAGCCATGATCGACGACCTCGACCTCGCCGACCTTCGCGGTCAGGCGCACGCCAAGCGCGCACTCGAAATCGCCGCGGCCGGTGCCCACAATCTGCTCCTGGTCGGCCCGCCCGGCGGCGGCAAGACGATGCTCGCCCGACGCCTCGCCGCCATCCTGCCGCCTCTCTCGAGCGACGAGGTGCTCGAGGTCTCGGCGATCTGGAGCGTCGCGGGGCTCCTGCCGCGGCACGGCGGGCTCATGACGCGGCGTCCGTGCCGCGCCCCGCACCACACGATCTCCGTCTCGGGCCTGATCGGCGGCGGCAGCCCGCCCCATCCGGGCGAGGTGACGTTCGCCCACCTCGGCGTGCTCTTCCTCGACGAGCTGCCGGAGTTCCAGCAGCACGTCCTCGAATCGCTCCGGCAGCCCCTCGAGGACGGGCGCGTGACAATCGCCCGGGCGAGCGGGGTGGGCGACTTCCCCGCCAGGTTCCAGCTCGTCGCCGCAGCCAACCCATGCCGGCGGGGCTGCCCGTCGCTCGAGCGCTGCCTCTGCACGCCGGCCGAGCGGCACCGCTATCTCGGCCGGATCTCGCGTCCGCTCCTCGACCGGATCGACCTCCACGTCGAGCTCCCGGCGCTCGGCCCCGTCGACCTCGAGCGCGGCGGGAGCGGGGACAGCACGGCGGTCGTTCGCGCGCGCGTGGCGCAAGCCCGTGAACGTCAGCGAGAACGTTTCCGCGCTTCCGAGACCCGCGTCAACGCCTCGATGACGCTACGACAGTTCCGGCGTCACTGTGCCCCCCCGCCCGAGGCCGAGCGGCTCCTCGCCGCCGCGATGAGCCGCCTCGGGCTGTCGGCGCGTGGTCACGACCGCGTGCTCAAGGTCGCGCTCACGATCGCCGACCTGGCGGGCAGCGATGCGATCGAGCCCGCGCACTGCGCCGAGGCGATCCAGTACCGCGGCCTCGACCGCGCGTGGCGCGCGTGAGAAAGGGTTGCGGGCGCGTTTGTTGGAGTTGGTCTGGCGCCGCTGACTAGCGGCGGCCGCGCGGCGGAATATTCGTGTAGGTGACGGTTCCCTCGACGTCGACCATGCGGTAGATGGTGGTCGACTCGGCCCCCTGCGACTCGCCGTCGAGGATTCTCAGGATACGCGTCACGTAGTCCCGTGTCTCCGGGTAGGGCGGGATTCCCCGGTACGCCGCGACGGCCTTCTCGCCCGCGTTGTACGCGGCGAGCGCCAGCGGCAGGTTGCTCCCGAACCGGTCGATGAGGTCACGCAGGTGCCGGACGCCGCCGTCGATGTTCTCGTATGGGTCGAACGTGTTTCGCACTCCGAGGATGGACGCGGTCTCGGGCATGAGCTGCATCAGGCCACGCGCGCCCTTCGACGAGACGGCTCGCGGATTGAACGACGACTCGACGCGGATGATCGCCGACACGAGCCGCGCGGGCACGCCGTAGCGATCGGCGGCGCCCCTGATCTCCTCCGTGTACCAGCGAGGGTCGGCGCCAGGCAACCGGAGCCATCCGGCTTCGGTGCCCGACGAGAAGCCAGGGATACGCTGGTATCGGGGGTCGGTCGGGGCGTTGGTGAAGTGAACGGTGCCGTCCGCCATGCTCAGCCGATACGTCTCGGCGGTGACGGGGGCGGCGGCCGCCGTGGCAGCGAGGACGAGGGCGCTCGCGAGGATTCGGGTCACCCGGTTATCTTACCGGATTCCCCATGGACCCTGTCAAGTGCGGCCGCTATGCCGATTTCGGAAAACCCCTTACGCGATCGAGAGTTCCGAGGGCTCTGGCCGGGCCGGCGCCTTCTCCAGCGCAAGCCGGACCACGTCCCGGACCGAGTCGACCAGATGGATCGTCATCACCTGGCGCACATCGTCCGGCACATCCTCGTTGAGATGCTTCTCGTTTCGCTTCGGCAGGATCAGGGTGCGGATCCCGGCCCGGTGCGCGGCGATCACCTTCTCCTTGATTCCCCCCACCGGCAGCACCCGTCCGGCCAGGCTGACCTCGCCTGTCATGGCGAGCCCCGGCCGGACCGGGCGCCCCGTCAGAAGTGAGACAAGCGCCGTCGTGATCGTGACGCCGGCCGACGGCCCGTCCTTCGGGATCGCCCCGGCGGGGACGTGGACGTGGACGTCGGAGGTCTCCCAGAAATGTGGCGCGATGCCGAGCGCCGCCGCGTGCGAGCGCACCCACGAGAGCGCCGCCTGCGCCGACTCTTTCATGACGTCCCCGAGCTGGCCGGTCAGCGTCAGTGAGCCCTTGCCCTTCATCCGCGTCGCCTCGATGAAGAGGATGTCGCCGCCCGCCGGGGTCCAGACGAGCCCGACGGTCACACCCGGCACACGGGTGCGCTCCTCCAGCTCCTCGTACTCGAACTTCGGAGCGCCGAGGAACGAGGTGACGAGGTCCGGCGTGACCCGGACGGGCTCCAAGTGGCCCTCCGCGCGCCGCCGCGCGACCTTCCGGCAGACGGCGGCGATCTCGCGCTCGAGGTTGCGCACGCCGGCCTCGCGCGTGTAGCCGCGAGCGAGCAGGCGCAGGGCCTCCGGCTCGAACGTGATGACCCTCTCGGGCTCGAGCCCGTGCTCGCGCGCCTGCTTCGGCACGAGGTGGGTCTGCGCGATCCGGATCTTCTCGTCCTCGGTGTAGCCCGCCAGCGGGATGACCTCCATCCGGTCGCGCAGAGGCGCAGGCACGGTGTCGGTCACATTCGCGGTGGTGATGAAGAGCACCCGCGAGAGGTCGAACGGCACGTCGAGGTAGTGGTCCCGAAACGTGGCGTTCTGCTCGGGGTCGAGGACCTCCAGCAGCGCGGCGGCGGGATCACCCCGGAAGTCCATGCCCAGCTTGTCGATTTCGTCGAGCATGAAGACCGGGTTCTTCGTGCCGGCGCGGCGGAGCCCCTGGATGATCTGGCCCGGCAACGCTCCGATGTAGGTGCGCCGGTGGCCGCGGACCTCGGCCTCGTCGCGCATGCCGCCGAGCGAGATCCGATGGAACTTGCGCCCGAGCGCCCGCGCGATCGATCGCCCGAGCGACGTCTTGCCGACGCCCGGCGGGCCCACGAAACAGAGGATCGGATCCTTGCCCGACGGGCGGATCTTCTTGACGGCCAGGTACTCGAGGATCCGGTCCTTGACTTTCTCGAGCCCTTCGTGATCCGCGTCGAGGACCACCTTGGCGGCCTCGATATCGACGTTGTCGGCGGTCTCCTGCTGCCAGGGCATGGAGACGAGCCAGTCGATGTAGGTCCGGGCGACGGTGTACTCCGCCGCCGCCGGCGGCATCTTGGCGAGCCGGTCGAGTTCCCGAAGCGCCTCGCCCTTGGCCTCGTCGGGCATACCCGCGGCCTCGATCCGCTTGCGCAGCGTCTCGATCTCCTGCGTGCGCTCGTCAGCCTCACCGAGCTCCTTCTGGATCGCCTTCATCTGCTCGCGCAGGTAATACTCGCGTTGCGTCTTCGACATCTCCGACTGGACGTCGGACTGGATCTTCGAGCCGAGCTCCAGGACCTCGGCCTCCTTGCCGAGCGCGCCGACGAGCCGCTCGAGCCGTTGTTTGACGGCGATCGTCTCGAGCAGCTCCTGCCTGAGCGCCGTCGACAGCGTCGGCAGCGATGACGCGATCAGGTCCGCGAGCGCGCTCGGCCCTTCGGCCGCGGCCGCGACGTTCGCGAGCTCGTCGGGGAGCGTCGGCGAGAGGGACACGACCTTCTGGAAGAGCCCGAGCGCGCTCCGCGCAAGCGCCTCGAGCTCGACGGTCGGCGAGGTGTCGCCGTCGTCGGCGATGTGCTCGATCCGCGCGCGCAGATACGGGGACTCCTGGACCATCTCGACGATCCGAAAGCGCTCGAGCCCCTGGACGATGAGCCGCAGGGTCCCGTCGGCCTGCTTGAACGCCTTGTGGATGACGACGACGGTCCCAACCGTGTAGAGCCCCGCGGCATCCGGTGCCTCCTCGGCGGCGTCGCGCTGCAGCACCGCTCCGACGAGCCGGCTCCCCGCGAGCGCCTCTTCGATCAGGCGCAGGGAGGACGCGCGCCCCGCACCGAGCGGAACGACCGCGCGCGGGAAGACGACGGTATTCCGGAGCGGCAGGATGGACAGGATATCGGGTACAAGACGGTCCTTTTCATCCCGAGCGTCAGTCATGCGTCACCTTTCTCCACCGAACGGAGGCCTAGAAGAGATCAACCGGCTTGAGCTGGCCGGCGGCGGCCCGAACGAGCGCCTCGCGTGGCGCCCGCGCGGCCTGGTCCGTCACCTCCGAGCCGTTCTCCCGGAGGTACGAGACCAGGTCTTCGATCTGCTTCTGCATCTCGAGCATGCGGCGCCTCATTTTTAGGATGATCTCGATCCCGGCGAGATTCACCCCCAGATCGCGCGTCAGCCGGAGCAGGCGCGAGAGTTCCTCGACGTCCTCGGCGGAGTACATACGCGTGCGACCCACGGTGCGGCTCGGACGGACGAGCCCCTTCTTCTCGTAGAAGCGGAGCGTCTGGGGGTGGACGTTCAGCATTTGGGCGACCACCCCGATCATGTACAGCGGCTTGCCGCGGTCTGTCACGCGGCCCCCCCTCGATATCGCTCGAGCGCGGTCCGCGGCGCGACCGGCGTCAATCGTTGGAGCTCCCGGACCAGCTCCTGGGTGCGCGCGTCGAGCCCGATCGGGATCTCGACGCGCACCGTCACGTACAGATCCCCCATCGCCGCGCCCGACAACTTCGGCAGTCCCTGGCCGCGCAGGCGGAAGACCTGGCCCCCCGTGGTCCCCGGAGGGATCACAAGGATCGCCTCACCGGAGGGCGTCGGTACCCGGATCCGGGCGCCCAGGATCGCTTCCCACACGCTGATCGGCACCTCGCAGTGAACGCTGTCACCCTTCCGTGTGAAGAACGGATGCTCCTGAACCCGCGTGCTGACGATCAAGTCGCCGCGCGGGCCGCCGAACGGCCCCGCGCTCCCCTCGCCGGTGACACGGATCTGTGAGCCGGTGTCGACGCCGGCCGGGATCGTGACCGGCACGGAGTCGACCGCACGCCGTACGCCGCGCCCGTCGCACGCACGGCACCGCGCGTCGCCGGCCACGCCCGAGCCACCGCAGGCGGTACACGACGAGAACCGCGCAACCTCGAGCTGGAGGCTCGTCCCCTGGACCACGTCCGCGAACGCGAGTTGCACGGCGACGTGCACGTCCTCGCCACGGCGGCCCGCGGCCAGCGCCTCGCCGTCACGGAGGGCGTGACCGAACCGGTCATACATCGCGCGGGCCGCGGGGTCGCTCAGCACGCGGTACGCCTCTTCGATCTCCCCGAAGAGGTCGCGCGCCTGGGCGTCCCAGAAGTTCACGTCGGGCGAGTACTGCCGGGCGAGGCGCCGGTACGCTTGGCGCACCTCGCGCAGCCCCGCGGTGGACGCGACCCCCAGCACTGCGTAGTAGTCGCGTCGCATGGCCGCTACTTCTTCTTGTCGCCCAGGTCCTCGAAGTCCGCGTCGACCACCTCACCCTCCTTGGGCCCCGACGCCGCGCGGCTGTCCCCGCCCGGCGCGCCGCCCGGTGACTGCGCCTGCGCCTCGCGGTACATGATCTCCGCGAGCTTGTGGGAGGCGCGCGTCAGGGTCTCCTGGGCGCCCTTCATCCGCTCGACGTCTTCGCTCTTCAGCGCCTCGCGGGCAGCGGCGAGCGCTTCCTCGACCGCCTTGCGATCCGCTTCTGCGAGCTTCGCGCCGTGCTCACTGAGCGTGCGCTCCGTGGAGTACACGAGCGAGTCGGTCTGGTTGCGAACCTCGATCTCCTGCTTTCGCGTTGCGTCCTCCGCCGCGTGCGCCTGGGCGTCCTTCACCATCCGCTCGATCTCGTCCTTCGTCAGACCCGACGACGCGGTGATGGTGATGTTCTGCTGTTTGCCGGTCGCCTTGTCCTGCGCCGCCACGTTCAGGATGCCGTTCGCGTCGATGTCGAACGTCACCTCGATCTGCGGGACGCCACGCGGCGCTGGCGGGATGCCGACGAGATGGAACCGGCCGAGCGTCCGGTTGTCGCGCGCCATCTGCCGCTCACCCTGGAGGACGTGGACTTCCACCGACGTCTGGCTGTCCGCGGCCGTGGTGAAGACCTCGCTCTTCTTCGTCGGGATCGTTGTGTTCCGCGGGATCAGCACGGTCGTCACGCCGCCCAGCGTCTCGATTCCGAACGAGAGCGGCGTCACGTCGAGCAGCAGGAGGTCCTTGACCTCGCCAGTGAGCACCGCCGCCTGGACGGCCGCACCCACCGCCACGACCTCGTCCGGGTTGACACCCTTGTGGGGCTCCCTGCCGAAGAGCTGCTTCACGACCTCCTGAACCTTCGGCATGCGGGTCTGCCCCCCGACGAGGATCACCTCGTGGATGTCCTTCGGTGTGAGGCCCGCGTCCTGCATCGCCTGCCGGCACGGGCCGGTCGTGCGCTCGACGAGATCGGCCACGAGGGCCTCGAGCTTCGCCCGCGTGAGGGTGAGCACGAGGTGCTTGGGGCCGCTCGCGTCGGCCGTGATGAACGGGAGGTTGATCTCGGTCTGCAGCGTCGTCGAGAGCTCGCACTTGGCCTTCTCCGCGGCCTCCTTCAAGCGCTGCAGGGCCATGCGGTCCTTGCGGAGGTCGATCCCGTGCTCCCTCTTGAACTCCTCTCCGATCCAGTCGATGATGCGCTGATCGAAGTCGTCGCCGCCCAGGTGCGTGTCGCCGTTGGTCGCCTTCACCTCGAAGACGCCCTCGCCGATTTCGAGGATCGAGATGTCGAAGGTCCCGCCACCGAGGTCGTAGACGGCGATCGTCTCGTCCTTCTTCTTGTCCATCCCGTAGGCGAGCGCCGCCGCGGTCGGCTCGTTGATGATGCGGAGGACCTCGAGTCCTGCGATCTTGCCGGCGTCCTTGGTGGCCTGGCGCTGGCTGTCGTTGAAATACGCCGGCACGGTGATGACCGCCTGGGTCACCTTCTCGCCCAGGTAGGCCTCGGCCGCCTCCTTCAGCTTTCGCAGCGTCAGTGCGGAGATTTCGGGCGGCGAGTATTGTTTGCCGCGGATCTCGACGCGGGCGTCGCCGTTCGGGGCCTTGACCACCTTATAGGGCACCAGCTTGATCTCTTGAAGTACCTCGTCGTAACGCCGCCCCATGAAGCGCTTGATCGAGAAGATCGTGTTCTCGGGGTTCGTGATCGCCTGTCGTTTGGCGACCTGGCCGACGAGGATCTCACCGTCCTTCGTGAAGGCCGCCACGGAGGGCGTGAGTCGGCTACCCTCCTGGTTGGCGATTACCGTGGGGTTGCCGCCCTCGACGACCGCCACGACCGAGTTGGTCGTCCCGAGGTCAATTCCGATTACCTTCGCCATGGCCTGATCTCCTGTGGTGTCCGCGCGGCGGACCGGGCCGCCGTGGCCCGCTCCGCCGGCTCCGGACTGGATTACAGAATGTCGATCTTGACTTCCTTCGGCTTGACCTCTTCCGCCTTTGGGAGCCGCACCTCGAGCACCCCATCTCGATAGGTCGCCTTCACCCGATCCGCCTGGACGGGCAGCGGCAGCTGGACGATGCGCTCGAACTTCCCAAAGACGCGCTCCACGTGATAGGAGTTGTCGTCCTTAAGCTCCCGATCGAACGAGCGCTCGCCCTTGACTGTGAGCAGGTCGCCGGTGATCGAGAGCGACACGTCCTTGTCACGCACGCCCGGAAGCTCGAAGTTCACAATGAGGTCTTCCTTCGTCTCGTACATGTCGAACGCCGGCATCCAGACCCGGCTTCCCATCCCCGTCGCGATGGCCGTCGGACGACCCGAGAAGCCGTCGAACAGTCGAGTCATCTCGCTCTGGATCTCTCGAAACGGATCCCAACGCTCCAGGGAAGTCGCAAACGGACGCCACAGCTCCATCGCCATATGCGGCTCCTCCTTCCTCATTGGCTTAGCCAGTCTCAGCCAGCCAAGATTGAGTACACCATTTATATATATGATGAGTGTGCTACTGTCAAATCATTACCGTGGCGTTTCTTGAGTAAGTGTTTATCTGAAAAGGGATTTTGACGCGCCATGGTAGGTTGGCCGCGTGCGAGTTGGATGTCTGGGGTGTCTCACGCTGGTCCTGACCCTCGGCGGTATCTCAGAGCTTGGCTGGATCGGCCTCCAGGCCCTGAGAGAGCCGGAGTTTGAGCTACCAGCGACCGCGCCGGGGGACGGCATCCGGGCGCAGCGGAAGGTCTACCAGATCGCCCAGGTGGCCCGCCGAGGGCCGGGACGGAGCGCGCCGGGGGGCGAACCGATCGTACTCACCCAGGGGGAGATGAACGCGTTCCTCTCTCGCCACCTCGTCGAGGCCGCCGAACTACCGTTCGCGAACCTCGCCTTGCGGCTCACAGGCGACGCAGCCGTCGAGTTCCGGGGTCGGCTCCCGCTGGCTCAGCTCCTCACCGAGCCGCCGTTGTCAGGGCTCGGCCGCGTCCTGCCCGCGGCATTGCTCGAGCACCCCGTGTGGCTCCGAATACGCGCGCACGCCCGCGTCGAGCCAAGCATCACACGACGGGAGCGGCGGTACCTCCGGCTGGACGTCCGCGAGTTCGCGGTGGGGCGGCAACGCCTTCCGGCCGTGCTGCTCCGGATCCTCCTCGACCCCCGGACGCTGGGCGTCCTTCGCTGGCCACTACCGGATTCGATCGAGGCCATCACGATCGAGCCTGGCCGGGTCGTGATCCGGCTCGCCTCGTAGCCTCGACGTAGCGGAGCTGGAGATCGTAGATCAGGCCCTCGAGAATCTGGGTTTCCGTCGCCGATCTGTGGCCCTCGGTCTTCTCGCGCAGGAGCACGAGCAGATCGATCGCCTCGGCGGCATGAGCGAGGTCGCGCTGTCGCTGGCCGGTCAGAGGGTCGGGCGCGTCGCCCATCGCAATAGCCGCCGAGCTCGCGAGCATCGCGAAGAGCCCCGTCAAGTCGCGCTCGGGCTCCCGCGCGGGTCCGGGTCGCTCCCGCTGGGCGTTCGGCGGGGCCAGGCTCGGGGGCGCGGCTGGGGCCGACTCGTCGTCCCGGGCCCGCCCGCGCCGGTCCGTGATCTTGAACGTTTCCTCTGGGTTTTCGGAAGCCATCGGAGCGAGCCTAGCATACGCAAAAACCCCTGCTGTATAATCGCTTACCCTCAGGAACGGACATGACCGAGTCCCCCGGTGTTCTCTTCGAGCGACTCCTCGACGTCATGGCGCGGCTGCGCGGGCCCGCCGGCTGCCCCTGGGACCGTGAGCAGACGCGAGCCTCGCTGAAGCCCTACCTCATCGAGGAGGCGTACGAGGTCCTCGAGGCCATCGAGATCGGACACCCCGCAGAGCTGCAGGAGGAGCTCGGCGATCTGCTCTTCCAGGTGGTCTTCCACACGCGTCTCGCCGAGGAGGTCAGCGAGTTTGCCATGCGCGACGTCCTGGAGCGTCTCATCACGAAGATGGTGGTCCGCCATCCGCACGTGTTCGGCGACGCGTCGGTCGCGACGCCGACGGAGGCTCTCGCGCAGTGGGAGTCGATCAAGCAACGCGAAGCCGAGCGGACGGGCCACCCACGCTCCGCGATCGACGGCGTCCCGCGCTCGCTGCCCTCGCTGCTGCGCGCTCAGCGCGTCCAGACCAAGGCGGCGCGCGTGCACTTCGACTGGCCCGACGCCAGGTCGGCGTGGGCCAAGGTGGAGGAGGAGGTCCGCGAAGCCGCCGCGGCGCTCGCGACGGGCGAGGTCGAGCGCGTGCGGGAGGAGCTCGGCGACGCGCTGTTCTCCCTCGTGAACGTGGCGCGGCTCTCCTCGATCGACGCCGAGGAGGCCCTGCAGGGCGCGATCGAGAAGTTCCGCCGACGCTTCGCCGGGATGGAGGCGGACCTCAGCGCGCAGGGCAAGTCGGTCGGCGCGGTCCCGCAAGACGAGATGGAGCGGTCGTGGGAGAGCACCAAGGCCCACGAGCGCCGCCGGGCCAAGCCATGAAGCTCAGGATCGGCGACTCCTCCGTGTCGATCGAGCGGGGCGACATCACCGACTGGGAGGTCGACGCGATCGTCAACGCTGCGAATTCGACACTCGCCATGGGCGCGGGCGTCGCGGGCGCCATCAAGCGGAAGGGCGGCGTCATCATCGAGGAGGAGGCGATGCGCCAGGGTCCGGTGGAGGTGGGCGAGGCCGTGCTGACCACGGGCGGCAATCTGGCGGCCACCCACGTCATCCACGCCGCGGTGATGGGACCCGACCTCCAGACGGACGCGGAGAAGATCACCGCCACGACGCGCGCGGTTTTGGCGCTCGCCGCAAAGCGGCGCATCACGTCCCTCGCGCTCCCGGCGCTCGGAACTGGCGTCGGCCACGTGCCGCCGGTCATCTCGGCCGAGGCCATGCTGAACGCGGTGATCAGCCACCTGAAGGCTGGCGGGACCTCCCTCAAGCGCGTCACCTTCGTGCTCTACCAGGACGACGCCTACAAAGCCTTTACCGATACGCTGAAACGCCTGGGTGGGGTACAGTAAAAAGATATGGCCCAGGCGCAACAGAAGCTGGGGCAGCCGGTCAACCGGCGGCTCGGGGACCTGCTTGTCGCCGACGGGCTCCTGACCCCGGCGCAGCTCCAGAAGGCCCTCGGCGAGCAGCGGGGCTCCACCGAGAAGCTCGGCTCGATTCTCATCAAGCTCGGCTTCATCAACGAGGAACAGCTGATCGGGTTCCTCTCCCGCCAGTACGGCGTGCCCTCGATCACCCTCGCGCAGCTCGAGATCGACCCCGCGGTCCTCCGCCTCGTGCCGGCGCCGATCGCGAAGAAATACGAAGTCATCCCGGTCCGGAAGATGGGTAACTCGCTGGCCCTGGCGATGGCCGACCCGACCAACGTGTTCGCCCTCGACGACATCGCCTTCATGACGAACCTCCAGGTGCTTCCGCTCGTCGCCTCGCAGACGGCGGTCAGGAAGGCGATCGACCGCAACTATGAGTCGAGGACCGAGGCGATGCAGACCGTCATGCAAGACATCTCCTCGGACCTCGAGAACGTCGAGGTCGTCGACGGCGAGGACGAGTCCGGTACCAAGGTCGACGTCTTCGAGCTGAAGGAGTCGGCCGACGAGGCGCCCGTCGTCAAGCTCGTGAACATGGTGCTCGTGGACGCGATCCAGAAGGGCGCCTCGGACATCCACTTCGAGACGTACGAGAAGGTGTTTCGGATTCGCTTCCGGATGGACGGCGTGCTCCACGAGATGCTTTCCCCCCCCAAGCGCCTCGAGTCGGCGATCCTGTCGCGTCTCAAGATCATGTCGAACCTCGACATCGCCGAGCGGCGCCTGCCGCAAGACGGCCGGATCAAGCTCAGGTACAACACCCGTGAGATCGACTTCCGGGTCTCGACCCTGCCGACGATCTTCGGCGAGAAGGCGGTCCTCCGCATCCTCGACAAGGACGCGCTGCAGCTCGACCTCACCAAGCTCGGCTTCGACCCGTGGAGCCACGAGAAGTTCAGCTCCGTGATCCACCAGCCCTACGGGATGGTCCTCATCACGGGGCCCACCGGCTCGGGCAAGACGACGACCCTCTATTCGGCGATCCACACGATCAACTCGCCCGACGTGAACATCATGACCGCCGAGGACCCGGTCGAGTACAACCTCAAGGGCGTCAATCAGGTGCAGATCAACGAGAGTGTGGGGCGGACCTTCGCCGCCGCGCTCCGCTCGTTCCTGCGCCAGGACCCGGACGTGATCCTGGTCGGCGAGACGCGCGATCTCGAGACGGCGCAGATCTCGATCCGCGCCGCCCTCACCGGCCACCTCGTCTTCACGACGCTCCACACGAACGATTGCCCCTCGACGGTCGCGCGGCTCCTGGACATGGGAATCCCGCCGTTCCTCGTCTCGTCCTCGCTCTTGCTGATCCTCGCCCAGCGTCTCGGACGCAAGGTGTGCACCGCGTGCAAGGAGCCCTACGAGGTCGACGAACAGACGCTCGTCCCCTACGGCCACGCCCCGACCGGGCGCGGCAAGGTCACGCTCCACAAGGGCAAGGGCTGCCCGACGTGCAGTTTCACCGGCATGAAGGGGCGGGTCGCGATCTACGAGGTCATGCCGATCAGCGACGAACTCCGGGACGGGATCCTCCGGAGCGTGACCACCGCGGAGCTCCGAGAGATCGCGCAGTCGCAGGGCATGAAGACCCTGCGGCAGTCCGGCCTCTTGAAGGTGCTCGATGGGACGACGACCATCGAAGAGGTACTCCGAGTCACGCTCGCCTAGCCGACGGGCGCCGGCGATCGAAGGGGGGAACAATGGCAGCGAACATGGCCGATCTGCTGCAGATCCTGGTGGACCGGGGCGGGTCCGACCTCCACATCACGAGCGGGACGTACCCGCAGCTCCGGATCACCGGGCGTCTCACCCAGCTCACCCAGTTTGAGCAGCTGACGCCGCAGGACACGCAGCGGCTCGCGTATAGCATCCTCAACGAGACGCAGAAGCAGAAGTTCGAGGAGGAGAGTGAGCTCGACCTCTCGTTCGGGATCCAGGGGCTGGCTCGCTTCCGCTGCAACGTGTTCCGGCAGCGGGGCGCCGTGGGCGCGGCGATCCGCCTCATCCCCTACAAGATCCGCTCGTTCGACGAGCTCGGACTGCCCCCGATCGTCCAGCAGCTCGCCGAGCGACCGAAAGGGCTGATCCTCGTGACGGGCCCGACCGGCTCGGGAAAGTCCACGACGCTCGCGGCGCTGATCGACAAGGTCAATACCGAGCGCCACGAGCACATCGTGACGATCGAGGACCCGATCGAGTTCGTGCACCCGCACAAGTCGTGCCTCGTCAACCAGCGCGAGGTGTACTCGGACACGCAGTCGTTCCAGAGGGCGCTCAAGTCCATCCTGCGGCAGGACCCGGACGTCGTGCTGGTCGGCGAGATGCGCGACCTCGAGACGATTTCCGCCGCGCTGACGATCGCCGAGACCGGCCACCTCACATTCGCCACGCTGCACACCAACTCCTGCGCGCAGACGATGAACCGGATCATCGACGTGTTCCCGACCAACCAGCAGGCGCAGGTCCGCGCCCAGCTCGCGCTCGTGCTCGAGGGGGTGCTCTCGCAAACCCTCATCCCCAAGCTCGGCGGTGGGCGCGTGATGTCGATGGAGATCATGGTGGCCACGCCGGCCATCCGGAACCTGATCCGCGAGGAGAAGATCCACCAGGTGTACTCGGCGATCGGGACGGGGAGCAAATACGGCATGCAGACGATGAACCAATCGCTCGCCGAGCTCGTGAAGCGGAAGCAGATCACGCGCGAGGAGGCGCTGAACCGGTCGACGATCGTCGAGGAGCTGCTCCAGCTCCTCGGCGCCGACGCTGGCGCCCCCGCGTCGCCGGCATCCGGCGCGTCGCCCTTTGCCAAGCGCTAGCTCGCGTTAGGAGAGGACCATGCCCGTCTTCGCGTATCGTGGCCGATCCGGAGGGGGAGTCGTCGTCGGCGAGATCGAGGCCGACGATCGGCCAGGGGCCGTCGCGCGGCTCCGGGCCAAAGGCGTCATCGCGACGTCGGTTCAAGAGCGGCAAGCCAAGGCCGCGGCCGTCAAGAAGGTCGGCGGCTCCGTCAAGGACAAGGACCTCGCGATCTACACGCGCCAGTTCTCCACGATGGTCGACGCCGGCCTCCCGATCGCTCAGTGCCTGTCGATTCTGTCGGAGCAGAGCGACTCCAAGACCCTGCGCGCGGTGACGACCCGCATTACGAACGAAGTCCAGGGCGGCGCCACCCTCGCGGAGTCGTTCAAGAAGTATCCGAAGGTGTTCAACGATCTCTTCGTCAACATGCTCGCCGTCGGTGAGTCCGGAGGTGTCCTCGACGTCGTCCTGCAGCGGCTGTCCGGCTACATCGAGAAGGCCGCCAAGTTGAAGAGCAAGGTCAAGGGCGCGATGGTCTACCCGGTCACGATCATCGGTGTCGCCGTCCTCGTGATCATCTTCATGATGATCTTCGTCATCCCGACCTTCGCCCAGATGTTCCAGGGCCTCGGCGCCGACCTCCCGCTGCCCACCCAGATCGTCATGTGGTTCTCCAATTTCACGCAGCGGTATATCGTCGTCATGGTGATCGTGGGCGCGGGGGCGATCTACGCGCTCAAACGCTACTATGCGACCGACCAGGGCAGCAAGGTCATCGACGCGTTCCTCTTGAAGGTGCCGGTCATCGGTATGCTGATCCGCAAGGTCGCCGTTGCGCGGTTCACGCGCACGCTCGGCACGCTCATCTCGTCCGGCGTTCCGATCCTCGAGGGGCTGCTCATCACGGCGCGGTCGGCCGGCAACCGCGTCGTCGAGGCCACCGTGATGCAGGCGCGCGCGGCTGTCACCACGGGCCGCACGCTGTCGGAGCCGCTGAAGGGCAGCACCGTGTTTCCCCCGATGGTCGTGCACATGATCAGCGTGGGCGAGAACACGGGTGCCCTCGATCAGATGCTCCAGAAGATCGCCGACTTCTACGACGATGAGGTCGACACCGCGGTGACCGCACTCACCTCGCTGCTCGAGCCGATCATGATCGTGTTCCTGGGCGTCGTCGTCGGTGGCCTCGTCGTGGCGATGTACCTGCCGATCTTCAAGCTGGTTACGTTGATGAAGTAGTGAAAGCGCTCAACGTCAACACGCTACTGCGCGGGTTCGCCTGGGCTCGCCTCGGGCTCGCCGTGGTGCTGCTCTCACTCGGGCCCGTCATGCCATCCGTCCTCGTCGTCTCGGGCGAGCACCCGGTCGTCCTCGCGCTCGCGTTGCTCATCGCCGCCATCTCCTCGGGCGTCCTGCTCCTCTTCGGCCCCGGCGTGCAGCCGCGTCCCGTCGCATGGTTGTTCGGCCTGCTCGACATCGTGCTCATCACGGCCATCGTGGCCGCGACGGGCGGCGGGCGGTCCATCTTCAGCTTCCTCTACGTGCTGTCGGTCACCGGCGCGTGCGTGCTCCTGTCGCGCACCGGCGGTCTGGCGATGGCGGGCGTGGCGAGCGTGCTCTACACCGGGGTCGTCCTCGCCCGCACCGTGTTCCCGACCAATGTGTTCTTCGACGCGACGGAGGAGACCACCGCCCTGGAGCTCCTGTCCATGTTCCTCAACGCCGGGACCTTCCTGACCGTTGCGATCGTCGCCGGCAGCCTGGCGGAGCAGTTCCGGGCGACGAGCCAGGAGCTCGAGACCCAGCGGAAGGATCTGGCCGACCTGCAGGCGTTCAAGGACCTCGTCTTCCAGTCCGTGGGCACGGGCCTGATCGCCCTTGACCGCAACCACCGGATCACCGCGTTCAACGGGGCCGCCGAGGAGATCACGGGACGCCCGGCCGGCGAGACGATCGGTCGACCGTGGGCGGCGACCTTCGGCGACGCCGTGCCGCTGCTCGAGATCGAAGCGACGATTGAGGGCAACCCGCGCGCGTCCACCCGGCACGAGGCGCTGCTCCGCCGACCGGACGGGACCACGGTCCCCGTGCGGCTTACTTTCTCCGCGCTCCGCTCCGGCGAGGGCGCCCGGCTCGGGCTGATCGGCGCGTGCGACGACCTGTCGGCGATCCGCGCGATGGAGGCCCGGATGCGCCAGGCGGACCGTCTCGCGACGCTGGGCCGAATGGCCGCCAACATCGCCCACGAGATCCGCAACCCGCTCGCGTCGCTGACGGGCGCGATCGAGGTCCTCACGAGCTCCGCGGCCGCCAGCGACGCGCAAGAGCGCCTATCGCAGATCGTCCTGCGGGAGTCCGAACGGCTCAATCAGATCATCACGAACTTCCTCGAGTACGCCCGCCCCGCGCCGCTCGCCCTCGAGATGGTCGACGTCGCCGACGTGCTCGAGGGCGTTCTCTTCCTGCTCGAGCACCGCGCCGCCTCGGGCGGCCTCAAGATCGTCCGGGCGTTCTCCGCCCCCCTCGTCTGGCGGGTGGACCCGCAGCGGTTCCGGCAGGTGCTGTGGAACCTCTGCCTCAACGCGGTCGAAGCCATGCCCGAGGGGGGCGAGCTGCGCGTCGGGGCGACCGCGGTCCCCGGCCACAAGCTGGAAGTGTCGGTGGCGGACAGCGGGCACGGCATCGCGCCCGACGACCTCGCCCACATCTTCGAGCCGTTCTTCTCCACCAAGCCCGGGGGCACCGGGCTCGGCCTCTCGCTCGTCCACCGGTTCGTCCAGGAGCACGGCGGCGACGTGGACGTCCGCAGCACGCCCGGCCTCGGGACCATGTTCACGGTGACGTTGCCGAATCGCCATGCCTGACACGCGCGTTCTGGTCGTCGACGACGAGCGCAGCATGCGCGAGTTGCTCGCGATCATGCTGAAGCAGGCCGGCCACGAGGTGACGGTCGCCGACGGCGGCGAGGCTGCGATCCAGGCGCTCAAGAGCGACACCTTCGACCTCGTCATCACCGACCTTCGAATGCGGCGGGTGGACGGCCTCGCGGTGCTGCGCGCCGCCAAGGAGCATTCGCCGCCGACGGTGGTCCTCGTGGTCACCGCGTTCGCGTCCACGGAGACGGCGGTCGAGGCGATGAAGCTCGGCGCCTACGACTACCTGACGAAGCCCTTCAAGCTCGACGAGATCAAGCTCACGATCGCCAACGCGCTCGAGCGGAAGCGGCTCCAGGACGAGAACCAGGCGCTCAAGCGCCAGCTCAGGCGCCAGCGCGGCTTCGAGAACTTCATCGGCAAGAGTCGGCAGATGCTCGACATCTTCGATACGATCCGCAAGGCCGCCGAAGGTGTCTCGACCGTGCTGGTCACCGGCGAGAGCGGAACGGGCAAGGAACTGGTGGCACGCGCGATCCACGACGAAAGCCCGCGTCGCAACGGCCCGTTCGTGTCGGTCAACTGCGGCGCGATCCCCGAGACGCTCATGGAGTCCGAGCTCTTTGGCCACGCGAAAGGCGCCTTCACGGGAGCGGTGGCCGACACGGTCGGGCTCTTCTCGGCGGCGGCCGGCGGGACGCTCTTCCTCGACGAGATCACCGAGGTCCCGCCGTCGGTCCAGGTCAAGCTCTTGCGCGCGATCCAGGAGCGCGAGATCCGTCGCGTCGGCGACACGCGCGACCTCAAGGTCGACGTTCGGCTGATCGCCGCGTCGAACCGTGACGTCGCGAAGGCCGTCGCCGACGGAGCGCTCCGCGAGGATCTCTTTTACCGGCTGAACGTCATCCCCGTCCACCTTCCGCCGCTCCGCGAGCGGCGCGAGGACATCCCGCCCCTCGTCGGACACTTTCTGACGAGCCTCTCGGCAAAGCTCGGCCGGCCCGTGCGCGGTGTGACGCCGGAGGCGCTCACGGTGCTCGAGCACCATCACTGGCCGGGGAACGTCCGCGAGCTGGAGAACGTCATCGAGCGGGCGCTCGTTCTCGGCAGCGGCGACACGCTCGAGGCGAGCGCCCTGCCATCCGATCTCGGGCTGCCCCGAAACGTGCAGGAGAAGCCCGTGGAGATCCCCGAGGAGGGGCTCGATCTCGAGGCGACGCTGAGCCAGATCGAGCAGCGGTACATCCAGATTGCGCTTGCGCGCACGGGCGGCGTACAGACGCGGGCTGCAGAGCTGCTCCGGGTCAGCTTCCGCCAATTCAGGTACAAGCTCCAGAAGTACGCCCGACTCGCTGGACGAAGCTAACGCTCCTCGAAGGCACGGGTGAGGCTCCTTTCCTTGGGCGTCCGGTGACGTTTCTCGTCACTCCGATTGCCACACAGGGCGGTCTCAGAGAATCGAGCGAATGTTAAGTACTCGATAAGACGCCGATTCTTCTTCCAGCCAACGCTGGCATGTTATACGCACCACGTCGCTAGCCGTTGTTGAAACGCGTGGCTCATTAACCCCTATAAGGAGGACTCAAATGATTCGGTTCTGGAACAAGCGGCTCAAGATGGGGGGCCAGCGGGGCTTCACCCTCATCGAGCTGATGATCGTCGTGGCGATCATCGGCATCCTGGCGGCCATCGCCATCCCGCTCTACGCCAACGTCCAGGCGCGGGCCCGCATCGCCAAGGCCCAGGCTGACGCGCGCTCTATCGCGTCGGCGATCTCCATCTACTCGGCGCACATGGGCACGATCCCCGGCGCCCAGTCTCAGCTCACGATCCAGATCGCCAACGCTCAGAACGAGACGGCGGGGCCGTTCCTGGCCCGTATGCCGCTGCCTCCGGGTACCGCCGCGGGCTGGCCCGCGAACTACGTGATCGCCCTCGACAGCGTAGTCGGAACGTTCCAGATCTCGGCCGTCGGCGACAGCGCCACCGTCGTCGTTCCGTAGCGGCAGAACCCAGGCCTCGCGCGCCTGCGGGGGGGTCGCCCCTCTCGCAGGCGCGTCGGACCACGCCCTCAGGACTCAACCCCCGCAACGTCCAGGCGCGGGCCCGCCTCAACCTACAGCGCACACATAGGGGTCGCCCCGAGCGCACCAGGCGACTTCCTCTCTACCGTGACGAACTCCCAGGGGGGATGGCTGATCCCGGTGACGTTTCTCGTCACTCCGATTGCCGCGCAGAGTTATTCCCGGACGCTCTTAGAGAATCGATCGCATGTTAAGTAAGTGATAAGACGTCGATTCTCCCCCCCGACCAACCCTGGCATGTAAAGCGCATAAAGCTGCTGGTCGTTATCGAAACGCGTGGCACATTAACCTAAAGGAGGACTCAAATGATTCGGTTCTGGAACAAGCGGCTCAAGATGGGGGGCCAGCGGGGCTTCACCCTCATCGAGCTGATGATCGTCGTGGCGATCATCGGCATCCTGGCGGCCATCGCCATCCCGCTCTACGCCAACGTCCAGGCGCGGGCCCGCATCGCCAAGGCCCAGGCTGACGCGCGCTCTATCGCGTCGGCGATCTCCATCTACTCGGCGCACATGGGCACGATCCCCGGCGCCCAGTCTCAGCTCACGATCCAGATCGCCAACGCTCAGAACGAGACGGCGGGGCCGTTCCTGGCCCGTATGCCGCTGCCTCCGGGTACCGCCGCGGGCTGGCCCGCGAACTACGTGATCGCCCTCGACAGCGTAGTCGGAACGTTCCAGATCTCGGCCGTCGGCGACAACGCCACCGTCATCGTGCCGTAGCGGCAGAGAACCCAGCCCCCACGTCTGCGGGAGGTCGCACCTCTCGCAGGCGCGTAGGGCACACGCCCTCAAGGCTCAATCGCGCCCATGATACCCATGCCGGAGGCCCCCAACGCGGTGGCTGGCGTGCGTGACCAGGAGCTGACTGTGCGCGATCTCGCGCGGCGCGTCGGCGCGCGTGCGCTCGGCCAGTGGCTGATTCCATTCGCGGTCGCGCTCCTCACCTTCGTGGTCCTCTCGCCGGCGCTCCGGAACGGCTTCGTCGAGTGGGACGACCAGATCAACCTCACCAACAATGAGGACTACCGCGGGCTCGGCTCGGCGCAGCTCAAGTACTTCTTCACCACGACGCTGATGGGTCACTACATCCCGCTGACATGGCTCACGTTCGGCCTGGATTACGTCCTGTGGGGCATGACGCCCCTGGGTTACCACCTCACGAGCCTGATCATCTTCGCGGCGAATGCCGCGGTCCTGTACTTGGTGGCGCTTCATCTGCTCGCGAAAGCCGCGGCGCTCGCGGGCGTCCCGCTACGTGTGGCCGCGGTCGCCGCGACGCTCTTCTTTGCGCTCCATCCGCTCCGCGCCGAGTCCGTCGCATGGGCGACCGAACGTCGCGACGTCCTCTCGGGGCTCTTCTTCCTGCTGACCATCCTGACGTATCTGAGGATGTGCGAGGCGAGCGGGCGGCGCCGCGGCTGGCTCCTCGCCGGTGGCGCGGTGACATACCTCCTCGCGCTCGCGTCGAAGGGGAGCGTCATGGTGCTGCCGGCCGTGCTGATTCTCCTCGATGTCTACCCGTTACGGCACCGCAGCCGGCGCGTCCTCCTGGAAAAGATCCCGTTCGTCGTCCTCGGACTCGCGGGAGCTGCCGTGGCGTATTACGCCCAGAACGCCAACGCGTTCCTCACGCCGCTTCAGCACTACCCCCTGACCGCGCGAATCGGTATGGCGTTCTATAGTCTCTGGTTCTACGCCTCGAAGACCGTCGCGCCGCAGGCCCTCGGACCCCTCTACGAGCTCCCCGCGCGGGTGAATCCGCTGGACTGGCCCTTTCTCGGTCCGGCGCTCGCGGTGACCGTGCTCACCGCCGCGCTGGTCGCGCTGAGACGGCGGTGGCCCGCCGGGCTGGCGGTCTGGATGTACTATGCGATCGCTCTCGGCCCGGTCATCGGAATCGTTCACTCGGGGTACCAGCTGGCGAACGACCGGTACAGCTACCTTCCCGCGCTCGGGCTCGCGCTGATGTTCGGCGGGCTCGCGGGAGTCGCGGCACGCGAGGCGGCTGCCGCTCGGCTCCGGCCCATCATCGCGGGCGCAATCGGCGTGGCCGGCGTCGCGTGGCTCGGCGGGCTCGCGGTTTTGACCTTCAACCAGGTTCAGATCTGGCATGACTCGGACACGCTCTGGCGATTCGCTATCGACGGCGAACCCCGCTGTGTCGCATGTCATACTAATCTCGGGATCCAGCTCGTCGGCCGGGGGCTGAATGATCTCGCCCGAGAGCATTTCGAGCGGGCGAGGACCCTCAGGCCGGACCTGGCGAAGACCCACTACCACATGGGGTTCATCAACGCGGTGTCCGGGAATTTTCCCGCTGCCGTCGAGGCGTACAAGAGCTATCTGGCGCGCTACCCGAACGACGTCGACGCGCTCAACAATCTCTCGGCGGCGCTCTTGAGTATGCACAGACCCGCGGAAGCCCTCGTGCAGATCGAGCGCGCCCTCAAGCTCAAGCCCAAGCATATCTTCCCGAACACCAATCTCGGGTACGTGCTCGCCGATCTCGACCGGCGAGACGAGGCCCTCAAGCAGTTCCGACACGCGATCGAGCTGAAGTTCGACAATCCCCACGCCTGGTATGGGTTGATCCGAGTTTTTCTCGAGACGGGCCGGCCCGACGCCGCGCGCACCGCGCACGGGATCCTCGGCATGTTCAGCCCCCAGATGGCGAAGCAAATCGGGCCCGTGCTGCTCACGACGTGGTGAGTGGTGAGGTGATGCTTCGGGCCCTCGCGGAGGGGGCGCCCGCCGTCGCGCTCGCCGCCGTCTGCCTTTTCGGCCTCATGATCGGCAGCTTCCTGAATGTCGTGATCGTCCGCCTGCCCGAGCGCCGGAGCCTCTGGCGTCCCGCTTCGGCATGTCTCGGCTGCGGCGCGCCGATCGCGTGGTACGACAACCTGCCGCTCCTGTCCTTCGCGCTCCTCCGCGGCCGCTGCCGCGCCTGCGGGATGGCGATCTCCTGGCGGTATCCCCTCGTCGAGGCCGTGACGGGCGCGGCGTTCCTGTCCGCCTACGCCGCGTTCGGCCCGACGGCGCGCTTCGTCGTCGCGGCGGCCCTCCTCGCGGCGCTCATCGCGATCACCGCCATCGACCTCCAGCTCCAGATCATTCCAAACGCGATCACGCTGCCCGGAATCGTGGCAGGGGTGCTCGCTAACCTGGGCACCGGCGCCGTGGCGTGGCGCGATGCCGTGATCGGCGCGGCCGGCGGCGGCGGGATATTCGTCGCCATCATGCTCGCCTACGCGCTCGTGTTCCGGGAAGAGGGCATGGGCCTCGGCGACGCGAAACTCGGTGCGATGCTAGGCGCTTTCCTCGGCTGGAAGGCGCTCCTCTTCTCGCTGTTCGTCGCCATCATCGTCGGCGGCGTTCTCGCGATCATGCTGCTCGCGACAGGGTTGCGCGGCCGCAAGGACCCGATCCCCTTTGGTCCCTTCCTTGCACTTGGTGGAGCCACCGGCCTTTTCTGGGGAGAGAAGGTGGTGGCATGGTATCTGAGCGGATTCGGGGCCTGAGCGCGGCCGGCTTCGGCACGGCCGAGCTCACGGTCACGCTCGCGATCGGCGCGGTCCTCACCGCGGTCTCGGCGCCCTCGCTTCTCGCCTCCTGGCGCGCGGCGACGCTTCGCGCCGCAGCCGAGGAAGTGGCCGCCGCGGTCAACGTCGGCAGACAGCTCGCGATCGCGCGCAACGTGCTCGTCTGCGTCGCCGTCGCCGGTGCCGACATGCGGTTCGAGGGCGCTCACGCCGGCGCGTGCAGCGGGGTGGGGCTCCCCGGCGCCGCGCCGGTCCGTCTCGCGAGCGGTCTCGACGTACGCGCCGTGGGCGCCGGGGTCGTCTTCACCGGCCTGGGCGCGGCGACGCCCGCAGGCCGCTACGTCGTCGTCAACCCCGCCGACGGCCGGACGCGGAGCGTGGTCGTCGCGGCCTCCGGCCGCGTGAGCATCCACTGAGCAGCGGGCGCGGCTTCACCCTGGTCGAGATCCTGGTCGCCACCCTGATCCTGTCGGTCGGGATCGTCGCCGTCGCAGCGGGCCTGCACTACGCCCTCGGCGGCGTCGAGGTCGGTCGCGGAGAGACGGCGGCCGTCTTTCTCGCCGAGCAGCGCCTCGAGCTCCTGAAGAGCGCGGCCCTCGAGGACTGGTCGAGCGCGCTCCTCGCGGCCGGCACCGTCGTGGAAACCTACGGCACGATCGCTAACGCGTCGCGCTACCGCCGCGAGACCGTCGTCACGGACCACGCCGGACGCGAGTGCGCGACCGGCGCGCCCTCGACGGTCGCGTGCAAGCAGGTCCGGGTGGCCGTGTCCTACAGACCGGTGTCGGGTGGCGGTCGAGGTCACGAGCGGCGGGTGGACCTGGTCACCGTCCTCGTCCGCCGGACGTGAGGCCGGCGTCGTGACACGTCCCGTCGCGCGCCTCGGTGACGAGCGCGGCGTCGCGCTGATCCTCGGGCTCGTGGTCCTCATGATTCTCAGCGCGCTCATGCTCGCATTCTTCGCGGTGAGCGCGCTCGAGCCGCGGATCTCGCGCAATCTCCATGACGCGTCGCGAGCGCGCTGGCTGGCCGAGGCCGGGATCGAGCTCGGCTACGGCCTGCTGGCGGCGACCGTCGCCGCCGATGGCACCTGGAGCGCCCTCCTGGCGACGGCGACTGCTGACGCGCCGTGGGTCGCCCTGCCCTCGCTGGATCGAGCCGTGCTCTCCGGGCTCACCTCGGCCGAGGGAACCTGCACCGTGAGCATTCGGAACGACTATCGGATCGCGGACGGCGTGATCGTGAGGTCGGTCGGCACCGTCAACGCCGCGACGCGGACGATCGAGGCTGCCGTCAGGCAAGTGACGGTGCGGTCGGAGTCGGGTCCGTCCGTCCGCGTCATTCAAGTTACCGGTGACTGGCGTGAGTTTTAGTGGCATCTGAGTTTTGGTGCCATCTACGATACACTCGCGCCGGCGCCCGGCATCGACGGGTGGGGGCCTGGGCAGGCCACGACGCCAAGTCTAGTACGTGTGAAATTATTGGCCCCCCGGGGCACGACGCCTATACTGTTTAGTCACCAGGGGAAAGGCGTTTAATATGGCGTTCTTCCGCAAGGGGGCGGACATTTTTGGGCTCGACATCGGGTCGAGCTCGGTGAAGGCCCTCCAGCTGCGCGAGGCCGGAGGGTCCTACCGGCTCTCCGCGCTCGGCACGGCCTCCTTGCCCCCCGACGCGATCGCCGACGGCTCGATCAAGGATGCGCCGACCGTCGTCGAGGCGATCAGGAGCTCGGTCTCCAAGTCGGGCATCAAATGCACGGAGACCGCGATCGCGATCTCCGGCCGCGAGCTCATCATCAAGAAGGTACAGATTCCGGAAGTTCCCGCCAAGGAAGTGGGCGACGTCGTGCAGCTCGAAGCCGAGCATCACATCCCGTTCGCGATCGACGAGGTCTTCCTCGACTACCACACCGTCGGCCAGCACGGCGGCGTGATGGATCTCATCCTGGTAGCCGTCAAGAAGTCCAAGGTGCTCGAGTACGCCTCCGTCGTCTCTGAGGCGGGGTTCACGCCGTCCATCGTGGATGTGGACGGCTTCGCGCTCGCCAACCAGTTCGAGCTCAATTTCCCGGAAGAGCGTGGTGAGGCCGTCGCCCTGATCGACATCGGGGCCTCGACCATGAAGACGAACGTCGTCCGGGGCGGCGCCACGATCTTCGCCCGCGACATCCCCTTCGGGGGCAACAACTACACGCAAGCGATCGCCCAGCAGCTCAAGATCCCCTTCGAGCAGGCGGAGGCGGCCAAGCTCGGCCGCGACGTCGGCGTCCGGTGGGAGGCGGTCGTCCCGGCGCTCGAGGCGGTGTCGCGCGAGCTCTCGCTCGAGGTCCAGCGGACGTTCGACTATTTCGCCTCGACCGCGGAGTCCGAGCGCATCGGGAGGATCGTGCTCGCGGGCGGCTGCTCCCTGCTCCCCGGGCTGAACGACTACCTGGCGTCGAACTGGGGGATCCCTGTCGAGCTGGCACGGCCGTTCGCGCGGGTCGAGATCGACCCTGCCTACGGCGACGAAGTCAACACCGCCGGGCCGGCGCTCGCCGTCGCGGTGGGACTCGGGCTCAGGCGCGTCGGAGACAAGGGCAAGTGATCCGGATCAACCTCGCGCCCGAGGCGAAGCGGCGACGGGGGATCAGCCTCCCCAGCCTCTCGCTCTCGCTCTCGCTCCCGAGCCTCAACCTGGGCACGCTCTTCGGCGTCGTCTACGTCCTCACGATCGTCGGCATCGCCGGCTACTGGGTGATGCTCTCCACCGAGCGGACGAAGCTCACCACCGAGATCGCCGCCGGCCAGGCGGAGCTCGCGCAGCTCAAGGTGACGATCGGCCAGGTCAACCAGGTGAGGGCCCAGGCCCAAGATCTTCGGCGACGGCTGGCGGTCCTCGAGGAGCTGATGAAGGGCCAGGCGCGGCCGATCGCCCTGGTGGACGTCTTCGCCAACGTGATCCCGAAGGACCTGTGGATCACCGGGTTCGAGACGCGCGAGGATTTCAGGCTGAAGGTGAGCGGGTCCGCGTTCTCGACGACGGCGGTGTCGGACTTCATGCAGAATCTTCGGAGCTCGGGAAAGTTCCAAGACGTCGATATCGTGATTTCCCGGCGTGACCTCAGCAAGCCGGCCGGCCTGGTGACCTTCGAGGTCACCTGCCGCTTCGAGGGCTGAGATGCCGCTCCCTCCGATCTTCGACCCGATCGTCAACGCCCCCAAGCCCCAGAAGATCGCGCTCGGAGTCGTCGGGCTCGCCATCATCGGCGCCGCGGCAAACTTCCTCGTCCTCTCCCCGCTGGGTGCCGAGGTCGCTCAGCTCAGGGCGCAAAACGAAGCGCTGCAGCGCGAGCTCATCCAGAGCCGGGCGATCGCCGCCGATCTTCCGCGCATCCGCCTCGAGGTCGCCCAGCTCGAGGTGAAGATCAACGTCCTGAAGGACAAGCTGCCGACCGAGCGCGAGATGCCGGCGTTCTACCGGTCGATGTCCGACGCTGGCACCCAGGCAGGGCTCGGCGTGTCGCTCTTCCAGCCCCGCGACGGGGTGACCAAGGACTACGTCGTGGAGATCCCCATCGCGGTGAGCGCGGAGGGCTCCTATCACCAGCTCGGGGAGTTCCTCGAGCGCGTCGCGCGGCTCCCGCGGGTGGCCTCGGTGAAGGATATGAAGCTCAGCGCGCAGAAGAAGTCCGGGAGCGCGGTGCGCGCCGAGATCACGCTGCTGACGTACATGTACCGGCCCGTTGGTTCGCCGCCGCCGCCGAGGGCGGCGCGATGACCCGGGCGATGCGCGTGGCCGGAAGAGTCGTCGTCGCGGCGAGCCTCGCGACGATATTCCCCGCGTGCGGCAGCACTCCACCTCCGGCTCCCCCGCCTCAGGCGCAGCTGCCGCCCGCGGGCGGGGCTTCGCCGCTGCCTGCCCTGCCGCTGCCCGAGTCGCAGGTGCCAAAGTACGAGCCCAAGGGGCGGCGCGATCCGTTCGAAGCTCTGGAAGGGGCTCAAGGCGCCGGCGGCGGAGGAAGTCTGGTGGCCACGGCCAAGCTGACCGGCATCGTGCGAAGCACTCGGGCGACGCTCGCCTTGGTCGAGACACCAGAGGGCATCGGATACATCCTCAAACCCGGAGACACCCTCGGGGATGGCCGCCTGTTGGAGATTGGCTCCGACAGCGTGGTATTCCAGGTGACGAAGCCCGGCGAGTCCACGAATCGCGTGGTCCTCAGAATGGCGATGGACTAAATGACAGCTGAACGACAGACCCACACGGCGCTCGTCGCGGTAAGCCTGGCGGTCGTCCTGCTCGTCCCGGCGGTCCCGGTCGCGGCCCAGACCGCACCGGCGGTGCTCAGCGACGTCACGGTGACCTCACAGCCCGACGCGATCAACATCTTCGTCTGGACCTCGCGGGAGACGAAGTACCGCGCCGAGCTGATCGAAGCACCGCGGCGGTTGGTCATCGACCTCGAGGACACGGTGTACGCGTGGCGCAAGACCCCGTTCACGGTCGGCGCCGAGCCGGTCACGCAGATCCGCGGCGGCCAGCACCGGCGGGGCGTCGCGCGGGTCGTCTTCGACCTGACCCGCGACGTCGGTTACGCGATCCGCGAAGACGACAACGGACTCGCGATCATCATCCCGACCGCGCCCATTGCCAGCCGCGCGATGGCCGTGAAGGACAGCACCCCCGCTCAGGCGGCGCCGGCGCCCGCGCAGGCCGACACGCCCCCGCCTCCGGCGCCGGTCCGCATCGCCCAGGCGCCGCCCGCCCCGGCGCGGCCCGCGCCCAAGCCGGCGTCGAACGGCTCGCGGCTCATCTCGTTCGACTTCAAGGACGCCGATGTCGTCAACCTCCTCCGCATCCTGGCGGCCGAGAGCACCAAGAACATCGTGATCGGCGACGACGTCAAGGGCAGGATGTCGATCTCGCTGCACAACGTGCCGTGGGAGCTCGCCTTCCAGACGATTCTCGACGTGCGCGGCCTCGAGAAGATCGAGAAAGACAACGTCATCCGCATCGTCTCCCGGGAGACGAAGCTGAAGACTGATACCGAGATCGCGAAGGCCGCCGAGGCGAAGATCAAGGAGCAGGAGGCGATCGGCAAGCAGCGCGCGGCGGAGCTGGCGCTCGCGGAGCAGTTGGCGCGCGGGCCGCTGAGAGAGGAGACGATCCGTCTCGCTTACGCCGACCCAGAGGAAATCGTGAAGACCCTTCAGGGAGTCTTGGGCCTCGCCGGGGGCGCGGCTCCAGCGCCGGGCGCCCCGGGAGGGCCGCCGCTGATCCCTGCGCCGCCGTTCTCGGCGCTGTACGGGACCGGGCCCCCTCCCGCGCCGGGCGCGCCCGCGCCCATGCCGACGCCGGAAGTGCTCGCCAAGGGCATCACGATCCAGGCCCACAAGCCGACGAACTCGATCTTCATCCGCCACTACGAGGCTGATCTCGAGCGAATCAAGAAGCTCATCCGCGAGAAGCTCGACGTCCCCCTCCCGCAAGTGAAAATCGAGGCGCGACTGAACGAGCTGAACCGAGTCGATTTCTTCGCCCTCGGCGTCACATGGGGCGCCGCGGCCTTCGGCCGTGCGCGCGGCGACGCCCTCGTCGGTCAGGGGTTTGCCGGGCGGCTTCTGCCGACGGGAACTGGCATCGCCCCGAACCCCCTGCCGACCGGCTTCGACAACTCCAACCTGACGCTCGGCAACTTCCTCCCCGTGAGCGCGACGACCGGGCTCCCCCTCGGCGGAAACATTGTCAACTTCCCGGCCCCGCCCGGTCTCTTGGGCGGCACTCCGGCAGGCATCGCCTTCGGGATCGTAGGAGGGAAGTTCAACGTCAACCTCGTCCTGGACGCGCTCGAGGAGCTGCAAAAAGCAACGTCGCTCGCGAAGCCCGAGGTCGTGACGGTTGAGAACGCCAAGGCGACGATCTCGCTGGGCAGCGAGATCCCGTACGCCACGGTCAGCTCGGCAGGCACCCAGGTTCAGTTCAAGGAGGCCCTGCTCAAGCTCGAGGTGACACCGACAGTCATCCGGGAAGCGGGGGACGTCACCAGGGTCAAGATGGTCGTCAACGTCGAGAACAACTCCCAGGGCACGCAGACGTTCTCGATCGGTGGTGGGTCCGTCCCAACGATCAACAAGCGGACGGCGGCGACTCAGGTCGTCGTCAAGGCGGGCGAGACCCTGGCGATCGGCGGCATCCGCCAGCGGGAGACGAGCGACACGCTGACGAAGGTGCCGTTCTTCGGCGACATCCCGGTGCTCGGGTACCTCTTCCGGTCGAAGACGTCGACGTCCGACCCGAATCGGGAGATGGTCGTCTTCATCACGCCCTACGTGCTGAAGCTCGACCTGGCCCAGGCGCCGGCCCAGCAGCCGACGAAGTAATGGCTGGAGCCTTCCGGTTCCTCACCGCTGGCGAATCCCACGGTGAGGCCCTGGTCGCCGTCATCGACGGCGTCCCGGCCGGCCTGCGCCTCGCCGAGAGCCAGATCAACGAGGATCTTGCGCGCCGCCAGCGTGGCTACGGCCGCGGTGGGCGCATGAAGATCGAGCGCGACCAGGTCCGCATCCTCTCCGGTGTTCGCTGGGGCTCGACGCTCGGCAGCCCGATCACGCTCCAGATCTCCAACCGCGACTGGGAGAACTGGAAGTCCACCATGGCGGTCGGCCCGCCCGAGCCGGGCACCGCGCCAAAGCAGGTCACGCGGCCACGGCCGGGCCACGCCGACCTCGCCGGGGCCATGAAGTACGGCCACCACGACATCAGGAACGTCCTCGAGCGCTCGAGCGCGCGCGAGACGACCGCGCGTGTGGCGGTGGCGGGCGTGGCGAAGCGATTGCTCGACGAGTTCCGCGTCACGATCCTGAGCCACGTCACCGAGATCGGGGGGGTCCGCATCGGCCCCGACCTCGACATCACCTGGGAGGAGCTCACCCGGCGGGCCGAGGCGTCCGAGGTCCGCTGCGCCGATCCGGCCGCCGAGACGGCGATGATCAAGGCGATCGACGCCGCCCGAGAGAAGGGCGACACCCTCGGGGGCGTCTTCGAGGTCGTCGCCCTCGGCTGCCCCGTCGGACTCGGCTCCTACGTGCAGTGGGACCGCCGGCTCGACGGGCGGCTCGCGCAGGCGTTCTGCTCGATCCAGGCGATCAAGGGCTGCGAGCTCGGCCTCGGGTTCGAGACCGCGCGGCGCCCCGGCTCGGCCGTCCACGACGAGATCCTGTTCGACGCCGAGAGCGGGTTCAAGCGCAAGACGAACAACGCGGGGGGCCTGGAGGGCGGCGTGACGAACGGGCAGCCGGTCGTCGTCCGGGCCGCGATGAAGCCGCTCTCGACCCTGCGCACGCCGCTCAAGTCGGTGGACCTCGCCACGAAGGAGGCGGTGGACGCGGTCGTGGAGCGGAGCGACGTCTGCGCCGTGCCCGCGGCCGGCGTCGTCGGCGAGGCCATGATGGCCATCGTGCTCGCCGACGCGTTCCTCGAGAAGTTCGGTGGCGACGGCATCCCCGAGATCCGCCGCAACTACGACGCCTATCTGGACAGCCTGAAAAGCTGGTAGCCCGCAGGGCCCTCGCCGGTCGAGGCGAGCAGTAGAATGACCCGATGATCATCGACGTCAACTTGGGCCTCCGGTCGTATCACATCGTCGTCGAGTCTGGCGCGCTCGACACCGTGGGCGCGCGCCTCGCGGAGCTCCGCGTCGGCTCCCGGGCGGCGCTCGTCAGCGACGCCGCGATCCTGCGCCTCTACGGCAAGACCGTCGGGCGCAGTCTGGAGAGCGCGGGATTCAGGGTGGCGACGGTCGAGGTGCCGGAGGGCGAGGCGGCGAAGACGCTCGCGGTGGCCACCCTTTGCTGGGACGCGCTGCTCGCCGCGGGGCTCGACCGCACATCCACGGTGCTCGCCCTCGGCGGGGGGGCCGTGGGCGACGTCGCCGGGTTCGTCGCGGCGACCTACATGCGTGGAGTCAACTTCGTCCAGCTTCCCACGACGGTGCTCGCCCAGGTGGACGCCTCGATCGGCGGCAAGACCGCGATCGATCATCCAGCGGCGAAGAACCTGATCGGCGCCTTCCACCAGCCGCGCCTGGTCCTCGTAGACCCAGCCGTCGTGCGCTCGCTGCCGGAGCGCGAGTTCACCTCGGGCCTCGCCGAGATCGTCAAGCACGGCATCGTGCTCGACGCCGACTACTTCGCCGAGGTGGAGCGCGACGCGACGGCGCTCTGCGCCCGAGACCTCCCCGTCGTCGAGCGTATCATCGGCGGCTCCTGCCGCCTCAAAGCCGGGGTCGTGGAGCGTGACGAGCGGGAGAGCGCGCTGCGGCACGTCCTCAACTACGGTCACACGATCGGCCACGCCCTCGAGGCGGCGACGGGGTACGCGCGCTTCGCCCACGGCGAAGCGGTCGCCCTCGGCATCGTCGCGGAAGCCCGCCTGGCCCTCAGGCTCGGTGTCGCATCGCCGGAGACGGTCCTACGCCAAGAGCGGCTCCTCGCCGCCGTCGGCCTGCCCGTCCGTGCGTCGGCGATCGACGCCGACCGTGTCCTGGCCACGATCACGCGGGACAAGAAGGCGCGCGACGGTCGGGTGCCCTTCGTGCTGGCGCCCAGGATCGGTGCGTTCCAGCTCCAGTACGATGTGCCGTGGGACCTCGTCCGCGCCGTCCTCGGGGAGCTCGGACCGTAGGCGATGTTGACAACTCAAACCCACGCTCCGTATAACCGTTTGGAGATGTCCGTCGACGATCTCGCGCTCGACGCCACCATCCGCCGTCACGAAGAGCGCCTGGCCCGCGACCCGACGTCCCTCGCCTTCGCGCAGCTCGCCGACCTCTATCGAAAGGCCGGGCGGACGCGCGAGGCGGTGGCGGTCTGCCGGAACGGGCTCGCCCGGTACCCCCAGTACACGACGGCGCGCTTGATCCTCGCGAAGGCGCTCGCGGCGGAGGGACAGCTCGAGCCGGCGCTCGCCGAGATCGGGGCGATCCTCGCGGCGAGCCCGAAGGACGCCCAGTGCCACCGCCTCGCGGCAGAGATCCAGCGCCGCCTGGGGCACATCGACCGGGCGGTGACGCACCTGGAAGCGGCCGTGAGGCTCGACCCGGGCGACCGCGAGTCGCGCTCGCTACTCGGGCTGCTGCGTGCGACGACGCCGGCGGCGAGCGAGGCGAGCGGGCTCCAGCGCGTGCTGGCGGACGACACGTTCGCGACGATCGCCTTTGGCACCCTCGCTCTCGAGCAGGGCTGCGTCGAGGAGGCCGCCCAGGCCTTCACCCGCATCCTCCGGAAGGATCCCGACAATCACGCCGCGCGCGAGCGGCTGGAGACGACGCTCCACGCGCGGGCGCGGCGGAAAGGGTAGAGCGAGATGCAAGTGTCCACCGCGGAGTTCAGGAAAGGGTTGCGCATCGTCTTCGATGGCCACCCCTACACGATCGTGGAGTTCCAGCACGTCAAGCCCGGGAAGGGTGGCGCGTTCGTCCGCACCAAGCTCAAGCACATGAGGCTCGGGAAGGTGATCGACAACACGTTCCGCTCGGGCGAGAAGGTGGAGCTGGTCGACTCCGAGGAGAAGCACATGCAGTTCCTCTACAAGGACGACGGCTACCACTTCATGGATACGGAAACCTACGAGCAGGTCTCGCTCTCGCCGGACGAGGTCGGCGACGCGCGCGACTGGCTCAAGGAGAACACCGAGGTGGACGTGCTCTACATCGAGGGCCGTCCGGTCGCGGTCGAGCTGCCGAACTTCGTCGAGCTCGCCGTCGCCAAGACGGAGCCCGGCGTCCGCGGCGACACGGCGCAGGGCGGGACGAAGCCCGCGACGCTCGAGACGGGCGCCGTCGTGCTGGTCCCGCTGTTCCTCAACGAAGGCGACATCGTCAAGGTCGACACGCGCACCGGCGAGTACCTGGGCCGCGTCGCCGCGGCGGGTGCCTGATGGCCCGCGGGCGCCCGCGCGGCGACCTGAGCCGAGAGACCGTGGTCGCCCTGGTCCGCCAGCTGGGCGCCGCGCTCCAGGACCTCGGGCTGGCCGAGATCGAGGTGGCGTGGGGTGAGGTCCGGGTCCGCGTCCAGCGGCCCACGGCGGCACCGACGCAGAAGACCTCGGCGTCCGCGACCTCCGAGGAGAGCGTGGCGACGCCCCTCGCCACCGAGGCCGTCCCGTCGGGATTGGTGTCTGTGGAGGCGCCGATGGTCGGCACCTTCTACCGCGCGCCTTCCCCCAGCGCCGAGCCGTACGTCAGTGAGGGCACCGTCGTCAAGGAAGGCCAGATCCTCTGTATCATCGAAGCGATGAAGCTGATGAACGAGATCGAGTCCAAGGTGGGCGGCCGGATCGTGAAGATCTTCGTCGAGAGCGGCCACGCGGTCGAGTACGGCCAGCCGCTGTTCCTGATCGACCCGGCGCGCTGAGCGCTCATGCGTCCCATCCGTCCGCTCGTCCTCGTCGCCGTCCTGGCGCTCCCGCTCGGCGCGCTCGCCCTCGGCTGGCGTGAGGGGCGGCGACCCGAGCGCGCGGACGACGGGCGGCCTCCGGTGCCCGTCGCCGCGCGCGACTCGCGGGCGCTCACCGAGGAGGCGATCCGGCTCTACGCCGCCGGGCAGTTCCCGCGCGCCTGCGAGCGCTTCAGCCTGGCGGCGGACGACAACCCCGCGAGCGCGGCGCTGCGCGCGGACGTCGGCAACTGCTTCGAAGGCTGGGGCTGGCAGGCGCTCCGCGAGGGCCGGCCCGACGAGGCGCTCCTGCTGTTCCGGCAGGGTCTGGCGGAGGCGCCCGAGTCGACGGCGCTCTGGAAGGGGCTCGGGCTCGCGGCCGTCCACGCGGGACGACCCGACGACGCGTTCGGCCCGCTCGAGCGCGTCGTCGGTTCCGAGTTCGACCCCGAGGTCCGGATGCTCCTCGCCTACCTCTACGATTACCGTGACGACCCCGCGCGCGCGATCGCCCACCTCAACGCCGTCCTCGAGCGCGAACCCGGGAACGCGGGCGCGCTGCGCCTCCTCGAGAAGGTGGAACGCGAGCGGCGTGCCGAGTCGGGCTTCCACCGCGACGTCACGCCGCGCTTCGTGCTCAAGTACCGCTCCACCCCCGGCGCCGAGGCGCGGCGGACGATCCTGCGCCTGCTCGAGGTCGCCGCCGAGCGCGTCGGCCGGACGCTCCGCTGGGAGCCGCGAGAGCGGCTGACCGTGGTCCTGTACGAGCGCGGCCAATTCCAGGACGTGACCCGCGTCCACGGCTGGGCCACGGGGCTCTTCGACGGGAAGATCCGGCTGCCGCTGGGCCCGGCGCTCCCGCCCGCAGCCCAGGTCGAGCGGTTGATCGTCCACGAGTACGCGCACGCCGCCATCCACCACCTGTCGCGGGGCCGCGCACCCCGCTGGCTCCAGGAGGGGCTGGCGCAGGCGCTGGAGGGCGCCGCGGTCGACGCGATGCTGCGCGTCCCGGGCAGCGTCACCCTGGCCGGAATCGAGGCGCTCGTCGCCGACTCCGATCCCGTGCGCGCGCGGACGGGCTACGACCTGGCACTCTGGATCGTGCGGGACCTGCTCGACCGGGGTGGCACGGAGACGGTGCGCGAGCTGCTGGTCCGGCTGGCCGCGGGCGACACCCTCGACGACGCGACGCTCCGCGTGTATGGGCTGCGGCTCGTCGAGATCGAATCGCAGTGGCGCCGCCTGCTGGGCGGGTAGGCCTCGCGTGTTCCACAAGATCCTGATCGCCAATCGCGGCGAGATCGCGCTGCGGATCATCCGCACCTGCCGAGAGCTCGGCATCCGCACGGTCATCGCCCACTCGAAGGCCGACGGCGACTCGCTGCCACGGCGGCTCGCCGACGAGTCGATTTGCGTCGGGCCCGACGCGGCGCGCCTCTCCTACCTCAACATCCCCGCGATCATCTCGGCGGCGGCGGTCACCGACAGCGAGGCGATCCACCCCGGCTATGGATTCCTCGCGGAGAACGCCGCATTCGCGGACGTGTGCCGCGCCTGCTCGATCACGTTCATCGGCCCCTCGCCCGAGGCGATCCGGCTCATGGGTGACAAGGCGCAGGCGCGCCAGCTCGCGAAGCAGGCCGGCGTCGCCGTGGTCCCCGGCAGCGAGGCGCCGCTGAAGGACGCCGCGGAGGCGGTCGACGTCACGGACCGGATCGGCTACCCGATCATCTTCAAGGCCGCGGCCGGCGGCGGCGGGCGGGGCATGCGTATCGTGCGGCGGCGGGAGGACGTCGCTCAGGCGTTCGACGCCTGCCAGTCGGAGGCGGGGTCGGCGTTCGGCTCCGCGGAGATCTACTGCGAGAAGTACGTCGAGCGGGCGCGGCACGTCGAGGTCCAGGTGCTCGGCGACAAGAACGGGATGCGCCTCCACCTCGGCGAGCGCGAGTGCTCCGTGCAACGCCGCCACCAGAAGCTCCTCGAGGAGTCGCCGGCGCCCAACCTCGACGCCGAGACGCGAAGCGGCCTCCACCGCGCGGCGCTGACCGTGGCGGCGGCGGTCAACTACGTGAGCGCGGGGACCGTCGAGTTCATCGTGGACGCCGAGGGGCGTTACTACTTCATCGAGATGAACACGCGCATCCAGGTCGAGCACCCCGTCACCGAGATGGTCACGGGCATCGACCTGGTGCGGGAGCAGATCCGCATCGCCGCGGGCGAACCGCTCGGCTACCGCCAGGACGCCGTTCGCCTCGAGGGTCACGCGATCGAGTGTCGGATCAACGCCGAGGACCCCGAGACCTTCGCGCCGAGCGCGGGCCGCGTCACGGCGTGGGTGCCGCCCGGCGGCTTCCACGTGCGCGTGGACAGCCATCTCATGGCGCCCTACGTGGTGCCGCCGTTCTATGACTCGCTGCTCGCGAAGGTCATCGTGCACGGGCGGGACCGCGCCGAGGCGGTCGGCCGGATGCGCCGGGCGCTCGCCGAGACCATCGTGGAGGGCGTGAAGACGTCGATTCCGTTCCACCTCAAGGTCCTGAACGACCCCGCGTTCCTGGAGGGCCACTTCACCAGCGTCGACACCGAGCGGCTGCGCGGCTGATGGACCCGTCGCTCTACGTCATCCTCGACCGCGCGGCGGCGCGGGGGCAGGACCTCGAGGCGATCCTGGACGGCGCGCTCGCCGGCGGGTGCCGCATGATCCAGCTTCGGGAGAAAGAGTGGCCATCCGGCCGTCTCCTGGCGCTGGCCGAGCGGCTGTGCGAGGGCTGCCACCGAGCCGGCGCGACCTTCATCGTGAACGATCGCGTCGACCTCGCGCTGGCGGTCGCGGCCGACGGCGTCCACCTCGGCCAGGACGACCTGCCGCCACGGGCGGCACGCCCCCTGCTGAAGTCAGGCATGATCCTCGGCCGCTCGACCCACAGCCTCGCCCAGGCGCGCGCGGCGCATGACGACGGCGCCGACTACATCGCGGTCGGCGCCATGTTCCCCACGACGACGAAACACGAGTTCCAGCTCGTCGGCCCCGACCTGCTCAGGCAGGTGCGCCCCGAGACCTCCCGACCGCTGATCGGGATCGGCGGTATCACGCCCGAGAACGCCGCCGAGGTGATCCGCGCCGGCGCCGACGGGGTCGCCGTCATCTCGGCCGTGTGCGGCGCGCCCGATCCGGCCGCGACCGCGCGCCGTTTTCTCGAGGTGATTCGCGCGGCGCGCGACTTGACCGGTCGGCGGCGGCCGCTATAATGCTGGCGCACCGACCACGCCGACTCGACGACTAAGGAGGAAGCCCTGATGAGCCGCTACCCTGTCCGCCTCACCGCCGCGCTCCTGGCCGGGCTCGCCCTGGTGGCGCTACCGGCCGCGCCGAACCCGGAAGCCCAGGGCAGCAAGGGCACGATCAAGATCGCCACCCAGAGCCCGCTCAGCGGCGGCCAGGCGGCCCTCGGTGAGGGCATCAAGCTCGGCGCGCAGCTCGCCATCGAGAAATTCAGGGGCAACCTCGTGAAGATGGGCTACAAGGTCGAGCTGGTGCCGTTCGACGACCAGGCGAAGCCAGACGTCGGCGTGGCGAACGCGAAGAACATCATCGCCGACAAGGAGATTCTCGCCGTCATCGGTCATCTCAACTCGGGCGTCGCCATCCCCTCGTCCGAGGTCTACAAGGAAGTCAGCCTCGTGATGATCTCGCCCGCCAACACCAACCCGGTGGTGACCGACCGTGGCTATCTGAACGTCAACCGGGTGTGTGGCCGAGACGACGTCCAGGGCGTGGTGGGCTCCGAATTCGCCCGCGGGACGATGAAGACCAAGTCGGTGTACATCATCCATGACAAGACGCAGTACGGCCAGGGTGTGGCCGAGTTCTTCAAGGCCGATGCGGAGAAGAAGGGCATCAAGGTCCTCGGATTCGAGGGCACCGAGGAGAAGTCGAACTTCGACCCCATCGTCACCCCGATCAAGGCGAAGAATCCGGACGTGATCTACTTCGGCGGCATCTACGATCAGGCGGCGCCGTTCTTCAAGCAGACCCGGGAGAAGGGCGTCAAGTCCAAGTTCCTCGGCCCCGATGGCATGGACTCCTCCGACCTGACGAAGATCGCCGGCAAAGCCGTGGTGGGGATGTACTACACCTCGGCCGCCGGCCCGGCCTCGGCCCTGCCCAAGGCCAAGACGTTCGTCGAGGACTTCAAGAAGAAATTCGGCAAGAACCCCGAGCCGTACGCCGCCGAGGCCTACGATGCGACCGCCATCGCGCTCAAGGCCATCGAAGCCGCGGCCAAGAGCGGCAAGATGAGTCGCGAGGACGTCGCGACGGCGGTGCGGAAGACGAAGCACAACGGGATCACCGGCGACATCGAGTTCGACGCAAAAGGCGACCGGAAGAAGGCGCTCTACTTCGTGCTGCAGGTGGCCAGCGACGACCCGGCGAAGTGGGGCGACAACAAGATCGTCAAGCAGCTGGCCATCGCCGCGCCCGAAAAGAAGTAGCGTCTGGGACGAGACGGTAGACGTCGAGGGGCGGGCGGGGAGCTCCCCACCCGCCCCTCGTCTCTAGCGTATGGACTTCCAGCTCCTCGTCGACATCTTCCCGCAAGTCTTCCTCGACGGCATCATCCTCGGGTTCATGTACGCGCTGATCGCGCTGGGCTACACGATGGTCTATGGGGTGCTCGAGTTCATCAACTTCGCGCACTCCGAGATCTTCATCGTGGGCGCCTTCGTCGGTGTCGAGCTCCTCCTCGGCCTCAAGAGCGTCGGGCTGCTCGACGGCCTGCCCTGGCCGCTCGTCCTGGTCCTCGCCCTGGTCGCCGGCATGGCCGCCAGCGGGTTGCTCGCCGTCACCGTCGAGCGGGTCGCGTATCGTCCGTTACGCCACGCGCCCCGGCTGATCCCGCTCATCTCGGCGATCGGCATCTCGTTCTTCCTCCAGGACTTGATCCGGCTCTTCGAGTCGCTCTGGCGGAACGCCTTCAACCTCGTCTATCCGACGATCGACGTGCTGAACGTCCGCTTCGAGCTGACCCAGACGCTCGACGTCTCGGTCAAGTCACTCGTCGTCATCGTGGCCGCGTTGCTGATGCTGTGGGCGCTCCACGTGATCGTCAACCGCACGAAGATCGGGACCGCGATCCGCGCGGTGGCCGAGGATCAGGCGGCGGCGAGCCTGATGGGCATCAACGTCAACCGGATCATCTCGCTCACGTTCTTGATCGGCGGGGCGATGGGGGGTGCCGCGGGCGTCTTGTTCGGCGTCCAGTACGGGCTGATCAATCCCTACACCGGGTTCATTCCCGGGCTGAAGGCGTTCACCGCCGCCGTGCTCGGCGGCATCGGCAATATTCCGGGCGCGATGGTCGGCGGCCTCGTGCTCGGCCTGCTCGAGGCCTTCGCGGCCTCCTATCTGTCGCTGCTGACGGGCGGCGCGTTCGGCGCCGAGTACAAGGACATCTTCGCCTTCTCGATGCTCATCGTGATCCTCATCTTCCGACCCAAGGGCCTGCTGGGCGAGATCGTCCGAGAGCGCGCGTGAGCCCGTACTCCGTCCTCGCCCTCGCCGCCGTCGCCCTCTCCAGCCTCGCCGTCGCGACGGCTCCACGCTCGGTCCTCGCCTTCTTGGCGTTCCAGGGCGCGCTGCTCTTCGTGTACCTGGCGCGGATTCCGACGTGGCTCCGGGTCGGCCTCCTCGGGGTGGCCCTGCTCCTGCTGATGCCGCTGATCGGCGCCTTCAACGGCTACTACCTCGAGGTGGCGACGCAGGTCGGGATCTTCGCCGCGCTGGCGCTCGGCCTCAACATCGTGGTCGGCCTGGCCGGACTGCTCGACCTCGGCTATGTCGCGTTCTTCGCCGTCGGCGCCTACACCTGGGCCATCTTCGGCTCGCCCCACGCCAACGTCATCTTCGGGGGCGGGTTCCCCCTGGCCGGCGCATGGTTCTTCGCCTTCCTGTTCGTCGGGCTCTTCGTGGCGGCGGTCGCCGGCATCCTGCTCGGGCTGCCCGTCCTGCGCCTGCACGGCGATTACCTCGCCATCGTCACGCTCGGCTTCGGTGAGGTGATCCGCGTTCTGGCCAACAACCTCGACAAGCCGATCAACCTCACGAATGGCCCGAAGGGCATCACGCCGATCTCCCGTCCGCCCGCGCCGCTCGGGCTGCCCTACGGCGAGTACTTCTACTTCCTCGTCCTGCTCATCGTGGTCCTGGTCGTCCTCGTGAACCGCCGGCTCGAAAACTCCCACATCGGCCGGGCCTGGGAGGCGATCCGCGAGGACGAGCTGGCGGCGCGGGCGATGGGCGTGCCGCTCGTACGGATGAAGCTCCTGGCCTTCGCCTGCGGCGCGTCCTTCGCCGGCGTCATGGGCGTGCTGTTCTCGGCCAAGCAGGTGTTCATCAATCCGGAGTCCTTCACGTTTCTCGAGTCCATCGGGGTCCTGGCCATGGTGATCCTCGGCGGGATGGGCTCCATCCCCGGCGCCGTGCTCGGCGCCACCGTCGTCACCGTCCTCAACCTCCAGGTGCTGAAGGGGCTGTCGCTCTGGCTCAACGAGCTGAAAAACGCCGGCGTCACCGTCCTCGGCTACAGCCTCGCCGATCTCCCGACGCAGTTCGAGCCGGCCAAGTACGAGCGGATGATCTTCGGCATCATCCTCGTCCTCATGATGATCTTCCGCCCTCAGGGCATCCTGCCGGCACGGCGGCGGCAGCGGGAGCTCGCCCACCTCGAGCGATAGATGACGGCCCTCTTCGCAGCCCAGGGCGTGACCAAGCGGTTCGGCGGCCTCACCGCGCTGCAGGCGGTGGACTTCGAGCTCGAGTCGGGCATCGCGTCGATCATCGGGCCGAACGGCGCGGGGAAGACGACGCTCTTCAACATTTTCACGGGGCTCTACCCCGCGGACGCGGGCAGCATCGTCTTCCGCGGGCGGCCGCTCCTCGGCCTGCGCCCTGACCAGATCACGACGCTGGGGATCTGCCGGACGTTCCAGAACATCCGGCTCTTCGCGAACATGACGGTGATCGAGAACGTCCTCGTGGGCATGAACGCGCGCATCGCGCTCGGCCTGTGGGACGTCCTCTCACACGGCCCGCGCTTCTGCCGGACCGAGTCGGAGCTCTCGACGCGCGCGGTCGCGCTGCTCGACCGGGTCGGGCTCCAGGCGAACGCCAACGACGTGGCCCGCAACCTCCCGTACGGCGACCAGCGTCGGCTCGAGCTCGCCCGTGCGCTCGCGTCCGAGCCCGCGCTCCTGCTGCTCGACGAGCCGACCGCCGGGATGACCCAGGCGGAGGCCGGTGCGCTCATGCGCCTGCTGCGCGAGCTCGTCGTCGATCTCGGGCTCGCGATCGTCCTCATCGAGCACAACATGCGCGTCGTCATGGAGGTGTCCGACAGGGTGACCGTGCTCGACCACGGGGAAAAAATCGCGGAAGGGCGGCCGCGCGAGGTCCAGTCCAACGCGCGGGTCATCGAGGCGTACCTCGGCACGCGCGGCTCGGGTCCCCGGAGGGCACGCCGTGCTTAGGGTCGACTCGCTCGACGTGGCCTACGGCAAGATCCGGGCGCTCAAGGGGGTGGGACTCGAGGTGGGCCGCGGTGAGATCGTCGCGATCCTCGGGAACAACGGCGCCGGAAAGACGACGACGCTCAAGACCATCTCGGGGCTCCTCCACCCCCTGCGCGGCACGATTACGCTGGAGGCCGAATCGCTCGTCGGCGTGCCGCCCCACGAGATCGTGGGGAGGGGTGTCGCCCACGTCCCGGAGGGGCGGCGGATCTTCAATCGCCTCACGGTCCGCGAGAACCTCATGATGGGCGCCTATCCGAGGAGCGACGCGGGGATCGCGGCCGACCTCGAGCGCGTCCTCACACTCTTCCCGCGGCTCAAGGAGCGGATCACGCAGGTCGCAGGCACCCTGTCGGGGGGCGAGCAGCAGATGCTCGCGATCGGCCGCGCCCTGATGGCGAACCCGAGGCTCCTCCTGCTGGACGAGCCGAGCATGGGGCTCGCCCCGGTCCTCGTCGAGCAGATCTTCGACACGATCGCCGACATCAACGGGCAAGGGACGACGATCCTGCTCGTGGAGCAGAACGCGGCGATGGCGCTGTCGATCGCGCACCGGGGCTACGTCCTCGAGACCGGCACGATCGCGCTCACGGGAACCGCGACCGAGCTGGCCGACAACCCGGAGGTCCGCCGGGCCTACCTGGGTGAGTAGGGAAGCGCGGGAGTCTTCGAGTCCCCGTTCTGGAGTTCGGGCCGCCGCCAGCCTTCGACCACTAGCAATCCCATGTTCTCGAGGCCGTTCACGGGACGATCGACGGGAATTTTGACGACGGCCAGACGCTCGGCATGGGTCTGCACGAAGTGGCCGGTCTGCAGCGCCCACCCGATCGTGTAGGGTCCGTCGCTCCATCCCGTCGGGAGGCCGGGTGCGGGAGGGAGGACGGGCGGGACGTAACCGGCGGGCGGGAAGAGAAGGCCGCCCACCAGCCAGACCCGGTGCCGGGACTCCAGCGCGCCTTGGATCGCACCGTACAGGGGCGCCAGGGGCTCGGCCGACGTCATTCGGAGCTTGAGCAGGTCGTATCGGTGGACGGTGAGGTCCTCCATCGGTGGGAGGGTCATCCACCGCACCGGGCCGCGATAGTACCGGTTGAACGTGATGCCCACGTACCACGGGTTGACGAGGATCAGGTCCCCAGGCTGGGCGGCGGTGTGAACGTACTGGGCGATCAAGTCGACGTTGGTCTGGCGAGCGCCGACGCGGTCCAGCGAGGCGGGGAATGCGAGCGCGGTCGCCAGGACGGCGGTGCCGACCCGCGCCCAGCGGAGGGAGCGTGTCCCCCCCAGCACGACGTCGATCGCGAGCGCCACCACCGCGATGAGGGGCACGAATTGCCAGGCCTGCGGGACGCGACCCGCGAGCTTCAGAAAGCCGAGATGAAGACTCGTGGCGGCCACGATCACCAGTACCGCATAGAGCACGTGGGTGCGGGACGCCGGGTCGGCGCTCGAGGACCGCCGGAGCGCACGGACGACACCGTACACGACGAGCACCGCGGCGGCCGCCCACAGCGCCGCGAGCGGCCAGCTCCCCTCGGTCACCATCTCACTTGATCGCACGAGCAGCGCGCGTGCGCCGAGCTCCGACTGGTTCAACGGCCTCCAGCTCCGGGAGGCCAGCAAGACGCCGACGTACGGCAGCAGGGACACCGCCGCCACGACGCCGGTCGCGAGCACGGCGAGCGCCGCCGAGCGCTCCCGGGCCACCGCGGCGACCGCGAACCCCGCGACGCACACGGCCAGGATGAGGGGGGCGTTGTGGTAGAGGGTTTGCACGGCGAGGATGGCCACCGTGAGGGCGTAGAGGAGCGCGCGGCGACGCGGAGCGGCCGTGAGGCGTCCGATGGCGCCGAACGCCAGGACGATGAAGAGGCCCCCGAGACCGTACGGCTTCACCGATCCCGCCGTCTGCAGCATCCCTGCGTGCGCGGCGAACACGGCGAGGGCCAGCAGCGGCGGGCCGGCGGCGAGCGTTCGGCCGGTGACCCAGATCGCGCCCAGCATCGCCGTGGCCACGCCAAAGCCGAAGGTGCGGAGGGGGCCGTCCTGCTCGCCGGTCCACGGTGACGACCAGAGTCGCAGGAGCGTCGGATACAAGGCCGGCGCGGAGTCCAGCGACAACGACCTCAGGACGTCGGCGTAAGTCGGCCGGGTCGCGAGCTCGACCGTGGACACCTCGTCTCGCCAGAGCGCTCCGGCCTCAGTGCTGAAGCGCAGGTTGAGGGCGACGATGAGCGCGGTGATCAGCAGGGCTGCGGCCAGCTCGGCCCACGCCAACGCGCCGTGGGGGCGCTTCATGCGGTCGTCGTGCGCGCGGACACCAGCCCCACCGCCGCCGTCGGGCGCTGCTCCGCCCTCTCAGCGACGATGACGCACTGGACAAACAAGTCCCTGAGGCCGAAGGAGTATTCGCGCAGGACGAAGCCGGTGTCGCGTAGAAGCGTCGCGGCCTCGGCGCGGGAGCCGAGCAGCGAGATCTCGTCGGGATGAAACTTCGGTTCGGCGCCGGACACGAGCCGGATGAGGCGCCGGAGCGCGTGCAGGAACAGCACGCTGGAGCCCCGACGGTGGGGCCAGAAGACGACGAGCCTCCCGCGCGGCCTCAGCACGCGATGGAACTCGCCGAGGATCTCTCGGATCTCGTGCGGATGAAAGTGCTCGAGGACACCGAGGTTGTACACACCGTCGAACGCGCCCGCCTCGAACGGCAGGTCGAAGATGCTCGCCTGCTCGATCCGACTCGCGCGCGGGTTGTTACGGGCATAGAGCCTCAGCGCCCGCTCGGAGACGTCGACGGCGGTCACGCGAAACCGCTCGTGGAGGCCCGCGTCCACCTGGCCGCTGCCGCATCCCGCATGGAGGAGCCGCGCGCCCGCGGCGAACGACCGCTCCGCGTACCGCCGCAGGTTGTGCCGCACCACCCGCCGATACACGGTGGCGACGAGGTCGTAGACCGCCCCGAGCGCCGTTCGCTTCTCGCTCCAGTACTCGTCCCAGCCCTGCGACTCGGCGAGCTCCGGACGCAGCGTATCGATCGGGCGGGCTCGTCGGAAACGGCCCGGGTTCGTCAGTTGCGCGAAGAACAGCTTCACCAGGAAGTGCCCGCTCCGGACGCCCTCTCGGGCCGTGAGCTTGGAGCTCCCGTACACCCGGGCCGGCAGCACGATCGGAACCTCGCGGATGCGAGCGCCGTTCCGACACAGGACGAAGAGGCTTTCGAAGAAGAACGCGTAGGCGTGGGCCGTGACCAGCTCGAAGAGCTCACGCGGAACGCGCCGCAGATCGTAGAGCCGGAGGGCGCCGCTCGCATCGTACGGCATCCGCAACAGCACCCGCGTCAGGAGGTGCCCGAGCCGGGTCAGGAACAGGCGGTGCGGACTCCAGCCGGGAAGGCTGTCCGGCGCGAGGTAGCGCGAGGCCACGACCACGTCCACGCCATCGTCATGCGCGGCCAGCAGGCGGGGGAGGTCGGCCGGGCTGTGCGAAAAGTCGGCGTCTAGCGTGATGAGGAGGTCGTACCCCTTGTCGTAGGCGTAGGCGATGCCGGCACGATGCGCGCTGCCGATGCCGAGCTTGCCCTCTCGATGGATCACCGAGACCCGACGGTATTGGCGCGCGAGTCGATCGAGCGTGGCGCCGGTGCCGTCGGGGGACCCATCGTCGATGAAGAGGATGTCCGCATCCAGCGGGAGCGCGCGGAGCTCCGCGCAGAGCCGCTCGACGTTGCGGTTCTCGTTGTAGGTCGGCACGAAGATGAGGAGGCGGTACGGTATCATCGACGCGACGTCGAGACCACCTCGATCGAGGGGAGCGGAAACATCAGCTTCCCGCCCGACGCCAGATAGGCCGCCTCCCGTTCGATGAGGCCCGCACGGAAGTGCCACGGGAAGACCAGGAAGTAGTCGGGCTTGCGCGCGCGCGCCTCCGCCTCCGAGATGATCGGGATCCACGTCCCCGGCGTGACGCACCCGAACTTGTCCTCGTTCACTTCGGCGATCGCGGGGAGCAGGTTGCGGTCGATGCCGGTGAACTGGAGGATCACGTTGCCCTTCGTGGAGGCGCCGTAGCCCAGCACGCTGTTTCCCCGGGCACGGATCGCCTCCAGGCGCTCACGCAGCTCGCGCTTGTGGGTCATGACGCGATCGCGGAACTCCTTGAAGGGCCGAAGCGAGTCGAACCCGAGGCGCCGCTCCTCGTCCAGGAGTCGCGCCACCCGTGCGTCGCGCCCCCCGGGCCGACGCTTCGCCCGCCCGAGCGTCACCGCGAAGCTCCCGCCGTTGACGTCATTCTCCTCCACGTCCAGGATCGTGAGGCCCACCTTGTCCGCCAGCCACTTGATCTGGGCCAAGGCGTAGTACTCGACGTGCTCGTGGCAGATCGTGTCGTAGGCGTTCGCCCGCAACATCGCCGGCAGGTAGCTCTGCTCCAGATGCCAGATGCCGTCGTCGGCCAGGATGTCGGCGACCTCGCGGACGAACTCGAGCGGCCGCTCCAGATCGTAGAACATCGCGATCGACGTGACGATCCGCGCCTTCCGGCCGCCCAGCGCGGAGCGGACCAGGTCCGCCGAGAAGAAATCCTCGATCAGACGGCTGTCGCCGGGATAGCGGCCGCGCCAGCGCGCGGCCGACGGATCGACGCCGAGGAGGCAGAGGTCCTTGCCCGAGAAGAACGAGAGCAGCGTGCCGTCGTTGCTCCCGATGTCCAGGATCACGTCGTCCGGCCGGAGGTCGACGGCCCCCAGGAGCATCCGGGCTTTGTCCTCGAGGTGGCTGACCATCTTCCGGTTCAACGACGAGCGATAGCCGTAGTGCGCGCCGTAGAGCTCCGTTCGCTCGTAGGAGTAGAGGAGCTGGACCAGCCCACACTCGTCGCACCGCACGAGCGTCAGGGGGCCCTTCGTGAGTGACTCGTCGGCGCTGCGCGGAAACACGCCCGTCAGGAACTGCGTGCCGAGCTCGAGCAGAACGTCGAGCCACTCGCTCCCGCATATCCGGCATCCGGTTATCTGTCGGTGCATTGGCGGTTTAATTTAGCAAGTGTCGTGCCAGACGTTACGGGGCCCATGGGCCGAGCTCAGTAACACGAATCGGGAATGTCGTCGGTATACTGGTACTCGCTAATGGCGATCCCGCCGAGAGGGGTGCCCCCGCGTCCGTCGACGAGAGATATGACCGGTGGCGCGCCCAGGCGTGCCGGCTTGACATCCCCCGAGACACGACAACGCTGACACCTCCCACGCCTCGCCCGATCAGAACGGAAGGGCTCGTGAGCCTCCGCCGCTCCTGGGCGCTCGGGCTTCTAGCGCTCCTCATTCTGGCCACTGCGGGAATCCGGCTCAGACTGCTCGGCATCCCCCTGGATCGCGACGAGGGCGAGTACGCCTACTTCGGACAGCTGTTGCTCCAGGGCGTTCTGCCGTACACCCAGGCGTACAACTTCAAGATGCCAGGCGTCTACGCGATCTACGCCTTGATCCTCGCCCTCTTCGGCCAGACGCCCACGGGCATTCACCTCGGGCTCCTCGTCGTCAGCGCCGTGACGATCGTTCTCGTATTCCTGGTCGCCCGCCGGCTGTTCCATGCGCGGGTGGCCGCGGTCGCCGCCGCGGCGTTCGCCGCGCTCTCGCTCAGCCCGAAGCTCTTGTTCACCGCGGCCTACGCCGAGCACTTCGTCCTGGCGCCCGTCCTCGCAGGCACGCTCGTCCTCCTGCGCGCGACCGAAGGTGGCCGTCTCCTGGCCTTTCTGGGTAGCGGGGCGCTCCTCGGCGCGGCCTTTGTCGTCAAACAGAGCGGCGGCGCCTTTTTGCTGTTCGCCCTGTTCTACGTCCTCCTCGGCGCGCACGGCGACGCGCGGCGCCGGCTCGCCGCCAGCGTAGCGCTCCTGGCCGGCGCCCTGGCGCCGTTCGCGACAGTCTGTCTGATCATGCTCCTGGCAGGGACCTTCGCCAACTTCTGGTTCTGGACGTTCACGTACGCCTCCGCGTACGCCACGTTGACGCCGCTCGGCGACGCCCTTCAGAACCTCGAGGCGGCGCTCGGCCAGATCCTGCCCACGTCGTATCTCATCGTGGTGCTCGCGTGCCTCGGGCTCGCGGCGCTCTTCTGGGACCGTGAGACACGCTCGAGGAGTCTCTTCCTCGCTCTCTTTCTCGGCGCCTCCCTCCTCGGGACTTCGGCGGGGCTCTACTTTCGGAGGCAGTATTTCATCCTCCTCCTCCCCGTCCTCGCGATCCTCGCAGGCATCGCGGTCGACACCGTCACGCGACGCCTCTCGTCGGTGCGCTTCCGAGCACTGCGATACGGAATCCCGATCGCGTTGACTGCGCTTCCGCTCCTCCACCCCGTCTACCTCGAGCGTGCGATTCTCTTCACCGACACCCCGTACCAGGTTCTGCGGACTATCTACGGCTTGAATCCTTTCCCCGAGTCCGTGGAGATCGGGCGGTACATCAGGGAGCGCACCTCACCGGAGGACAGGATTGCCGTGGTCGGCTCGGAACCCGAGATCTACTTCTACGCGCGGCGGCGGGCGGCCACGGGGTATGTCTACACCTATGCCTTGATGGAGCCCCAGCCGTACGCGACAGCGATGCAGCGCCAGATGATCCATGAGATCGAGGCGCTTCAGCCCCGGTTCGTCGTCTTCGTCGGGATCTGGATCTCCTGGCTGCGGCGGCCGGAATCGGACGTGACAGTCTTCCGCTGGTTCGACGAGTATCGAAAGAAGCTCGAGAAGGTCGGTGTCGTCGAGATCATCTCGCCAGAGCGAACCACGTACGTGTGGGGTCAGGAGGCTGCGGCGTACACGCCGCAGTCGCCGCTCTGGTTGATGGTCTTCGAACGGAAGGACGGAGCCCGATGAGGACGCAAGGCCTGAACTTCGAGCAGCACGAAGTCGGGGCGACGTTCCGCACGCTCGGCCGCACGGTGTCGGAGACCGACATCGTCACGTTCGTCAATCTCTGCGGCTTCACCGAGCCGCTCTTCATGGACATGGAGTACGTCACGCGGGAGTCCGTCTTCCAGCGGCGCGCGGCGCCGGGCGCCCTGACGCTCGCCCTCTCGGAGGGGCTGATCATGCAGACCGGTCTCATCCACGGCACCGGCATGGCCTTCCTCGGCGCCGAGGTCCGCGTGGTCGCACCGGTGCTTGAGGGAGACACACTGACGGCCGAGATCGAGATCGTCGACAAGCGAGAGACGACGAAGCCCGACCGCGGCATCGTCACCTACCGCCACCGTGTCCTGAACCAGCGGGGCGAGCTCGTGCTGGAGGCGAAGGTGCTGCGCATGATCCGACGCGGCGGGCGCTGAGCCCGCGATGCGGTGCTGATCCTCGGGCGCGCCGACCTCGAGACGCTTCTCACTCCGCGCGACGTCATCGACGCGCTCGCCCAGGCATTCGGACGTCACGCCGGCGGCCGGACCTCCGTCCCGCCGCGCGGCGTGACCTCCGTGGGTGCCGCCGGCATGCTCCTCGTCATGCCGGCGGCATCGCTCCCAGTGGCCGGCGAGTACCAAGGCGGGGGGCTCGGGGTCAAGCTGGTCACGTACTACCCGCGGAACCGGGAGCGTGGCCACGCGACCCATCTCGCCAGCTATATCCTCATGGACCACGCCACGGGGGAGCCGCAGGCGCTCCTCGAGGCGAGCTTCCTGACGGCCCTCCGCACCGGCGCGACCTCGGCCCTCGCGGCCAGGCACCTGGCGCGACCCGACAGCCGGCGGGTCGCGTGCTTCGGCACCAGCGTGCAGGCGCGCCAGCAGCTCCGGTGCCTCGCCGCCGCCTTCGCGCTCGAGCGCGTCGTCGCTCTCGGACGCGATGCACAGCGCGCTCGGAGGTTCGCCCAGGCGATGGCCGTGGAGCTCGGCATCGCCGTGGAGCCGAGCCACGATCCGCGCGCGGCGGTGAGCGGCGCCGACATCGTCACGTGCGCGACGACGTCGCCGACACCCCTCTTCGCGGGCGCCGACCTCCGCCCCGGGACCCATGTGGATGCCGTCGGCTCGTTCCGTCCGGAGACCCGCGAGGTCGACACCGAGACTGTCCGCCGGGCCCGCGTCGTCGTCGACGCCTACCCGGCGGCGCTCGCCGAGGCGGGCGATCTCCTGATCCCGCTGGGCGAGGGCGCGATCACGCTCCAGCACGTCGTGGCCGAGCTCGCCGAGCTGGTGGCGGGCTCACGACAGGGCCGCGAGCGCCCTGACCAAGTCACGCTCTTCAAGTCGGTCGGGTTCGCGCTCGAGGACCTCGCGGCCGCGACGCTCGCGTACGATCGGGCAAGGGCGCGATCCATCGGCTTGGAGGTCACGCTGTGACGCCCGGCTCGGTCCGTCAGGGCGACCGCATCCACCTCGTCGGCGCCGGCGAGGCTGCGGCGGTGGTCGCCGCTGGGCGAACGTGACGTCCACCGCCGACGTCGTCATCATCGGCGGGGGCGTCACCGGCGCCTCGCTCGCCTTCCACCTGACCGGGCTCGGCGTGGGGAGAGTGCTCGTGCTGGAGCGCCGCTTCCTCGCCGCCGGGGGCACCGGGCACTCGGTCGGCATCATCCGCCAGCTCTACCCGACGCCCGAGACGAGCGCGATGGTCCTGCGCTCGCTCCGCGTCTTTCAGCGTTTCCGCGACGTGGTCGGCAGCGAGGCGGGCTACGTGGGCTGCGGCGCGCTGATCGGCGTCTCGCCAGCCATGCGCCCGAAGCTCGAGACGACGCTCGCCGTCCAGCGGGCGCTCGGCATCCGGGCCGAGCTCCTCGAGCCCGACGACGTGGCGCGCGTGGAGCCGCGGGTCGACCCGGCGGGGCTCGGTGCCGTGCTCTACGAGCCCGAGTCGGGCTACGGCGATCCGACCGCGGTCACGCTCGGCTACGCGGACGCAGCTCGACGTCGGGGCGCGGTCATCGAACAGAGCGCCGAGGTGGTTGCGATCCACCAGGCGGGCGGCCGCGTCACCGGCGTCACGACCGCGGGCGGCGAGCGCGTCGACGCGCCCGTCGTCGTGAACGCCGCGGGGCTCTGGTCGCCCGGCGTCGCGCGGCTCGCGGGCGTAGAGCTCCCGATCGTGATCGGCCGCCATCCCGTCTTCGTCGTGGAGCGCGATCCGTCGTTCGGCGGGCCCCACCTCGTCTATCTGGACCTCGCCGGGGGAAGCTATGTGCGCCCCGAGACCGGGAACCTCACGCTCACGGGCTCGCTCACCGACGACGAGGCCGAGCATCCGATGGACCCCGACCTTCTCGGCGGCGAAGCGGGCTTCGAAGAGGCGAGCACGATCCTCGAGCGCACGGGGCGCGCCGTGCCGCGGCTCGCCGACGCCCGCTACCGCCGGGGATACGCCGGCGCCTTCGACATCACACCCGACTGGATGCCGATCCTCGACGAGTCGCCCGTTCGCGGCTTCTTCATCGCCGCCGGCCTGAGCGGCCACGGGTTCAAGCTGGCCCCGGCGGTCGGCGAGCTGATGGCAGCGCTCATCGCGCAGACCACGCCGCCCGTGAGCCCCGCGCCCTTCGCCTTCGGGCGCTTCACGCGCTCGACCGTGGCCGGAACGTTCGTCGCGTCCTACCTCCGTTGACACGCTCAGGTGACAAAAACGCGACCCCGGTGGGACGCTGCCGAAGAGCGCCCAGCGGGCCCGGCCTGTCGGTCTGGAGTTGTCGCTGGTTAAGGGACGGCCCTGCCGGCAGTCTGTCTGGCGTACCGCTTGCATGGCGGAGTGGTCCCGAATTCACGGGGACTCCCTGACCGCACCTAGAATGAATCGCGACAGCGTCACGAGTCTGGGTTCCGGGCGTGCCAACTATAATGGCGTCGTGCCGCTGATCGAGCGAATCGAGCGGGCGCACGCGGCCATCGTCTACGGATTGCTCGCTGTCCTCTTGGCGGCGGTCTTCGTCCCAATGTCGCTTCTGAGGCTCGTCGACGGGGACGAGGGCACCTACCTGCTCGTCTCGCGGCTGGTGGTCGAGGGGCAGGTCCCGTACCACGACTTCTTCTACCCGCAGATGTTCCTGCTTCCCTACGTCTACGGCGCATGGATGAAGCTGGTGAGCTATTCCTGGTATGGGGCGCGCGTGCTCTCCGCGGTCTTCTCGATCGCCTTGGGTCTGCTCGTCTGCCGCCAGGCGGCTCGGCTCGCAGGCGCACGGCGCTGGGGCGTCCTCGCCGTTGTCCTCTTCACTTTTTCCAGCCTCGCCTTCGGTTGGTATCCGCTCGTCAAGACGTTCGTGTTGCCCACCCTGTTCCTCTTCGCGGCGTACGCGGTCCTCTCGTCAGCGTCACGCTGGAGGTGGGTCGCGAGCGGCGTGCTGATCGGCCTCGCCACGGACTGCCGCGTCTACCTCATCGCGGTCGTCCCGGCATTCGTCCTCGAGCTCTATCTGACGGAGGCGGACACCAGACGCCGGCTGATGCACTTCGCGCGGTTTGCGATCGGCCTCGCGCTCGCGCTCCTTCCGAACGAGCTCTTCTTCCTGATCGAGCCGCGAACATTCCTGTTCAACATCGTCGGCAACCAGGTGATCCGGTCGGACTTCGGGTTGCTCGGCTGGGTGGAGCAGCGGGTCGGGGTTGTCGAGCAACTCCTCGCGATCAACCGCGCCGATGGCGTGACGAGCTTCCAGTTCCTCCTCCTCTTCCTGCTGAATCTCACATCCTGGGTGTCGAGCGCGCTCTTGAGAGAGCAACCGTCCCTCGTGTCAACCATTGTCCTCTCTCTGCTCCTCATCAGCCTGGCGCCGACCCCGGTGTACACGCAATACTTCTGCATCCCGATTCCATTCCTCGTCGTGAACGCCGTGGTCTTCCTCGCCCGGCTGGACCGAGACGCTCTCGGCCCTAGGCTCCGGCACCTCTTTGCGTCCATCGCTGCCGTCTACGTCCTCGTCTCGCCCTTCGATCTTTACCGCTACAGTTACGGTGGAGCGCTCGTCCCTGGAATCACCGGCGCCGCCAACGTCGTCGACTGGCGGATCCCGACGATCAGGGCGGTGGCGCGGGCAATCGATCACAACCTTCGTCGTGATCGGCAGCTCGCGATCAGTTTCTGGCCGGGGTACTTCGTGGAGACCAGGGCTTCGCTCCTTCCCGGCCTGGAGAATCACTTCGCCCTCATCTTCTCTCGCAAGGTGAGCCCTCACGAGGTCACGCAATTCAAGCTCATGTCGTACCCGGAGCTCGCCAGGCACCTGCGCCAGCGCACGGTCGACGTCATCGTTCTCGGGAACTGGACGGACTGGACCCACAACAGAGAATCGATTCGAAGCCAGATCGTCCAGAACGGGTACGTGATGAAAGAGAGGATCGCGAACACCGAGATCTACACACCCGCGCTCGATGGGCACCAATGAGCGGACACGACGCGACACCGCTCTCCGTCGTCCTCCCCGTCCTCAACGAGCTCGACAACCTCGAGCCACTCCACGCGCGTCTCACTGAAGCGCTCGAACCGATGGGGCGCGAGTACGAGGTGATCTATGTCGACGACGGCTCGACGGACGGCTCGTGGGAGGGGCTCAAGAAGATCGCGGCGCGCGACCGTCGCGTCCGCCTTGTGCGTTTCAGGCGGAACTTCGGCCAGACCTCTGCCCTGGCCGCCGGGCTCGCCTATTCGCGGCACCCGATCCTGGTGACGCTCGACGCCGATCTCCAGAACGACCCGGCCGATATCCCCCGCCTGGTCGAGCGGCTCGGCGACTCCTACGATGTTGTCGCGGGCTGGCGCCGGCATCGAGAGGACCCGTGGCTCACGCGGCTCCTGCCCTCCCACGTGGCGAACTTCCTCGTCCGCCTCGTGAGCGGCGTCCCCCTGCACGACTTCGGCTGCACGCTCAGGGTCTACCGGCGCGAGATCGTCCAGGATCTCAGCCTCTACGGCGAGATGCACCGCTTCCTGCCGGTGCTGGCGCAGGAAGTCGGCGGACGCGTGACGGAGCTCGAGGTGGTCCACCACCCGCGCACGCACGGCGTCTCGAAGTACAGTGTCCTCCGGACCTACAAGGTGCTCGTCGACATCATCACGCTCAAGTTCATCGGGGACTTCCAGTCGCGGCCGACCTACGTGTTCGGGGGCTTCGGGCTCTTCGCCTTGATGCTCGGCTTCCTCGCGCTCGACGTCGTGGCCTACCGCGTGTTCGTGCTCGGACGGCTCGAGGCGACGCCGATGGTCTTCCTGATGGTGATCTTCTTCCTGACGGGCGTCTTCTCACTCTTCATCGGCTTCCTCGCCGAGATCGTGATCCGGGGCTTCCACCACACCCAGCGCAAGCCCACCTACCACGTCCGCGAGACGGTGGGCGTGGACCGGACGGGCTGACCGCCGTGTGCGGCATCGTCGGCAATATCCTGGCACGCGCCGACCGGAGGCCCGACCCCGCCGTGCTCCAGCGGATGAACGAGCGGCTTGCCCACCGCGGGCCCGACGACGAAGGCATCCTCGTCCAGGGTCCCGCGGGACTCGCCATGCGACGGCTCAAGATCATCGATCTCGCGACCGGCCACCAGCCGATGGCGGGCGAAGGGCGGCGCGTCTGGGTCGTCTTCAACGGCGAGATCTACAACTACCGCGAGCTCGGGGCAAACCTCGCCGCGCGCGGCCATACGTTCACGACACACTCGGATACCGAAGTGATCGTACACGGGTACGAGGACCGTGGCCTCGCTTCGCTCGATGACCTGGAGGGCATGTTCGCCTTCGCGATCTGGGACGCGCCGGCCCGCACGCTGGTGCTCGCCCGCGACCGTCTCGGGATCAAACCCCTCTACTACGCGGTCCTGCCAGATCAGATCGTCTTTGCCTCCGAGCTCAGAGCGCTGGTCGAACACCCGGCGGTCGAGCGAACGCTCGACCTCACGGCGCTCTCACGCTACCTCGCCCACGAGTACGTCCCGGCACCGCACTCGATCTTCCGTGGGGTCCGCAAGCTCGCGGCCGGCCACTGGCTCACGTATTCGGACGGCCGCGTGAAGGTCGAGCCTTACTGGGACGTCCGCTTCCAGGGCGACCGCGCGATGGGCGAGGCCGACGCGGTGGAGGCGTTGCGTGCCGTGCTCGATCTCTCGGTGCGGCAGCACCTCGTGAGCGACGTGCCGCTGGGCGTCTTCCTCTCGGGGGGGATCGACTCGAGCGCGGTCGCGGCGCTCGCCGCGCGTCACCTTCCCGGTCGTCTCAAGACCTTCTCGATCGGTTTCGAAGACCCGTCCTTCGACGAGACCGCGCATGCGCGCTCCGTCGCGCGCGGGCTCGATGCCGACCATCACGAAGAGATCTTAGGCCCGCGCGCAGCGCTCGACCTCGTGGCGCGGCTTCCCGAGCTCCTCGACGAACCGCTCGGCGACGCGTCGCTCCTCCCCACCTTCCTGCTCTCGCGCTTCACGCGGCGCTCTGTGACCGTCGCGCTTTCGGGGGACGGTGGCGACGAGCTGTTCGCCGGCTACCCGACCTACCAGGCGCACCGCCTGGCCCGTGCGCTTGAGCTCGTCCCGCGTTGGGTTCGGCAGCGCCTCGTACGTCCCGTCGTCGAGCGTCTCCCCGTCTCGCTCGATGATCTGAGCTTCGACTTCAGGCTGAAGCGATTCCTGGAAGGGATGGACTTCGCCCCCGTGGAGCGCCACGCCGCGTGGCTCGGCGCCTTCACACCGGCGGAGCAGCGGGCGCTGTTCACGTCGGACGCCCTCGCGCGCATGGAGATGGAGCCGTCGTACGCCGCGTTCCACGAGATGCTGACGCACGCGCCGTCGGCGTCAGGGCTCGAGCGCATGCTCTACCTCGACCTGAAGGGGTATCTCGGCGAGGGGGTGCTCACGAAGGTGGACCGCGCGAGCATGGCGTGCTCTCTGGAGGTGAGGTTGCCACTCCTCGACCGCCGGGTTGTCGAGCTGGCGGCGAGCCTGCCCATGCGTCTGAAGCTCCGGGGCCTCACGACCAAGTACGTGCTCAAGCGCGCGCTCTCGGGCGTGCTGCCGCGCGCGATCCTCGAGCGCCGGAAGAAGGGGTTCGGCGTCCCGCTGGCCCGCTGGTTCCGCGCCGACCTGGCGCCGCTTCTCAGGGACGCGTGCGCCCCCGACGTGGTCTGCCGGGCCGGTCTCTTCCGGCCGGAGGCGGTCGAGCGCCTCATCGGCGAGCATGCGGCCGGGCGTCGCGACCACCGGAAGAAGCTCTATACACTCCTGGCGTTCCAGCTCTGGGCCTCGCGGTACCACCCGGCGTGAAACGGCGGTTGCTCGACTGGCTCGCCTGCCCGGCGTGCCGGGGCGCGATCGCTCTGACGCGCGCGGTGCCGGACGCTGGCGACATCCGCGAGGGCGAGCTCGCGTGCGGTCATTGTGGTGTGCGCTACCCGATCACGCGAGGGATCCCACGCCTTGTGCCCCCGGCCCTCGCCGCAGCAGTGAGGGCCACCGTGGAGCGCTTCGGCTACGAATGGACGCGCTTCGCGGAGCTCCGCCCGGAGTACGAGGCTCAGCTGCTCGGCTGGATGGCGCCCGTCGGCCGCGACGCCTTCGTCGGCCAGCGCGTTCTCGACGCAGGCTGCGGCAAGGGCCGTCATCTTCGCCTCGCCTCGGCGTTCGGCGCCAAGGAGGTCATCGGTGTGGACCTCGGTCTGGCCGTGGACGTCGCCGCGCAGAACACCGCCGACCTCGACAACGTCCACGTGGTTCAAGGGGACCTCACACGTCCGCCCCTCCGTCGGGAGAGCCTGGACCTCATCTACTCGATCGGCGTGCTCCACCACCTCCCCGAACCCGAGGCGGGGTTCCGCGCCCTGTCACCTCTCCTCGTTCCGGGTGGGCGGTTCGTCGCGTGGCTCTACGCCCGCGAGGGTAACGGCTGGGTGCTGGCGCTGGTCGACCCGGCACGTCGGCTCACGAGCCGGCTGCCGCTGCCATTCGTGAGCGGGCTCGCCTGGGTCGTCGCGGTCCCGCTCTGGATCGCGCTTCGCGTGTTCTATGCGCCGGCACGAACGCGCCCCCGGCTCGCGCGGGCGCTTCCGTACGTGAGTTACCTGACGGACCTCGTCCCGTTCCCCTTCCGGGAGGTACACTCGATCGCGTTCGACCATCTTCTCGCGCCTGTCGCGCACTACATGGCGCGCGCCAGGGTGGAGCGCGCGTTCGTCGAGGGAGGGCTCACGCTCGAGTCGCTCCGCTGGCACCACGCCAACAGCTGGGCCGCGAGCGGGAGGCGAGTGGGGTAAACTTTCGTCATGCCCGCGCGGCTCGGCGTCGACATCGGCGGCACCTTCACCGACCTCGTCGTCATCGACGAGACGACGGCGACCGCGCACGTCGGCAAGGTCCTGACGAATCCAAAAGACGTGGCGCACGGCGTCGAAGAGGGGATCCATGCGCTCCTCGACGAGGCGGGCGTGAGCTCCGGTGAGGTCCGGGCCGTCGTCCACGGGACGACGCTCGCGACCAACGCGCTGATCGAGAAGAAGGGCGCCAGGACCGCGCTCCTGACGACCGAAGGGTTCCGTGATGCCCTCGAGATCGGGCGCGAGGGCCGCTACGACATGTACGATCTCTTCATCGACCCGCCCCCGCCCCTCGTCCCGCGCCACCTGCGCCGCGAAGTCCCGGAGCGGCTCCTCGCGGACGGCTCGATCGCCAGAGCGCTGGACGAGGTGGCCGCGCGGCGCGCGCTCGCCGAGCTCGCCAAGGACGGCGTCGAGGCGCTCGCCATCTGCCTGCTACACGCTTACGTGAACCCGGCGCACGAGTCGCGGCTCGCGGCGCTGGCGCGCGAGGCGATCCCGGAGGTCTTCGTCGCCTGCTCGTCGGAGGTGGTGCCCGAGATCCGCGAGTACGACCGTACCTCGACGACCTGCGCCAACGCCTACGTCGCGCCGCTCATGGCGCGGTACCTCGAGGACCTCGAGCGCAGGCTCACCGGGCTCGGGATCCCGGGCCAGCTCTACATCATGCAGTCCTCTGGCGGGATCGCGCTGCCACCGTTCGCGCGACGTCTCCCGGTCCGCCTCGTGGAGTCGGGTCCCGCCGCCGGCGCGCTGGCGGCGGCGCAGGCGGCGCGCGAGCGCCGCGAGCCCAGGCTCCTCTCATTCGACATGGGTGGTACCACCGCGAAGGCATGCGTGATCGACGACGGCGTTCCGCTCGTCGGCCGCGAGTTCGAGGTGGCGCGCGCCGACCGATTCAAGAAGGGCTCCGGGCTCCCGATCCGCGTCCCAGTGATCGAGCTGATCGAGATCGGCGCGGGCGGCGGGTCGATCGCGCGCGTGGACCGGATGGGCCTCCTGAAGGTCGGTCCCGACAGCGCGGGCGCCGACCCCGGTCCCGCCTGCTACAGCCTCGGGGGTCGCCTCCCGACGGTCACCGACGCGGACCTCCTGCTCGGCTATCTCGACGCCGAGTTCTTCCTGGGCGGGCGCATGCGCCTGGATCGGGAGGCCGCGCGTCGCGGCGTCGAGGAGCACGTCGCCAGCCCGCTCGGCCTCGACGTGACGGGGGCAGCGTGGGGGATCCATCGCGTGGTCAACGAGACCATGGCCGCCGCCGCCCGCATCCACGGGATCGAGCGCGGCCGCGACCTGCGCCAATACCCGCTCTTCGCCTTCGGTGGCGCCGGGCCCGTCCATTGCTGGCAGGTGGCGAAGGTCCTCAAGGTCCCACGCATCCTGATCCCGTTCGGCGCCGGCGCGATGTCGGCGTTCGGGCTCCTCGCGGCGCCGCTCGCATTCGACTTCGTGCGGACGGGACGCCAGCGGCTCGACCGCGCCGACTGGCCTGGGATCAACCGGCTCTTCGCCGAGATGGAGGAGGAGGGGCGCGCGCTCCTCTCGCGCGCGGGCGTGCCGCCCGCGGACGTGCGCCTCGCGCGCATCGCCGAGATGCGCTACGCCGGCCAGGGCCACGAGGTGGAGTGCGCGGTGCCCCTCGGGGCGTTGTCACTCCAGAGCCTCCCCGCGATCACGGCGAGCTTCGAGAGCGCCTACCGCGCCCTCTATCACCGGCTGCCGCAGGGCGTGCCGATCGAGGCACTCAACTGGCGCCTCACCGTCTCCGGCCCGAATCCAAGAATCGGGCTGTCCGGGCGATCGGAGCCACGTCGTGATGTGGTCGCGGGGGCCGTGAGGCGGCCTGCGGAGCCGGGTGGCCCTGTTGGAGCGGGGTCCGTGAGGCCGGCTCGCGCCGAAGGTGGCCTGACACAGTCACGAAGTGGCGCCGCACGTGCAGCCAACCCGCTGAAAGCGACTCGCATGGCCTACTTCGCCGAGGCGGGGGGCTTCGTCGAGACGGCTGTCTATGACCGCTACGCCCTCGACCCGGGCGCCGAGTTCACCGGCCCCGCGATCGTCGAGGAGCGAGAGTCAACGGCCGTCGTGGGTCCCGGCGCACGCTGCCGCGTGGACGATGGACTGGCGCTGATCGTGGAGATCCCGACGTGATGGACCCGGTCACGCTCGAGATCTGCTGGAGCCGCCTGATCGGCGTCGTCAACGAACAGGCGGCGGCGCTCCAGCGCACATCGTTCACGTCCATCGTGCGCGAGGCGGGCGACCTCTCCGCGGGCGTCTTCGACCGCCGCGGCTACATGGTCGCGCAGGCGGTGACGGGCACGCCGGGCCACATCAACTCCATGGCGCTCGCCATGAAGCACTTCCTCGCGGCGTACCCCCTCGAGACGCTCCGGGCGGGCGACGTGCTGATCACCAACGACCCCTGGCTCACCTCCGGGCACCTCAACGACGTCACGATCGCCTCGCCGATCTTCCGCGGGGAGGAGTGCATCGCCTTCTTCGCCTCCACGTGCCACACCGCCGACATCGGCGGCCACGTGCTCTCCGCCGAGGCGCGGGAGGTGTACGAGGAGGGGCTCCAGATCCCGATCATGAAGCTCTACGAAGCGGGGCGACCCAACGACGCGCTGCTCGCGATCATCCGCGCGAACGTGCGCGTGCCCGAGATGGTCCTGGGCGACTTCCACGCCCAGATCGCGGGCGGTGCCGTGGGCGGCGAGCGGCTCCTGGAGTTCATGGACGAGTTCGGGCTGGTACGACTCGAGCCGCTGGCGGACGAGATCATCGGGCGGACCGAGCGCGTGATGCGCCAGGCGATCCGGGCGCTCGCGCCCGGCGCGTACGAGTACGCGATCATCTCCGATGGTTTCGACGAGCCGATCACGATCCGCACGCGCTGCGAGGTGCGGGGCGACGAGCTCTGGATCGACTACGCGGGCTCCTCGCCCGCGAGCCGGCGCGGGGTGAACGTGGTGATGAACTACACCGAGGCCTACACGACCTACGGCGTGAAGGTCATCGTCAGTCCGGACGTCCCGAACAACGAGGGGGCGTTTCGGCCGCTCCGCATCACCGCGCCCGAGGGGTCGATCCTCAACGTGCGCCGTCCGGCGGCGGTCGCGGCTCGGCATATCATCGGCCACTTCCTGCCCCACGCCATCGCGGGCGCGCTCGGCCAGGCCCTGCCCGCGCGCGTCATGGCGGAGGGCTCGGCCAACATCTGGGGCATCCAGGTCGCCGGGAAGGACGAGCACGGCGCGCCCTTCACGTATGTCTTCTTCTCCTCGGGCGGTACCGGCGCGCGGGCCACGAAGGACGGTCTCTCGGCGACCGCGTTCCCGTCGGGTGTCCTCGGAACGCCCGTCGAGGTCATCGAGAGCCTCGCTCCGCTGGTCGTCGAGCGAAAGTGCCTGCGACCCGACTCGGGCGGCGCGGGCACGTATCGCGGCGGGCTCGGCCAGACGATCGCGTTCCGCGCGCGGACGCGCGAGCCCTACACGTGCTCAGTCCTCTGCGACCGGACGATGCATGCGGCTGCGGGTTTCCTCGGCGGTGACCCCGGCGGGTACGGCATGGTCTCGATCGACGGCGTGGCGCCGGCCAACCCGAAAGCGGAGCAACTGATCTCCCCGGGTGCCTTGGTGGAGGTGCACCTCCCGGGGGGCGGAGGCTACGGCCCGCCGTCGGCGCGCGACCCGGAGCTCATCGCCCGGGATCGACTGGAGGGCTACGTCACCCGCTCCTAGCCGGTCGTGTCGAGCGCGGGCGAATTCGGACTTGCGTTCACTGGAAACTCTTCTCGACGATCTGTCTGAGACCGTCGAGAACCGCAGTCAAGTTCTGCACCAGCGCCGTCTTCTGCGCCTCGGGTAGGCTTTTCAGGGTGATGAGTGCCTCGGCCCTGGGAGGGCTCAACTTCTCGAGGAGCGGGACCGCCTCGTTGGTCCAGGTGGTGTAGTTGCGGCACGGACCGGAGATGAACGGCTGTTTGAGGCAGTCGTCGTTCAAGGCATCCACCAGCACCAGGATCGTGCGGGCCTGCGCCCTTACCTGTTCGTCGCTCGCAATGGCCGGAATGATGGGCTGCAGAAAGAGCGCGCCGAGCCGCTTATGCAGCGTCACTGCCTTATCGAGGGCGAGATTGGCGCCCTCCCGGCTTCGCTGGGCCCGTTCGCGGGCGCGCTCGTAGGGTTTGTGGTACCAGACGTCGATGCCGAAGTTGATCGCGGTTGAGAGGAGTGTTGCCACGACAGAGCTGGCGATGACTGCCGGCCAGAAGCGCACGTGGGCTGCGGCCATCGACTCAGTCCCGGCAGGCGACGTTTCCATTCGCACACTTGACGCACTTGTCAGAGATCTTCTCATGGGGAGGCGTGCACACATCGCGCCCCGCGGCCAGGAACCCGGCCTTCTGGAACTCGCTCGGTGACACGTCCACCTTGAGGGTTCGCCCCTCGGGTGTTTGAATCGTGAGCGTCAACCGCTCGTGAGGCTCTCTAGGCGCTCCTCGATCTGCGTCTCGCCGTCCCTGGTCTCATCGCGCTTGAGGTCGGACTGGACTGTCCCACAGGACGCGGCGAGGACGAACAGGAGGACGCGTGATACAGCGAGCCCGTGGGCCCGCATAAGTGGCAGATCACCCGCCTCGCGTCCACCTGATGATCGAACGTGTGCTCGGCACCCGATCCGTCGTTCCGCCGGGAGGTGGATGAACGGCCTGCCCGTCATAGCTGTGCGGGTCGGAAAGGAGAGGTTTTAAGGGACCCTCCGGCTGCGGGTTGGACGACGCGAGGAGGACGAAGACCTGGTAAGGGACGGTCGCAGCGGTGCGCAAGTCCAGCGTCGCGGCAGGTGAGTTCAAAGTCGCGTCGGTGGGGCCAGATCGTCCTGCCGAGCAGGCGCGAAGCCCCCCTCCGAGGTTTTAGCGGCGCGGGGCGTCGCCGAGGGCGACGACGACGAGCGAGCCGTGGGCATCGGCGGGGCGCACACCGCGGCCGTAGGCGGCGACTGCCTGGCAGAGCCAGCCCACGCAGGGAACACGCGCGTCCACCTCGTTCTTGATGGCCGTCCACTCGTCGCCCGCCGCGGAGCCCAGGGCGCGATGGCGCGCATCCGACTCGACGACGAGGACGAGCCGCGCGGTGTCACCGTCGAGCCGCTTGACCGCCGCGCGTGTGGCTTCCACCGTGCCCTGGATGAGCGCCGAGCGGTCGGGCATCGAGCCCGCCTCGAACCCCTCGGCGTAACCGAGCCCCGTGGAGTAGGGTGCCTCGAGGCACGCCGCGCTCACGATCGGCTCGGCTTGCGACGCGCCGTAGACCGCGGGGGTCGAGAGCACGCTGCACACGGTCCGCATCTTCGGCCCCATCAAGAGGCGCCAGGACGCGAGGAACGACTCGGCCGGGGCGCCGGCCCCCGGACGGCAGAACGCGAGCCCGAGGCCGCGCGGATAGCGCATCCTGAAGGGCCAGCCCGCGAGGATCAGCCGCGCCGCGCCCTGGGCCGCGTCCGCGAGGTCGCGCCCCGCCGATGCCGCCACGCCGCTGACCGCGCCATCGCCGTTCGCGAGGCACACGACGAGCGCGCCGCTCCCGACTGCGCCGTTGTGCGTGAGGATCGCTGCGGTCGCCCCGCCCGCGACCCCTACTGGCCCGAGCACGGAGCGGATCATCGGCAGCGTGTCTTGGCTCGGAACCCCGGCGGTCACGAGCAGCACCATCTCCGCCGCCGCCCCCTGGAGCCCTGCGCGCGCCATCGCCGTGGCCCGGACGGCGGCCCAGATCGAATCCTGGTGCGTGGCGAAACCGACACCCACCTGGAGTGTCTTCGTTCCGGTCTCGACAGACGCTGTCTCCAGCACGCTGTCCGGAAAATGCAGGGCGGATGCCAACCGTAAGTCCGCGGAAGATAAGGAAACTTGCAAAGAGAGGTTGCCGGGCGAGTGTCACTTCGTCAAGACAGTGACTCAATCCTTGACTCTAAATGACTCTGTATCTACAGCATCCCGTACTCTTTCAGGCGCCGATAGATCGTCCGGCGCGAGATGCCGAGCGCCGTCGCCGCGGCCTCCTTGTCGTCCTTGTAAAACGCCAGGGCCCTCAGGATCAGCTCCTTTTCGACCTCGGCGAGTTGTGGGATGGCGCCGCTCGTCTGGGCGACCGGCGACGCCTGGCCGGCGGTGAGGCTGGGCAGGTCGGTGAGGGTGATCTGCTCGCGCGCGCCCATCGCGAAGGCGCGCTCGATGAGATTCTCGAGCTCGCGCACGTTGCCGGGGAAGTCGTACGCCTGGAGCGCGGCGAGGGCGTCGGGCGTGGTGCCGCGGATCTCCCGGCGGAAGCGGCGACTGAAGCGTCGGATGAAGTGGTTCGCGAGCGCCGGGACGTCCTCGCGCCGCGCGCGGAGCGGGGCCAGGCTCACGCGCACCACGTTGAGGCGGTAGTACAGGTCCTGGCGCAGCTGGCCCTCCGCGATCGTCCGCTCGAGGTCCCGGTTCGTCGCGGCGATCACCCGCACGTCGACCGCGTACGCCTTGGTCGAGCCGACGGGACGCACCTGCATCTCCTGGAGTACGCGCAGGAGCTTGACTTGCAGCCCCGGCGAGAGCTCGGCGACCTCATCGAGGAAGATCGTCCCCTCGTTGGCGCCACGGAAGAGTCCGAGCGTGTCCGAGACGGCGCCCGAGAAGGCGCCGCGGACGTGACCGAAGAACTCGGACTCCAGGAGGTCCTCTGGGATCGCGCTGCAGTTCACGGGGATGAACGGCCCCTTGGCGCGCGGCGAGAGGCGGTGGATCGCCGCCGCGACGAGCTCCTTGCCGGTGCCACTCTCGCCCTCGATGAGCACAGGGGAGTCGGTCGGAGCGACCTTCGCGATGATCTCCTTCACGCGCTGCATGGGCGCCGAGTTGCCGACCAACTCGTTGACCGTCAGCTCCTCGCCCAGACGCGCGCGGAGAGAGTGGACCTCGCCGCGCAGGAATCGTCGCTCGGTCATCCGCACCATCAGGTGGCGCAGCTCGTCGAGGAGGAGGGGCTTGGAGAGGTAGTCGAACGCGCCTTCCTTGAGGGCCTCCACGGCCGACGCGATCGTCGGGTAGCCTGTCATGACGACGACCTCGACCGACTCGTCGTGACGCTTGATCTCCTTGAGGAGCTCGAGGCCGTTCATGTCGGGCATGCGGATGTCAGTGATGACGGCGTCGAACATGTCGCCGCGGAGCGCCTGGAGCGCCTCGGCCCCGCTCGACGCGCCCGTCACCTGGTAGCCCCACTGGCTCAGGGCTTCCTTCAGGAGCCGTAGGATCGCGGCCTCATCGTCGACGACCAGGATCTTTGCAGGTTCCATCTTTGCCAGCTTCAGACTCTAGCACGACGGGGTGTCAGACTGACAAGGTTCTCGTACGGCCCCTGTCTTGCGCCGTCCGAATGGGCATGTTAGCGTTGACGTTGACTTTTTATTGAGGAGACCGCTCATGGCTGACACCGCGACCGTCCACCTGACAGAGCAGAACTTCGACGAAGCGCTGAGCCAGCACGACGAACTCGTGATGGTAGACTTCTGGGCTGAGTGGTGTGGGCCGTGCCGAGCGATCTCGCCGGTCTTGGAAGAACTGACGCGCGAGTCGGCCGGGCGCGTGACGCTCGCCAAGGTCAACGTGGACGAGAACCCGGGCCTGGCGGCCCGCTATGGAGTCCGCTCGATCCCGACGATCCTGTTCGTCAAGCAGGGGAAGGTCGTCGACCAGGTCATCGGGGCGGTTCCCAAGACCAAGTTCAGAGAGAAGCTGGACGCGCTCGCCTGACAAGGGCCGGGCGGGAACCGCATCAGTACTTCCGGAATAGAGATCCCGGCACTCTCCCCTACCCGTGACGAGTTTCGAGCTCTCGCGGCACGGGGGAACCTTGTGCCGGTGTTCGCCGAGCTACCGGCGGATCTCGACACCCCGCTCTCCGCCTACCTGAGGCTCCGCCCCGGCCCCTACGCGTTCCTGCTCGAGTCGGTCGAGGGCGCCGAGGTCTGGGCGCGCTACTCGTTCCTCGGCGCCGACCCGCTCATGGTCCTCACGGCGAAGAGCGGGCGTCTCACGCTCAAGCGCGGCGCCCGAACGGAGCGGCTGCCCGACGGTGACCCACTCCCGGCGGTACGCGAACTGCTCGGGCAGTTCGAGCCGGTGCCGGTCCCCGGGCTCCCGAGGTTTCAGGGCGGCGCGGTCGGCTATCTCGCGTACGACATGGTCCACCACATGGAGCGGCTGCCGCGGACGACCGAGGACGATCTCAACCTCCCGGACGCGGTGTTCCTCTTCACCGACACGCTTCTGGTCTTCGACAACTTGCGTCACCGCCTGCTCGTCATCGCGAACGCGGTGGTGGACAAGCGTGATCCCGCGTCCCTCGACCGCGCATACGATGGCGCGGCCGTGCGCATCGGCATGACGCTGGCCAAGCTCGCGCGCCCCGCGCGCGCCCCCGCGCCCCTGGCCCTGACGGCGCCGGGCCCGCTGCTGGCGCTCGGCGAGGAGGGCTTCACCTCGACGATGAACGAAACGCAGTTCAGCGACGCGGTTCGCCGCGCCAAGGAGTACATCGCGGCGGGCGACGCCTACCAGATCGTCCTCGCACGGCGGCTCGACTGCCGGCTCAGCGCGGACCCCTTCACCGTGTACCGTGCGCTCAGGACGATCAATCCCTCGCCGTATCTCTTCTTCCTGCGCCTCGGCACGCTGACGATCGTCGGCTCCTCGCCCGAGGTCCTCGTGCGTGTCGAGGGCGAGGAGGTCGCGCTGCGGCCGATCGCCGGCACGCGCCCTCGCGGGGCGACCGAGGCGCAGGATCGCCAGATCGCGGAGGAGCTCCTGGCGGACCCGAAGGAGCGCGCCGAGCACGTGATGCTGGTGGACCTCGGGCGCAACGACGTCGGACGGGTTTCGGAGCTAGGCTCGGTGAAGGTCACCGAGTTCATGGCGATCGAGCGCTACTCCCACGTGATGCACCTGGTGAGCCACGTGACGGGACGACGCCGGCGCGCGACCGACGCGCTCGACGTGCTCCGGGCGTGCTTCCCGGCGGGCACGCTCACCGGCGCGCCGAAGATCCGCGCCATGGAGATCATCGATGAGCTCGAGCCGACCCAGCGCGGCCCGTACGGCGGCGCCGTGGGGTACGTGTCCTACTCGGGCAACCTCGACTCGTGCATCACGATCCGGACGATCGTCTGCCACGGTCAGCGCGCGTCGGTCCAGGTCGGCGCCGGCATCGTCGCCGACTCCGATCCGAAGACCGAGTGGCTCGAGACGTGCTCGAAGGCCCAGGGGATGCTGCTCGCGCTCCGCATGGCGGCGGGCGTGGCGCGGCGATGATCCTCGTCATCGACAACTACGACTCGTTCACCTACAACCTCGTCCAGTACCTGGGTGAGCTCGGCGTCGACCTCGAGGTCGTCCGCAACGACGCGGTGGACGTCGAGCGGATCGTGGCGATGGCACCCCAGGCCATCGTGATCTCGCCCGGACCCGGCACGCCCGACCAGGCGGGGGTCTCGCTCGGGCTGATCCGCCGCCTCGGATCGACGACGCCCGTGCTCGGCGTTTGCCTTGGCCACCAGGCGATCGGACAGGCCTACGGCGCGACCGTGGCACGCGCGAAGGCGCAGATGCATGGCAAGACCTCGATGATCCGCCACGACGGGCGGGGCGTCTTCGCGGGACTCTCCAACCCGTTCGTCGCGACCCGCTATCACTCGCTCGTGGTGGTACGCGACACCGTCCCCGAGACGCTCGAGGTCACGGCCGTGGCGGAGGACGGCGAGATCATGGGACTCCGCCACCGCCGCCACCCGGTCGAGGGCGTGCAGTTCCATCCCGAGTCGATTCTCACGGTCGAGGGCAAGCAGCTCCTGAAGAATTTCCTGACGACCCTGCAGCCGTGACCACGCGCGCCACCGAACGCCGGGTGATCGAGATCATCCGCCACGCCTCCCCAGGAGGGGCGGGCGTCCGCGTCGGGATCGGCGACGATTGCGCCGTCCTGGAGCCGAGCGCAGGGCGTCTCGTGCTCGCAACGACGGATCTCCTCGTCGAGGACGTCCACTTTCGCCGCCGCTATGCGACGGCCGCCGACGTGGGTTGGAAGTCGCTCGCGGTGAACCTCTCGGACATCGCGTCGATGGGCGGCCGCCCGCGCTGGGCGCTGGTCGCGCTCGCCTGTCCCGAGGGCGTGACGGTCGAGGAAGCGGAGGCGTTCTTCACCGGGTTGCTCGAGCTCGCCCGGGCCCACGACGTCGCGGTGGTCGGCGGCGACACCTCCGCCTCGCCCCGGGGCTGGATCGTGAACGTCACGCTCCTCGGCGAGGCGGCGCCGGCCTCCGTGCTGCGATCCACGGCGAAGTCGGGCGACGTCATCGCCGTGACCGGCGCCCTCGGCCGCGCCGCCGCCGGGCTCGCCGTGCTGGAACGCGAGACCACGCCTGCCGGCGTGGCGCCGGCGGCGCTCGACCAGGTGAAGGCCGCGCACCTGCGCCCGAGGCCGCGCGTGCGCGAGGGCCAGTGGCTCGGGGCGGCGGGCGGCGTGACGGCCATGATCGACCTCTCCGACGGTCTCGCCACCGACCTGGGCAGGATCTGCGAGGAGAGCCGGGTCGGCGCACGCGTGGAGCTCGCGCGGCTCCCCCAGGACGCCGCCGCACGGGCCGTGGCCGCGGCGGTCGGCGGCGACGCGCTCGCCTGGGCGACGGGTGGCGGTGAGGATTACGAGCTCCTCGTGACCTGTCATCCGCGCGCATTCACCCGTCTCGCCGACGGCTGCGCCGACGCGACCGGCACACCGCTCACGGCGATCGGCGAGATCACCCCCGAGCAGGGCGCCGTCCGCTACACGGACGCGGCGGGTCACGAGGTCGCGGTCGCTCGGGGGTTCGAGCACTTCGTCACGGGGCGCCTATGAGCGACGGCCTGCTCGTCAAGGTCGTGAGTCTCGTCGTGTTCATCGCCTGCTCCGCCCTCTTCACGGGCGCCGAGGCCGCCTACTTCTCCCTCGGCCGCGCACGGCTCAAGCGCGTGGCCGCCCAGGGGGCCGAGGCGGGCGCGGCGAAGCCGCTGATCGAGCGACCGCACGAGCTCCTCGTGACGCTGCTCGTCGGGATCACGGTGATCAACATCGCCGCCTCGGCGGTCGCAGCCCTGATCGCCGACGAGCTCTTCGGCCAGCGGTACGCCCTCGTCATCCAGGTCCTCGTCACGATCATCGTCCTCACGACCTTCGGCGAGGTCCTGCCGATGACCCTGGCGGTGAAGTACCCGGAGCGGTTCCTGGCCCTGGTCCAGCGTCCCGTCGGCTGGCTCGGGATCCTCCTCACGCCGGTACGCGCCCTCCTGGGGGGGCTCTCCGCGCTCAGCGTGCGGCTCATCGGCAGCGAGCGGTCGGCCGACCCGGAGCTTTCCGAGGAGGAGCTGCGCACGCTCGTCGATGTCGGAGCGAGCGAGGGCGTCGTCGAGCGCGAGGAGCGCGAGATGATCCACAAGGTCTTCGAGCTGGAGGACACGATCGTGCGGTCGATCATGGTGCCCCGGCCCGACATGTTCTGCCTCGACGTCGCGACGCCGGTCGACCGGATCCTGCCGGCGCTGCGCGAGCACCTGCACTCCCGCGTGCCCGTCTTCGAGGGTTCGATCGATGTCATCGTGGGCATCCTCTACACCAAGGACCTGCTGCCCTACGTCCGCGAGGGCCTCCCGCCAGACTTCGACCTGCGCGCGCGGCTGCATCCCCCGTACTTCGTGCCCGAGTCCAAGCGGGCCGATACGCTCCTGCAGGAGTTCCAGGCGAAGAAGCTCCACATGGCGATCGTCGTGGACGAGTACGGCGGGACAGCGGGGCTCGTCTCGCTCGAGGACCTCCTGGAGGAACTGGTCGGTGAGATCGCCGACGAGTTCGACGAGCCCGAGCGCCTCATCCAGCGCGTGAACGCCACGACCTTCCGGGTCGCGGGCAAGCTCTCGATCGACGACCTCAACACGGCCACCGGGCTCCACGTCTCGAGCGAGGCGTACGACACGGTCGGCGGGTGGGTGCTCGACCTCTTCGGGCGCGTCCCGCGGCGCGCCGAGCGCGCCGAGACGTCGGAGCTCAGCGTGACGGTCGAGAAGGTCGAGCGCACACGCATCGTCGAGGTGCTCGTCTCGCTCAAGAAGCCCGCGTCGCGCGAGGTGGCGGCGTGAGCGTGACCATGATCTGGCTCGCGGCGCTGTGCCTGGGGGCGACGATGTTCTTCTCGGCAGCCGAGATGGCCTTCATCGCCGCGAACCGCCCGCGACTCCGGCACCTCGCCGAGCAGGGGAGCGCCACGGCGACGGCCTACCTCGAGGCCTTCCGCCAGCCCGAGCGCGTGCTCTCGACCGCGATGATGGGCGTCACGGTCGCGCACATCGTCGCCGCGTCCGCCCTGACGTGGAGCCTCCTGCCGGCGCTCGGCGGCCTGGCGCCCGTTGCCGTCACGCTGATCCTCACCCCGGCCATGCTCGTGTTCGGCGAGATCATCCCCAAGGCCGTCGCGCGCGCGTGGGCGACGAGCCTGATCCTCCGGCTCTACCGCCCCCTCACGTGGACCTCGGTCGCGCTCATTCCCTTCGTGGCCTTCGCGAACCTCGTCGTCGCGGTCACGCTCCGCCTGGTCGGCGCCCAGCAGGCGGACCACCGCGCCTTCGTCTCGCGCGAGGAGCTGAAGGCGCTGCTCCAGCTCGAGCCCGGCGAGGCCGAGGTGACGACACAGGAGGCCGAGCTGATCGACAACATCTTCGACCTCGGTGACACCGTCGTCCGCGAGGTGATGGTGCCGCTCGTCGAGGTCACGACGCTGCCCGACACCGCCTCTCCGCAAGACGCGATCAGGCTCATCCAGGAGCGTGGCTTCTCGCGCATTCCGGTCTACCGGCAGCGCGAGACCAGCATCGTCGGCGTCGTCGCCGCGATGGACCTCCTGAGCCGAGGCGCCGAGGTGGCGACCCTGGACGAGCTGAAGCGGCCACCGTACTATGTGCCGGAGACGAAGCGGATCGATGACCTGCTCCGCGAGATGCAGCGCTCCCGTACGCACATGGCGGTGGTCGTCGACGAGTACGGCGGCTCCACCGGAGTGGTCACGCTCGAGGACATTCTCGAGCAGATCGTCGGCGAGATCCGGGACGAGCACGACCGCACGCCCGCGTCGGTGGAGCGACTGCCCGACGGCAGCTATCGCGTAGCCGCACGAACGAACATCGACGAGCTGAACGAAGCCTTCGACTGGGCGCTGCCCAAGCACGACTACGAGACCGTCGCGGGGCTCGTCCTGGCGACGCTCGGTCGCATCCCGCGCCCGGGCGAGGTATTCCAGATCCCGGGCTATACGGTCACGGTGCTGGAGGCCGACACCCGGCGCGTCGCGGCCGTGAAGATCACCCCGACCCCCGAGTCCAAAGGAGGTTCCTGAGCATGCCTGGCAAGATGGTGGAGTTTCCGTCGAACGGCGCCAAGACGTCCGCGTACCTCGCAACGCCCGACGCCGGCAAGGGGCCCGGTGTCCTCGTGATCCAGGAGTGGTGGGGCCTCGTCCGCCACATCAAGACCGTCTGCGACCGGTTCGCGGCCGAGGGGTTCACGGCGCTCGCGCCCGATATGTACCACGGCAAGACCGCGAGCGAGCCCGACGCGGCGGGCAAGCTCTTCATGGCGCTCAACATCGCCCAGGCCGAGAAGGACCTGCGCGGTGCGGCGCAGTACCTCGCGGGCCAATCCTCGACGAAGAAGCTCGGCGCCGTCGGCTTCTGCATGGGCGGCCAGCTCGCCCTCTACGCGGCGACGCTGAACCCGACGATCGGGGCGTGCGTGAACTTCTACGGGATCCACCCTCACGTGAAGCCCGACTACTCGAAGCTCTCGGGCCCGGTCCTCGGCCTCTTCGCCGAGAAGGATGGCTTCGTGACGCCGCAGGTCGCGAAGGAGACAGACGCCGCCATCAAGAAGGGGGGCAAACAGTCGGAGATCCACGTCTACCCGGGCGTCGACCACGCGTTCTTCAACGACGAACGCGAGGCCTATAACAAGGCCGCCGCAGCCGACGCCTGGAAGCGTACGCTCGCTTTCTTCCGCGCGCACCTCAAGTAGCGGGCCAGGCGTGGGAGGACGCGCGCCCTCCCACCCGATCAGAACGCTACGCCGACGCGGCGGCGGCCTTCTCTTTCTTCTTGCGCTTGCCCGTGGCACCGGCCTCACCGCGCGGCGCCTTTTCCTTCCGCTCGCCCTTCTTCTCCTTGTCAGGGGGCGCCTCGACGCGGTCCACCAGCTCGAGCAGGACCAGCGGCGCGTTGTCGCCGGCGCGGCGGCCAGCCTTGATGAGGCGTGTGTAGCCGCCATGGCGGTCGCCGACGCGGGGGGCGATCGTGCCGAACAGCTGGCCCACGACCTCAGTGTCCGGCACCATCGCCAGGACCTGCCGCCGCGCGTGGAGGGTGTCGCGCTTGGCGAGCGTGATCATCTGCTCGGCGAGCCCACGCACGGCCTTCGCCTTGGCCTCGGTCGTCTGGATGCGCTCGTGCCGGAAGAGCGCCACCAGCAGATTCCGGAAGAGCGCCCAGCGGTGGGCGGTGACGCGGCCGAGCTTGAACCCGTCCTTGCGGTGCCTCATCGCGGAACCCCGCCGCGCCCGAGCGCCCCGAGGACGTTCGGGTCGATGCGCATGCCGAGCGACAGCCCGAGGGCGGCCAGCGCGGTCTTGATCTCGTCGATGGACTTCTCACCCAGGTTCTTCACGTGCTCGAGGTCACCCTCACTTTTCTGGACGAGGTCGACGACCAGATTGATGTCGGCGTTCTTGAGCGCGTTGATCGCCCGCGCGGGCAGCGCCAGCTCCTCGAGCGTCTTGGCGAGCGCGTCGCGCAGGAAGGCCTCGCCGCTCGTCCCCTCGATGTCCGCGGCCTCCTCCGGCGCACCGGCGGCGAGCGGAGTGAAGTGCTCCTTCAGGTACGTCGCCGCACGTGTCAGCGCGTCGTCGGGGCTCACACCACCATTCGTCCACACCTCGACCACGAGCTTCTCGTAGTCGGTGATCTTCCCGAGCCGTGACATCTCGACGTTGTACGCCACCTTTGTGATCGGCGAGTACGCCGCGTCGAGCGGCAGGGCCCCCGCCGGTGGCGGCGACGTCTTCCGGTCCGCGGCCTCGTAGCCGCGCCCCACTCCGACGCCGAGCTCCATCACGACCGTCGTGGCGCTCTCGAGCGTGAAGAGCGGGATCTCCGGGTTCACGATCTCGACCTCGGTTTCGGGCACGTCGGCGCCCGTGACCGTCTTGGGACCCCTGACCTCGAGCCGAAGCACCTTCGGCTCACCCGACGGCACCTGGACCGTGAGCTTCCGGATGTTCAGGAGGACGTCGACCGTGCTTTCCGTGACGCCGGGGATCCTGGCGTCGGCGCTCCGCACGCCGTCGATCTTCACCCAGGAGACCGCCGCGCCCGGGACGATCGAGAGCAGGGTGCGCCGGAGGGAATTCCCCACCGTGAGCGCGTAGCCCTTCTCGAACGGCTCGGCGACGAGCCGGCCGTACTGATCGCTCAGGATCTCCCACTCGACCTTCTTCGGCTTCTGGAACGGAATGCGTGACATGGCGTCGCCTGGCTCTCTTTCCTACTTGCTGTACAGCTCGACGATGAGCTGCTCGGCCACGGGGATCTGAATGTCGTCGCGGAGCGGCAGGCTGCGCACGGTCGCCTTCTTCTCGTTGGGGTCGAGCTCCAGCCACTGAGGCACCTGGCCGCGGCCCGCGTTCACGTTGTCGTCCAAACGCGGCCCGAGCTTCGACGTCGAGCGGAGCTGAACCACATCACCCACCTTCACCAGGTACGACGGCACCGAGACCTTCCGGCCGTTCACCTGGAAGTGGCCGTGCGCGACCATCTGCCGCCCCTCGCGGCGCGAGGCCGCGAACCCGAGCCGGTGCACCACATTGTCGAGCCGAAGCTCGAGCAGCCGGAGCAGATTCTCGCCCGTCACGCCCTTCTGCGCCTCGGCCCACTGGAAGTACTTCCGGAACTGACTCTCGAGCACGCCGTAGATCCGCTTGGCCTTCTGCTTCTCGCGGAGCTGAACGCCGAACGGCGTGAGCTTGCCGCGGTTGAGGCCGTGCTGGCCCGGTGGATAGTTGCGTCGCTCGATAGCGCACTTGTCCGTGAAGCAGCGCGCACCCTTGAGAAAGAGCTTCATCCCTTCACGACGGCAGAGCCGGCACTTCGCGTCGCGGTATCGCGCCATGGCCGCCTCCTACACCCGCCGCCGCTTCGGCGGGCGGCACCCGTCGTGCGGGATCGGCGTCACGTCGCGGATCGCGGTGATCTCGAGCCCGACGGCCTGGAGCGAGCGGATGGCGGCCTCACGGCCGGCTCCGGGCCCACGCACGAAGACCTCGACCTGCTTGAGCCCGTACTCCATGGCCTTGCGCGCGGCGACCTCCGCGGCCGTCTGCGCGGCGAAGGGCGTGCTCTTGCGCGAGCCCCGGAAGCCGGCGCTCCCGGCGCTCGACCAGGAGACGACGTTGCCCATCCGGTCGGTGAGGGTGACGATCGTGTTGTTAAAGGTCGCCTGGATATGCGCGATGCCCGTCCGGACCTCGCGCCGCTCGCGCTTCTTGCCGCCCTTCTTCCGCGGTGTCGGCTTCTGCTCGTCGGCCATGCCCTAGGCTCCTGCCTTTTTCGGCGCGGGAGCGGCGGGCGCCGCGGGCGCCGTCGCCGGCGCCGGTGCCGCCGCGACCTTCTTTTTGACCATCACGCCGCGGGTCTTGCCCTTCCGCGTTCGCGCGTTCGTGTGCGTGCGCTGCCCGCGGACCGGCAGGCCGCGCCGGTGACGGATCCCCCGGTAGCACCCGATGTCCATGAGTCGTTTCACGTTCATCGACACCTCGCGGCGCAGGTCACCCTCGACCTTGAGCTCGCGCTCGATGATGTCGCGGATGCGGCCCACCTCGTCCTCGGTCCACGCCTTGACCTTCTTGCTGGGATCCATGTTGGCTCGCAGCAGCACCCTGCGCGCCGTCGAGCGTCCGATCCCGTAGATGTACGTGATCGCGACCTCGCCCCGCTTCTCCCTCGGCAAGTCAACTCCGGCCACTCTCGCCATCGCTGGTCTCCTCCGGGCTATCCCTGGCGCGCCTTGTGCCGGGGATTCTTGCAGATCACGCGCGTCACGCCCCGGCGCTTGATGATCTTGCAGTGCTCGCAGCGCACCTTGATCGACGGTTTGACTTTCATCGTTCGTTCTCGCGGCTATTTGAACCGGTACGTGATCCGGCCCCGCGTGAGGTCGTACGGCGAGAGCTCGACCTTGACTCGATCGCCCGGGAGGATCCGGATGAAGTTCATCCGCATCTTGCCGCTCACGTGCGCGAGCACTCGATGGCCGTTGTCCAGCTCCACCCGGAACATCGCGTTCGGCAGCGGCTCCACCACCGTCCCCTCGACCTCGATCGCGTCTTCCTTCGTCATTTCCGCGTCAGCACCTCGGGCTCGCCCTCGGTCAGCGCGACCGTGTGCTCGAAGTGGGCCGCGAGGCTCCCATCCTTGGTGACCGCCGTCCACCCGTCGTCGAGGATCGTGACCTCCCAGCTCCCCATCGTGACCATCGGCTCGATCGCGAGCACCATCCCGGGTCTGAGCTGCGGGCCCCGCCCGGGATCCCCGAAGTTCGGGACCTGGGGCTCCTCGTGCAGGGCCCGGCCGATGCCGTGCCCGACGAACGCGCGCACGACCGACAGACCGTGCGTCTCGACGTGCGACTGGACGGCGTGAGACACGTCGGAGAGCCGCCGGCCGGGCCAGCACTCCTTGATCGCCAGCTCGAGACTCTCGCGCGTGACGTCGAGCAACTTCTGGACGTTCGGGGCCACGGAGCCGACGGGCAGCGTGAACGCACAGTCGGCGTAGTACCCTTCCACGATACACCCGAGGTCCAGGCCGACGATGTCCCCCGCCGAGATCTGCCGATGCGCCGAGGGGATGCCGTGGACAACCTCCTCGTTGATCGAGACGCACACGGTTGCCGGGAACCCACGATAGCCCTTGAACGCGGGCAGGGCGCCGCGGCCGCGGATGAACGCCTCGACCTCGGCGTCGATCTCGAGGGTGGAGACGCCGGGCCGGACCGCGGCACGGAGCCGCTCCATCACGTCGGCCAGGATGTGCCCCGCCTGGCGCATCAGCGCGATCTCGCGCTCGGACTTCAGCACGATCATCGTTCCGCCCCGACCGCGGCGCGGATCGCAGCGCGGACCGCCTCGACCGACCCCTCGCCGGACACGGTCGCGAGCAGACCACGCTGATGGTAGTAGGCGAGCAGGGGCGCCGTCTGCCGCGCAAAGACCTCGAGCCGGTTCCGCACGGTCGCCTCGCCATCGTCGTCGCGCTGGTAGAGCTCCGCGCCGCACCGGTCGCACACGCCCGGCGTCCTCGGGGGCGCCGAGACGAGATGGTAGACGGTCTGGCAGCGGCGGCAGATACGCCGACCAGTCAGACGTCGCAGCAGCTCCCGCTCGGAAACCTCGAAGTAGATCACGCGGTCGAGCGCCTGCCCCGCGTCCTTCAGGAGGCCGGCCAGCGCCTCGGCCTGCGCGATCGTGCGCGGGAACCCGTCGACGATGAAGCCTTGCGCGGCGTCGGGCGCGGCGAGGCGCTCGCGCATCAGGTCGATGATCACGTCGTCGGGCACCAGCGCCCCGCGGTCCATATACCGCTTGGCCTCGAGACCGAGGCTCGTGCCAGCCGCCAGCGCTTCGCGGAGGATGTCCCCCGTGGCGACGTGCGCCACTCCCCACGCGTGCGCGAGCTCGCGCGCCTGGGTGCCCTTGCCGGCGCCGGGGGGTCCGAGAAAGACGAGACGCATGCTAGCCGCGCGCGAACGCCCCGCTCGAGCGCGACTTGGACCGCTTGAGGAAGCCCTCGTAGTTGCGCATCAAGAGGTGCGACTCCATCTGGCGCACGGTGTCGAGTGCCACGCCGACGACGATCAAGAGACTCGTGCCGCCGAAGTAAAAGGGCACGTTGAACCAGCGGATCAGGTAGTCCGGGAGCACGGAGATCAGCGCCAGGAACATGGCGCCCGGCAGCGTGATCCGCGTGAGCGTCCGGTCGATGTACTCGGCCGTCTTCTTCCCCGGCCGAACGCCCGGAATGAAGCCACCGTACTTCTTCATGTTGTCCGCCAGGTCGATCGGGTTGAACACGATCGCCGTGTAGAAGTACGCGAAGAAGACGATCAGGCCCATGTAGAGCAGCGTGTATGTGAACCGCCCTGGCGAGAGCGCGTCGGCGATCGCCTGCATCCACGGATGCGGCACGAACCTCGTGAGCGTCGCCGGGAACAGGATGAGCGAGGACGCGAAGATGACCGGGATGACGCCAGCGGTGTTGATCCGGAGCGGGATGTGCGTAGACTGCCCGCCGTAGACGCGCCGCCCGACGACGCGCTTGGCGTACTGCACCGGGATCTTGCGCTGCCCCTCCTGCATGAGCACGACCGACGCGGTCACGGCGACCATGAGCAGCACGATCACGAGAAAGACGAAGAGCTTCAGCTCGCCCGTCGACATGAGCGTGTAGGAGGCCGTGACGGCCGACGGCAGGCGGACGACGATGCCGGCGAAAATGATCAGCGAGATCCCGTTGCCGATGCCCTTCTCCGAGATTTGCTCGCCCATCCACATGATGAGCGCGGTCCCGGCGGTGAGCGTCACGACCGTCAGCAGCCGGAAGGCCCAGCCGGGGGTCGGGACGATCGAGACACCCGACGGGCTCCGCATGCTCTCCAGGCCGTACGCGATGCCCATCGCCTGGACCGCCGAGAGCACGATCGTGCCGTACCGCGTGTACTGCGTGATCTTCTTGCGTCCCGCCTCGCCCTCCTTGGCGAGCCGCTCGAGCGCCGGGATGACGACGGTGAGGAGCTGCAGGATGATCGAGGCAGAGATGTACGGCATGATCCCGAGCGCGAAGATGGACAGCCTCCGGAGGTTGCCGCCCGAGAAGAGGTCGACCATGCCGAGCAGCGTGCCCTGCACCTGGTCGAAGAACTGGGCGAGCGCGTGACCGTCGATGCCGGGCGTCGGGACGTGGGCGCCGACCCGGTAGGCGACCAGCATCAGCGCCGAGAACAAGACGCGGCGTTTCAGCTCGGGGATCTTGAAGACGTTCTGGAAGCTCTGGAGGCCTTCGATCACGAGGCCGTCACCCGCGCGCCGAGCACTTCGACGCGGCCGCCCTTCGCCTCGATCTTCGCGCGCGCGGACGCGCTGACGGCGTGCGCCTTCACGGTCAGGGCGTGCGCGACCTCGCCCGTGCCGAGGATCTTCACGCGCGCCTGGTCGCGACCCTTGATGAGCCCGGCCTGGGCCAACGCCGCGGGATCGACCACCGCGTTCGCGACGAAGCCGCCGAGAGCCCCGAGATTCACGACGGCGTACGGGTTCTTGCCGCCGTAGGGAAGGAACCCGCGCTTGGGGAGTCGCCGGTAGAGCGGCATCTGGCCGCCCTCGAAGCCGCCGGCTTTGCCCCCGCCGGAGCGCGCGTTGTGGCCCTTGTTGCCTTTGCCAGCGGTCTTGCCGTGGCCCGAGCCCGGGCCACGCCCGACGATCTTCCGGCGATGCTTGGCGCCCGGGGCCGGGCGCAGCTCGTCAAGCCTCACGGCTCACCTCGAGGACGTGTGGCACCTTCGCGATCATGCCACGCACCGTCGGCGTGTCCTCGTGTGTCACTCGCTGCCGGACACGGCGGAGCCCCAGCGCCGCGACCGTCGCCTCCTGCTTCGGGGACAGGCCGATGATCGAACGCGTGAGCGTGATCCTAAGCTTCTTGTTTGCCACCAGCCGCCTCCTCCGCCGGGGTCCCGTCGCCGCCCCGTCGCCGCACCGCGTGCAGATCTTGCAAACGCTTGATCTGGCGGAGCGCGTCGAGGGTCGCCTTCAGGACGTTGTGCGGGTTGTTCGAGCCGAGGGTCTTCGTGAGGATGTCCTGGACGCCCGCCGCCTCGAGGATCGGCCGCACCGCGCCGCCCGCGATGACTCCCGTGCCCTGGACGGCCGGCTTCAGGAAGACGCGCCCCGCGCCGAAGTGCCCCGTGATCTCGCACGGGATCGTCGTGTCCTTGAGCGGCACGAAAATGAGGTCCTTCTTCGCGTGCTCGACTGCCTTTCGTATCGCTTCGGGCACTTCGTGGGCCTTTCCCAGGCCCATGCCCACGTGACCCCGACCGTCGCCGACGACGACCAGCGCCGTGAACGAGAACCGGCGACCACCCTTGACCACCTTGGCCACTCGGTTGATAGACACCACCCGGTCGGTCAGCTCGAGCACGCTCGGATCAATCTTCGCTTCCGCCACTCAATTCTCCTAGTCTCAGGCTCGCCTCGGGCGGGCCTGCCTACTCCATGGCCGACGCCCTGCGGCTCGCACTCCCACTGCTAAAAAACGAGCCCGCCAGCGCGGGCCGCGTCGGCGAGCGCCTTCACCCGCCCGTGGTATTTGTAGCCGCCGCGATCGAACACCACCCGCTCGATCCCGCGGCCCTTGGCCTGCTGCGCGAGGAGCGCGCCGACCACCTTCGCCGCGGCGATGTTGCCGCCGGTTCGGTGCTCGGCCCGGAACGCCTTGCTCCGGCTGTCGACCGCGAGGACCGTCCGACCCGCGTCGTCGTCGATGAGCTGCGCGTAGATGTGGTTGAGGCTCCGGAACACCGCGAGGCGGGGTCGCGCCGCGGACCCGCGCACGTAGCGCCGGACCCGGCGGTGTCGGAGGTCGCGCGCCACCCGCCGCTCCTTAATGATCATTTCGCCCCTGCCCCCGCCTTCTTGCCGACCTTGCGACGGACCACCTCATCCGCATACTTGATGCCCTTGCCCTTGTACGGGTCGGGTTTGCGCAACATGCGGAGCTTCGCGGCGGTCTGCCCCAGCAGCGCCTTGTCCGCGCCGCGCAGCGTGATCAGCGTCTGCTTGTCGATCTCCGCCGTGATGCCCTCCGGGAGCGGGAAGATCACCGGATGCGAGTAACCGAGCGCGAGCTGGATCACGCGCCCCTGGACCTGGCCACGGTAGCCGATGCCGACGATCTCGAGCTTCCTCTCGAAGGGCGTCTTCACGCCCGCCACCATGTTCTGGACCAGCGACCGCGCGAGGCCGTGGAGGGCGCGGACCTTACGGTCCTCGTCCGCGCGAGAGATGACGACCTGGTTGCCATCGACCTTCGCGCTGAGCCCCGGCGGCAGGGGCTGCACCAGCCTGCCCTTGGGGCCCTCGGCGCTCACCCCTCCGTCGACGACCTGAACCTTCACGCCCTGCGGGATCGTGACGGGCTTCTTGCCGATACGTGACATCGTGCGCCCCTCACCACACGTAGGCGAGGACTTCCCCGCCCACACCCTGCTTCCGCGCATCGCGGTCGGTGACGACGCCCCTCGACGTCGACAGGAAGGCGACGCCCATACCACCGAGGACCGACGGGATCCGCTCGCGGGTGACGTACACGCGACGCCCCGGCGTGGACACGCGGACGAGTCCGGAGATCATCTTCTCGTTCCCCGTGCCGTACTTGAGGTAGACGCGGAGGGTCCCCTGCTTCGGGTCCTCCAGCAGCCGAAAGTTCTTGATGAAGCCCTCGTCTTTCAGGAGCTCGGCGACCCGCAGCTTGAGCTTCGAGGCCGGAATGTCGACCTTCTCGTGTTCGGCGCGGCTCGCGTTGCGGATACGCGTCAGCATGTCGGCGATCGGATCGCTCCGCATGGGCCTACCAGCTCGCCTTCACGATGCCGGGCACTTCGCCCTTGAGCGCGAGCTCGCGGAAGCACAGACGGCACATCTCGAACTTCCGGAGGTAGCCGCGCGGCCGCCCACAGAGCTTGCAGCGGTGGTACGCGCGCGACGAGAACTTCGGTTTCCGCTGGGACTTCATGATGAGCGCGGTCTTCGCCATAGCCTGCTACTCCCTGAACGGCATGCCGAGATGCACGAGGAGCGCCCTCGCGTCCTCGTCGGTCCGTGCCGTCGTGACGATGCTGACGTCCATGCCGCGGATCTTGTCGACCTTGTCGTAGACGATCTCGGGGAAGATCACCTGCTCCCGAAGCCCGAGCGCGTAGTTCCCACGCCCGTCGAACCCCTTCGACGGTACGCCCTTGAAGTCGCGGACACGCGGCAACGCGACGTTGATGAGCCGGTCGAGGAACTCGTACATCCGCGCGCCGCGTAGCGTCACCTTGGCTCCGATGGGCACCCCCTCGCGGAGCTTGAAGTTTGCGATCGACTTCTTCGCGCGCGTGACGATCGGCTTCTGTCCCGTGATCGACTGGAGATCGGCCGTCGCGAAGTCGAGCACCTTGGCGTTCTCCCGCCCCTCGCCCACGCCCATGTTGATCACGACCTTCTCGACGCGCGGCACCTGCCACGGGTTCGTGTACCCGCGCTCCTTCATGAGCGTCGGGACTACCGTCTGCTGGAACGCCACCCTGAGCCGCGGCGGCACCTCGCCCGCGCCCTTCGGACGCCCCTTGGCGACCGCCGCGCCCTGCGGGGCGCCCTCGCCCTTCCGCGGCCGAGCCTTCGCCGCGGCGGCGGGCTTGCCGGACTGCGGCTTCGGTGGTGCCTTCGGCGCTTCCTTGGCCATGGCTCCTAACCCTTGTCCAGCGGCTCGCCGCACCGCTTGCACACGCGCACCTTGCGCCCGTCGGCGAGCTCCTTGATCCCGATGCGGACCGGCCGATCACAGCGGCCGCACACGAGGAGCACGTTCGAGAGGTCGAGCGCGCTCTCGCGCTCGATGATGCCGCCCTGACGCAGCTTCTGCGTCGGCCGCTGGTGCTTCTTGACCACGTTCACCTTCTCGACGACCACCCGCCCGTCGCCCGTGAGCACGCGCAGTACCTTGCCCCGCTTGCCGCGCTCCTTGCCCGCGATGACGGCGACCGTGTCGCCTCGGCGGACGTGACTCGTGGAACCCATCAGATGACCTCCGGTGCGAGCGAAATGATCTTCGTGAACTGCCGCTCGCGGAGCTCGCGCGCGACCGGGCCGAAGATACGCGTCCCGACGGGATTCTCGTCCGGTTTGATGAGCACGACCGCGTTGCGGTCGAAGCGGATGTACGAGCCATCCTTGCGCCGGACCTCCTTCACCGTGCGCACCACCACCGCGCGGGCCACCTCGCCCTTCTTCACGGTCCCGTCGGGTGCTGCTTCCTTCACGGCCACGATCACGGTGTCGCCGAGGGAGGCGTAGCGCTTGTTGGAGCCGCCCATCACGCGGATGCACTGCACCCGTTTGGCTCCCGAATTATCCGCCACGTCGAGCATCGATCGTGGTTGGATCATAGCCTCACGATGCGCGGCCCAGGATCTCGCGGATCCGCCAGCGCTTCTCCCGCGACAGGGGGCGAGTCTCCTCGATCAGCACGCGGTCCCCGACCCGGCTCGCGTTGGCCTCGTCGTGCGCCTTCAGCTTCCTCGACGTCCGGACGACGCGCTCGTAGCGCGGATGACGGTACACGCGCTCGATCCGGACCACGCGCGTCTTCTGCATCGCGTCGCTCACCACAACCCCTTCGCGGGTCTTGCGCTCACCCACGCGGCTACCCCTTCCTCTCGCGGAGCACCGTGTAGGCTCGCGCGAGGTCCCTCCGCGCCTGGGAGAGGCGTGACGGGTTCTTGGCCACTCCCATCGAGAGCTGGAACCGTAGATTGAAGATCTCCTCGCCGAGCTCGCGCGCCTTCTGCTCGAGCTCCTCGTCCGAGAGATCGCGCCACTTGCTCGCCTTCATCTCGCTCGCCTCGCTCGCCCGGCCATCAGAGCACCCGGGTCCGCATCACGAACTTGGTCGCGATGGCCATCTTCTGCGCGGCGGTCCGAAACGCTTCCCGCGCCACGTCCTCGGGCACCCCCTGCATCTCATAGATGATCCGTCCGGGCTTCACGACGGCCACCCACTCCTCCGGGTTGCCCTTGCCCTTGCCCATTCGGGTCTCGGCCGGCTTCTTCGTGACGGGCTTGTCGGGGAAGATCCGGATCCATATCTTGCCGCCGCGCTTGAGGCTCCGGGTCAGCGCGACACGCGCCGCCTCGATCTGCCGGCTCGTCACCCAGCCCGGCTCGAGCGCCTTCAGCCCGTACTCGCCGAACGCGAGCGTCGCGCCCCGCTGCGCGGTCCCCCGCATCCGCCCGCGCTGGGCCTTCCGGTACTTGACGCGCTTGGGCATCAGCACGCGCGGAGTCCTCTCACGCTTCCGCCGGCGCGGCGCGCAGCACTTCGCCCTTGAAGACCCAGACCTTCACGCCGATCGTTCCGTATGTCGTGTGGGCGGTCGCGAGTCCGTAGTCGATGTCTGCGCGAATCGTGTGCAGCGGCACGCGGCCGTCGCGGTACCACTCCTTGCGTGCGATCTCGCCGCCACCCAGCCGCCCCGCACACGCGATCCGGATGCCGTCGGCGCCCAGGCGCAGTGCGGAGGTGACCGCCTTCTTCATGGCGCGGCGAAACGCCACGCGCTTCTGGAGCTGGAGCGCCACGTTCTCGGCCACGAGCTGGGCGTCGAGCTCGGGGTGGATGACCTCCTCGATGTTGAGGTAGACCTCCTTGCCCGTCCGCGCCTGCAGCTCGTTCTTCAGCTTCTCCACCTCCGACCCCTTCCGGCCGATGATGATGCCCGGCCGGGCCGTGGCGATCGTGATCCGCGCCCGGTTCGCCGAGCGCTCGATGTCGATCTTGGAGATGCCCGCGTGATAGAGCTGATCCTTGATGTAGCGCCGGATCTTCACATCCTCGTGCAGCAGATCTGCGTAGCCCTTCGTCGCGAACCAGCGGGAGCTCCACGTCCGCGTCGCACCGAGGCGGAAGCCGATCGGATGCGTCTTCTGGCCCATCTCTATGTCTTCTCCTTGGACTTGGAACCTTTGGACGTGGATCCCTTCGACTTGGCACCCTTCGGCTTCGCGGCGCTTTTCGGGGCCGCCTTGGGCGTCGGCCGCGCCGCGGCGCGCCCCTTCCTCGCAGCCGGCGGGCGCGGCGCCTGTACCTCGGCCGGCGCCGGCGCCGGCGGAGCGCTCTCGCGAGGCGTCGGGACGGGCCGCACGGCGCCGTTGGTCTCGTCGCTCACGCCGATCGTGAGGTGGCTGGACCGGTGCCGGATGGAGAAGGCGCGCCCCATCGCGCGCGGCTGCACGCGCTTCATCGAGGGGCCGCCATCGGCCACCGCATAGACCACGCGGAGATCGTCGAGGTTGCGTACCTGGTGGTTGTGCTCGGCGTTGGCGATCGCCGAACGGAGGACCTTCTCGACGATCCGGGCCGCGGCACGCGGCGTGTACTGGAGCGTCGCCAGCGCTTCGCCGACCGACTTCCCGCGAATCTGATCCAGCACGAGCCGCGCCTTCCGGGCGGACACGCGGACGAAACGGGCTCGCGCGAGCGTTCGCACGGCGCTACGCCTTCCCCGTCGGCGAGGTCGCGGCCTTCTCGGCCGCGCCGTGCGCCCTGAACGTTCGGGTCATCGCGAACTCGCCCAGCCGGTGGCCGACCATGTTCTCGGTGACGTAGACCGGGATGAACTTCTTGCCATTGTGGACCGCGAGCGTGTGGCCGACGAACTCCGGCACGATCGTCGAGCGGCGCGACCACGTCTTCAGCACCTTCTTCTGCCGGCTCCGGTTCAGCTCCTCCACCCGCGTGAGCAGCGTCTCGTCGATGTACGGCCCCTTCTTGAGCGAACGCCCCATCGCCGGCTCCTATTTCTTCCGTCGCGTCACGATGTCGCGGTCCGAGGGCCTCGCCCCGCGACGGGTCTTGTAGCCCTTGGTGGGCTTGCCCCACGGGGTCATCGGGTGATTGCCCTTGCCCTTGCCCTCGCCGCCGCCCATCGGGTGGTCGACGGGGTTCATCACCGTCCCGCGCACCGTCGGGCGGAACCCGAGCCAGCGCACCCGGCCGGCCTTACCGACCGACACGTTCTCGTGGTCGAGATTGCCCACCTGCCCGATCGCCGCCATGCAGTCGACCGACACCATCCGCACCTCGCCGGACGGCAGCTTGAGCGTCGCGCGCTCGCCCTCCTTCGCCAGGAGCTGCGCCTGCGCGCCGGCGCTCCGGCACATCTGCGCGCCGCGACCCGGCTGGAGCTCCACGTTGTGAACGAGCGTGCCGACCGGGATGTTACGAAGCGGCAGCGCGTTGCCCGGCAGGATGTCGGCCTGCGGCCCCGACATGACCGCGTCGCCCACCTTGAGACCGTGCGGCGCGATGATGTAGCGCTTCTCGCCGTCACGGTAGTGGAGCAGCGCGAGCCGTGCGGAGCGGTTGGGATCATACTCGATCGCCACCACGCGCGCCGGGACTCCGACCTTCTCGCGCCGGAAGTCCACCGTGCGGAGCATGCGCTTTGCCCCACCGCCGCGGTGGCGCACGGTGATGCGTCCGTACGTGTTGCGCCCGCTCGTCCGCCGCTTGGGCTCGAGCAGGCTCTTCTCCGGTGCCTTGCGAGTGATCTCCTCGGGCGTGACGTACGTGAGGTACCGCCGGGCCGGCGAGGTTGGCTTGACGGTGCGGATTCCCATGGCCGCTCAGGCTCCCTCGATCAGTTCGATCTTGTGGCCGGGCTGAAGCGTCACGATCGCCTTCTTCCAGTCCCGGCGCCGGCCCTGGAAGCGTCCCATCCGTTTGAGCTTCCCCTCAAACGACGCGGTCCGGACCGACGCGACCTTGACGTTGAACACCGCCTCGACGGCGGCGCGGATCTCGACCTTGTTGGCGTCCGGCCGCACGCGGAACGCGACGGTGTTCTGCTCTTCCTTCTGGCGCATGCTCTTCTCGGTCATGAGCGGACGGATCAGGATCGCGCGGGCCGCGCGGGTCATTGTAACGGCCACCGCGAGGCCGGAAGACTCCGCGGGTGGCCTGCCCCAGGTGCGACCCGGCTCCGTTCCACTCTCACCATCACGTCCAGCCTCCGCGAGGCGCTCATTCCGCCAGCGCCTGCTCGAGCGCCTGGAGTCCGGCGCGCTCGCACACCACCCGCCGCGCCATCAGGAGTTGGTAGACGGAGACGTGCGCCGGCGTCTCGATGGTCAACCACGACACGTTGCGGGACGCGCGCGCCACGTGCCCGTCGAGCGCCCGCACGACGAGTAGTGTCGGCTCGCCCTTGAGCCCGAACGACCCGAGCTTCGCGACGAGGGACTTCGTCTTGCCGTCGGCGACGTCGAGTGTCTCGATCACGGAGAGGCCGCCGTCGGCGATCCGCGCCGCGACCGCGGCGCGCAGCGCCTCGCGGCGCATCGCCCGCGGCAGGTCTTGCACGTAGCTACGCGGCTTCGGCCCGAACGGCTTGCCGCCGCCTTTCCACTGGGTCGCGCGGATCGACCCCTGACGCGCGCGACCGGTCCCCTTCTGTCGCCAGGGCTTCCTGCCGCCCCCCGATACGTCGCTGCGGCCGCGGGAGGCGTGGGTGCCTGCGCGCCGGTCTGCCAGCTCCCGTGCGACCGCCTGATGGAGCAGCGGCACGCGGATCTCGACGCCGAAGACGTCGCCCTTGAGCTCCATCATCCCCGCCTGCTTGCCCTTCGCGTCGAGCACCGGGACCGTCGGCATGACTATTTCTTTTCCGCAGCCTTCTGCTGCGCCTTCTTCAGCTTTACACTCTTGCGGATCATCACCAGGGAGCCACTCGCGCCCGGGACTGCGCCGCGGACGAGGACGAGGTTCTGCTCGGCCATCACACGCACGACGCTGAGGTTCAGCACGGTGCGGCGCTCACCACCCATGCGCCCCGGCAGGTGGTGGCCCGGCCACACACGCGACGGGTCCGACGAGGCGCCGATCGAGCCAGGCGCCCGGTGGAACATCGAGCCGTGGGTCGCGTCGCCGCCATACCAGCCGTAGCGCTTGACGCCACCCTGGAAGCCCTTGCCCTTCGAGACGCTCACGACGTCCACGAGCTCGCCCGGCTGGAACATCGCCACCGTGAGCGACTGCCCCACCTGGTAGCCCTGGAGCTTCTCGGTCTTCTCGAGGCGAATCTCGCGGATGACCCGCATCGGGGCGACGTTCACCTTCTTGAACAGGCCGGCCGCGGGCTTCGACACGTTTTTCTTCTTCGCGCCGAAGCCGAGCTGGAGCGCGTCGTAGCCGTGGGTGTCGTTGGTCCGGATCCCCACGATCGTGCAGGGCCCCGCCTCGATGACGGTCACGGGCACGTGGTTGCCGTCGTCGCCGAAGACCTGGGTCATGCCCACCTTACGTCCGATGAGCCCCTCCTTGCGGGCCATCAGCGGACCTTGCCCGGCGACGGCGAGTGACGAGCCGCACGAGGCTCGAGGGAGGAGCGGCCCGGAGCGTACGGGGTTGTACGTGAAGAGCCGCGTGGGAGTGCGAAGCCGCAGGGCGTCAGCCCGAGGCGAGCCTGAGTGAGTCCGAGTACGAAGTGGGGCGAAGTCAATCGGCGTCGCATCAGAGCTTGATTTCGACGTCGACGCCGGCTGGCAAGTCGAGCTTCATCAACGAGTCTACGGTCTGCGGGGTGGGATCGACGATGTCGAGGAGCCGCTTGTGGGTGCGCATCTCGAATTGCTCGCGCGACGTCTTGTCGACGTGCGGGGAGCGGAGCACCGTCCAGCGGTTGATGATCGTCGGCAGTAACACCGGCCCGGAGACACGGGCACCGGTGCGGCGCACGGTCTCCACGATCTCCTTGACCGACCGATCGAGCAGCTGATGGTCGTAGGCCTTCAGACGGATGCGGATCTTCTGATCGGCGGCCAAGGTCGCCATCCGCTACTCCGTGATCTCCGTGGCGACGCCGGCGCCCACCGTCCGCCCCCCCTCCCGGATCGCAAACCGCAGCTCCTTCTCCATCGCCACCGGCGTGATCAACTCGATCGCCATCGTCACGTTGTCCCCCGGCATCACCATCTCCACCCCCGCCGGCAACGTCACCACCCCCGTCACGTCCGTCGTCCGTAAATAAAAT
>Ga0209157_1000031_pt1 | contig 118352 bp, 116 predicted proteins | sample GraSoiAngelo_135_FD_185892 | JGI IMG/M metagenome (GOLD analysis project Ga0209157, IMG submission 185892) | Grasslands soil microbial communities from the Angelo Coastal Reserve, California, USA - 14_0929_05_40cm (SPAdes) (version 2) | ecosystem: Environmental > Terrestrial > Soil >... | reverse complement strand
CCCGGGACAATGCCCCAGTCCGGCGTCGCTGTCAAAGCGCTTGATCATTTTCGGCCGATGGCCAATTTCCGTAAATGTCAGCCGCAGGTGATTCGCTGCCACGTTGTCCCGCCACACGGAAATCAAGCACGTGGATTCTCGGCGTTGTCGCACCGCGTGCGCCGGTGGCACACGCGTTGCTCCCTCGGTCTCGCAAGGGCTGTGATTCGTAGCGCTCATCGGGAGCGTGCTCACCTCTTATGGGAGCGCACTCATGACGAGGCTCAACGCGCTCGTCGTCATCGTCGTCTCTGTCCTGTTGGTGGCCGTCGGAGCCAGCGCCCAGTTCTTTGCGAGGGATCCCGGGGTGCGCCCAGGGCCCGCGGGCGCGGGCAGGATGCTCGACGGCCTGACGGGGTTGCAACCGGACCTCTTCACGGCAGGGCTCGAGGAATTCCAAGAAGCCGACCCGCTCGAGGAAGGGCTAGGTCCGCGCTTCAACCTCGACAGCTGTGTCGGTTGCCATTCCCAGCCGGCCATCGGCGGGACGAGCCCCGCGGTGAATCCACAAGTCGAGGTCGCCACCGCCTTCGGCGCTCTCAACGTCGTGCCTTCGTTCATCACCCTCGACGGGCCGGTGCGGGAGGCGCGATTCAAGCACAAGCCCAACGGCACCCGCGATGGTGGCGTCCACGCGCTGTTCGTCGTCAGCGGACGGAACGACGGGACGGCCGACGCCAGTGGCTGCCCCATCTCGCAGGACGACTTCGAGGGCCAGCTCGCGGCCGATAACGTCATCTTCCGGATCCCCACGCCGACCTTCGGCGCTGGGCTGATCGAGCAGATTCCGGACAGCACGATCCTCGCTAACCGCACCGCGAACGCGGCTCTGAAGGCGGCGTTCGGGATCTCCGGCCGCCCGAACCGAAACGGCAACGACGGAACGATCGCGCGGTTCGGCTGGAAGGCCCAGAACAAGTCGCTCCTGCTCTTCTCGGGGGAGGCCTACAACGTCGAGATGGGGATCACCAACGAGCTATTCCAGACCGAGCGCGATGAGACGCCCCAGTGCCAGTTCACTCCCGTGCCCAACAACCTGACGAGCTCTGACGGGACGACGGGGCCCGACGCGCTGAGCGCCATCGAGAAGTTCGCGTTCTTCATGCGGTTCCTCGCCCCGCCGCGGCCGTCGCCCGACACCCCGGGCGGCGCCGCGTCGATCGGCCGGGGCCGCCTTCTGTTCGGGGCGGTCGGCTGCACCCTGTGCCATACGCCTGTGCTCCGGACGGGCCCGTCGACGGTCGAGGCGCTGAGCGACAAGCCGGCGCGCCTGTTCTCCGACCTGCTGGTCCACGGGATGGGGCCGGGCCTCGCCGACGACATCGTCCAGGGCCAGGCCGGAGGCGACGAGTTCCGGACCGCGCCGCTCTGGGGCCTCGGCAAGCGGATCTTCTTCTTGCACGACGGGCGCACGACGGATCTGCTCGAAGCGATCTGGGCGCACCGGAGCCTCGGGGATCTGCGGTTCCGGTCGTCGGAGGCCAACGGCGTGATCGACCTGTATTACACGCTGAGCCAGTCGCAGAAGCAGGACGTCCTGAACTTTCTCCGTTCCCTGTAGATCCGACCCGCGGGGCCGGGGCGGCGGCCAGGGAAGCCGCCGCCCCGCCTGCCCTACCCGCGTTGGATCTCGAGGGGAAAGACGGTGTCCATCAGTGACGCGCCACCGTCCACGGCGATGACCTGGCCGGTGATCCAGCCAGCTTCCTCGGAGCACAGGAGCCTCACGGCATTGCCGATGTCCGCCGGCGTCGTCAGCCGTCCCGCCGGTGTCCATCCGGCCTCGTGCCAGGTGCGGCTCATGTCCTGTACCGGTTGGGGCAGGCTGTTCAAGACGCTGTCCTCGGTGAGCCCAGGGCTCAGGGCGTTCACCGTGATACCCCGCTTGACCAGCGCCACCGCGAAGTAACGGACCAACGCCTCCATCGCGGCCTTGGCCGACCCCATGGCGACCCAGGGCTGCCAGCTGCCGGTGCGCGCGCTCGGCGCGTAGGTGATGGCCAGGATCCTGCCTCCACCAGACATCAGGCGAGCTGACTCATGAACTCCGACCAGAAAGGCCTTGGCTTGGGAATCGAGGGCCATATCCCACTTATCGAGGGTGATGTCCATCGGCGCCTGGTAGAACGTCGGCAGCTCGGGCCGCGCGTTGCTCACGAAGACGTCCAGCGCGCCGAACTCGCCCTTGACCCGGCCGAACATGCGACGGACCTCATCGGTGCGGGAGACGTCCGCCTGGACGACGAACCCGTCTGACCCGTGCTGCCGGATGCGTGCGAGCGTGTCTTTCGCCGCGCCGTCATTCTGGTAGTAGTGCACAGCCACCTTGACGCCCTGCTCCGCCAACTTCACGGCGATCCCCCTGCCAATACCACGCGAGCTCCCGGTAATCAGGGCGTATTTCCCCTCGGATGACATACGGACCTCCTTTGGGCACACGGGCGAGTCAGCCAGGCCGGTTCACTGCAGCGCGAAGGGTGCGCCGAGCTTAGCAGACCCTTTGGGTTGGTCAAGAAACTCAACCGACCCAGCGGACGACGCCCGTGATGCCGTCGACGGCGACCGTGGCCCCTTCGGGGATCCGCCGGGTCGCACCACGGGCGCCGAGCACCGCCGGAATGGAGCGCTCCCGCGCCAGCGCCGCCAGGTGCGAGGTGCTGCCGCCGAGCTCGGCCACGACGCCCGCCGCGCGGGGAAGCACCGCGGCGAGCGCCGGGCCCGCGACCTGTGTGACGACGATGCTCCCCGTGATCACGCGCTCGAGGTCGCGCTCGTCCAGGACCAGACACGCCGGGCCCGTGCCCCAGCCAATGCCCGCCGGTTGACCGGTCAGCGCCGGGTGGCGACTCCAAGCGTCGTCCGGCGTACCACGCGGCGCAACGTGAAGCGGTCGCGACTGGAGGATCCAGAACCGCCGCCGGTCCTTGGCCCACTCGAGCTCGACGGCCGAGCCGAGCACGGATTCCGCCTCGAGCACGAGGCGCGCGAGCGTGGACGCCTCGGTGTTGGTCAAGCACGGCGCCTCGACTCGGTCCGGCTCGACGGCACGCCAGCACGGGCCGGCGCCCGCCGAGACGACGAGATGCTCCTTGCGTCCCGGCTCCACCGCCTCGACCGACGTGTCGCGCCGTACGAGGTAGCGATCGGGAACGACCTCGGCCTGGGCGACGGCGGGACCGAGCCCCCAGGCACCGGTCAGCACGATGTGATCGTCCGGAGTCAGGCTGAACGCGCCGCCGGCAGCCTCGGCCTCCACCATCCCCTGGATCAGGACCGGCATCGCCGACTGCGCCGGGTCGACCTGGCAGGCACGCATATACCGGAGCGCGCGCGGCGACCAGTGCGACGCCCAGCAAGCACGCACCGCTGTGATCAGATCGGCCGGCTCGGCAATGCCGAGAAACGTCTCGAACTGACCCGCGAAGGATGCCGCTGCTGCGTCCTCGCAGGAGGCCGACGAGCGCACGGCGAGCTGGGCGCCGGCTCGCCTCCTCATCCGTCTCCAGGCGGTGTCGAGCGCGGCGCCGATCGCGGGGTCGAGCGCCGCGCGAGTGAGAGCCAGCCTGATCGAGAGCGCCAGCCGCCGACCCTCGAGCCCCTGGGCCCCGGCGGCCCGTCGCGCGGCGTCGGCGACATCCCCGAGCGCGACCTGCCGCCGATAGGCGTCGGCGGTGAGGCAGACGCCATCGGGCACAGGCAACCCGGCCCGGTGGAGCCGGGCCAGGGTCGCCGCCTTGGGCCCGACCCGCTCGGCCGTGGCCGCGTCGGCGTCGGTGAGTCGGACGGCGACGTCAGGGAACAATGAGAACCCTCAGCACGCGATCGGGGGCGCGCTCGTATTCGCCGAAGGCCGCCGCCGTCTGGTGGAGCGGATAGGAGCCGGTGATGAAGCCGTCCAGGTCCACGGCGCCGGTCGCCACCAGCCGGATGGCAGGCTCGAAATCCGCGGGGACGAGCGCACGCGAGCCCACGAGCGTCAGCTCTTTCACATACATCGAAAAGGTCGTGAAGTCCTGCACGGGCTCGTGACTGATCGCGTAGAGCAAGAGCGTGCCGCCGGGGCGGAGCATGTCCATGGCCGGGCGCACGAGGCTCGGATCGCCCGTGGTGTCGATCACCACGTCCGCCCCGCGCCCAGCCGTCACCGCCAGCACCTCCGCGACGACGTCGTGCACCGACGGATCGACGGTCGCGTCGGCTCGCATACGCCGCGCCAGATCGCGCTTCCAGGCGCTCCGCGAGACGGCGACGGTCGGACTCGCGCCCGCGAGCTTGGCGAGCCGCGTGTGGAAGAGCCCCGTCGCGCCCTGTCCGAGCACCACGACCGCGTCGCCGGGATCGATGCGCACCCGCCGCTGCGCGTGGCGCACGGTTGCCAGTGTCTCGATGAGCGTGGCGGCCTCGAGGCCGATCTCGGAAGGCAGCGGGTGCAGGTACCGTTCCGGCAGGGCCACGTGCTCGGCCAGCGAGCCGGGGAGCTCTCGACCGAGCAACCCGGCCCGACGGCAGAGGTTCTCGTCGCCCCGCACGCAGCAGTCGCACGCGCCGCACGCGATGATCGGGTTGATCACGACCCGCGCGCCCACCCCGATGCTCGTGTCGGGACCGACCGCCTCCACGACGCCGGCGGCCTCGTGGCCGAGGATCACGGGGTAGCGCACGCCGGGGTGGCGACCCGTGTAGATCGCCAGATCCGTGTGGCAGACCGCGGTACCGGCGACGCGAACGACGGCCTCGCCTCGGCCCGGCCGGGGCGTGGGTTGCTCGGTCACCTCGAAGCGGCGAGGCGCCTGGAGAACGGCGGTTCGCATCATGCCGCTCCCGACGCGCAGTCAGGCAACGACCGTGATCTCTTCCACCGGAAAGTTACTGATGATCTCGGTCCGGTCCGGATGGACGATCAGCATCTCCTCGATCCGCACGCCCCACTCGTACCGCTTGCCGTGCTGGGTCTCCAGGGCGAAGACCATGCCGGGTCGGATCTCCAGCGGATGGTCGAGCGACCAGATGCGCGAGATCACCGGCTGGTCGTACTGGGCGAGCCCGAGGCCGTGCCCCCAGAGGTTGGCGGCGGCCTGGTCCTCCTCGGCGTAGCCCCACGCCTCTCGGGCCGAGGGCCACTTGAGCGCGATGTCGCGGGTCGTCGCGCCGGGACGCACCGCGTGAATCGAGTCGTAGAGCCACTTGAGCGCGGTCGCGTAGTAGTCCCTCATCTCCTGCGTCGGCTTCTTACCCACGCAGTAGGTCCGGTAGTAGCACGACTTGTAGCCGTTCCAGGTCAGCGCCGCCAGGTCCATGAACACGATCTCGCCGGGCTTGATGATCCGATCCGAGAAGTTCCGCCAGTTCGGCCACGTGTTCGGGCCCGACGACACGATCACGTCCTCCACGTCCTCCATCCCGGGGATCGCGTAGAGAAACTCCATGATGTGGGCGGTCACCTGGTTCTCCGTGAGGCCGGGCTTCAAGAAGCGCATCGTCTCCCAGTGGGCCGCGTCCCCGATCGCCCCCACGATGCGCAGGCATTCTTGCTCGTCCACGTTCTTGATCGCCCGCGCCTCCATCATGGGCGTCATCCCGTCGGCCCACTTGAGCTTCGCCTCGCCGAACTGGCTCAGCATATTGATGTCGATGAAATCCACGCCGAGCGTCTGATCGGCGACGTCGTAGCGGCGCATCTCCTTCACGACGGCATCGGTGAACTTTTTCACCTGCTGCTTGGACGCGGGGCCGGCCGCGCCCTTGATCCAGGCGTACGACCAGCGGATGTTCTCCTCGGGAATCCAGGGGGCGTGACGCTGGATCTGGAAGCCGATGTCCCCTTGCTCGAACAGCACCGGCGGGCCATCGCCGCAGAGGAGCGCATAGCGGAGCCCGGGCTTGAGACGGTTCCAGCCCGGCGTCAGCGTGCTGGTCACGTAGCGGACGTTCTCGTCGTACATCAGGAGGAGGGCGCCGAGGTTGTGCGCCTTCATGCGCTCACGCGCTCGCTCGAGCCGGTACTTCCGGAGGCGGTCCCAGTTGACGCGCTGCTGCCAGTCCACTCCCACGGTGCCGAAGTTCGCCATGCTGTCCTCTCCCGAAGGGTTCGGGGACGGATGTTCCGTCAGCACCTTCCCCAGGTCAAGCGAAAGAAGCTCAGACGGCCAGCGGCACCAGCTTCGACCTCCGGATGCGCTGATCCCGCGTCACCAGTGGCACGCGGTGGACCACGCTGGTCGCGGCGATGATCTCGTCCGCCGGGTCGCCCCGTACGTCCAGATCGCGGATGGCGCGGCATACGTCGAGGCTCAATGGCCAGGTGTGCAGACGCATCAGCACGCGGACAAGTTCGGGATCGTCCAGGTCCACTGCAACCCTGCCGAGCCGGGCGAGCTTGGCGATCTCCCAGAGTACGATCGCGGAGATGGACCAGGTGTCGCGTGAGAGAAGCGCCGATTCTCTTCGGGTCAGGCTGTCCGTCAGGGCGTGCAGCAGGATGTGGGTATCAAGATTCAGCATCCCAGCGCAGCCCGCTTGACAGGATCGTCCCCTTGATCCGGATCTTGTCCTTGAACATGCCAATCAGCCTCACCGATTCGGTCTCGATCGGCACGAGCCTTGCGACGGGTTTGCCGTGCTTGGTGATGACGATGCCCTCCGGATCGACCTTATCGAGCAGCGCGAGGCACTGGGCCTTAAAGCGGGCGGCCGGGATGGTCTACAAAATCTGTCCATATGATCATTTCGGGACGGCCGTCCCGGCGATTCCGTGGCTCATGTCCTTGGCCGTCAAGAAGACGACGTCCTCTTCCGGAGTGGCCAACGCCGAGTGCACGACGTTGGACGGGATGTAGATCAGCGAGCCCGCCGGCACGCGCGCCTTCACGCCATCCACCTCGCTCTCGAGGGTGCCCTGCAGGACGTAGATCCACTGCTCGTTCGGGTGGCTGTGGGGCCGGCCGCCGGTTCCTCTCGGCACGCGCATCAGACCGACCTGGATCCGCTCGCCCTCGACGACCGGCCCGTGGGCCGTCGAGTAGCCGGGACCGGCGTCGATCGTGTTGAGCTTGCCGAGGTCGAAGGTATAGCACCCGGCGCCGGCCTTGACCGCGCCTTCGGTCTTGGTCTTCGACTGCGGGGACGTGCTCGCGTTCCGCTGCTCCGCCATCTGAGACTCCCTCCTGGAGGTATGCGGGCAATCGCCCGCCGATCATAGTGGGCGGAGTGGACAAACGCAACCGGGCCCGATACATTCCCCGCTCAGGGGACGACCATCCTGGACGGCACCCGCGTGGAGACCCGCACATGAGTCGGAAGATCGGCATCGGCATCATCGGGACCGGGTGAGTAGGCGCTGCCCATGGCGCCCGGGCGAGCACCGAAGCGGATTGGCCTCGCGATCGTGGGGGCGGGACGGATCGGCCTGATCCGCGGCGAGATTGCCGCGAAGAACGCGAGCGTGGGTTGGATCGGCGTCGCCGAGACGCGCGCCGATCGGGGCAAGGAGGTCGCCGCGCGGGTGGGGGCGGAGTTCGTCTCCACCGACTTCCATGAGCTCTTGAGGCGCCCCGAGGTGACGGCGGCGGTCATCGCCACCGATGAGCACCTGCACGTGGAGCCCATCCTCGCCGCGGTCGAGCGGGGCGTGAGCCTCTTGATCGAGAAGCCGCTCGCCACCGAGCTCGCCGAGTCGGCGCGCGTGCTCAAGGCCATCCAGGATGCAGGAGTGGACGCCGTCGTCGGCTACACCCAGCGCTTCCGCCGCCGCTTCCTCGTCGCGAAGGAGAAGATCCGCACCGGCCAGCTGGGCGACGTGACCCTGGCGACGTCACGCGCCTTCATGAATCGCCTGGTCGCCCTCGACAACTACCGGCGCACCGACCGGCCCGAGACCATCTCCCCGATGGTCATCTCGGGGACCCACGCGCTCGACGTGGTGATGTGGCTCATGGAGGGCAAGACGCCCGTCGAGGCCTACGCGCGCTCGATCGACCGGGTGCTCGGCCCCACCCACGGAGGCATCGATGCCACCGCTGGTCTGATCACGATGCACGACGGCGCGCTCTACCACCTCAACATCTCCTGGGCGCTGCCCGTCGTGTGGCCGGGCTCGGTCTACAGCCTCGAGATCGGCATCGTCGGCACGGAGGGCGTTCTGACCATCGACGACACCCACCGCGACGTGGTGCTGGCCACCACGATCCCGCAGCAAGCGGGTTACACGCCGGAGACCACGCGCAACGTGGACTTCCCCGAGAGCTATCCCCCGGGGAACGTGGCCCTCGGTGAGCTGTGGGGCCCGATGCGCGAGGAGACCAACGCGTGGATCTCTCGCCTGACGCTCGGCCATCCGACCCCGCACGCCACCGCCGCCGAGGCCCACGACCGCCTCATGCTCACCAAGGCCCTCGACCTCTCGGCGCGCCGGCGGCGGCCGGTCGCGCTGCCAATCACGCCCGAGGCTGAGAGGGTGTGACCGCCGCGGCGCGTTGGTCCTCGAAGGCTACTCTGTCACGGCCGGTGAGGCGTGGTAGCGCCACTGCACTAGCGGGCCAAGGGGTGCAAGACGTCGATCGCCCAGCCCACATCCAGGCGCTCCCCCATCGGGCATTCTTGTGGACGTTCATCCAGGCCTCCTGATCCGGGTGAGTAATGACTTGGCAGCCACTACTTTCCCCAGGTCGGCCTGGGTGAACAACCTCTTGCCTCGTCACAACTAGTCCCTTCGTGGCTCCTCCCCTCACTTGATCGCCTGGGGGTTGATGGGCGAACCCACCGCCCGGGTGATCGGCAGCGGCGGCGCCACGAACATGAACTCGTAGACGCCGTCCCTCGCACAGTCCTCCCCCAGGGCCTCGAGGTGGAAGATCTCGCCGACGAGGAGCCCCATGTTGACGACCATGACGAGGTGGAGGGGCTGGAACGACCCTGGGAGCTCGTTGGGCCTGACCTCCGCGCCCCAGGTGTCCGTGGCAAGCCCCGCGATCTGTTTCGCGTAGAGCCACGGGGCGGTGAGGAAGGAGAGCCCCGGCGCGTCGCCGGCCGAGAAGGTCCCCCAGCTCCCCTCCCGGAGCCGCCGCCCCACGTCGCCCGTCCGCACGAGCACGATGTCTCCGGGCTCGACGGTCACGCGCTCGGCGGCAGCGCAGCCGTCGAGATCCTCGAGGTAGATCGCCTCGCCGGGCCGGAGCGCGTCCACACCCTTGTAGCGCGCGATATCGAGGAGCACGCCCCGGGTGACGATCCGGTCCTTGTAGTGCTCGATGCCGTTTCGTGCGGCGCCGGTCGCCGAGACCAGGCTCGCGTCGCGGCCGCCGTACATCTTGCCGTGGTGAAAGATGTGGCCGAGCCCGTCCCACTGGGTCCCGCACTGCAGGAACATGGTGACCTGGTCGTCGGCGAAGCCCCAGCCGTAGGGCATCGTCTCGAAGCCCGCCAGCCGCTGCCGGCCCGTCGCGTGGTCCGTGCCGGTGGCGACCATGCTGTGGATGGGGTTCACGCGTCCGAAAGCGCCGGTCTGGGGGCCGCCCGTGTCGAAGTTGAGCGCGCACGAGATGACCCTGCCCTGTCGCACCAGGCGGGCGGCGCGCGTGATGACGTCGGGCGTGATGAAATTGAGGGTCCCGATCTCGTCCTCGGGGCCCCAGCGCCCCCAGTTGCGAAACCTCGTGCAGTACTCCTCGAGCAGCGCGGGCGTGACCGCGGCGCGCGTCGTCATCGGTCCCTCCCCGAGGAGCACCTGCTAGTTGGTGTCGCTCCGTTGGACGGATTCGAGAAACGTCTTGATCTTCCAGATGGCCTCTTCGTCCAGAGCCGGGCCCCACGGCGGCATGCCCTTGGTGGAACGACCCTGCGTGACGGTGGTGTAGAACACCTCGTCCGTGCGCTCGCCATAGCGGTTGGCGAGCCGACGGAGGTCCGTGCGTGGCTCGGGGTTCGCCGCGTTCGGCGAATGGCAGTGCGAACAGTGCGTGTTGAAGAGCGTCCGGCCCGCGACGACCGCGGAGGGATCGCCCCGGAACGGGTTGGTCTTGCTCGGAGGTGGCGCCGCCGCGACGGCCGCCCGCGGCGCCGTCGGGTCGGGGACGTCGAGATCGACCGGCGTGTCGAGGGGGAAGTGATACTTGGCGGCCAGCCGAGCGATGGCGGGCGCCACGTCGGCGAGAACGCGATCCAGCTGATCCCGCAGGGACACGTCTGCGGCGCGCACCCCGATGGTCGCGCGCCACCGGAGATTGAGCCCGGCCACCGAGGTGAGCCCGAACCCTCCGAGGAGGCCTCGTTGCGCGGCCCGGTAGCCTGCCTCGGGACCCCAGAGGAATGCGACCTCGATCTGCCCGGCGGCGAGCGCGTCGAGCGCCGCCTCGGTCGATTTGAACGTCGTGAGCCGGACGCGGTCACGGACCGACAGCAGCGTCTGCGGCGTGGACGCGAAGAGCACGCCGACCGTCTTCCCGTCGAGATCGTCGAGGCCGCGCAGGATGAACGCCGGTGGCGCGACGAGGGCGTAGCCCACCTCGAGGAAGGGGCGGGTGAGGACGATCGTCTTCCCCGCCCTCCGGTCGGCCGCGTCGGGGAGCCCGATGAACATGTCGCAGCGGCCCGCCAGGAGCGTAGGGCGCAGGGCGCGTCGCCCGACGTCCGTCCGGAAGAAGAAGGGCTCGGCGCGCGTCCCCATCCGATCCGCGATGAGCTCGGCCAGCTCGAGGTACATCCCCTTCTCGCGGGAGTCGGCGCTGGTAAACGGAGCGTTGTCGGGATCGGCGCACACGCGCAGCGGCGCGGGCCCCCCGGCGCTCCAGACGGGACCGACGAGGGCGAGGCCGAGCGCGGCAGAGACGAGCCGCGTGGCTCGCCTCTGCCGCCGGGTCACCGTCAATCCGACAGCGAGAACACGAACAGCGCACCGCCTTCCGCGCTCGCCTCGATCATCTTGCGGCCGGTCTCGCCGAAGAACGGCGGGATGCTGTGGGTCCGCCCGGACACCACCGCGATGTACTGCTTGCCGTCGATCGAGTAGGTCATCGGGCCGGCGTGGATCCCAGACCCGGTGTAGAACTTCCACAAGAGGCCGCCCGTCTTCTGGTCGAGCGCCTTGAACCAGCCCTCCGTGTTGCCGTGGAACACGAGCCCGCCGTCGGTCGCCAGCATCCCGCCGACGTAGGGCAACGCCTCTTTGTTCCGCCAGAGGGCCTGCTGCGTGGCCGGATCCCAGGCGATCGCCTCACCCAAAAACCCGCCTGGCCCGGGCGTACCGATCTCGAAGTCGGCGCCGAGGTAGAACGCGCCACGCTTGTACTCTTGGGGCACGAACTCCATGTCCATACAGAGATTGAAGGTCGGCAGGAAGACGATGCCCGTCTTCGGGTTGAGGGCCATCGGCATCCAGTTCTTCGCGCCGATCGCCGCTGGGCAGACGCCCTTCGCCCGGTAGCCCTGCCGCGGCCTCATCGACTCGTTCTCGATCGGCCGCCCGGTGGTCATGTCGACCCCGCTGGCCCAGGTGATGTGCTGGAACGCCTTCGCCGAGATGAGCTTGCCGGTCTGTCGGTTGATGACGTAGAAGAAGCCGTTCCGATCACCCTTGAGGACGACGGGCGTCTTCTGGCCCTGGAGCGTCAGGTCGGCGACGAGGAGCTCGTTGACCCCGTCGTAGTCCCAGGCGTCGTGCGGCGTGGACTGGTAGTGCCACACGATCTTGCCCGTGTCGGCGTCGAGGGCGACGGACGACGACGTGTACAGGTTCGTGAAGTCACCGTAATCGCTCTTGTCGGGGCCGCGCACGGCGGCATTCCACGGGCCCGGATTGCTCGTGCCGTAAAAGACCAGGTTCAGCTGAGGATCGTACGACCCGAGCGCCCAGGCCGTCCCGCCGCCCGTCTTCCACGAGTCGCCCTTCCACGTGTTGTTCCCCGACTCCCCGGGCCCCGGGACGAGATACGTCCGCCACGCCAGGGCGCCGCTGTCCTGGTCGTAGGCCTGCAGGGCCCCCCGTACCCCGTACTCACCCCCGCCGAAGCCGATGATGACGTTCTTCTTGGCGATCACGGGGGGGGAGGTGATGACCGCGCCCTCCTTGTAGTCCACGACCGTCGTGGTCCACAGCTCCTTGCCGGTCTTCGCGTCGAGCGCCGTCAGCCGGCCATCGAGCAGGCCGACGAACAGCTTGCCGTTCGCGTACGCGGCGCCGCGGTTGTTGACGTCGCAGCAGCCGTAGGGATCCACGTCGGCCGCGATCTCGCGGTCGTGTCGCCAGCGGAGCTCGCCCGTCCGGGCGTCGACCGCGAAGACGTGCTTGGGGCCGAACGACGAGGTGACGTACAGGGTGTCCCCCACGACGAGCGCCGTGGACTCCTGCGACCTGAGCGTGCCGAGCTGCAGGACCCAGCTGGCCTTGAGCTTCTGGACGTTCGAGGTGTTGATCTGATTCAGCGCGCTCCAGTGCGTGTTGCCCGGATCGCCTCCGTAGAAGTGCCACCCGGTGTTCTGGGCGCTGGTAGCCGGGGGAACGAGCAGCGCGCCGGCCAGGGCTACCGCCAGGACGAGGACCGCGAAATACGCCTTTCTCATGTGCGCCTCCACTGTCGATGCCGAAAAGGTTACGGGGCGCTGCGCAAAGCGGTTGGCCACCTCCTCTCGAAAAGGTCGGCGCGGATTCTATGCCTGTCGTGGCGTTGGCGCAAGCGGCGCGCCGTTCAGGGTCGTTTGACACCATCCGGCGCGCTGTCAATAATCGGGGCCAATCGGCTCGGTTCCCCAGGAGGCCGCCATGACCGTCGATGTCTTCTCCGCGAAGAGGCTCGAGCGTCAGGTCCGCATCGACCCCAAGGCCACCGGCATCGTCGTGATCGACATGCTCAACGAATTCTGTAAGGCGGGCGGCGCCATGGTACTGCCCGGCTACGAGCGTCTGATCCCGCCCCAAAAGAAGGTCATCGACGCCGGACGCCACGCCGGTAGTCCCGTCCTGTTCGTGGTCGACACGCACCGCCGGAACGTACGCCAGGACCGCGAATTTCTCAAGCGCACGTCGCACTGCCTCGAGGGGAGCTGGGGCGCCCAGGTCATCGAGGACCTGGACCCGCGACCCGACGACCTCTACATCGTCAAGCGTCGCTACTCGGCCTTCTTCAACACGGACCTGGATCTCACGCTGCGCGACCTCCAGGTGAACACGCTGGTGATCTTCGGCGTCGTCACCAACATCTGCGTGCGCTCCACGGTGCACGACGCCTTTTTCCTCGGCTACCAGGTGGTCGTGCCAGAGGACTGCGTGGCCGCCACCGGGCCACGCGAGCAGGAGTCGTCGCTGTACGATATCGGCACCCACTTCGGCATCGTCGCCGACAGCGAGCAGGTCACGGGAGCGCTGCTGCGCAGCGCGCCGCTCGAGAACCGCATCGCGGCCTGAAGGAGATTTCGACCATGTGGAACCACCGGACCGCCGACCGAGCCTTCTCCGCGTCCCGCCGCCGCCTGTTGCAGAGCGCCGCCGGCGCCGCTGCGCTGGGACTCGGCGGCCCCTCCCGCGCGCGCGCGGCCGATCCGATCAAGGTCGGCGTGCTGCAGCCGCTGTCGGGCGGCCTCGAGAACCTCGGCCAGCAGGGCGTGCAGGGCACACGCCTGGCGATCGAGGAGGCCAACGAGGCGGGCGGGGTGCGCGGGCGGCGGTTCGAGCTGGTCATCGCCGACGACAAGACCGATCCGAAGACCGCGGTCGAGCGCACCCGCGAGCTGATCCAGCGTGACAAGGTCATCGCCATCTTCGGCCCCGTCACCAGCGCCAACCGCGACGCCATCCGACCCACCGTCGAGCGCTTCAAGACCCCGCTCTTTTACGCGACCGACTACGAGGGCGGCGTGTGCAGCCGCTATATCGTCTGCTACAGCGGGCTGCCGGAGCAATGGGTGAGCCCGTTCGTCCCGTTCCTCAAGCAGAGCTACGGCGACAGCTTCTACATGTTCGGCAGCGACTACGTGTGGCCGCGCAAGATGAACGAGGCGGTGCGCAAGGCGGCCGAGCAGGCCGGCGGCAGGATCGTGGGCGAGGAGTACACCCCGTTCGGCGTGAAGGACTTCACCAGCACGGTGCGCAAGATCGAGCAGTCGGGTGCCAAGGTGTTGGTGCTCGACGTGGTGGGGGCGGACGCCATCACCTTCGTCAAGCAGTTCGTGGCGGCGGGCGGCAAGGCGAAAACCAAGCTCGCGTGGCTCGGCTACAGCGAGAACTACATCCCCGGCCTGACGCGGGACGAGTCCGAGTCCATCGTCACCGTGGCCAACTTCATCAGCACCCTGGACAAGCCGGAGGCCAAGGCGTTCGTGGCCAAGGTCAAGAAGCGCTTCGGGGAAGACGCCATCGTGAGCAACACGGTGGACGCCCACTACATGCTGACCCGCTTCTTCATCGAGGGCGTCAAGCGGGCCGGCGCGGCGGACAGGGAGAAGATCATCGACTCCGTGACCGGCTTCCAGCTCCAGTCCGGCAACGGGATGGTGCGGTTGCGTCCGGAAGACCGTCACGCCGATCTCAACGTCGTCATCGCCGAGACGAAGAACCAGCGGCAGGTACTGCTCAAGGACCTGGGCTTCGTCAAGGCGCAGAGCCAGTGCAAGGGGTGATGGCGTCCGGCGTCGTTCCGTGACGCCACCGCTCCTCGAGGTCTGCGGGGTCTCCAAGCAGTTCGGCGGCCTCCACGTGCTGCGCGGCGTGAACCTGTCCATCGGAGCCGGCGAGCTGCGCTGCATCATCGGTCCCAACGGCTGCGGCAAGACCACGCTGTTCAACATCATCACCGGCGCGTTTTCCCCGACCGCCGGGACGGTGCGCTTTCGCGGCGAAGACATCACCGGGCGCGCGCCGCACGCGATCAGTCGCCTCGGCATCGCGCGAAAGTTCCAGGTCCCGGGCATCTATCCCACCCTCGCGGTGGCGGAGAACGTGGAGATCGCGCTGCTGAGCCGACGCGGCATCGCCGGTCCCTGGTCCCTGTTGCGCGCCGGAACACGCGTCGCCGCGCGGTTGCACGGGCTGCTGGCGCGCTTCGACTTGAGCCTCCAGGCGGTGCGCGGGGCCGGCACGCTGCCGCACGGACAGAAGCAGTGGCTCGAGATCGCCATGCTGATCGGAACCGACGCGCAGATCCTGCTGCTCGACGAGCCCACCGCCGGCATGTCGGCCACCGAGACGTCGGCGACGGTCGAGCTCATCCGTCACCTCCAGCACGAGCACGGCATCGCGGCACTGGTGATCGAGCACGACATGAACTTCGTGCGCCGGCTCGCCTGCCCGGTGGTCGTGATGCTGCGCGGGAGCGTGCTGTTCGAGGGCGGCTATGCCGAGGTCCAGGCGCACCCCGAGGTGCGCGAGGCGTATCTGGGGCACAGTGCGAGGATGACGCCAGGAGGCTGACGGCGGAATGCTGCGGATCAGAGGCCTCGTCGCCGGTTACGAGGATGGAGGCCGTGTCCTCGAGTCCATCGACCTCCAGGTCGCCGCCGGCGAGTCGGTCGCGCTGATGGGGAGGAACGGCATGGGCAAGACGACCCTGCTGCGCGCCGTCATGGGCCTGCTGCGGCCGGTCGCGGGAGGGGTGACCTTCGACGGGTCGGATCTCACCGGCCGGCCCCCCTTCGAGATCAGCAACGCGGGGATCGCCTACGTGCCGCAGGGCCGCGAGATCTTCAAGGACTTCACCGTGGAGGAGAACCTGCGGCTGGGGCTGCTCGGCAAGACGGGCATGGCGGCGCGCGTCCCCGACGCGATCTACGGGCGCTTCCCGATCCTGGCCGAGCGCCGCGCGCAACGCGCGGGCACCCTGTCCGGCGGTGAGCAGCAGCAGCTCGCCATCGCGCGCGCCGTCATCAGTCGCCCACGCCTGCTCCTGCTGGACGAGCCCAGCGAGGGCGTTCAGCCTTCCATCGTGGAGGCCATCGCGGCCACCGTGTCCGCCATCTCCAGGGAGGAAGGCACGAGCGTGCTGCTGGTCGAGCAGAACCTCGACCTCGTGCTGGCGCTGACCACGCGCTGCCTGTTCATCGAGAACGGAAGGGTCGTCGCCCAGAGCGCGAGCGCGCGGCTCGCCGACGACAGCGAGCTGCTCGCTCGCTACCTGGCCGTCTAGGCGGTTCGCCCATGGCCCAGGCTCTGCTCGTCGCCCTCGACGCCTCCAATTTCATGCTGGCCCTGCTGCTGGTGACCCTCGGACTGGTCATCCTCTTCGGGCTGATGAACGTGATCAACATGGCCCACGGTGAGATGTTCCTGCTGGGCGCCTATGCGGTCGTGCTGGTCCAACGGTACGGGGGCAGCTTCTGGCTGGCGCTGGCGCTCGCGCCGCTCGCGCTCGGGGTGATCGGCCTCGTGATCGAGGAGGTGGTGATCCGTCACGTCTATCACCGCTTCATCGACACGATCCTGGCCACCTGGGGCCTCTCCATCAGCCTGAAGCAGGCGGTGATCATCGCCTTCGGCCCCACCGCCCAGCAAGTGCACAACCCCTTACCGCAAACCGTCGAGATCCTCGGCACCCTCTATCCCGTCTACCGTCTGTTCATCATGGCGGTCGCCGTGCTGGCCGCCGCGGGAACGTTCCTCCTCTTCTATCAAACCAGTCTCGGTCTGGTGGCGCGTGCCGTGATCGCCAACCGCCCGATGGCCGGTAGCCTGGGCCTCAACACCCGCCGCATGGACCGCATGACCTTCGCCTTCGGCGCGGCGCTGGCTGGACTCGCCGGCGCGGTCATGGCGCCCCTCATGAGCGTGGATCCGCAGATGGGCGTGGGGTTCCTGATCCCGGCCTTCCTGTCCATTCTGGTGGGCGGAACCGGCACCTTGCTCGGAACGCTCCTCGGCACCACGCTCATCGCGGGTGCCGGCACGGTCGTGTCCAGCATCTGGAGCCAGATCACCGCCCAGATCGTGGTCTTCGCGCTCGCCATCGTGGTGATCCGTCTCTTCCCGCAGGGTCTCACCGGAGGGTCCCAGGAGAGATGAAATCGGCGCCCGCCGGGTTCGAGCTGACCGTGGCCGTGTGGCTTCTGCTCGCCGCCTGTCCCTTGACGGTCAGCGAGTGGCGGATCTCCCAGCTCTCGCAGATCACCAGCTACGGCATCTTCGCGATGAGCCTCGCGTTCCTCTGGGGACAGACGGGCCTCTTGTGCTTCGGGCACGCGATCTTCTTCGGCGTCGGGGCCTATGCCATGGCGCTGATCACCAAGGGCCTGCTGCCGGGCGTTGGCGACTCCACCGTGACGGGGCTGCTGGCCGCCACGCTCCTGCCCGGCTTGGTGGCGCTGATCGCCGGGACGCTCGTGTTTCGCGGACGCAGCCTGTCGGGCGCCTACTTCGCCATCGTCACCCTGGCGGCGGCGGCCATCGCCGAGCGGGCCGCGAGCCACTGGAGCCTGATCGGCGGGTTCAACGGTCTGCTCGACGTGCCGCCCCTACGCTATGGCGTTGGCGCGAACCGCGTCGAGCTGCTCGCCCCCGTGCCGGTGTACTACGTCGTGCTCGGCGCGGCGGGCGCGATGTACGGCCTCTTGCTCTGGCTGGAGCGCTCGCCGCTGGGCACGGCGCTCAGAGCGGTGCGGGACAACGAGCAGCGCACCTCGTATTTTGGCTTCGACGTCTCGGTGTACAAGACCCTCAGCCTTGCGCTGAGCGGTGGCGTCGCGGGGTTCGCGGGCGGTCTGTTCGTGACCCAGTTCGGGTTCGTCTCGCCCGCCCTGATCGGTGTGCCGCTGTCGACCGAAGTGCTGATCTGGACCGCGCTGGGTGGCCGCGAGGTCCTGCTCGCCGCGTTCCTCGGCGCGCTCGCCGTGCGTTCGGTGGAGAGCGTCCTGTCCGAGGCGCTGGGGTATTATTGGCTGCTCGCGCTGGGCGTGCTGTTCGTCGCCTCGGTCGTGATCTTCCCGCGCGGGTTGCTGGGGCGTCTGCTTACCCTGTCGCTACCCCGCCGGATGGCCGCACCGGCCGACCCCGGGCCGTGAGGGGAGCCACGGGGGCGAGGGACATCCCGGGGAAGGAGACGCGTGATGGGCAAGATCGTGTTCGCCGCCGCGATGTCGCACGTGCTCGATCCCGACTACTACCAGGCGGCGTGCGGCCTGAGCGGTCGACGCAAGGTCGAGGCGTGCATGGCCGAGATCGGGAAGCTCGGCGACACGTTGCTCGCGCACCGTCCCGATGCGCTGATCGTCGTCGCCGACGACCACCTCAACGCGTTCTCCTTCAACGCGGTGCCGGCGATCTGCGTCCGGATCGGCCGTGACGTCAACCGGATGATTCAGGACGAGGCGGAGGCGTTCGACAAGGTCCTCGACGGTATGCCGGAGCGCTACGCCCTGCACGAGGAGCTGGCGAACCGGATCCTCGAAGACGGGCTCGGCGCCGGCTTCGACCTGGCGCTGTCGTGGGAGGCGCCAATCGACCACGCCTTCCTCAGCCCGGTCATGACCATGCACGGCGCGCGGCCCGTGACTCCTCTCGTCCCGATCTGGATCAACTGCTTCGTCGCGCCCCAGCCGACGCCCGCGCGCTGCTTCGCCTTCGGCCAGCACCTCGCCCGGGTGGTCGCGCGGAGCCCCTGGAACGTCGGCATCATCGCCACCGGAGGGCTCTCCCACTTCCCGGAGCTCCTGCTCCCGCGCGTCGGCGAATCCGACGTGGTCTTCGATCAGAAGCTCCTTCGCTGGTTGACGGAGGGTGAACACGAGCCCCTGCGGTCGCTGACGCCCGGCGAGCTCGACAAGGCGGGCGAGCACGAGTTTCTGAACTGGATGGCCCTGATCGGAGCCGTCACGCCCGCGCGGGCGGACGTCCGTTACTTCGGCGAGCTCGGGCGGATCAACCTCGCGGCGGTCGAGTGGAGGGTCGGATGAGTCGATACGCCGTGAACAGCCTCCTGTACCGCCTGAAGAAGGACCGGGTGTTCCGGACGCGCTTCAACGTCGACCCCGAAGGCGCGCTCGCGGGACTCGATCTCACGGACGCCGAGCGTGCGGCGTTTCTCGCGCGCGACATGCAGCGGATCAACGCGCTCGGCGGCTACCTCCATCTCGTGATGTCGGTCCCCGGCATGGCGGCGCACGTCACGCACCCCGAGCCCGAGTAAGGGGCACCCGGCGCACGAGCGCCCGCCCTAGCGCTCGGGCGGGACGACGGGCAGCAGGACGTGCGACGGTCGCCCGGGCCCCGAATGGAGCGTGACCGTCTTCGCGAAGACCTCGGGCGGCCGGTCCCGCGGGTCGTTGTGCTGGAAGGGACCGACGCCCGTGAAGACCGCGCCGAGGGTCCCGAGGCCCGCGCCGGGACCGCCCGGGTACTCGTAATCGCGCCCGCGCACGGTGAGCGCGATCCGGAAGCCCGCCGGCACCACGATGGAGGTCGGCCAGACCTCGACGTCGAGCTCGTACACCTGCCCCGGCGTGAGCGGCTGCCTCTCGTCGTGGGTGTGATACGGGCGGTAGGGCAGCGTCAGCTTGGGGTCGAGCTTCCTGTGCGAGGCGCGGAGCCACCCCTGCGCGATCGGTGTGTGGGGATCGAGCGCCCCCTGGAAGGTGACCTCCTTCAGATCCGGCGCGAACACGCGGACCACCAGGAAGAGGTCGGCGTCCGTGGTCTCGGAGGCGACCCAGAGCTTGGCCGCGATGGGCCCGGTGATCTCCGTCTCCGCGTCGAGGGGCCGCGTCAGGAACGTGACCCCATCGCCGAAGCCGGCGTAGCTCACGCTCCCGTCCCGGGCGGGCGGCTCCGGGCCAAGGCTCGCCGCGGCCGGGTTCAGGTAGAGCTTCGTCCAGCGCGTGCGGCCGAGCGGCCACTCGCGCTCGTGCCGCTCGACGAAGCGCTCCCCCGGATGGCGCACCTGGAGGAGGACCGACGGCTGCGTCGTCCACCCGGTGGCCTCGCCCTTGAGGAAGTGGCCGAAGAAGCGCTTCTGCAGACCCACCCCATAGTCCGTGTAGAAGTGCGTCCAGTGCTCGAGGCCGTGCACCTCGAGCCACTTCTCGGGCGACGCGGCGTGCACAAACCCTTCAAAATTGCCGCGAGGGTGCAGCCCCTGCCCGCCCCAGTTCGCAGCCGACAGCAGGGGGACGATGACCTTCGACCAGTCGGGCATGCGCGAGCGCCAGTAGTCGGCGCTGGCGAGCGGGTGCGTCCAGCAGTCCTCGTAGAAGTCGCGGCGGTTGGCGCCGAGCTCCTCCTCACCGAGCGTCAGGGGCCCTGACACCCAGTCGCCGGTCATCCGGCTCCGGTAACCCCGCGCGCCGCGGCCGTGCTGCACCCTGACGACCTGCGAGGGGAACCAGGCCCTCCCGAAGGTGCACAGGATGCCACCATGGTGGCTGAGATCGCGGTAGTAGTCGGCGGCGCCCTCCCAGACGCAGATCGCGGCCAGATGCGGCGGCTGGAGCGCCGCCACCTGCCACTGGTTCATCGCGTAGTAGGAGATGCCCGAGAGGCCGATCTTGCCGCTGCTCCAGGGCTGCCACGCCGCCCACTCGATGCAGGCGTAGAGGTCCTTTGCCTCGCGGGCCGACCAGAGGTCGAGGAAGCCGGGCGAGCGGCCCGCGCCGCGGGAGTCCACGCGGACGCAGGCGTAGCCGTCCGGTACCCACTTCTCGGGATCGACCACCTCCCAGTTCTGGTACTTGTTCGTGGAGCCTGCCTCGACGTCGGGGTGTTGAGCTATCATCCGGCGCCACTGATCGGTATAGAGGTCCTCGAAGGAGAGCCACTTGCCGTACGGGCCGTAGGTCAGGATGACGGGATGCTTGCCGTCACGGATCGGCCGGTAGACGTCAGCGCGCAGGACGAGGCCGTCGTCCATCGGGATGGGAACGTCCCAGTCGATGCGCATTCCGTCACGCGTCGTCGGATCGCCCACGTCGGCTCCTCCCCCGGACCAGACTCTCCGTCCCCGCGGGTCCGGGTTCCTCCCGCGGCGGCCCGCCCCCCGGCGCCCCCGCCGGGCGTCCGGCCGGCGGGCGCGATTGTGCCATGCGCGTCGAGCTTGGCGGAAGCGGGGGTGTCGTCCGAGAATAGTGAGAGATGGGCCGGACAAAGAGCCACAAGAAGAACATCGCCTGCCTGGAATCGCTCTGGGACGGTAACATCGAGAGCCGCCTGAGCGTCGTCCCCCTCCTCGAGCTCGCGTCGAGGATCGACGAGATCCGGTTCAGCTACCTGACCTGCAATACCGAAGACGAGCTCGAGCACAACCTCGAGAAGCTCAAGAACAAGCGCGGCTACGGCATCCTCTACCTGGCATGCCACGGGAAGCCCGGGGAGCTCGTCCTCGACGAATCATCGGTCGACATCCAGAAGCTCGCCGGCTTCATGGGCGATGGGTTCACGAACTGGGTGATCCACTTCGGGAGCTGCTCGACGATCAAGATCGAGCACGCCAGGCTCTCTCGATTCATCGCCGCGACCCAGGTGTCGATGATCCTCGGCTACCGGCAGGACGTCGCCTGGATCGACAGCGCCGCGATCGACCTGCTGCTCTTCGATGGGCTCCAGGACTACAAGGACATGCACCGATTCTGGGGCCACTTCAAGCGTCGCTACGCGGACCTGATCTCGGTCACCGGTCTACGGGCCATTCTTCGTTGACCCTTACTGAGCCTTCAGGCGCATGTCCTCGTAGGATGGGAAGAAGTTCATCGGGACCAGGTTGATCGCGTGCTCGGCCATTCGCGGCCCGACCCCCATCAGGGCGCGAAAGTCCATGACCGGCGCGAACATCACCCGGTCGATCGTGAGCTGCTGGATGCGATGGAGCAGGGCCTCGCGTTTGGCGGGATCCCGCTCCCGCCCTTGCTGCAGGAACAACTCGTCGATGTCGGGATATCCCCCGTACGCGTAGCCCCCCTTGGAGTACATGAACGCCTCGACACGACTGGCCGCGTTACCCGCGTTCCCGACGGCGGTGAGGAAGAGCCCGCGGAGCTTCTTCTCCCGCCAGGCGGCGTAAAACGCCGCACGCTCCAGCGGCCGCATCCGCACCCGGATCCCGACCGCGTTCAGATAGTTCACCGAGGCCTCCGCCGTCGTGAAGAACGGGGGGATCGGCACCAGCTCTCCCGCGTCGAAGCCCCGGGGATAGCCGGCCTCGGCGAGGAGCTGCCTCGCCTTGTGCGGGTCGTAGGGTAGAGGCTCGGCCTGCAGGGCATAGTCCATGACCCGGGGGACGATGACCCCGGCCGGCGGGCAATAGCCGAGACAGGCGGCTTCGTTGATGGCCTTGCGATCCAGCGCGTAATTGACCGCCAGCCGCAGGCGCTTGTCGTGCCACGGCGACTTGGGATCCCACTGGTCGGCGAATTCGATCCAGAAGATGGACGCGTGCCGCGTCGCGACCAGCGTCAGGCGCGGATCCCGCTTCACGTCCTCGGCCTCGGGGCCGTCGAGGACATAGGCGATGTCCGCTTCCCCGCTCTTCAGCATCGCGACGCGCGTGGTTCCTTCGGGGACGCTCTTCATGATCAGCCGCTTGACGTTGGGGACCCGCCGCCAATGTCCCCCATAAGCTTCCAGCACCACCTCCACGCCCGGCGTATGGCTCACGAACTTGTAGGGGCCCGCGCCGATCGGGTGCTTCCTGAAGCCGTCGTCCCCGACCTGCTCGAGGTATCGCTTGGGAACGACGATTCCGGCGGCGGTGGCCGTGGTCCCGTAGAAGGTCATGAAGTCGGGCCACGGCTCCCTCAGATGGAAGCGCACCACGAGGGCGTCGACGACCTCCACGCGCTGGACGCGCGCTCCGAGCTCCTTGGCCCCCGTCCCCTTGTAGCGCTCGAAGCTGAATCGCACGTCGTCCGCGGTGACGGGGTCCCCGTTGTGGAACTTGAGCCCGCGGCGCAGCTTGAACTCGTAGGTGAGCCCATCGGGGCTCTCCGTCCACGACTCTGCCAGGCTCGGGCCCATCTTTTGCCCCGGCAGCGGGCGCACCAGAGCGTCGTGGATCGCGTAGAGCATTCCGAAGGGCGTGATCTGGGGCGGGGCGGTGGACGGGTCGAACCAGCTCGGAGCGATGGTGACGTGCCAGGCCATGACCGCCGCTCCGGTCGGCATCGGCTGCCCCTCGGCGGGCCTGGTCGTTCCCACAGCCAGCACGGTAGCGGCGACGAGCGACACGACGATGCGACGATGTGATGGATTCATGTCAACTCCCCACACGCGCCGCGCGGCCGGTCTCGATCGACTCGACGATCGCCTCCAGCACGGCGATGTTGGCCGTCGCCTCCTCGCCGCCGACCTCCGGCTTCGCCCCCTCTCGCGCGCAGCGCGCGAATTCCGCGAGCTCCTCGACGACCGCATCCACCGGCGTGAGCGACACCCCCGTCCGCTCCGGCACGCCGCGGCGGGCCAGGAAGAGACGCGAGCCGTCCGCCTCGCTCCACGCCTGGGCCTCGGTGCCGTGGAGCGCGATGACCGCCGTCCGGTTCGCGTGGACCCACGAGGTGCCGAGGTAGCCGAGGGGGCCCGACGCGAACTCGAAGAGGATGGACGTCGCATCGTCGATCGGCACGGAGGTGAGGGCCACGCGACGCGAGAAGGCCGTCGCGCGGGCGATCGGGCCCAGGAGGTACTGGAACGTGTCCACATGGTGGATGCCCAGGTTGGTCATGGCGCCGCCCGGCGTTTCGGCGCGGTCGGTGCGCCACATGCCTGGCGCGAGGTTGAAGCCGATGTCCGCGGAGAAGTTGCCCTCGATCTGAGCGACCCGACCCAGGGCCCCCGCGTCGACGAGGCCCTTGAGGGCGCGGCTCGCCGCTTGCCGGCGCCGCTGGTGGCCGACGGCGAGGACGACGCCTGCCCGCCGGCACGCCTGCGTCGCGCGTCGCCCGTCCGCGACCGTCAGGGTGAAGGGCTTCTCCACGAACACGTGTTTGCCGTGCCGGGCCGCGGCCACGACCTGCTCGGCGTGCAGCGAGTGGGGCGTCGTGATGAGCACGCCTTCCACCTCAGGGTCGGCCAGGACGGCCTCGTAGTCTGGGAGGTCGCGGCAGCCGTAGGCCTTCGCGAAGGTCGCGCGGTTCTCCTGGGATCGGCCGGTACAGGCGACGATCCGGATGTCACTCCCCCGCGCCGCCGCGTCGGCGAGCACGCGGCCCCACCACCCGACGCCCACCGCGGCCACTCGCACCGGGGTCACACGGTCTCCACTTTTCACGTACTCGCCTCGTCGTCAGCTCGAGCTTAGGGGCCGACCAGCGCGACGTTACTTGAGCGTCGGATCAGGCGCAAGTCGGGCGAAGAGGGTTCCGGAAGACGCCCACGATCGGACCACTGAGTCGTAACGTGCCCCCAGCACCTCCGATGCCCACCGGCAGCAGATTCCTGGCGGTCCAGGTTATCGATCACTTCCGGGGAACGACGATGTGGCGCGGTGCTTGCTCGAAAGGTATCAGACACGACCTCTTTCCGATAAAGGCAAACCAGTCGTGAGGCTGGGACGCAAAGCCACGGGTCAGGCAATTGGGTCTGACAGCCGGGCTACCGAAGAAGGAGAGGCAGGGCCCCGTCCCTTCCTCCGGTGAGAGGTAGGTTTTCACACAGGAGGAGGACGAGTATGAGGGTTCACCCCGCATCGATCGCAGCGCCCCTCGCCAGGAGCAGGAGCCAGCGCGGCTTCACCCTCGTCGAGCTCATGATCGTCGTGGCGATCATCGGCATCCTGGCGGCCATCGCCATCCCGCTCTACGCCAACGTCCAGAGACGGGCCCGCATCGCCAAGGCCCAGGCTGACGCGCGCTCTATCGCGTCGGCGATCTCCATCTACTCGGCGCACATGGGCACGATCCCCGGCGCGCAGTCGCAGCTGACGATCCAGATCGCCAACGCTCAGAACGAGACGGCGGGGCCGTTCCTGGCCCGTATGCCGCTGCCTCCGGGTACCGCAGCGGGCTGGCCCGCGAACTACGTGATCGCCCTCGACAGCGTCATCGGAACGTTCCAGATCTCGGCTGCCGGCGACAGCGCGACGGTGCTCTTGCCGTAGTGGCGCGTCCCTTGTCGACGGGAGACGCGGGGGAGGAGCTTCCCTCCCCGCGTCTTCTTGTTCCAACTCTCCAGTTATGCCGGCTGCTTCAGGCCGACGACCGCATAGGCAGCGATCGGACGATGGAACCCCTTGAGCTGTAGCGGACCGACCTCCTTGGCTTCCGCCAGGTCGGCCACGGCGGCGAAGATGCGCTGGCTGACCAGGATCTGATCCGGCGACGCCTCGCTGCACAGACGAGCGGCAAGGTTGGTCACGCTGCCGATGGCGGCGTAGTCCCACCGCCCCTCGAAGCCGATCGCGCCGATCGTCGCGTAGCCCTTCGCGATCCCCACGCTGAAGTCGAGCTCGTGACCCCGCCGGCGCCATTCGCCACTGAGCGCCCGAACCCGGGCGCGCATGGCGTCCGCCATGCGAACCGATCGTTCCTCGGGGTTCGCGACGGGCACCGGGTCGTTGAAGAAGATCATCATGCCGTCGCCCGTGAACCGCTCGAGCGTGCCTTCGTGCTCCAGGATGAGGCGCCCCATCTCGGCGTGGTAGGCGCCGAGCACGTCCGAGACCTCCTCGGGCTCGGCCGTTTCCGCGAAGGCGGTGAAGCCGCGCAGATCGAGAAAGACCACGCTGATCTCGCGTCGGTGCGGTCGAAGCGGATCCGCGGCGCCGCCGGTGACGATAGCGTCCGCGAGCTGCGGCGAGAAGAACCGCTTGAGCCGGCTCACCTGCTCCAGCTCGGCCACCTGCTCGGCCACGCGCCGCTCGAGCGTCGTATTCCAGCGGGCGATCTCCTCCGCCTGCGCGGTGACCGTGTCGTGGAGGGCCTTGATCCGGAGCATCGACCGGACCCGCGCGCCAAGGGCGGCATGGTCGACCGGCTTGGCGAGATGCTCGTCCGCGCCGGCCTCGAGCCCCGCGACGACGTCCCTGGCGTCCGTCATCGCGGTCACGATGATGATCGGCGTGAAGGGGAAGTCCGGCATCGCCTTCAGCCGGCGGCAGACCTCGATGCCGTCGATCTTCGGCATCATGACGTCGAGGAGAATCAGGTCGGGCCCCGTCTCGCGCGCGACCGCGAGCCCCTCCTCGCCGTCCCCGGCGGTGACGACGTCGTAGCCGTCACCCGCGAGGCGCGCGCGCAGGATCCGGACGTTGGTGGGATTGTCGTCGACGATCAGGATGCGCGCCGGAGTCCTCACCTGGATACCTAGCGGCTGACGACGATCTTCTTCGAGCTCTCCCACGCCGCCGAGTGCGTGGGCTCGGCCACCGCGCGCAGCACGCCGCCCTCGTCGAGCGCGATGGTGAAGACGGCTTTCGGGTAGGAGAACACGGGGTGCAGGTAGACGCGTGCGATCTCCGCGCTGTCCTTGTAGAGCGCGATGTAGCGGACGAAGTGCTCCGACAGCGACGGGTGGGTGGACCCCGCGCCCACCGTCACCGTGACCTCGAACCACTGTCCGCGCTTCACCGAGTCGGGCGCCTCGATCTTGGGCGTGTGCTTCTCGTCGTATGACCGGCGCACCTCCCGGAACTCCGGCGTGAACTGCTCGGCCTGCCCCTCTGCTCCCACCCGGGCAGTGGTGGGGACCAGGGCGAGCACGGCCAGGACGACGACGACACCCGATGTCTTTCCGTACCTCATCGCGTTCTCTCCTCCTTCAGTTCTCGGGCAGCAGCTTGCGGATCAGCGTCAGCAGGTCCCGCGGGCTGTACGGCTTGGCCAGGTACGCCGAGGCGCCAGCGTCCATGGCACGCCGGTCGTCGCCGCTCAGCGCGAACGACGTCACGACCACGAGCGGAATATGCGCCGTGCGGGGATCGGCCCGGAGCCTGCGGGTGGCGTCGAGCCCCGACAGTTTCGGCAACTGGACATCCATGAGGATGAGGTCGGGCAGCTCGCGCTGCGCCATGGCGACCCCCTCCTCGCCATCCGCCGCCTCCAGCAGCCGGTAGGACGTCCGGCTCAGCAGTTGCCTGACGATCTTCCGGTTGTACTCGTTGTCCTCGACGTAGAGCACCGTCCGCTCGTTCATCCGCGCCCTCCGTCCGCGTGCAGGGGCACCGTGAAGAAAAAGGTCGACCCCTTGCCCAGCTCGCTTTCCACCCAGATGCGCCCGCCGTGCAGCTCGACCAGACGCTTCGTGATGCTGAGTCCGAGCCCGGTGCCTCCGTACTCCCGGGTGATCGCGGCGTCGACCTGGCGAAATTCCGCGAAGACGTTCTCGACCTCATCCTTGGGGATGCCGATCCCGGTATCGCTGACGCGGTACATCAGCGACTCACCGTCGAGGCGCACGTCGATGTCCACGCGCCCCTGTCGAGTGAACTTCAGTGCGTTGCCGGCGAGGTTCATGAGGCACTGCGTGAGTCGTCGGCCGTCACCCCGGGCCGGCGGGATATCGGGTGACACCGTCGCGGCGAACGCCAGCCCCTTTTCGAGGGCCAGCGATCGCAGGGACGTGTGGACGACGTCGACGATCTCCTGCACCGAGTACTCGCCACCGCCCAGCTCGAGTCGTCCCGCCTCGATCTTCGACAGGTCGAGCACGTCGTTGATGAGCCGGAGGAGGTGGCGACCGTTCGTCTGGATGTCGGTGAGCGGCTCGCGCAGCGTCGGCGGGACCTGGCCGTACAACTCGTCGAGCATGAGCTCGGTGAAGCCGAGGATGGCGTTGAGCGGCGTGCGCAGCTCGTGGCTCATGTTCGCGAGGAACTCCGACTTGGCCCGACTCGCCTGCGACAGGCGGTCGTTGAGGCGATGGAGCTCCTCCGCCGCCACCCGCCGCTCCTCGTCGAGCCGGTGGAGCTCGCGACTCATCCGATTCATGTGCTCGGCGAGCGCGCCGAAGTCGTCGCGGTTCGGCACGACGATCGTCCCGCCGAACCTTCCCTCGGCCACCTCGCTCAGGAAGTCGTGGGCGGCGCGCACCGGCAGGATGAACGACCACGAGATCACGAAGCCCCCGAGCAAGGCCAACACGATCGAGACGGCGGCGAACCCGGCCATCACGCGCAGCGAGCGACGGTTGGCGGCGTCGATGCCGCGCCGGAGGCTGGCCATCCGCGCCTCCTCGGCGGCCACGAGCCGGCCCACGAGCCCTTCGATCCGCCGGTAGATCGGCTCCTCCCGTGTCCGCAGCGCCGTCATCGCGTCCGCAATGCGTCCGTCCCGGAGGGCGTTCGCGATGTCGGCCACGACCGCCATGGCGTCGTCCTGCGCCCCGCGAATGTCCTGGATGAGCGCGCGCTCCTCGGCCGGCGCGGCGGTCTCGAGGCGGGCGAGCGTGTCGTTGAACCGGTTGTTCTCGCGCAGGATCCGACCCACGGTGTCGTCGTCCTGGGCGATGAGTGCCATCGCGGTGAAGTGCATCTGCATCGCCAGCGCGTGCTCGATCTGCCGTGACCAGCCCACGCGCTCGTGGGCCTGGTCGAGGAGGTTCGTCTGGCGCGAGGTGCTGGCAACGGTCTGGAAGCTCACCACGCCCATCGCGATGAAGAGGAGGGTGATGAGGAGGAAGGCCGCGAGGAGCTTGACGTGGACGGACGCCCGCACCCGCGCCACGGCCCGCACGAGGGCGCCGATCGGCGACGACAGCAACGTCGCCACCAGCGGTGGCATTCGCTCCAGGGCCGACGCGCGGTCCATGGCGCCCTCCCCCGCGCGGCTAGCGGGCGGTCATCTCCACCGTCACGGTGGTCGGGTCTTGGTCACCCACGATGATCTCTCTCGAGACCGTGCCGAGCCGCTCGTGCCATACCCGGACCGTGTAGCGCCCGGGTGGGAGGCCCGTCAGCGCGAACTGGCCGCCGGCGTCGGTGACCGCGTAGAAGGGATGCTCCGCCACGACGACCCAGCCGCGCATCCAGGAGTGGAGGTCGCAGCTCACGCGGATGATCTCCGGATGCGCGAACGTGATGGGGATCGTCCGTCCCTTGGGCTGTGTGCGATTGAACGGCGGGTTCGCGTTCGGGATGCTGTGAAGGTTGTGCAGGAGGCGGTCGCTGTTCAGAAAGTCGATCCGCCCGCCGGCCGCCACGACGACGACACGCGGCGTGAACGTGCATTCCCGCTGGTCCACCGCGATCACGGGCGGGGGCGTCGCGGCCGGCGAGGCCGGTGGTGGATTCACGAGCCAGACGACCGCGTTGCGAATCCCCCCCTGCGGCGACAGGACCAGATCCTCGGCGTTCTTCTCCTTGCCGCACACGTACTGGTCGATCGTCACCGTGATCTTTCGGGCCTCGGGCGCCGGTCCCTTCAACACAGCGGTGCCCTTGATGGTCCCACCCGACGCCGCGCGCACCGTCGCCAAACCGGCTACGAGCGTCACGATAGCCGCGCCGACCGTGCCGGCCCGAAAGAAGAATGCCATATGGCCCTGAGGTGCCGACCTTAACCGCGGGCACCCTACCGCGCAAGCCGAAAAGCTTTTCACACCCCGACCGCGACATCGAGACGATGCCGCGGTGCGACGTAGAGGCTCGGCGCGCGGCGGTCGCGAACGCCCTGGGGTCGCGGTAGGATGCTTTATCATGACCGAGCGCAAGCCTCCCGGGGTCAGTTGGGAATCGTGGTTCGAGGAGCAGATTCGTCAGGCGCAGGAAGCCGGCGCGTTCGAAAATCTCCCCGGCGCGGGAAAGCCGTTGCCCGACCTCGAGGCGGCGTATGACCCAGACTGGTGGGTCAAGAAGCTCGTTCGAGTCCTCGCCCTCAACGCCGAGATCGCGAAGGTGAACGCGCGGGCGGCCGAAGGCCCGCCCACCCGGCTGGGACTCCTGGACATCGAAGGCATCGTGGAGGACTGGCGTGCCCGGTCCTCACGGTCCGCGTGATCGCGAGCGTCCTCGCCCAGGGGAGCCCTGATGCACTATGGCAACGAGGCGGACGAGACGAGCGAACGTGGGCGCTCGCAGTTGTTGGAGAAGCTTCTCGTGCCGGTGGCGATCGCGGGGCACGTGCTCTTCTATGACGTCCTGCCGGCCGTCCTGGCGTGGGTGGTAGGCTCGACCGCCGGTCTCGATTTGTTCTCGGCCTTCGACAACCCCTCGCTGCGGCGTCTGGCCGGGCTGAGCTTGTTTCTGAGCGTCGTGGCCGCGATCATTACGACGGAAAGTGTCACGCGACTCGCTCGGCCGTTCAGCGTCGGACAGTTCCTCACGACCGTGGTGCTGTTCGGAGCGGCGCTCTTCCCTACGCTGGCGGAGTGGCATCGAGTGCGTCTCGGTCTGACGCCGGAGCAATTCGCGTTGCTGCAGGCGTACTGCTACTTGGCCCTGAAGCTCATGGTGGGCATCCTCGTTGGCGCGACCGTGAGCTGGATTCTGCTGGCGCGTCACACGCCTCTGTTACCCCCGCCGAGACCCCAGCTCACGCGCAAGTGACCGCGGTGATAGACTGCCCGCGATGAGCGCGGGGCTCCGCGAGTTTCTCCGGCAGCTCGAGGATGCGGACGAGCTCCGACGTCTCCCGAAGGCCGTCGATCCCCGGCATCTGTCCGCACTGATGGCGCAAGCGCCTCAGGCGACGTTCTTCGAGCAGGTCACGGGCTACCCCGAGTGGCGGGCCGTCGGGGCCTTGCTCTCCACGCGGCGTCGACTGGCCCTCGCCATGGGCTGTCCCGAGCACGCCATCGCCACGCGTTTCGAGGAGGGCATCCGCCGGCCGATCGAGGCCTGCCGCGTCGTGCGCGCGCCGTGCCAGGAGGTGGTCTGGACGGGCGAGGAGGCGGACCTCACGCGCCTTCCGATCCCGATGATGCACGTCAAGGACGGCGGGCCCTACATCTCCGGCACGCTCGTCGTCGCGAGGGATCCCGAGTACGGTCGCAACGTCGGCTCGTACCGGATGATGTACCGCACGCCGCACGAGACCGGCATCGACCTCGTCTCATCGTCCGACATGCGAGTCTACTACCAGCGCGCGCTCGACCAGGGGCGGCCCCTCGAGATCGCCGTCGCTGTCGGCGTGCACCCGTTCGAGCTCCTGGCGGCCTCGTACAAGGCCCCGATCACCGTGGACGAGTTCGCGATCGCCGGCGGCCTCCATGGCGCGCCGGTGGAGCTGGTGAGCTGCCGGACGGTGGATCTCGAGGTGCCCGCCGAGGCCGAGCTGGTCCTCGAGGGCGAGCTACTCCCGATCGGTTGGACGGCCGACGAGGGGCCGTTCGGGGAGTTCAGCCACATCACCGGCGAGGTCAAGTGGAACCCGATCTTCCGCGTTCGGGCGATCACCCACCGCCGGGACCCGATCTTCTACATTCTCCAGATGCCGTGGGAGAACGACTGGCTCGCCGCGCCCGTGATCGAGGCGGCGGGGCTCCAGGCGCTGCGCGTCGCGAGCGTCGAGCCCGTCGCCATCCGGGCGCCCGTCGGCGGCTGCTGTTACTGGACCCTCGTCGCGTCGATCCGGAAGCGCCCCGGCGAGGGGAAGAACGCGTTGCTGGCGCTCCTGTCGGTCGCCGAGGTGAAGCTTGCCATCGTCACCGACGACGACATCGACATCTACAGCCCCGACGAGCTGGACTGGGCGATGACGTTTCGAGTCCAGGCCGATCAGGACGTGCTCGTGGTGCCGGGGGCTCGCGGCAAACACATCGACCCGAGCGTGCGCGCCGGCCTCCTCGGCAAGGGCGGCCTGCCGACCACCGCCAAGCTGGGCATCGACGCCACCATCCCCGAGGGCGTACCGCGCTCGCACTACGAGCGGCTTCGTTACTTCGCCAAGGACGCGGTGCGGCTCGAGGACTACCGGTGAGCCCGCTGGCGCGGTCCATCGTCGCCGACCTGCGAGAACGTCCGCGCCACTTCGCCGAGCTGGTCGAGGCGCACATGGACACGCCGTGGCGTACCTTCCTGCGCGCCTGGGGTGAGGTGCGCGCCGCCGATCTGCTCGCGCGCGACGACGCCGGTCGCTACGTCATCCGCGCGGAGGGCTCCGGCAGCGAGCCTACCGCTTCGCGTTCGCCGTTTGCACCATGAGGTCGTAGACCTCCTTCAGGCGCGGCAGCGCACCGACGACCTCGTCGCCGACGGTGGAGAGTCGTCGCATGAGCTCGGCCTGGTCGGCCGGCGAGAGCTTGATCAGCTCCCCACCCTTCTCGGTCCAGGTCTGGCGGCCCTTGTTGTTGAAGTCGACCGTCCAGTCGAAGAGCTCCTTCTGTACGGCCTCGCCCTCCTCCACGAGGACCTTCTGGAGCTCGGGCGGGAGCTTGTCGTACCAGAGCTTCGAGACCATCGCGATCGAGGTGACGATGGCGTCGTGGGTCTCGGTCACGGTCTTGAGGATGTCGTAGTACTTGAACGTCGTGAAGATGGTGATGCCGGTCCGGTTGCCGTCGATGGCGCCGCGCTGCAGGGCCGGGAACACCTCGTCGAGGGGCATCGGCGCCGCCGTGGCCCCGAGCCGGGCGAGGGCGAGCGTCTGCATCGGCGACGCGAACACACGGATCTTGAGCCCCCTGAAGTCGTCGAGCTTGCGGATCGGCTTGCGGGTCGCGTACGCGGTCGGCCCGTACACGATGAGCGAGAGGCCCTTCATGCCCTTGCCCTCGCCCAGGGCCAGCGCGGTGTCCCTGAACTTCGGGTCGCCGATCACCCGGTAGGCGTGCTCCATGTCATGGAAGATGCCCGGCGCCCCGAGCGCTTGGAAGCGGGGGTCGTGGCCGACGAGGAACTCGGGCGGCCCGATCCACGCCTCGAGCGTGCCGAGCTGGAGCCCCTCGATCATGCGTGGAATCGACCCGAGCTGGCTCGCCGGGTAGATCTCGGCTCTGATCCGCCCGCCCGACCGCTTTTCGACGCGGGCGCCCCAGCGCTTCTGCCACTCGTGCTGGACGTCGTTGATGGTAGCGTTACCGATCTTGAGCGTGTAGGTCTGCGCCGCGGCCGGCATCGCTGCCACTGCCAGCGCGACGCCGACCAGCGCCGCCGTTTGGCTCCGTCGAACCCATCGTGCGAGCACCATGATCAGATCCGCCTCTCTCTGTCGGGGTTCCCAGCCATCAGTGCACGAAGCGCGTCAGATAGAGCGACAGCCACGGGACGTAGGTGATGATCGCCAGCGCCGTCACCTGGATCACGATGAACGGGACGAGCCCGCGCGCGATCCGGGTCATGGGCGCCTTGAAGAGCGCCTGGCTTACGAAAAGGTTGAGGCCGAACGGCGGGGTGAACATGCCGATCGAGAGGTTGACGGTCAGGATGATCCCGAAGTGGACGAGGTCCACCCCATTCGCCTGGGCGATGGGGACGAGCAGCGGCGTCAGGATGAGCGTCGCCGACGTCGGGTCGATCAGGCATCCCACGATCAGGAGGAAGACGTTGATCGCCACCAGCATGAGCCACGGCGAGACGTCGAGCCCCTGGATCGCGGCGACCAGCGTCCGGGGCACACCGCTGATCGTGAGCAGCCACGAGAACGCACCCGAGGCCGCCACGATGATCATGATCTGCGCCGTGAGGAACACCGATCGGACCGCGATGTCCCAGAGGCGCGCCCAGGTGACGTCGCGGTAGATGTAGCGGGTGACGACGATGCCGTACACCCCAGCGATCCCTGCCGCCTCGGTCGGTGTGCAGACCCCCGCGTAGATGCTCCCGAGGATCACCACCGGGGCCCCGAAGGCCCACGCGCCGTCGCGCGTGGCCCGCCAGAACGTCCCCGGGCGAATGCCGTCCGCCCGCTGGGGCTGCCGGCCGCGGGCGTAGAAGACGATGTAGACCGCGGTCAGGACGCCGATGAGCAGCCCGGGGAAGACGCCGCCAATGAAGAGGGCGGCGACCGACTGCTCGGCGGCGGCCCCGTAGAGGATCATGAGGATGCTGGGCGGGATGACGCTCGCGATGGCGCCCGACGAGGTCACGAGGCCGAGCGCGAACTTCTCCTCGTAGCCGTCGGCGCGGAGCGCCGGGTACATGAGCCGCCCCACGGCGGCCACCGTGGCCGGGCTCGACCCCGAAATGGCGCCGAAGAACTCGCAGCTTCCCACGGTCGCCAGGGCGAGGCTGCCGCGAAAGCCCCCGAAGACCGACTGCATCCATCGGATGAGCCGCGCCGATATGCCGCCCTGCCCCATGACCTCGCCGGCGAAGATGAAGAACGGCACGGCGAGGAGCGCGAACTTGTCGATGCTCCCGAACATGGTCTGGGGGATCACGGTGAAGGGCACGTTGACGAAGAACGCGAGCAGCACGATCACCGTGACGAGCAGGATGAGGAAGATCGGGACGCCGAGGGCGAGGAGCGTGAAGGGAAGCAGCGCGAGGGTCCACCCCACGGATCAGTCGACGTCCGGCGGCGCCGGCTCCGCGAGCACGAAGGTGCGGAAGCGCCACACCAGCACGACGACGATGATTCCGAAGCTCACCGGGAGGGCGCCATAGGGAATGACCATCGGGAGCTCCGCCACGACGCTCCGCTGTCCGGTGGACGCGAGGAGCGCGACGACCCGCGCCGACTGCACGAGCACGAAGGCGCCGGCGAGGAGAAAGGCGAAGGTGGCGGTGAGGTTCAGCCAGCGTCGCACCCGCGGCGGGGCGAGGTGGTACACGGCGTCCATCCGGAGGTGCTGGTTCTCCCAGGTCACGACCGTCGCCCCGAGCATGACGCACCAGATCATGATGAAGACCAGGACCTCCTCGGCCCAGATGATCGGTTTGAAGAAGACGTAGCGGCCGACCACGTTGGCAAAGTTGAGCGCCACGCCGGCGAAGATGAGGGCCCCGAGCACGGCGCGGATCACGTTGAGGATGGCGCGCACGGTCAGCGCCCGACCCGCTGCTCCCAGAGCACCGCCAGCGCGTCCCGGTCGATCTTGCCGTTTGCGTTCCTGGGAATGGCGTCGACGATGACGACGCCCGTCGGCACTTTGAAGGACACGAGCCTCGCGCGACAGTGCTCGAGCAGCGACGCCTCCGGGGCGTGCCGCCGCGACCGGAGGGCGACGAAGCCGACCGGCACCTCGCCGTAGATACCGTCCTTCACGCCGAGGGTCGCGGCGTCGGCCACGTCGGGGTGCTCGAGCAGGCAATTCGTGATCTCGAGCGAGGCGATGTTGATGCCGCCCTTGATGATGATGTCCTTCTTGCGCCCCGTGATGTAGACGTACCCGTCCGCGTCCCGCCGGGCGAAGTCGCCGTTCCGAAAGCCGTCCTGGGGGATCGGCACGAGCGCGTCCGGCCCCTGCCAGTACGCCGACGCCATCTGGCGGCCGCTGACCACCATCTCGCCTTCCTGCCCGGGCGGCAGCTCGCGGCCCGCGTCGTCGAGGATGCGCACGCGCATGTTGAGGGTGGGCCGGCCAATGGACCCGAGCCTGCGCTGGGCGGGATGATTGCCGCACATGAAGCCCGTCTCCGTACCGCCGGCGAGCTGGACAATTGGGATCCCGTAGGTCTTCTCGAACTCCAGGTGCTTCTCGACCGAGAGCGGTGCCGTGCTGGAGGTCATGAGGCGGAGCTTCGGCAGGTCGGCCCCCCTCACCCCCACCGGCCGCGCCAGGAGCATGTTGATCACCGTCGGGATGCCGACCGCCACGGTCACGCCGTACGCGCGCACCCAGTTGAAGAACTGCGCCTGCGAGAACTTCCGCGCCAGCACGAGGGTCGCGCCGATCTGCAGCGCCGGCCCGATCGACAGGATCTGCGGCGACGACCAGCTGAAGTGCCGGTAGTCGAGGATCGTGTCGGCGTGGGTCAGCGCGAGGCGGTCGATCGTGGACTCGCTCATGGCGTAGTACGCCTCGTGGGTCCAGATGACTCCTTTCGGCGTGTCGGTCGTGCCCGACGTGTAGTTGATGCACGACCAGTCGCTTCGCGCGGGGCGGGCCGCCACCGCTCTGTCGGAGGCGGCGCGGAGCCTGGCGAAGAGGTCGTCAGCGACCGGGGCCGGCGCGCTCCATGACCCGAACGGCACCCACGTCGCTCCGCCGGGCGCGAGTCCCCGGAGGTCGTCTCGCTCGCGGCTTCCGAAGACGAGCCGGGGCCCGACGTCGTGGAGGATCTGGCTCACGTGCTTCGCCTGTATCTCGACGTTGATCGGGTTCACGATCACGCCGGCGCGGAGCCCCCCCCAGAAGACGACCAGCGCTTCGATCGCGTTGTCGGAGAGGATGGAGATCCGGTCGCCAGGTCGGACGCCTTCACCGGTGAGGAAATTGACAAGGCGCCGGGTCACCGCCTCGAACTCGCCGAAGGTGATGCGCGACCGCTGGTCGGGGCTCTCGATGAAGACCTTGTCCCGGCGCTCGCGGGCATGCTCCTCGAGCCGCGTGTTCGGGTCGGTGTACGCCGTGGAGTCTGGGCCGCTCGCCATCGTCTCGCTACGGTTCCCCGGCAGGGATACTGCTCCCGGCGCGCCGACGCCGTCAAGCGGTCGGCCCCGCGTCACCACCCGGATGTTGTCGCGAGGAGGGCGCTATACTTCCTCCGCCGTGGTCGTCACCAGCGCCGAGGACCTCGTCCCCGACGATCTGACCGAGCGCCTGCGCGCGAGCGGCGCGCTCCCGTGCGGCCGCGCGACGGCCGTTCACGCCGGGGAACGCCGCACGACGATTCTCTCCGTGATCGTGCCCCTCCGCGTGACGTACTCTCCCGACGCGCCGGCCGAGGCGCCGACGCGCTTGCTCTTGAAGGCCACGCGCGGCGGGCTCGACGCCAGCCTCGCGTCCGTCGGCGAGCGCGAGGTCGCGTTCTATCGCCAGGCGGCGCCCCTGATGCCAGAGGGACCGTTCCCCCACTGCTACGACGCCGAGTTCGCCTCGGGGCGCTTCCACCTCTTGCTGGAGGATCTCTCGGAGACACACGTGATCCTCACCGAGTGGCCGTTGCCGCCGAGCGTCGAGGCGTGCGAACGGATCGTGGACACCTGGGCGGCCTTTCACGCGTTCTGGTGGCGCCACCCGAGTCTCGGACGCGAGGTGGGCACGTTCCTCGATGATGCAGCGCTGGTGAAGACCGCATCGGAGTATCGCGAGCGCTACGGGCGGTTTGCCGAGGCGCTGGGCGACCGGCTCTGGCCGGCGGCGCGGGCGATCTACGCCCGCGTGCTCGACGCGTGGGAGCGCCTCTTCACGCCGGCGCGCCTCTACGCGACCTACACGCTCGCCCACGGCGATGCCCACGTGTGGAACCTCCTCTACCCCCGCAACGGTGCCCCTTCCGGCATTCGCCTGATCGACTGGGACGGTTGGCGCGTGGGGCGCGCCACTTCCGACCTCGCCTACATGATGGCCGTGCACTGGTACCCCGAGCGTCGCGCACGGCTCGAGGCACCGCTCCTCGAGCGTTACCATGCCGGCCTCGTCGGCCACGGGGTCACAGACTACGGTCTCGATCGTTTGTGGGAGGACTACCGGCTGTCCGTGATCGGCCAACTGGCGACGCCGGTGTGGCAGCAGACGCACGGGCTCCACACGGCTATCTGGTGGCCCCATCTCCACCGCATCCTTGCCGCCGTCGACGACCTCGGCTGTGCCGCGCTCCTCCCGTAAGGGCGTGGTGATCGGTTGTGTGACGGCATTTGGACCGGCTAGACTGCCTGCTGGCGAGGAGCACCGGTCATGCACGGTATCATTCACCTGGAGCTGAGGAAGTACGTCGAGGCTCGACACGGGCAGACGGCGTGGCCGAAGGCGCTGGCTCAGGCAGGTATCCCGGCGACACTCGAGTACGTCCGCGTGGGGGACTATCCGGACGGCGAACTGACTGCGATCGTGGCCGCGGTCTCACGGGACACGGGCGCGGCGACAGAGGCGATCTTGGAGGACTTCGGCGAGTTCATCGCGCCGGATCTGATGGCCACGTACCCGCGCCTGATCAGGCCGGAATGGCGGACGCTGGATGTGCTCGTCAACGCCGAGCAAACGGTCCACAAGGTCGTTCGTCTCCGGAACCCCGGAGCGCGTCCGCCGCTGCTGCGCTGCGCGCGCACCACGCCGGAGGAGGTGGTCATCACCTACGCGTCCCCCCGCCGACTCTGCGCGCTCGCGCGCGGCATCGTCAGTGGAATCGCGCGCCACTACGGAGAGCGGGTCGCGATCACGGAGCCCACGTGCATGCACCGGGGCGCTGAGGCGTGCACCCTCGTCGTGCGAACAGAAGGGCCGATGGCCTGAGGGTGGGCGGGTGGTGGCGCCGCTCGCTCAGGAGGCAAGCATGCGAAGTCGCGCGACACGGACGAGAACCCCCGCCCCGGCGCGGCGGGCAGCCGCGACCCCGGTGTTTCACATGCTCGCCGGCGCGCCGAAGCCGGTCGCCCCGTACAGCCACGCGGTGGAGGTCGATGGCTGGGTCTTCCTGACGGGCCAGATCCCAAACGCCCCGGGCCACGACCGAGCGCCGCTCCCCGAGGGGATCGAGGCCCAGACGCGTCAGACGATGGAGAACCTGACGCGCGTCCTGGCGGGCCTCGGGCTCCGGCTCGAGCACGTGGTCGCGGCGCGGGTATTCCTCACGCGCTTCGACGAAGACTACCAGCGGATGAATCGGGTGTACGAGGGCTACTTCGGGAGCGGCCGGCTGCCGGCGCGCACGTGCATCGGGGTGACAGCGCTCGCCCTCGGCGCTCGGATCGAGATCGACTTCATCGCGCGGCGCCCCTGAGCCGCGGCATTCGCCGGGACGGGGGGCCCTTCGAGTGGTCAGAGGCGTCGAAGCTCACGCGCGACACGGCCTCGTCGCGTCGCCGCACCCTCTGGCGTCCGAGGCGGGGCTGTCCATCCTCAGGGCCGGAGGCAGTGCCCTCGACGCCGCCATCGCCGCCGCGGTCACCATCGCCGTGGTCTACCCCCACATGAATGGCGTTGGCGGCGACAACGTCTGGCTCATTTACGACGGCGAGCGCGGGCACCTGCTCGCTCTCAACGCCGCCGGGCGCTCCGCCGGCGCGGCGAGCCTCGAGACCTACCGCTCGCGCTACGGTGCAGCGATCCCCACGCGCGGCGGGGCGGCGGCCCTCACCGTCCCGGGCGCCGTCTCTGGCTGGTGGGAGGCGCACCGACACAGTCGAGAGCGCTTGGGCTCGCGGATCGACTGGAAGCGGCTCTTCGCCGACGCGATCACCCACGCGCGGGAGGGCTTTACGCCGTCGCCCGGGCAGCGGCGCGTGACGGCGGCCGCGGCCGACCTCTTCGTGAATGACTCGCCGCACGAGGTGAAGACGACGCTGTGGCCGATCTATCACCCTGACCGGCTCGAGGGCGGCCGCTTCGTCCAGCACGACCTGGCCAGAACGCTGGAGGCCATCGCGACCGACGGTCCTGAGGAATTCTACCGGGGCGCGCTCGCACGCCGCATCGCGAACGCGGCGGCCGGCGTCGGCAGTCCACTGACGTTCGACGACTTCGCCACGCACGGCGCCGACTGGGGCGACCCGATCCGTGTGCCCTATCGCGGCGGCGAGGTCGTGAGCCTCTCGCCACCGACCCAGGGGTTCGCCGCCCTCGCGATCCTCGCGCTGGTCGAGGGCTTCGACGTCGCCGCCCTCGACGACGCCGACTACGTCCACGTGCTCGTTGAGGCAACGAAGCTCGCCTTCGAGGATCGAGACCGCTACCTCACCGATCCGGTCGCAGTCCCGGTGCCGGTCGACCGGTGTCTCGACCCTGAGCGTCTCGCGCGCCGGCGAGGCCGGATCGCGAGGCGCGCCGCCGCTTCCGTGCCCGGAGGCCCATGCGAGGGGGACACCGTCGCGATCGTGGCCGCCGACGCCCGCGGCAACGCGGTGTCGGTGATCCAAAGCCTCTATCACGAGTTCGGTGCGGGCGTCGTCGCCGGGGACACCGGTGTGCTCCTCCAGAATCGCGGCGTGCTCTTCTCCCTCGACCCCGCGCATCCCAACCGACTGGCGCCCCGCAAGCGGACCGCGACCACGCTCATTCCGTCGATGTATTTGGCCGATGGCCGCCCGCGCCTGGTCTACGGGACGATGGGCGGCGACGGACAACCACAGACCCAGGCCGCGCTCGTGACGAGGATCGTCGATCGTGCCCTCGGGCCGCAGACCGCGGTCGAGGCCCCGCGCTGGCTGTTTGGGCGGACGTGGGGAGAGCCGTCGAAGACCCTGCGGCTCGAGGCCCGGTTCGGGCCAGACGTGGCCGCCTCGTTGCGCGACCGGGGGCACGATGTCCGGCTGGTCGAAGAGTGGAGCGACCTGATGGGACACGCGCAGGTCATCACGATCGACAACGATGGGCTGCGCGGGGGATCAGATCCACGAGCCGACGGCGTCGCCCGGGGCTGGTGAGCGCGAGGTCGGCCTAGCGGTCAGCCGCGGGAAGCTTGACGCCAAGAGCGCGTGCGGTCCTCGGGCCCACCTCGCCGTCGATCACGAGCCCACGAGAGGCCTGAAAGGATACCACCGCCGCGTGGGTGCTCGGGCCGAAGTCGCCGTCGATCGGCCAGGGCGGGAACCCCTTCTCTTTCAGCGCCCGCTGGATCTCGCGCACCGTCGGCCCGGTCATGCGTGGCTCGGTGAGCCGATAGATGACGACCTTGGGCTCCCCCATCTCTTGGCCCGCATCCCTCTCGGAGTATTCGATCTCGGGGACCAGGATGCCCATGTCCCATCGCCGCCCCGAGATTATCGACGCGATCACCCCGGCCTTGGTCGAGTGAGCCTCCACCGTGCCGCCCCGGCCATCAGAGATGGCAATGTGCCCAGTCGCGCCCGGCTGAGGACTGCGCAGCACTGCCGCGCCGGGCGTCCGCATCGCTTGCTCGATCGGAATCTTCACGCCCAGCGTTTCCGCATCGCGCACCCAGTAACCCGTGTAGGCGTCTGCGCTCGCCGGATCCGCCGAATCCGACGCGCAGCCGTACAGCACGCCCGCGGCCTGGAAGACGAGCCACGACGCAAACTCCGCGCAGTCCCACGGCCCTTTCCACTTGGGGTTGTCCTTCGGCGCGAGCGAACCGAGAACATACGGCTCGCCAATGTGCTTCCGCCCGACCTGAAGGATTCGCTCGCCCCTGACCGCCATCTCCTGTCCCTCCGGTGCGAGCGCCCGTGCTCCTGGAAGCCGCGCGGCTATTTCCCGTTCCGCAGCGACATCCACGCGCCGACGAGTTGTTCCGAGGACAGCGCCTGGAAGCTGAGTCGCTTGTGGACTCCGTAGATGTCCACCTGCTGATAGAGCGGGAGCACCGCGCCGTCGTCGACGATCATCCGTTGGGCGCGAGCGTAGAGCTCCTGCCGATGCCTGGGGTCGATCGAGGTTTGCGCTTCGTCGATGAGCCCGTCGAAATCTGGGTTGTGATAGTTCGACTGCGGCGTTCCCGTGCGGAAGAGCGCACCGATGGTACCGTCCGCGTCCCACGTCGTGTTGCCCCAGCCGATGAGGTACATGGGGTTCGCCTTGTGCGGGTACACGTATTGGCTGAGGTACGTCGTCCATTCATGGGTCCTCACGCGCGTCCGGATCCCGGCCTTGGTGAGCTGACCGGCCACCGCCTCCGCCACCTCCTTGTCCTTCTGATAGCGCCCGTCGGGGGAGTTCAGCGTGAGGTCGATCCCCTGGGGGAAGCCCGCGTCGGCCAGGAGCTTACGGGCGCGGGCGACGTCGACCTTCATCGGCGTGAACGTCGGATCGAAGCCGAAGTGCTTCGGCGTCAGCGGCGTCGCCGTGTGGACGGCGTTACCCTCGAGAACCGTCCTGATGATCTCGTCGACGTTGACGGCGGCGAGCAGCGCCTGCCGCACACGCTTGTCGCGCGTCGGCCCCTCCACCGGGCCCACGGGCTTGTTCGCGGTGTCGTACTGGTATGCGTAGATCGGGATAAAGATCGTCCGGACGCTCGGCGCCTTGGAGATATAGAGCTTCGGGTGCTTCTCGATGATCTGGACCAGGTGCGGCGGGATGTTGACCGCGACGTCGATCTCTCCCGCCTGGAGCGCGGCCACGCGGACCGCGTGCTCGGGGATCGGACGGAACACGATCGTCTTGATCTTGGGCGCGCCGCCCCACCAGCCCGGGTTGGCCTCGAGCTCGATCTGCTCGTCCTTCACCCACCGCACGAACTTGTACGGGCCGCTGCCGACCGGATTCCGATCGGCGAAGACCTTGTCCTTCCCGCGGAAGTGGCCGGGCGGCATGATGGCCCCGCGGAGCGCGAGGTGGTTCTCCAGCGTCGGGTACGGCCTCGAGGTGAGCACGCGGACAGTGTGCTTGTCGACGACCTCGACGGAGGTGACCAGCCTGAAGTACACGCTCTGCCGGGCCTTCAGCTCAGGGTCGCGGATGCGATCGAGGCTGAACTTCACCGCGTCGGCGTCGACCTCCTCGCCGTTGTGGAATTTGACGCCCTTGCGGATCTTGAACTCCCACGTGGTCGGGTTCACGAGCCTCCACGATTCAGCGAGCCACGGGATGAGCTTGAGGTCCTTGTCGCGGAACAGCAGCGTGTCGTAGACGTTCAGGAGGACGTTGTAGGCGGGCGTCTCCTCGTGCCATTGCGGGTCGAGGGTGGTCGGGTCGACGCCCTGAGCGATGACGATCTTGCCTTCGGGCGCGCCGGCGGCCAGGGTCGGCAGGAACAGCAGCACGAACAGCGCGAGCGCGGCACGGTTCGGTGTCATGGTCGTCTCCTTGCCCGGGCTGTTACTCGGTCCCATGCGGGTGGCGCCACTCTAAGGACGCGGCCCAGCGTCGTCAAGCGTGGGAAGGAATTGGTGCCCCCGGGGTGACTCGAACACCCGACTCGCAGTTTAGGAAACTGCTGCTCTATCCACCTGAGCTACGGGGGCACGCGGATTTACGAGACACTCGGGCTCGATTCTACCGCTTTGTGCTGATTTTGTGCCGAACCCTGCGAGGCGTCACCACCTTCCCGCCCGTCGCACACGGCGACCCTAAGTCGCCATCTGGTGGACCGGCCAGTATTTCCGGAAGTCACCGGCCGACTTCCGGAATCCCCACGAGGCGCGTCGTTGATTTTCCGGCGCCAGAGGCGTATATGCAGGGCGCGATGAAACGTCGGTTGCCTGCGCTAGCAGCGCTACTTCTGAGCGCCGTCGTCACACTGACGCCGCTCGCGTACGCCACTCCTCCAGATCCCGCCTGGATTCCCGGGTTTTGGGACGACGCGGACCACGACGACCTGATCTTCAGGATCACATCGGACGTCGGCGCCATCGAACCGCATCCGGCCTCAGATGGGGGACCGGTTCGCGCAGTTGTCGACGCTGTTCCGCAGACCGACGAGCGACTGGACCGCTCCCGGGCCCACTCGTCGCCTCTCACCCGCGCCCCTCCGGCCCTTTAGCCCTCTCCCGCTCGAGCGTCGCGGCCGATAGACCGCGACCGAACCGAATGGACGACACGCGGGCGGCCTCTGCGCTCGACGTGGAGTCGAGAGACGCTGATCGAGTGTCGGGAAAGGAGGATTCCTACGCGCGCGGCGTACGCCGTGACGGGCACATCAGGTGTGGCTGAGAGTCGCCTCTCATAGAGGAGGTCTTGCGATGATGCGAAAGTGTTCGCTCACGTTGTCCCTGCTTCTCGTCGTTATCATACCCGTCCTGCTACTCTGCGCCGGGTCGGGCGGCGCTGACGAGGACAACGGGCGGAATGGAAGGTCGGTCAGCCTTCTCACGACCATTCCGATCCCCGGCCTGGTCGTCTTCGATATCAGCTGGGTCGACGCGGGCACCCAGCTCTACTATCTGGCCGATCGCTCCAATGCTGCCATCGAAGTCATCGACGCCAAGAGGGATCTCTTCGTCAGGCAGATCAAACCCGCCGGGGCGCAGGCGTTCAAGGGGTTCACGGGGAGCAACGACACTTCCGGTCCCAACGGCGTCGTGGTTTCCCCGGACGGACGCTGGCTGTTTGTCACCGACGCCAACAGCAGGGTGGTATCCATCGACCTCACAACAGACCAGATCGTCGGCGATGTCCACACCGGCGGAGCCGATGGCCTGCGGACCGATGAACTGGCTTACGACCCGAGAGATGGGATCCTCCTCGCGGTGAACAACGCCGACGACCCACCCTTTGCCACCCTCATCACGGTCAACAAGCAGAACGGACACCTGACGGTCGGTCCACGAATCACGTTCGACACGGCCCACGGCGTCGATGCGACCAATGGCGCGGAACAGCCGGTGTGGGATCCGGGCACTGGCAAATTCTACGTGTCCATCCCTGAAGTGAACTGCCCCGGCGGCCACAACACTCCCCCTGCACCGCCCTGCGTCGGCGGGTTCCACGAAGGCGCGGTCGTAAGAATCGACCCGCAGAGTAGTGGCGCGGTGGAGACGCCGCTGTTTTCGGTGGACTTCTGCCAGCCCGCCGGACTCACCCTCGGTCCGCACCAGGATCTGCTCGTTGGTTGCAGCGTAGTCTTCGACACCATCGGTCATGCGTGGAGTCCGTCGGATACGAACCCAGCGGTCCCCGTCCAGGTCGTTCTGGACGCAAAAACGGGCGCAATCGACAAGAGGGTTGCGGGCGTTGGGGGATCGGACGAAGTCTGGTTCAACTCCGGGGACCGACGGTACTACACCGCCTCTCGCGCGGACCCGCTCGGCCCCGTCCTCGGCGTGATCGACGCGGAGAACCAGAGACTGATCCAACGTGTTCCGACGTTCAATACCCCTTCGACTTCTCCAGCCCCGCGGGGAACCGCGCACTCGGTTGCCGTCAATCCGCATAACAACCACGTGTTCGTGCCCCTGCCGGCGAACAAGATCCCCACCTCGATCTGCACCAACGGCTGCGTCGCGGTGTTCGGGCCGCCAGACGACGATTGACGTCTTGGTCGGCTGAGCTTTCCAGTGGGCGAAACGGCGGCGCCATGCCGCCGTTTCGTTGCCCCGCGTGCCGCATCTCGGGTCCCGCGGCCCCGCGCTGGGAGCTCCAAGTTCTGATAGGAGGCAATCGTGGCGAACCTGAGGGAATCCATCGGGCTGGTTGCGTGCGCGGTGGTGCTCGCGGCTCCGCTGGTCTGTCGCGCGCAAGCCCCGGCACCGACGCCCGGGGGCTTGGCGGTGGAGGGTGCGCTCGAAGGAGCCAACCCCGTGATGGATGGCCGGTGGGAGGTCACGCTGGACGGCCGCATCGGCTTCCCACGCGGCCGCCTCAAGGTCGGGGAATTTCCCACGGGCAGCAACACGACCGGGGGAGGAGGCACGCCGGGCACACTTCTTCGGCTGCACACCCTCGGAATCGATGTGTCCGAGGCGCTCGAGGGCGCTGTCGCGTTTTATGTCACTCCCCGTGACGCCGTGCGCGCCAGCTACCTCTACTACTTCCTGGACGGTAGCAGCACGCCGCGTGTCTCGGTCGTCTACAACGGCCAGGAGTTCGCGCCCGGCGAACTGCGGACCAATGCGGACTTCTCCCGCTTCAGTCTCGCCTACGAGCGCACGCTGCTCGGCCGGCCCGCCAGAGCGCGGCTCGTCGGCAGCGTCGGGCTCACGTATGTCAACCTCAGCCCCACGCTTACAGGCCATGGGAAGAACAACAGTGAGGACTTCTATCGGCAAGAGCTCCCCGTCCCGATCGTGGGGCTGCGGTGGGATTATCCGCTCGGGCAGCGCCTGCTCTTGCAAGCGTCGCTGGCGGGCGGAGCGCTGCCACGAGTCGACAGTCTACGCAAGGAGGGGGGCACCATGTACTTGCAGCAGAGCCACGCCGACGCCAGCGCCGGACTCGCTTACTGGCTCGGCGGGAACGCGAAGGTGGAGCTCGAGTATCACTTCACCTACTTCTTCCAGTACGAGGTCAGTCACGAGGACAAGAATCTCTTCGAGCTGATCGACAACGGTCTACAAGCGCGCTTCACCCTGCGCTTCTAACCTGGACGAAGACGACTATCCTTGACCCCTCCGTGGCCTCCCGCTAAGCTCGGCTCACGGTGCACGCGCTCGGGGCCGACGAGACCACTCAGTGATTGATCGACGAAGGTTCCTCGCCGTCATGGGCGGGAGCCTCCTTCCCTCACCGCGTCGCGCCGGCGCGCAGCCGGCGAAGCTGGTCTATCGCGTCGGGGTCATTGCGGACAAGGCAGGCTATGAGGCCCTCAAGGCCGGCTTGCGCGACGTGGGCTACGCGGAAGGCCGAGACATGGTGCTCGAGTTCCGCGCCATCGACTCGGGAGATGTTCGATTTCTCGACGTCGCGACGGAGCTCGCCCGCATCCCGGTTGACGTGATCGTGGCTGGCACCACGCCCGCGATCCTGGCGGCCAAGCAGGCGACCACTGCGATCCCCATCGTCGGCCTCTCGGTCGATCCCGTGGCGAGTCGACTCGTCGCGAGCCTGGCCAAGCCCGGCGGCAACATTACGGGGTTGAGCCTCGACGAGGTCGGGACCAATGCGACGCGGCTGGAGCTGCTCAAGGAAGCCGCTCCGGCTGTCACGCGCGTCGCCGTGCTGACGACCTCGACCAATCCGAGCTCGAGCCAGATGCTGAAAGAAACGGAGCGCGCGGCTCAGACGCTGGGCGTGGAGGTGCACGCGTTCGAGCTGCGCGGAGGCGACGACCTCGCGAAGACCTTCGCTGCGATGGCGACGAGGCGGGTCGATTCACTCATCGTGTTGCCCTCGGCCGTGGCCTCCAGCCGCCGAACGCAGATCGTCATCCTTGCCCTTCGGCATCGACTCCCGTCCATGTTTTGGCGACGAGAGTTCGTGGACCTAGGCGGCCTACTCTCCTACGGGCCGGACCGGTCCGAGATCTACCGACGCGCCGCGGTCCTCGTGGGCAAGATCCTCCAAGGCGCCAAGCCCGGCGACCTCCCCGTCGGACAGCCACGGAAATTCGACCTCATCGTCAACCTCCGGACCGCCAAGGCGCTCGGCTTGACGATCCCGTCGTCGGTGCTGCTGCTGGCGGCCGAGGTGATCGAGTGAGCCCCGGAGGCCACCTCCTGACCACGGTACTCGCGGCCGGTGCCGGCCTGGTCGCCACGGGCTCGGTCCCGGTCGCGGTGGGCGTCGTCGCGGGCGGATTCCTCATCGACACGGACCATCTGGTGGACTACGTGCTCGTCGAGCGCCGCCGCGAACTCACGCCGGCCGCGTTCCTCCGCCACTACAACGAGGGCCACACACGGCGGGTGGTCCTGGTCCTCCATTCCTACGAAGTGTTCCTGGCTCTCGCCGGGCTCGCGTGGTGGCTCGACTCGGCGTGGCTCGCGGGCTACCTCGCGGGGGGCGCGATGCACCTGGTGCTCGACATCATCTTCAATGGCCGACTCACGCCGAAGAGTATCTTCGCGTTCTACAGCCTGGGCTTTCGCTTCGCTCACGCCTTCGACGCCGCCGCGCTCTTTGGCACGGAGCCTCGCGTCGCGCCCCCGGGCTTCTGGCGCTCGTTCCTCTTCGGCGCTCGCCTCACGCGGCGGCGGTGACGCCGGCCGCACACCCTCGGCGTCAGAAGAAGTCCGACGGATCCACGCCCCGTGCCGCGAGCAGCGCGCGCAGCTTCCGGAGGCCCCCCGCCTCGATCTGGCGGACACGCTCGCGGGTGAGTCCCAGACGCCGGCCGATCGCGTCGAGCGTCTCGGGCGGATCGCCATCGAGGCCGAAGCGGCGACGGAGGACCAGACCCTCGTTCGCGGCGAGGTCGTCGAGCACCGACACGAGGTCCGCGCGCTCGCGCAGCAAGGCGCCGACGGCGTCGCTCGGGCTCGGAGAGGGATCGGCGATGAAGTCGGCGACACGGCCCTCCCCTTCCTTCAGCGGCGTCTCGAGGGACACCGGCCGTTGGCGGATCTCCTCGAGCTCCTCCACCTGCTCGACGTCCATGCCGAGGGCGGCGGCCAGCTCGGCAGACGTGGGCTCGCGCCCGAGCTCCTGGCTGAGCCGCTTCTGCTCGCGCGCGAAGCGCCCGAGCAGCAGCTCGACGTGCACCGGGAGGCGGATCGTCCGCGCCTGGTTCGCGAGCGCCCGCACGATTGCCTGGCGCACCCACCATGCGGCGTAGGTCGAGAAGCGGGTGCCGCGCTCGCCGTCGAACTTGTCGACGGCGCGCAGGAGGCCGAGGTTCCCCTCCTCGATCAGGTCGGGGAGCGGCAGGCCGCGGTTCAGGTAGCGGCGGGCGATCTGGACGACCAGGCGCAGGTTGGACTCGATGAGCTTCGCCTTCGCGGTCTCGTCACCCGCCCGGGCGCGTCGCGCGAGCTCCACCTCCTGCTCGCGCGTCAGGAGCGGGATCCGCGCGATCTCCTTCAGGTAGACGCGGAGGTTCTCACGGCTGGTCTCGCGCGTCTCGTCCCGGACGTCCTCGTCGACCTCGTCGGGCAGCGTGTCGAGCGGCTCGTCGGGAATGACGTCGTGGGCCTCGTCACTCATTGGACGAATTGTCGTCCGTCTCCTCCACGCGTGCAATCCGAGGCGGGAGCGGCAGGAGGTAGAGGGGGTTGTAGTGGCGCCCCTGTCGACGGATCTCGAAGTGCAGGTGATCGGTCGTCGCGCGGCCGGTGCGGCCCACCGTCGCGATCGTCTCGCCGGCCGCGACCCGGTCGCCGGCCTCGACGAGGTTCCGGTCGTTGTGGGCGTAGACCGTGACGAAGCCGCCCTCGTGCGCGATCTTGACGACGCGACCATAACGGGGCTCGACGCCGCTCATCACGACGACGCCGGGCGCCGCCGCCGTCACGGGCGTACCCGACTCGGCCTTGATGTCGATCCCGGCGTGCCAGCCGCTACGCCGCCGGCCAAAGGCGGACGACACGGGGCCCTCGATGGGCCAGACGAACACGCCGCCCAGCTCGTCCACGTCGGGCACTCCCAGCTCGAGGTGCGCTGGCGCGCGCGGGCTCACCGGCGGTGACACGGGGCGCGCGGACACGCGCTGATCCGCATCGGTCTGCTGAACGGCGACGCGACGCACCCCCGAGGGCGTCGCGGACGGGATGACGAGGCGCTGGCCGATCCTGAGCGCGTCGCGCGCGCTCGGCAGGCGGTTCTCGGCCACGATCGCCATGACGGTCACGCCGTGGCGCTCCGCGAGCTTCACGAGCGTGTCGCCGGACCTCACCTCGTGGACACGGGGCTCCCGGGGGGCCGCGTCCGCGACCGCGCCGCCCACGGCGGCCGACGCGCTCACCAGGACAACGAGGCCCGCGGCGCCCAGCCCGAGCATCGCGACCTCGCAACGCACGCCAACCCTCACGGCTCGAACTCGGCGAAGCGGATCTCGAACGAGGCGAAGCGCCCGGTGGGGGGAAGCCAGCGGACCGTCACCTTCTCCACCCGTGACAACGGCGGCCCCTTCTCCAGCTCGCGCACGAACTCCTGGATCAGCGCGCGCGGTCCCTCGGCCCGCGCGCGCACGCGACCGTCCTTGAGGTTCGCCACGAAGCCCGAGAGCCCGAGGCCCTCGGCGCGCCGCTGGGCGAAGTTGCGGTAGCCGACGCCCTGCACGTAGCCCTCGATGATGATCTCCGCCGCCGACCGTGGCTCGTTCATGCGGGTTCGACTCGGACTCGGGGATCGCCCGGCGACCGGCCGGAGCCGGCCGCCGGGCGGGAGATCGTTGGTCGGGGCGAGAGGATTTGAACCTCCGACTTCACGGTCCCGAACCGTGCGCGCTACCAGGCTGCGCTACGCCCCGACGCGACCGGCCTATTGTACAGCAGGTTCGCGAACGCCGGGTCCGGCTGCCGGTCACATCTCCCAGGCGTACTTCCCGACGAGCTTGACGAACTTGCACTCGCCGCACTCGCGCGTCTTCATCTCTCCACCAACCTTCTCGACCAGGGTGAGGACCTGGTTCGCGGGGTCTCCGATCGGCACCACCATCCGCCCGCCCTCGGCGAGCTGCTGGAAGAGCGGCGGCGGCACGGCGGGGCCGCCGGCGGTGACCAGGATCCGGTCGAACGGCGCCTCGTCGGGCCAGCCGAGCGTCCCGCTGCCGACGCGGATCCACACGTTCGTGTAGCCGAGCTGCTCGAGGAGCGCGCGCGCACGTTCGGCGAGGCGCGGCAGCCGCTCGACCGAGCACACGCGGCGCGCCAGCTCGGCGAGCACCGCCGTCTGGTAGCCGGAGCCGGTGCCGACCTCGAGCGCCTTCTCACGCCCGGAGAGCTCGAGGAGCTGCGTCATGAGCGCGACGATGTAGGGTTGGGAGATGGTTTGTTCCTCGCCGATCGGGAGCGGGTGGTCGCCGTACGCGCGCCCGCGGAGCGCCTCCTCCACGAAGAGGTGGCGAGGCACCTTACGCATCGCGCCGAGCACGCGCACGTCGGTGATCCCGCGGCGCTCGAGCTGCTCCTCCACCATCTGCGCGCGCACGAGCGCGAACGGATCCCACACGCCTGCCACTACTCGCTCCGCGCGCGCTTCCGGGCCGTCGGGCGGTACTGGGCGTCGAGGCTACGGCCGAAGTCCGCGAGCGCGTCGAGCGCCCGGTGGTTGGTGAGGTCGAGGTGGAGCGGCGTGATCGAGACGTAGCCCTCGTGGAGGGCGCCCATGTCGGTGCCCTGAAGCTCCTCCCACTCGGGCGCGCCCGCGCCGATCCAGTAGTGGGTGCGCCCCCGCGGGTCCGTCTGTTCCACGATCTTCTCGCTGTAGACGCGGTGGCCGAGACGCGTGAGGCGGATGCCGCGCGGCGCGGCTGGCACGTTCACGTTGAGGAGCGTCTTCTTCGGCAAGCCCGCGACGAGAACCCGCAGCGCGATGAGTCGCGCCACCTCGGCGGCGACGGCCAGGTCGCCATTGGGCGCGAGCGAGACCGCGATCGAGGGTACGCCGAGCAGCGTCCCTTCCATCGCCGCCGACACCGTGCCGGAGTAGGTCACGTCGTCGCCGAGGTTCGTGCCGTGGTTGACGCCGGCGACGACGAGCACCGGTCGCTCGGCGAGGAAGCCCAGCACACCGAGGTTGACGCAGTCAGACGGCGTGCCGTTCACCGCAAACCGCCGCTCCCCGAGACGGTCGACCCGGAGCGGCCGGTGGAGTGTCAGCGCGTGGCCACAGGCGCTCTGCTCCCGCTCCGGCGCGAGGACGTAGGCGTCGCCAAGCTCAGCCAGCGCCTGCTCGAGCGCGGTGAGCCCCGGCGCGTGGACGCCGTCATCGTTGGTGAGCAGCAGTAGAGGCACGAAAAATGGTCGGGGCGACTGGATTTGAACCAGCGACCCCTAGACCCCCAGTCTAGTGCGCTACCGGGCTGCGCCACGCCCCGACCCGAGGCGGATTGTCGCAGAATCCCCCTGCCCCTTCAAGGGACCAACCGCGCGCGGAGCGCGCTGAGGCGGTCGCGGATCCGGCGGAGCGCTTCGGCGTAGGTCGTTTCCTTCATGCCGAGATCGAGCTGCTCGCTCGATCTCCGCGATTCGGCGATCAGACGCTTCTTGGCGCCCTCGAGCGTGAGGCGCTCTTCGTAGAGCAGGGCCTTGATGCGCTGCACGAGGTCGAGGTCGCGCCGGCGATAGAGGCGCTGTCCCGCCGGGTTCTTCTTTGGCCGAAGGAGCTTGAACTCCGACTCCCAGTAACGGAGAACATACGCCGGCACGCCGGTGATCGCCTCGACCTCGCCGATCCGATAGTAGAGCTTCTCGGGGGCGGGCGTCGGTCCGTCGGTTACGACGTCGCGGTGTTGATCCGTTGCTTGAGCCCCTTGCTCGGCTTGAATGTGAGGACCCGACGGGCCGTGATCTCGATCGACTCGCCCGTCTGCGGATTCCGTCCACGCCGCGAGGCCTTCTTCCGGATGCGGAAGTGCCCGAAGCCGACGATCTTGACGTCTTCACCCCGCTCGAAGCAGCGGAAGATGATGTCGAAGACGGACTCGACGACTGACGACGACTGGCGCTTGGAGAGCCCGTGGGCCGCGACGGCATTGACCAGATCGTTCTTCGTCACGGTGACCCCTCACCTCCTCGCAATGAAGGGCTTGTAGCCCTTCGCCTCGAGCTCCTTCAGCGCCGAGGCCGCGGCGGCGCGGTCCGGGTAAGGTCCGACTCGCACGCGGTGGAGCCCGGCCCCGTCCCCGTTCATTGCGGACGCGCTCGCCGCGGATGCCGACGAGCCGGCTCGACGCACCTGGACCTTCAAGCCCGTGGCGGCCAGGTCCTTGGACAGCGCCACGGCGTCGCGCAGAGGCAGGCTCGGTCGGACGACGACCCCGTCGCGCGCGGGTTCGCTCGTGAGCCCCTTCAGGGAGAGCTTCGCGGTGATCTCCTCGACCGTACCGCCCCCGACGAACACGTCGTACCGGTCGGAGCCCGAGCCGCCGCCCGGTGGCGGCGCCGGGGTGCTGCCCGGGTTCTGCCGCGTGGCCGAGGCCGTGGCGGACTCCTCGACGTGGTAGCTCTGGTCACGCAGTCGTGCGGCGAGCCGCTTGGCGCTTTCGGCGTCCTTGAACGCGCCGACCTGGACCCAGTAGGCGCCGCGCGCCGGGGCCGCGGGCGTTGCCTGCGCCTTCGCAACCCGGCGCGCGGTCTGCTTCGCGGGCTTCGTCGTCGTGGGGCGCTCCGCCTGCTTCTCTTCAGTCGCGGCGGGTTGAGACGCGGGCTCCGCCGGCATCGGAGCCGGGGCGACGGCCGGCGGCTTCGGAGCCGGAGCCTCAGCTGGAGTCGGAGCCAGGGCTGGAACTGGAGCAGCAGCGGGAGCCGGAGGCGGAGCGGGAGTCGCCACCGCGGACGGCGTCGGCTTCGCCAAAGTGGCGGGCTTCGGCGCCGCCGGCGGGCTCACCACGTCGAGGACGTACGGCACGGCGAGCGCGCCGATCACCCCGACCACGATCAAAACGAGGATTACGCGGAACCACAAGGCGGCGAAGATCGAGCGGCGCGGCTCGATGTCATAGAGCCCGCCCCCCCGCTTGTCGTCTGCTGCCATTTGCGCGTCATCTTAGCATAGACGTTGGAATTTCCGTGCGTTCCGTGGGCCCGCGCGAGAACACGAGATCACCGAAGAGGGCCACGGCATCGCCCCGCGTGTCGTCACTGTCGATCATGACAGCCACCTGCCCCACCCGTGGCGGCTGGCGCCCGAACAGGGCGGCGTAGTCGGCGGCGACGTTTCGCTCCTGCCGCTGCCAGACACCCAGGCGCCCCGTTCCGGACTCGACCACGATGATCCTGACGTTGGCCGCCTTCGGGCTCGTGAGCCGGGTCCCGACAGGCGCACGGCTATCCCAGACATAGCCGATCACGTCGCTGTTCGTAAAGGGCAGAGGCCACCGCGGAAAGATGACGTAGACCTGGGCGGCCTCGTCGTCGGTCACGGCGTGCCGCACGTCACCCGCCGCGGGAAGGCGGACCACCTTCCACGACCACGAGAGGAGCGGGAACTCCCTGAGGTCGGCGATCACGTCACGATAGAGCGCGAACGATGCGTGCATGCTCCGCAGCGAGAGCACCGCGCCCGTTTCCGCGCGCACGACCTCGACGGAGGCACGACCCGCGAACTCCTTGAGCGTCCAGCCTGGGGGGATCTCTTCGAGCCGCGCCTGACGCGAGGCCCGGCTGGCGACGGGGACGACGATGCGGCCCGCGGCGTCGGGCAGCGGCACGCGGCGCCCCGGAGCGAGTGCCGCCACCGGGGACACGGCCGGCGCGGCGCTGGGCTCGCCGAGTCCGGACGCAGACGACGGGCCGGGCCGCCGGCCGAAGTAGAACGCGCGGTGGCGTGGGTTCGACCAGAGCATTCCCAGGCCCACGAGGATGACCGCGCCCAGTGCGATCGCGAGGTTCCGTTCGCGTCGGCTCACCGCCGGACCCTCCGGGCGCGCGCCCGCGCGCGCTTCGCCGCCCCCTTCCGGAGCGAGAGGCGGAGCGGCGTACCGGCGAAGCCGAAGGCGTGCCGCAGGGACTTGATCAGGTAACGCGCGTAGGACGGGGGAACGTCGCCGGGCTTGTTCACGCGCAGCGCGAAGGTCGGGGGCGCCGCGCTCACCTGGGATGCTCCCTGGAGGACGAGCGGCACGCCCCCGAGCGAGACTGGACGCCGCTCGATTGCCGTGCGGAGCGTCTCCGTGACCTCCGTCGCGCCGACCCGCCGGCCGAACTCGGCGGCGACCTCGTCGATCGTGCCGAACAGGTCGCGTACCCCGTCGCCACGCACCGCGGAGGTGAAGCAGACGGGCGCGTGCTCGAGGAAGGGCAGCCGGTCGCGGAGCTGCTCGACAACGTTCGCCTTGGTCACCAGTCCCTTTGGCACCAGATCCCACTTGTTGACGACGAGCACGATCGCGCGGCCCGCCTGGTCTGCGTAGCCCGCGATGTGCGTGTCCTGCGCGGTGATCCCCTCCGCGGCGTCGACGACGACAAGGGCCACCTGGCACCGCTCGAGGCTCTGCAGCGCCATCACCACGGCGAGCTTCTCGAGGGGCTCGTGGACGCGTCCCTTGCGCCTGATACCCGCAGTGTCCACGAGCACGTACGTGCGCCCCTCGTAGACAAGCGTCGTGTCCACGGCGTCCCGGGTCGTGCCCGGGGCCTCGTGCACGAGCACCCGCTCCGCGCCCACCATCGCGTTCACGAGCGACGACTTGCCGACGTTCGGCCGGCCGACGACCGCCACGTCCACCGGCGCGCCAGGACGTGGGGGAGGTGTGGGGGACGCGGGCACCCGGGCGCGCAGCACCTCGAGCAGCTCGCCGACGCCACGGCCGTGCTCGGCCGAGACCGGCATGGGCTCGCCGACGCCGAGACGGTAGAGGTCGGCGAGGCCGGGCTCCTGCGTCGGCCCCTCGACCTTGTTCGCCGCGAGCACGACCGGCCGGCCGGTGCGGCGGAGGATGCGCGCGATCTCGGCGTCGAGCGCCGTCGCGCCGTCGCGTCCGTCCACCACGAAGAGCACGAGGTCCGCCTCCTCGACGGCGGTGAGGATCTGACGCCGCACCCCCTCGATCAGGGGCTCCACCGAGGAGGGATCGAACCCGCCGGTGTCGATCACGGTCGCCTGCCAGCGCTCGAAGCCCACCTGGCCATAGAGGCGGTCGCGGGTCACGCCCGGCACGTCGCGTACGAGCGCCCGACGCCTGCCGACGAGCCGGTTGAAGAGCGTGGACTTCCCGACGTTCGGGCGGCCGACGATCGCGATGACGGGCAGGCCGGTGGAGCGGGCCATGGCCGTGGACCGCTCACGCGCGGCCGAGGGCTCCGAGGAGCGCGCTCGGCGACGGCTCGACGACCCGCACCGGTACGCCGAGGTCGCGCGCGAGGTCGGCGGGCGTCAGGTCGTCGAGGAACACGCCGTCCCCGTCGCGGACGGCGACCGCGGGAACGAGCACCGTGCGCCCGAGGTCGGGTAGCGTCGCGAGACACCGCCGGACATCCTGGCCTGTGAGGAGCCCTGCGACGCCGATCGCGCTGCCGAAGAAATGATTCGCCACGACGGCAACGCGGACGCCAAGCAGGTCGAGCCCCGCCCCGCTGAGCAACGCGCCAAGTCGCGGGCCGAACATCGCTCCGGTGACGAGCGTGACGGGTCCCCGCACCGCGGGCCGCCGCCGCCGCCCGATCGCCCGGGCGAAGCCGTCCTCGAACCGGCGCACCAGCCCGATCCCGTCCTCGGCCACCGGGAACCCCTCGTAGGCGCGGGCGGGCGGCAGCGGCCGTCCGGCGAGCAGGTAGATCTCGTCGGCGAGGAAGACGAAGCGGCTGCCGAACGCTCCGAGCCAGCGTTGCTGCCAGCTCTCCACCACCCCGATCAGCTCTCGCGCCTCGTCCGGCGTGAGGCTGCGGAGGGCCGGCAGGCGCTCGCGGTAACGCGTGAGCCCGACGGGGACGATCGCGGTCGTCGCCACCTGCGGGTGGAGCGGGGCGAGGTCGAAGACGGTGCGCTCGAGGTGCTGGCCGTCGTTCCAGCCCGGGCAGAGCACGATCTGTGCGTGCATCCGGATCCCCGCCTTCGCGAGGCGCTCCAGGCGCGGGAGGATTGGGGCGGAGACGCGGGGGCGCCCGAGCAGCACGTGGCGCAGCGTCGGGTCGGTCGCGTGGACGGAGACGTAGAGGGGGGAGAGATGCTGCTCGATGATGCGCTCGAAGGCCGCCTCGTCGAGATCGGTGAGGGTGATGTAGTTGCCGTGGAGGAACGACAGCCGGAAGTCGTCATCCTTGACGTAGAGGCTCCGCCGCATCCCCTTCGGCAGCTGGTGGATGAAGCAAAACACGCACTTGTTGGCGCAGGTCGCAATCTCCCCAGCCCGGGGCGGCTCGAGCTCGACGCCGAGATCGGCACCGCGGCGCTCGAGGGGGAGCGTCAGCGCGGCGCCGTCCCGCTCCACCGTGAGCGCGAGCGCCTCCTCGCCCGCGTGAAAGCCGAAGTCGATCGCGTCCCGAAGCCGGTGGCCGTTGATCGCGAGGACCCGATCGCCGCGGGCGAGACCGGCCCGCGCGGCCGCGGTGCGCGGACGGATGCGGGCGACGACGACCCCGGGGGCGTCAGCGGATGATGGCGTCTTCACGGGACTCTTCCCGCTCTTCGCCCGGCGCCTGGCTGAGGAAGCGCATCCCCTGCACGATGTACTGCAGGCCCGAGATGACCGTGAACGCCGCGGCCAGCCAGAGCATGAAGCGCGGGACGACCGGCAGGTGCAGATAGCGCGCGCCGAGCCCGGTCAGCACCGTCAGGATCTGGAAGAACGTCGCGGCCTTGCCCGCCCACGTCGGGCGCGGATGGACGCGCGCGCCGAGCATATAGACGAGGACGGTCCCGACGACGAGGATCACGTCGCGGCTCAGCACGACGGCGGCGATCCAGAACGGGAGCACCCGGAGATAGGTGAGTGTCACGAAGGACGCCGTGAGCAGGAGCTTGTCGGCCACCGGGTCGAGGAACGCGCCGAGGCGGCTCTGGCTTCCCTGCCGGCGGGCGATCCAGCCGTCGAGCAGATCCGTGAGGGCGGCGGCCCCGAAAACGGCGAGCGCCGGTGCCGGCTTCCGGTAGACGAGGAGCGAGACGAAGACCGGGATCAGGAGGATGCGGAGGATCGTGAGCCAGTTGGCGAGCCCCATGGACGAGCGCTCAGTCTAGCATCTCGAGCGGTGGTGCGGTCGCGCCGACGAGGTACGGCGTGAACTGGCCGCGCAGCCGAAGCGGCAGCCGGACCTCGAGGCGCACGGCGTCGGGCTCGTCGGCGCGGGCGAGCACGCGGCCCCGCTCGTAGCACAGCGCGAGCGCGGTGCCGTCCGCATGCGGGATGCGCAGCGTGACGACCCCGGTAGCCGGCAGGGCCTCGTCGATCGCCATCAAGAGCCGATCGATCCCGGCGCCGGTCTTCGCGGAGATGGGGACCCCGCGCCGGTGCACCGCCGGGTCGCCGTCGACCCGGTCCATCTTGTTGAGCGCGAGCACCGTCGGCCGGTCGGCGACCTCGAGCTCGCCCAGGAGTGCCGCGACGGCCCGCATGTGCTCCTCCATGGCCGGGTGGCTCGCATCCACGACGTGCAGGAGGAGGTCGGCGTCCTTCAGCGCCTCGAGCGTGGCGCGGAACGCCGCGACCAGCTCGTGGGGAAGCTTGCGGATGAAGCCGACCGTGTCCGTGAGGATGAAGGGTTGGTGGTCCGTGGGCTCGACCAGGCGCGCCGCGGGGTCGAGCGTGACGAAGAGCCGGTCCGCGGCCGTGAGCGACACGCCGGCGAGACGGTTCAGGAGCGTCGTTTTGCCCGCGTTGGTGTAACCGACGAGCGCGACGACCGGCACGCCCAGCCGGCGCTGTCCGGCGCGCTGGAGGCGACGGTGGACCTGGACTCGCTCGAGCTCGCTGCGGATCCGCATGACCCGACGTCGGATGACGCGCCGGTCGGACTCGAGCTGGGTCTCACCCGGTCCCCGGGTGCCGATGCCGCCGCCGAGGCGCTCGAGGTGGCGCCACTGCCCCACCAGTCGTGGCATGAGGTAGGTGAGCTGGGCGAGCTCCACCTGGAGCTTGCCCTCGCTCGAGCGCGCGCGCTGCGCGAAGATGTCGAGGATCAGCGCGGTGCGGTCGACCACCTTGATCCCGAGCGCCTTGGAGAGGTTGCGCTCTTGGATGGGCGCCAGCTGGTCGTCGGAGACGAAGAGGTCGGCGTCCCTCGCCTGTGCCGTCCGGCCGATCTCCTCGATCTTCCCCTTGCCGAAGTAGAGCGCCGGCGTCGGTGCCCGCAGCTCCTGGACGACGCGCTCGACGACCGAGCCGCCGGCCGCCTCGACCAGCCCCACCAGCTCCTCGAGCGACTCTTCGATCTCCCACCGTCGCTGCGAGGACAGCCGCACCGCCCCGATGACGGCCCGCTCGCGGCGCGGCATCGTGGGGTTCCGACGACCGTTCTTCACGCGGTCACGTCCTTCCTCCACGCCGGGGTGAGCCGGCACGCGATCGTCTCGGCGACTGCCGTCGCGTTGCCGGTCGCCTCGACGTCGATCCACTCGATGTCGGGCTCGCGCATGAACCAGGTCCACTGCCGCTTGGCGTAACGCACCGTGTCCCGCTGCATCCGCCGGAGCGCTTCGTCCTCCGTGAGCCGGCCCTGCTCCACCTCGACGAACTCACGGTAGCCGATCGAGTGGAACGAGGGCAGCGCGGGCGAGTAGCCCCGGGCCAGGAGTCGCCTGACCTCCTCCCTCAGGCCGGCGGTGACAAAGGCCTGCGCTCGTGCGCGCAGGCGCTTGGCGAGCGCCGCGCGGTCGAGCGTGAGCCCGACGTACGTCACGTCGTACGGCCCACTCGGATCCCGCCAGCGTCCGGCTCCGTAGAGCGCGCCGGCGCCGGCGCGCACGACCTCGAGGGCCCGGATCACCCGCACCTCGTCGTTCGGGTGCAGGCGCGCCGCGATCTCCGGCGCCAGCGACCGGAGCCGCTCCCAGAGCGCGGAGCGCCCCTCACGGCGGGCGACCGTGGCCAGCTCGTGGCGGAACGACGGATCGGCAGCGGGCGCCGCGTCGAGGCCGCGGGTGAGCGCGCGGATGTAGAGTCCGGTGCCCCCAACCACGACGGGCACGGCGCCCCGCGCACGGATCCGCTCGATGAGCGCCGCGGCGTCCCCGCGAAAGCGGGCCGCCTGGTACCAGTCGTCGGGATCGACGACGTCGATCAAGTGATGGACGACCGCGGCGCGCTCCTCGACGGTCGGCTTCCCCGTCGCAGCGTCCATGCCGCGGTAGACCTGCCGGGAGTCCGCGCTGATCACCTCGATCGGCAGCAGGCGGGCGAGCGCCACCGCGACCCCCGTCTTGCCAACGCCGGTGGGGCCCGCGATCACGACCAGGCGGGGCTTCACGTGTCCGCCCATCGACCCCAGTGTACGCGTCCTACCCGCTCCCCGCCGAGCCTCCGCGGCCGCCGCTCGGCTCATACCACGCGCCCCGTTCCAGACTCGCCGCGCGGCGCGCGCCGACGAGCCTCCGCGGCCGCCGCTCGGCTCGTACTACCAACTCCGTTTCAGCTCGCGCCGGATGTCGCCGAGCGACACACGGCTCACGATCGGCCGCCCGTGCGGGCAGAAGTAGGGTGTGTCCGTCGTGCCGAGCTCCGTCACGAGCCGCTCCATCTCCTCGCGCGCGAGCGGCATATTCGCCTTCACCGCCGCGCGGCAGGCGACGAACGCCAGCGCCCGGTCGAGGGCCGGCTCGCCGGCCTTCGGCCCCGCGAACTCGTCCACCGCTGCCTCGATGAGCCGCCTGGGCTCGTCGCCCTTCAGGAGCGCGGGAACGGCGCTGACGACGATCGCGCCGCCGCCGAACTCCTCGAAGGCGAAGCCGAGCTGTTCGAGGGGCGCCCGCCAGCGCTCGAGTACGGCCCGTGCGCCAGGCCCGAGGTCGAGCGACTCGGGGAAGAGCAGCGCCTGCGCGGCGGGTTTCCCCGCGTCGAGCTCGCGGCGGAGGCGCTCGAAGATCACGCGCTCGTGGGCGACGTGCTGGTCGAGGAAGAAGACTTCCTCGTCGGACGCCGACACGACGAATGTGTCCTGGACCTGCCCGAGGACCCGACCGAAGAGCGGACGCGCGTCGGCCTCGGCGGCGTCCCCGAAGAGCGCGGCCTGCTCGGCGACGACGCTGGCGGGCCCGGTGGCCGATGCCTGCACCCCCCAGCCCTCCACGGGGACGCCGGGAACCACGGCGGGGCGCCGCAGCGCCTGCTGGAGCGCCGTGGCGACCGTCTCAGCGACGAGACGCGGATGACGGAAGCGCACCCACGCCTTCGTGGGATGGACGTTCGCGTCCACATCGGTCTCGGGGAGCGCGATCATGAGAACCACCATCGGGAACCGGTCGCGCGGAAGCAGGGGCCGGTACGCGTCGAGCACCGCCTGCGTGAGCGCGGGATCGCGCACGGGCCGTCCGTTGACGATCATCACCAGCTCCTCGCGGCCGCCGCGCGTGAGGTCGGGTGGGCTTGCCAGGCCGTCGATGGTGACGCCGTGCGCGGTGAGGGCCACGGCCAGGAGCCGGCCGGCGACCTCCCAGCTCCAGACGGCCCCGGCCCGCTCGCGGAGGTTCTTGGCCGCCGGGGCGGTGAGCGCGGCGCGCCCGTTGTTCGTCACGCGGAGCGCGACGACGGGATGCGCGAGGGCGAGCTGGCTGAGCGCGCGCAGGCTCGTCGCGAGCTCGGTGGCCGTCGACTTCAAGAACTTGAGCCGGGCCGGCGTGTTGAAGAAGAGGTCGCGCACCTCGACGCTCGTCCCCGGCTCGGCCGGCACCGTGAGCCGCTGCGTGACCTTGCCGCCCTCGCCCGCCAGGCGCGTGCCCTGGGCCGCGTCGCGGGCGCGGCTCGTCACGGTGAAGCGCGAGACCGCGCAGATGGCTGCGAGCGCCTCGCCCCGGAAGCCGAGCGTCGCGATCCCCTCGAGGTCCGCGTCGCTACCGAGCTTGGAGGTCGCGTGCCGCTCGAGGGCGAGCGGCACGTCCTCGGGCACCATGCCGACGCCGTCGTCGGCGACCCGGATCAGGACGGCGCCACCATCCGTCAGATCCACAGAAACGCTCCCGGCCGCGGCGTCGAGGGCGTTCTCCACCAGCTCCTTCACCGCGGAGGCGGGACGTTCGACGACCTCGCCCGCCGCGATCTTGTTGACGAGGTGATCGGGCAGCCGCCGGATCCGCGTCACGCACGCTCCTCGGGCAGGCCACCCACGGCGCGAGCCGGCCTGGCGGCCCCCGCTCCAACAGTCAGCTGCTGCCATTTGTGCAGGAGGTTGAGCGCTTCGAGCGGCGTCAGGTGGGCGAGGTCGAGCGTCGCGAGCTCCGTGACGATCGGGTCCGGCGCCGCGGGCGCGAAGAGGCCGAGCTGGACGGCGTCACGGGCGTCGGCGCGCCCCTGCCCCGCCTCCTCGAGCTCGGCGAGGAGCGCCTTGGCGCGCGCGATGACTTCGGGCGGCAGCCCTGCGAGCCGTGCCACCTGGATTCCGTAGCTCCGATCGGTTGCCCCCGGCTCCACCTTGTGCAGGAAGATGATCTCGTCGTTCCACTCCCGCACCGCGACGTGGAAGTTCCGCACGCCGGGCAGCCGTCCGGCCAGACGGGTCAGCTCGTGGAAGTGCGTCGCGAAGAGGACCTTCGCCCCCCGCCCCCGCTCGTGCAGCGCCTCGACGACGGCCCAGGCGATGGCCAGCCCGTCGAAGGTGGACGTGCCCCGCCCGACCTCGTCGAGGAGCACGAGGCTCCGCGGCGTGACGTTGTTGAGGATCGTCGCGGTCTCGACCATCTCGACCAGGAACGTGCTCTGGCCGCGGGCGAGGTTGTCCTGGGCGCCGACGCGCGTGAAGATCCGATCGATCACGCCGATCCGCGCCTCGCGCGCGGGCACGAAGGCTCCCATCTGCGCCAGGATCACGATGTGGGCCGTCTGCCGGAGGTAGACGGACTTGCCCGACATGTTCGGCCCTGTGAGGATCACGATCGGCGCCCGCCCGTCCTGCGCGACGTCGTTCGGTGTCACGACGACCCCGGGGTGGGCCTCGAGCACCGGGTGGCGTCCGTCCACGATCGAGAGTCCGTCGCCGCATTCCACCACGGGACGGACATGGCCGCGCGCGTGGGCGACCTCGGCGAGCGAGGCGAGGGCGTCCAGCCGCGCCAGCGCCCGCGCCGTCGTGAGCAACTCCGCGGCCTGCCCGCCAACCTGGCGCCGGACCTCCTCGAACAGCTCGTACTCGAGCCGCCGCCGCCGCTCGTCAGCACCGAGCACCTTGGCCTCGTACTCCCGGAGCTCCGTCGTCACGTAGCGCTCGGCGCCCGTGAGCGTCTGCCGGCGGATGTACTCGGGGGGCACGCGCGCGGCGTGGGCGTGGGTGACCTCGATGCCGTAGCCGAACACGCGATTGAAGCGGACGCGCAGCGACGGGATCCCGGTGCGGACACGCTCGCGCTCTTCGAGCCCGGCGATCCAGTCGCGCGCCGCGCTCGCGTCCCGCACGATCGCTCGAAGCGCCTCGTTCCAGGTCTCCCGGATGATCCCGCCGTCGTGCAGCGCGAGAGGCGGCTCGTCGACCAGCGCGGCCTCGAGGAGCGCGCGCGGCGACTCGAGGTCGGCGAGGTCCGCCGCCGCCGCGGCGAGCAGCGATGCCTCGAGCCCCCGGCACGCCTCCCGGAGCTCACCGAGCGGTGCCAGACACGCCCGGAGGCCGACGAGATCGCGCGCGTGGGCCTGGCCGAGCGCTGCGCGACTCGTCAGCCGCTCGAGGTCGCCCACGGGGCGTAGGAGGGCGCGAAGCCGCGCGCGCCGCGCGGGCTCCGTGACCAGCGCGGCGACCGCGTCCTGGCGCTCGCCAATCGCCGCGGGATCGAGGAGCGGGCGGAGGAGCCACTGGCGGAGGAGCCGCGCCCCCATGGCCGTCATGGTCGCGTCGAGGACGCCAAAGAGCGATGCGCGCGCCTCTCCGCCGCTGCCCTGGAGGAGCTCGAGAGTCTCGACCGCTGTCCTATCGAGGACCATGGCGTCCGTCGCCGTCAGCCGCGTGAGGTGCCGGAGGTGCCCGAGCGCGTCGCCCTGCGTGGCCCGGAGATAGGCGAGGGCGAGCGCCGCGGCCTCCACTCCCGCCGTCATGTCGCCGACACCGAAGCGGTCGAGCGCGTCCACCCGAAAGTGGGCGCAGAGGTCGTCGGCGGCACGGCGGGGGCCGCCGGCGGCGGGCTCCCAGACGGTCAGCGTCGCACCGACGGCCTCGAGGCGGGCCCAGAGCGCCCGGTCCTCGCGGGTCCGGGCGGGGACGAGGATCTCCGCGGGTCGCCGGAGCAGCGCGGCGGCGAGCACGTCATCCTCGCGCGCGCCGTCCTCGCCGGCCCAGAACTCCCCCGTCGACACGTCGAGCAACGCCACGCCCCTCGCCTCGCGGCCCCGAACGACCACGAGGAGGAAGTTGTTGGCGGTGCCCGCCAGGTAGGCCGTGTCGGTGATCGTGCCGGGCGTGATGATGCGGACGACGTCCCGCTTGAGGAGCTTCTTGGCCTTGTCCGGCGCCTCGAGCTGCTCCGAGATCGCGATCTTCTGCCCCGCCCGGACGAGCCGCGCGATGTAGCCGTCGGCCGCGTGATGGGGGATCCCCGCCATCGGCGCGCCCTGGCGCGAGGTCAGCGTGATCTGGAGCAGGCGCGCGGCGACCTCGGCGTCCTCGAAGAAGGTCTCGTAGAAGTCGCCGAGGCGGAAGAGCAGGAGGTAGTCGGGATATCGGCGCTTGAGCTCCCGGTACTGGAGCATCATCGGCGTGAGCGGGCCGCCTGCGTCAGCCATCGACCCGACCCCGGAGCCTGTCGTAGGTCGCCTCGAGCGCTTCGGGGTGGACGCGCACGTCGTCGAGCACCGGCATGAAGTTGGTGTCGCCGTTCCAGCGCGGCACGATGTGGACGTGCAGGTGATCGGTGATGCCGGCCCCCGCGACGCGTCCCTGGTTCAGCCCGATGTTGAACCCCTCTGCACGGTACTCGACGGTGAGGATGGCGACCGCGAGCTTCACCAGCGCCATCGCTCCGCCGACCTCGTCGGCCGTCGCGTCGGCGAGCGTCCCGACGTGGCGGTTCACCACGGCCATGACGTGGCCCGGCGTGTAGGGGTAGGCGTTGAGGATGAGAAAGGCGTGGTCCCGGCGGCAGAGGACGAGACTCGTTCGGTCATCGGTGCCGGAGAGGGCCTCACAAAACACGCAGCCAATGGGGGCCCGCGCGGCGCCGACGTACCCCATGCGCCACGGCGCCCAGAGGCGCTTCACGCCAGGCGGGGAGAGCTCACGCGTTGACGAGCTCGCGCAGTCGCTTTCCTACCTTGAAGAACGGGACCCGTTTCTGGGGAACGTCCACGCTCGACCCGGTCTTGGGGTTGCGGCCCTTACGCGAATTCCGGTGGCGGATCCGGAAGCTCCCGAACCCCCGCAGCTCGACCTTGTCGCCCTTCGACAACGCGTCGGTGATGTTGTCGAAGATCGTGTTGACGATCGTCTCGGTCTCCTTCTTGGTCATGTTCGCGATCTTCGAGACTTCGTCGATCAGGTCTGCTTTGGTCATCGTCGACTCCCGTCCTGATTGGGCCAAATCCCGCGCTCGCAACTCTCAGGCAACCTAGCACGCTGTCTGGAAGAATGTCAACCAACGTAAGGAGTTAGCGGCCACCCGGTCCCGGCGCGCGCCAAGCGCCGGCGCGCGTGAGAGAAACGTCGCATTCACGCGTTGTTGGGGCGGATCTGGGCCGGGACAAGGCGCAAGACCGAAAGCCGATATTCATTAACCGTCAGAACAGTTAGCTACAGGTGGATGAGATTTGGCTCGAATATCGGCTGGCGATCGCCGCCCTCAGTCCATCAAGTAGAGCGGCGTCCTCAGGAGCGGGAGCGTGGGCGTGGCGAGGAGGCCCGCAAGGCCGAGCTGGTTCCGGAGCAGATCGACGACGGAGAATCGGCGCCGTGGCCCGATGACCCGTGGCGGCTTCGGGAGCCCGGCGAGCGTGGCGGCGCCGTCGACCGCCTCCTCGAGCCCACCCAGCGCGTCGATCATGCGGAGCGTCTTGGCCTGGCTCCCCGAAAAGACGCGACCGTCGGCGAATCGCCGGACCTCCGCGCGGTCGAGCTTGCGCCCGTCAGCCACCGCGGCGATGAACTGCCCGTGGACGTCGTCGAGCAGTGCCTGGAGGATCCGGCGCTCCTCGGCGGTCATGGGCCGAGCGAAGTTGCCGACGTCCTTGAACTCGCCCGCCTTGACGACCACGTACTCGACCCCCACCTTCTTCATGAGCGCGTTGAGGTTGGCCATCTGCATCACCACGCCGATGGACCCGGTCAGCGTCCCGGGGTTCGCGTAGATCTGGTCCGCCGCGACGGCGACGTAGTAGCCCCCCGACGCGGCCACCGCACCGAGCGAGGCGACCACGGGCTTCCCCGCTTCCCGAAGCCGCCGGATCGCGCCGTACAGCTCCTGCGTGGGCGCGACCGCGCCGCCGGGGCTGTTGATCCGGATCACGACGGCACGGATGCCGGGGTTGTCGCGATAGGCACGGAGCTCGCGGACCTGGTCGTCGACGTCGACGATGAGGCCCTCGAGCTCGACGATGGCGACGCGCTCGCCGAAGAGGGCACCGCCCCCGCGCCGGGCCACGCCGAACATGGACGAGAGGACCGCCACGAAGAGCGCGGCGGTGCCCAGGTAGATGACGAGCGCCGCGCCGATCACCGCAACGCGGCGGGGCGGCCTAGTTCTCGTCGTCGTCGAACTCATCCCGGTGCTTGCCGCGCTTGCCTCGGCGGCCGCGGGGGCTCTCCTCCGGCTTCGGCGGCTCGATCGCGTGCGCGAGCTCCTTCAGCGAGAGCCCGATGCGCCGCTCGTTGGGATCGACGCGGATGACGAGCAGCGTGAGCTCGTCGCCGACGCTGACGATCTCGTCGGGCCGGTTGATCGGCCGGTTCGACATCTGCGAGATGTGCAGGAGGCCGTCCACGCCGGGCTCGAGCTCGATGAACGCCCCGAAGTCCGTGAGCCGCACCACCTTGCCGGTGACGCGCGAGCCCATCGGAAAGCGCTGGGCGACCGTCGCCCACGGGTCGGGCTGGATCTGCTTGAGCCCGAGGGAGATCCGTTTGTTCTCCTTGTCGACGTTGAGGATCTGCGTCTCGATCTCCTGCCCCTTCTTGAGGACCTCCGATGGATGGCCGACGGTGCGCGTCCAGGCCATGTCGGAGATGTGCAGGAGACCGTCCACACCGGGCTCCAGCTCGATGAACGCCCCGAAGTCGGTCAGGTTGCGCACCTTGCCCGCGACGCGCGTTCCGGGGTGGTAGCGCTCCTCGATCGTCGCCCACGGGTCGGGCTCGACCTGCTTCATTCCGAGCGAGATGCGCTTGCCGGCGCGGTTGACGTCGAGGACGATCACGTCGACCTCGTCGCCGACGTTCACCAGCTTCGATGGGTGACGCACGCGGCGCGTCCACGACATCTCCGAGACGTGGACGAGCCCCTCGACGCCGGGCTCCAGCTCGACGAAGGCGCCGTAATTGGTGAGGCTCACCACCTTGCCACGGGTCTTCGTGCCCGGCGCGAACGTCTGCTCGACGCGCTCCCAGGGGTCCGACGACTTCTGCTTGTAGCCGAGCGAGACGCGGCCCGTCTCGCGATCGAAGTGCAGCACGACCACCTCGATCTGGTCGCCGACCTGGAAGATCTCCGACGGGTGCCCCACGCGGCCCCAGCTCATGTCGGTGACGTGCAGGAGCCCGTCGATGCCGCCCAGGTCGATGAACGCGCCGTAGTCCGTGATGTTCTTCACGGTGCCCGTGAGCGCCATGCCCTCCGAGAGGACCTCGAGCGTGTGCTTCTTCTTCTCCTCGCGCTCCTCCTCGAGGACCGCCCGCCGGGAGAGCACGACGTTGCCGCGGCGCCGGTTCAGCTTGATCACCTTCGCGCGGATCGGCTGCCCGACCATCGCGGCGAGGTTCTTCACGGGCCGGAGGTCCACCTGCGAGCCGGGGAGGAAGGCCTTCACGCCCACGTCCACCGCCAAGCCGCCCTTGACGACCTCCACGATCCGGCCCTCGACCGGCAACCCCTTGTCGTGGGCCTGAGTGATCGCGTCCCACACCTTGATCTTGTCGGCCTTGTCCTTCGAGAGGACGATCAGCCCCTCGGAGTCCTCCTTCGCCTCGAGGTAGACCTCGATGTCGTCGCCGACCTTGGGGAGCTTGCCGTGACGATGAAACTCCTCGATGGGGATCGCGCCCTCGCTCTTGTAGCCGACGTCCACGAGGACCTCCGTCGCGGTCACCTGGACGACGCGGCCCCGTACGACCTCGCCCTCCTCGAACTCGCTGGTGGCCCCCTCGTGGAACCAGTCGTCCATCCGCTCCTCGGCCGCGTCCCCTCCCTCCTTTCGCGATCCGCCGAGGGGGTGCTTGGGTTCGTCCGTCTTCATCCCGCCTGTTCCTCCCGTCATTGAATTTGAGCGTGTGCTCGTGGCTGCCGCCTTGCTCCGACGGCGGCCGCGGAGTCCCTGAGTCGTGCGATCGCGGCCATCATCTCGCGGCTCGCGGTCTCGTACTGTGCGCGCCGGTCGCCGGCCCGCTCGCCAAAGCGGAGCGGCGCGCCGAATGTCACCGTCACCTTCCCGGGCCGGAAGAGCCGCTGGCCCTTGGGCCACGCGCGCCCACTGCCGCTGACGTACACCGGCACCACGGGGGTGCCGGTCCTGACGGCCAGCATCCCCGCGCCCGCCTTCGCCGGCCGGAGCGTACCCTCCGGGCCCCGCGTCCCCTCGGGGAAGATCAGGAGCGCGCCGTCCTCCTCGAGGACGCGCAGGGCCGTCCGGAGTGCGCCGGGGTCCGACCCCTCGCGCCGGACGGGCCGCGTGTTCAGCCGCCGGAGCAGCGGACCGAACACGGGGATCTGGAACAGCTCCGCCTTGGCGAGAAACGAGAGCTGCCGCGGCGCGACGACGCCGATCAGCGGCGGATCGAGCAGGCTCGAGTGGTTCGCCACGAGCAGCACCGGCCCGCCGAGCGGCACGTGCCCGGGGTTCTTCGCCTCGACCCGGAAGAAGAGCCGCAGCAGCACCGCGACGAAGGCCCTCGCGCACGCGTAGACACGGTTCATCGGCGGCCCGCCCGCGGCGTGGCGGTCCGGCGCCCGCCCCGCTGGCGCCGCACGATCTCGCCCAGCATCCGCTCGACCACCTCGTCGATCGTGAGCGCGGACGTATCCACCTCGATCGCGCCGTCCGGCTTTCGGAGCGGCGCGAGCGCGCGGGTCGTGTCCTGGATGTCGCGCCGCGAGATCTCCTCACGCACGATCGCGAGGTCTGCCTCCACGCCCTGGGCCCGGAGCTCGGCCTGCCGTCGCCGGGCGCGCTCGTCGAGCGTCGCGTCCAGGTAGAACTTCACCTCGGCGTCCGGACACACGACGGTCCCCGTGTCGCGCCCCTCGAGGACCACGCCGCCGAGCGCCGCCGCCCGCCGCTGCAGCGGCGTGATCTTCTCGCGGACCGCCGTGAGCCGCGTGAGCCGCGAGGTCAGCTCGCTGATCCGCGGAGTCCGGATCTCCGTGGTCACGTCGCGGCCGTCGAGGAACAGCCGGCCGCCTTCGAGGCGGACGTCGACGCGCGCGACGTGTGCGCGGAGCCGCGCCTCGTCGTCGTCGGGTGAGAGCCCAGCCGCGTCGACCGAGAGGGCCAGCGCCCGGTACATGGCCCCGGTGTCGATGAAGCGGTAGCCAAGCCGCTCGGCGAGGCGCTGTCCGACGGTACTCTTGCCCGCGCCCGCCGGACCGTCGATCGTGATCACGGGCTCACGTCCGTCACGCGCCGTCATGCCTCGACGGTCACCGCCGGCCCACCGGCCAGCGCGTTGAGAGTCTCGACGAACCCGGGGAAGGACGTCCGGACGCACTCCGTGTCCTCCACGACCGTCTCGCCCTCGGCCACGAGGCCCGCCACCACCAGCGCCATGGCCATCCGGTGGTCGCCGCCCGACGCGACGCGCGCGCCGCGAAAGCGCTGGGGACCCTCGATCACCATGCCGTCGGGCCGCTCCTCGACCCGCACGCCCATCTTCCCGAACTCACGCGCCAGCGTCGCGATACGGTCCGACTCCTTGACCCGCAGCTCGGCGGCGTCGCTGACCGTGGTGGCCCCGCGCGCGACGACGGCGGCGACGGCGAGCGCGGGAACCTCGTCGATCAAGCGCGGAACGAGTGGGCCCCCGACGCGTGCCGCCCGCAGCTCGGCCCCGCCGAGGGTGAGACTCGCCACGGGCTCCGCGTCCTCCCCGGCCTCCACCACCTCGACGCGCGCGCCCATCGCCTCGAGCACCGTCAGGATCCCCGTGCGCGTCGGATTCACGCCGACCCGGGTCACGCTCACCCTCGCGTCGCGCACGATCGCCGCGGCGACCAGCAGGAACGCGGCCGAGGAGATGTCGCCGGGGACGCACACGGTGGTCCCGTAGAGGTCGCCGGGCTCGAGCGTCACCCCCCCGCCCTCTACGCGAAGCCGCGCGCCGAATTGGCGGAGCATCCGTTCCGAGTGGTCGCGCGACGACGCCGGCTCGTGCACCGAGACCGGCCCGTCGGCGTAGAGCCCGGCGAGCAGGACCGCCGACTTCACCTGCGCGGACGCCACCGGGGACGTGTGAGCGATCGCCCGGAGCGGCCGCATCCCCTGCACCGCGAGCGGCAGGCGCGTGGCCCGCGCCCGCCCCACGATCACCGCGCCCATGCGGCCGAGCGGCTCGGTCACGCGCGCCATCGGGCGCCGGCGCAGGGACGCGTCGCCGGTGAGCAGCGCCGAAAAGGGCTGGCCCGCCAGCACGCCCAAGAGCAGGCGCGCCGTCGTTCCGGAGTTGCCGCAGTCGATGACGTCGCCCGGCTCGTGGAGGCCGTGCCGGCCCGCGCCCGCGATCCGGTAGTGGCCGGGCCCCTTGCGCGTGACGTCGGCGCCGAGGGCTCCGACCGCCGTGAGCGTGCGCACGCAGTCCTCGGCCTCGAGGTAGCCGTGGATCTCCGTCACCCCGTCCGCGAGCGCGCCGAGGAGCGCGGCGCGGTGGGAGATGGACTTGTCCCCCGGCACTTCCACGGTCCCGTGGAGCCGGTTCACCGGGCGGACCCTGAACGTCACTCGAGCGCCTCCCGCGCCGTCTTGATCCGGGCGAGCGCGCCGCGGAGCTCCTCGGCGGAGCCGCGCACGACGGCGTCTTCGAGCTCCCCGAGCGCCCGGCGGAAGACGTCGAGACTGGCCGCGAGCGGAGCGCGGTTGGCCAGGAAGATCTCGGTCCAGACGTCGGGGTCGGAGGCGGCGATGCGCGTCGTGTCCTTGAACCCGCGCGCGGCGAGCGCGAGAGCGATGGGTCCCACGCGCGTCGCGCCGTCCACGAGGGCGTAGGCGACGAGGTGTGGCAGGTGACTGATGGCGGCGACCGCCTGGTCGTGAGTCTCCGGGTCGAGCGTGCTCACGCGCGCGCCCAGGGCCTCCCAGAATCCGGCGACGGCCTTCACCGCGCGCGGCTCGGTCCGATCGGTCGGGGTCACGACCACGGTGGCGGCCCGAAAGAGGTCCGCCCGCGCGACGCCGTAGCCGCTTCGCTCGGAGCCCGCCATCGGGTGGCTCCCCACGAACGCGAGCGCCCGTCCCGCGGCGAGCCGGTCCGCGACCCGCGCGATCGCGCCCTTCGTCGAGCCGACGTCCGTCACCGTGGCGCCGTCGGGCGCCGCCCGCCAGACGCGCGGCAGGAGCGCCTCGATCGCCAGGACCGGGAGCGCGAGGAGGACGAAGTCGGCGTCCTTCACGCCAACGTTGAGGTCGGTGGTGACGCGATCGAGGGTGCCGTCTCCCAGCGCCGCGCCCAACCGCGCCTCGTCGCGACCCACGCCCACGATCTCGCGCGCCAGCTCGCCGGAGCGGACCGCCTTGGCGACCGATCCTCCGAGGAGCCCGACGCCGACGATCGCGAGGCGCTGGATCACGCCGGCTTCTTTCCGAGCACCGTGCGCAGGGCCTTGACGAGCTTCCGGTTCTCTTCGGGAGTCCCCACCGTGATACGCAGCGCCGTCTCCATGCCGAACGGCGTCATGGGACGGACGATCACGCCCTCGTGGAGGAGCTTCTGGTAGATGTCCGCGGCGCTGCGCCCGACGTCGACCAGGATGAAGTTGGCGCGTGACGGCACGTACTGCACGCCGAGCGCCTTGAACTCGTCGTAGAGGAAGTGGCGCCCCGCCTCGATCATGCGCACGCACTCGAGGATGTGGCTCTCGTCCTCGAGGGCGGCGAGCGCGCCCGCCTGTGCCAGCGAGTTGACGTTGAAGGGCTGGCGGATCCGGTTCATCAGGGCGATCGCGTCCGCGTCCGCGACCCCGTAGCCCACGCGCAGCCCCGCGAGGCTCGTCGCCTTCGAGAAGGTTCGGAGCACGACGACCTTGCGGCCCTGCTTGACGTAGTTGAGCGTCTCCGGGAAGTCCGGGCCGAGCGCGAACTCGATGTACGCCTCGTCGAAGACGACGATCGTCCGCTCCGGGACGCGCGACACGAAATGCTCGATCTCGTCGGCGGTCGCAATCGTCGCGGTCGGGTTGTTGGGGTTCGCGATGAAGACGATCTTCGTCATCGGGGTGATCGCCCGTGCCATCGCCTCGAGGTCGAGGCGGTGGTCCTTCAGCATCACCATGACGCGGACGCCGCCGGCCGCCTGGACGACCATGGGGTAGACGACGAACGACGGGTGCGGGACGACCGCCTCGTCCCCGGGCCGGAGGAACGCGCGCACGAGGAGCTCGATCAGCTCGTTCGAGCCGTTGCCGAGCACGACCTGGTCGGGGGAGACGCCGTGCTTCTTGGCGAGCGCCTGTCGCAGGTAGAAGCCGCTGCCGTCCGGATAGCGGTTGAGGTGGTGGAGCGTCGCGAGGATCGCCTTCTGGACGCGGTCGGAGGGCGGCAGCGGGTTTTCATTCGACGCGAGCTTGATCGCGTTGTGGACGGAGAGCTCGCGCTCCAGCTCCTCGATCGGCTTACCCGGCTCGTACGGCGCGATCCCGAGGATGTGTTCGTTGGCCAGTGACTCCCACTGCGTAGGCATGCTCTCTCCTTATGCGGCCGGGTACGACCCGAGGATCTTCAGGAACAGGGTCCGCTCCCCGACCTCACGCAACACCGCGGAAATCTGCTGGGTCTCGCGATGCCCCTCAAGGTCGACGAAGATGACGTATTCCCAGGGACTCTGCTTCGCCGGGCGTGACTCGATCTTCGTGAGGTTGATGCCGTCGCGCGCGAGGGGCTCCAGGATCCGGTAGAGGGCGCCGGGCACGTTCTTCATCGCGAAGAGGATCGAGGTCTTGTCGCGCCCCGTGGGGCCGACGGGCCGGCGACCGACGACGAGGAATCGCGTCGAGTTCTGCGGATTGTCCTCGATGCGCGCCCGCAAGAGGGGAACGTTGTAGAGGCGGGCGGCGAGCTCGGAGGCGATCGCGGCCACCGTCGCGTCGGCCGCCGCCAGCTCCGCCGCCGCCGCCGTCGAGAGCGTCTCCTCCGTGTCGACGTCGCCCAGGTGCTCGGCGAGCCACCCCCGGCACTGCGCGAGCGCCTGCGGGTGCGAGACCACGCGCTTCACTTCGCCAAGCTCGCGGGCGCGCGAGAGGAGGTGCTGGGTGATCTCGAGCTTGAGCTCGCCGCAGATGAGTGCGTCGGAAACGATGAGGCGGTCGAGCGTCACGTTGACCGCGCCCTCGGTCGAGTTCTCGACGGGCACGACGCCGAAGTCGACGCGCCCACGCTCGACGTCGTCGAACACCTCGACGATCGAACGGGCCGGGCGGTAGGTCGCCGTCGCGCCGAAGTGCTGGAGCGCCGCCTGGTGGGTGAACGTGGCCTGGGGGCCCAGGTACGCGACGGTCAACACGGCTTCGAGCGCGCGGCAGCCGGACAGGATCTCGCGCCAGACGGCCGCGACCGCATCCGCGGCCAGCGGCCCGGGGTTCTGCTCGATCAGACGCCGGACGATGTCGGCTTCACGCTCCGGGGCATAGGGGGGCACAGCCTGACGTCGTTTGAGGTCTCCGATCTGGAGGGCCGCCTCGGCGCGTTGGTTGAGGAGGTCTAGAATTTGGTCGTCTAGGTCATTGATCCTGGAACGCCAATCGTCCAGGTTCATAGGGACTCCTGCCGACTCTGCTCTCTCGAATAAGCGGCATTATAGGCCCACGACGGAGACCTGGGCAAGTCACCTGTCGCCCCGTCCGCCGGCGTGATCGGCGACCGCTGCCCGCAGGAGGGAGAGCTCCCGCGGCGTGAGGCGGCGGCTCGCGCCGGGCGCGAGCGCGCCGAGCGCCACCGGGCCGAACGCGACTCGGCGGAGCCGCACGACGGGGTGGCCGAGCGCCTCACAGTAGCGTTTGACCTCGTGCTTGCGCCCCTCGGCGAAGGTCAGCCGGAGACGGCTCCCGTCGACGCCCGCGCGGACGAGCTCGACCGCGAGGGGCTTCGCCGGGCCGTCGTCGAGCACGGCGCCGTGGCGCCAGCGCGCGAGTGCCCCGGGCGCCACACGGCCCGCCACCTCCGCCTCGTAGACGCGCGGGAGCCCGTAGCGCGGGTGCAGGAGCCGGTGGGTCAAGGCGCCGTCGTTGGTGAGGAGGAGCGCGCCTTCAACGTCCCAGTCGAGCCGCCCGACCGGGTAGACGCGAGCGTCGACGTCGACGAGGTCGGCGACGACGGGGCGGCCCCGCGGATCGGAGAGCGTCGTGACGTAGCCGCGAGGCTTGTTGAGGAGCAGGTAGTGTCTCGCCTCGGGCGGCGGCACCGGCCGGCCGTCGACGGTAATCCGGTCGGCGTCGGGATCGGCGAGCGTGGCGAGGTTCCGCGTGACCACGCCGTTGACGGCGACGTGGCCCTCGGCGATCAGGCCGTCAGCTCTCCGCCGGGACCCGAGCCCCGCCTGCGCCAGGATCTTGTTGAGCCTCAGCTTCGCCATGCTCGGTCACGGCGGCCAGCTCGGGCACCTGGAGCTCGCCCTCGACCTTCGGCAGGTCGCCGAGGTCGCGCAGCCCAAAGGCGACGAGGAACTCGCGCGTGGTCTCGAAGAGGTACGGCCGTCCCGGGGCGTCCTTGCGGCCCGGGATCCGGATGAGGCGCCGCTCGAGCAGGTTCTCGAGCACGGCCTCGGAGCTCACGCCGCGGATCGCGTCCACCTCGGGGCGCGACACCGGCTGCTTGTAGGCGACGATCGCCAGCGTCTCGAGCGCGGGCCGTGACAGGCGCTGCTTCGTCCGCGACCGCGAGAGACGCACGAGCCACGGCTGGACCTCGGGGCGCGTGACCATGCGGTAGCCGCCGCCGACCTCGACGATCTGGACACCACGCTCGGCGTAGCGGGCCGAGAGCTCCCCGACGAGCTCACGGGCGGCCCCGACCGACGGGAGCTCGAGCACCTCGCGGATGCGCTCGAGCTCGAGCGGGGTGTCCGACGCGAAGAGCAGGGCTTCCAGGATGTCAGTTGGATCCGGCATGGGCCTCTCCCGTCTGGCGTTCGATGACGATCTCGCCGAAGAGCTCGGTCTGCTGGGTGCGGATCCGCCCTAGGCGGACCAACTCCAGCACGGCGAGCAAGGTGACGACGACCTCGGAGCGGCGGCCCTCGCCGCCGACGAGCGACGAGAACAGGAGCGACCAGGTGTCGCGCAGCAGCGTCAGGATCTCGGTCATCCGCTCGAGGATCGAGGGCGGGTTCGGCTCAACCTCGCGCGGTCTCGCGCGGAGCTGCTCGTCGATCAGTCGCCGGACCGCCCGCTCGAGCAGGTGAACCGAGAGGTCCTCGAGCGGGACCTCTTCCGGGGGCGGCAGGGCGCCCGCCGGGCGGCCCCAGAGGAGCGCCTGCTCGGCTTCCCGCGCGCCGAGCCACGCGCCGAGCGTCTTCACGTGCGCGTACGCGCGCAGCCGCTCCTCGAGCTCGAGCCGGAGGGCCTCGCCCTCCTCGTCCAGCACCTCGGCGTCGCCCGGGTCGGGCGGCACGAGCAGCTTCGACTTGAGGTAGATGAGCGTCGCGGCCATGACCAGATACGCGCCGGCGGTCTCGAGGTCGCGGAACTCGATCGCCTCGAGATGCGCGACGTACTGGTCGGTGATCGTGCGGACCGGCAGCCGCGCCAGGTCGATCTCGTTGGTACGACAGAGGTGCAGCAGCAGGTCGAACGGGCCCTCGAAGTCGCCCACGCGGAGCGTGAGATCCCGGGAGGTCTCGAGCGCGTTCGGCGCGTCTGCCGTCATGGCGTCAGGCTCACCGCCGCACGGACCTCCGCCATGGTCGCCTGCGCCACCGTCCGGGCCCGCCGGGAGCCCTCGCGCAGGATATCCACGATCACGTCCGGTCGCTCGGCAAACTTCTGGCGGCGCTCGCGGATCGCGTCGAGCTTCGGCACCAGGTGGTGGAGCAACACATCCTTGCAGTCGAGACAGCCGATCCCCGCCGTGCGGCAGCCCGTCGCGCAGGCCTCTCGCTCGGCGGCGGGCGTGAAGATCTTGTGGAGATCGAACACGGGACACACCTCAGGGTTGCCGGGATCGCTCCGGCGCTTGCGCGCCGGATCGGTCACCATGGGCTTGACCTTCCGGAGGACGACGTCCGGCGGGTCCGAGAGGTAGATCGCGTTGTCGTAGGACTTCGACATCTTGCGCCCGTCGGTCCCCGGCACCTTGGGGATCAGGGTGAGCTTGGCGTCGGGCTCGGGGAACACGGGCCTGAACGCGTTGTTGAAGCGTCGCGCGACCTCACGCGTCAGCTCGACGTGCGGCACCTGGTCGACGCCGACTGGCACCCAGCGGGGCTTGTACATGAGGATGTCGGCCGCCTGGAGCAGCGGGTAGCCCAGGAGCCCATAGGACGGCGACGTGATCCCTTGCTGCTCGATCCGCTCCTTGTACGTCGGCACGCGCTCGAGCCAGCCGACCGGGGTGACCATCGAGAAGAGCAGATGGAGCTCGGCGTGCTCGGGTACCTCGGACTGGATGAAGAGCGTCGAGCGCTGCGGGTCGAGGCCCGCCCCGAGCCAGTCCGCCAGCATCTCCACCGTGTCACCGGGGACCGTGGAGGTATCGGTGTCGTCGGTGAGGGCGTGCCAGTTCGCGACGAAGTAGTAGCAGTCGTACGCGTCCTGGAGCTTCACCCAGTTGTCGAGCGCCCCGAGGTAGTTCCCCAGGTGGACCTTCCCGCTCGGCCGCATCCCCGACAGCACACGCTCCCTCGGCTCCGCCATCAACCCCTCGCTCTCTCCCAGGCCTTCGCAGAACGGATGAACACATAGTACGCGTAGAGGGAGGCCAGAAGGAAGCCTCGCCAGCCGTCGAGGAAGCCGGCACGGACCACGTACATCCCGAGAAACCTGCCCGCGGGCCTCCACACGAGGTCGGAGAGTCGGGCCGGCCGACCGCTCCGGATCCACGCCTCGGCGGCCAGCGTCGAGTACCGGTCGGCGCGCGCCAGGAAGTCGGCCACGCCGCGATAGCTTCGGTGGACGAGCGGCGTCCCGAGCCGCCCGACGGTCCCGGTCACCGCCACCGACTCGTGAACGGCGTGGTCCACGAACCGGCCCCGGCCGCGCCGGAAGAGGCGGAGCTGCCAGTCAGGGTAGAGGCCGCCGTGGCGGACCCAGCGCCCCCAGAAGATGTTCTGCCGTGGCACGAGGTAGCCGTCCGCGCTCGCACTTCCGCTCCCGAGCACCGCCTCGATCTGTTCTCGGAGCTCCGACGAGACCTCCTCGTCTGCGTCCACGGAGAGGACCCAGTCGCCGGTCGCCTGCTCGAGGGCGAAGTTCTTCTGGTCGGGGAACCCTGGCCACGGCCGGACCCAGACGCGATCGGTGAACTCGCGCGCGATCTGGACCGTTTTATCACTCGACTCGGCGTCCACCACGACGAGCTCATCGGCCCAGGCCACGCTCTCCAGACAGGCGCGCAGCCGTTCTTCCTCGTTGAACGTGATGACGACCGCCGAGACGCTCACTGTACCGGGGGCCGCGGGGCCGGCGCGATCGGCGGGTGGCCTGAGACCAGGCGCGACCCGGCTCCGTCCTCCATGTCGCTTCCCACTCCCTGCGGGGGCCGAGAGGCCGGCGCCGTCTCGAGTGCCGCGACGACGCGCGCCAGCACCGCCTCCACGCCGATGCCGGCGAGCGTGCCGTCGGGGCTCTGAAGCGCCCCGTGCACCTGCCCCCAGGGGCCGTTGCGCTCGGCGGCGGTCGGTCCGTAGAGCCCGACACATTGGACGCCAAGGGCGGCCGCGAGGTGAAGCGGCCCCGTATCGCCCCCGACAACGACCGCGGCCCGCCGGAGCAGTGCGATGAGCTCCTCGATCGTGCTCGCCGGCGCGAGCTCCATCGGGCCTCCGCGCGCCGAGTCCACGATCGCCTTCGCGGTCTCGTGCTCCCCAGGGCCCCAGCTGACGAGCACCGCCGCGCCGGTCTCCGCGGTGAGGCGCGTGGCGAGAGCGATGAAGCGATCGGCGGGCCAGCGCTTGTCGGCCCGCCCGGCGCCCGGGAGGAGGACGACCAGTCGGCCGCGGGGCTCTACGCCCCAGCCCACGAAGAAGGCGTGGACCCGCGCCTCGGCCGCCGCGTCTCTCGGCAGCGGGAACTCGATCGCGGCGGGCCGCACCCCGAGCGGCTCGAGCAGCGCGAGGTACTGCTCGATCACGTGGCGCGCGGTCGCGGGAGGCGTCACGCGCCGGTTCGTAAAGAGCGCGCTGAACTCGCGGCAGAGCCCGGCGGCGAAGCCGATCCGGAGCGGCGCGCGCGTCGCGGCCGTCAAGAGGCCGCTCTTCAGGAGCCCTTGCAGGTCGAGGGCGACGTCGAAGCGCGCCGCGCGAAGAGCCCGCGCCAGCTCGCTGAGGGCGCCGCCTGCGGTCGCGAGGTCCACGGGGGTGAGGGCCCGGCGCCAGCCCCGAGTGTCCACCGGCACGACCGCGTCGAGCACTCCGTTGCCCGTGAGCAGCGCCGCCTCGCGGCGCTCCACGATCCAGGCGAGGTGGGCGCGAGGCAGACGCGCGCGGAGCGCCGCCGCGACCGGAAGCGCGTGGACGACGTCGCCGAGCGAGGAGAGCTTCACGAGCGCGATGTTCATCGGAAGCGCTCGACGATGCGTGAGATCAAGCCCTGCGTGGAGTGATCCTTCGCGTCGCCGACGACGGCCACCTTTCCGCCCACCGCCCGCACCGTCGCGACCTCGGGCACCGACTCGGCCGTGTAGTCCGTCCCCTTGGCGTGGACGTGCGGCTTGAGCGAGGCGACGAGCCGGTCGGCCGTGTCATCGTCGAAGACGACGACGTGGTCGACGTCGCGGAGCGACGCCACGAGCTCGGCGCGCTCCAGGGCGGGCATGAGCGGGCGCCCCGGCCCCTTCAGGCGCGCCACCGCGGCGTCCGAGTTGATCCCGACGAAGAGCACGTCGCCGAGGCGCCGGGCCGCGCGCAGGTAGCGGACGTGGCCGACGTGCAGGAGGTCGAAGCACCCGTTCGCGAGGACGATGCGTCGCCCCTCCGCCCGGAGTCGCGCGGCGAGGGTGGCCGCTTCGTCGAGGGTCATGCCGGGCCCGTCACGGCCCCGCGTCGAGGCCGAGCGCGCCCCGCAACTCCGGGTGCGAGATCGTGGCGGTGCCACGCTTCATCACGACGATCCCACCCGCGACGTTCGCGAGCGCCGCGGCCTCGGCGGGCGCGGCGCGGCAGGCCAGCGCGAGCGTAAAGGTGCTGATGACGGTGTCACCCGCGCCGGTGACGTCGGCGATCTCGTCGGTGCCGTGGATCGGGATGAAGGTCGTGGCGCCGTCCCGCTCGAAGAGCGCCATCCCGCGGCTGCCCCGCGTGACGAGGAGCATTCGCGCGTCGAGCCGCTCGAGCAGCTGGCGCCCCGCCTTCTCGACGGCCAGCTCGTCGTCGACGGGCATGCCGGTGAGCTCGGCGAGCTCCGCCTCGTTGGGCGTGGCCGCCGTGGTGGACGTGAAGCGCGGGAGCTGATAGCGACTGTCGACCGTGACGATCGCGTTCGCGCGGCGGGCGATGGTCTTGACGCGCTCGAAGACGCGCGGCGTGACCGTCCCGTAGCCGTAGTCCGAGACGAGGATCGCATCGACGCGCGCCGCGAGCGTTGTGAGCCGGCTCAGGAGCGCGTCCTCGGTCGTCGGCATGAGGTCGCCGGCGGGCTCGCGGTCGAGGCGGACCACCTGCTGGCGCGTCGCCTGGTAGCCCCCGGCCATGATCCGCGTCTTCACGGGGGTCATGCGACCCGCCTCCGTCACGAGGCCGTCGGTCGGGATACTGGTGGCGCGGAACAGCGCGAGCAGTTCCTCACCCGCGCCGTCGCGCCCGATCACACCGATCGGGATCACCCGCGCGCCGAGCGCATGCACGTTGTGCGCCGCGTTCGCCGCACCGCCCAAACGCACCTCGCGCTCGGAAAATCGGAGGATCAGGACCGGCGCCTCGCGCGAGATCCGGGTGGGCTTGCCGAAGAGATACTCGTCGGCGATGAGGTCGCCGATGACGACGACCGTGCGCGCGCCAAAGGCGGCGACCGTGTCGCGCATCCCGCGCGTGACCCCGCTCACGCGGAGCACCTCGAGAGCACCCAGTCGACGGCGTCGAAGAGATCACTGGCCACGTGATCGGGAGGGACCGGGAAGGTCGTGCGCCGGTGCTCCCACTCGCCGAGTCCGTACCCGGTCAGGACGAGCACGCTCCGCGCCCCGACGGCGCGCGCCGTCACGAGGTCCGACGGCTTGTCGCCGACCAGCGTGGCTTGCGCGAGGTCGAGCCCGTGGTCGGCGGCGGCGCGGTAGAGGAGTCCGGGCTTGGGCTTGCGACAGTCACAGACCGTCCGGTACGGGGGCGCGCCCTCGGTCGGATGGTGCGGGCACACGTAGACGCCGTCCAGGTACGCGCCTTCGTCCTTGAGCATGAGGACGAGCGCCGAGTTCACCGCCGCCAAAACCTCCGCGGAGAAATATCCGCGCGCCACGCCCGCCTGGTTGGTCACCACGACGGCCGCGATACCGGCCTGGTTCAGGCGGCGAACCGCCGCCGCGGATCGGGGCAGAAGTCGCAACCGACTGGGATGGTTGACGTAGCCCACTTCCTCCGTGAGCGTCCCGTCACGATCTATGAAGACCGCGGGGCGCGAACCCACAGGGCGAGTGTAAGTCGCATGCCCATATTTCTCAAGAAAAATCGGACGTTGCGGCTGTGATTCGCCGATAGACCCGCTGGAATCCGGCCACCTGCGCCGTGAAGGTGAAGGGCTCCGCGGCGCGGCGCGCGGCCGCCGCGAGCTCGGCGGGGTTCTTCTCACGGAGGCGCCCGAGGGCCGTCGCCACGGCGCCGGCGTCGCGCGGATCCACCACAGCCCCGCCGCCGCCGTCGACGATCACCTCCGCGCCGCCGGCCGCAGCGCTCGCGACGACCGGGACTCCCGAGGCGAGCGCCTCCAGGTGGACGTTGCCGAACGGCTCGTACCGGCTCGGCAGGACGACGACGTCCGCGGCGGCGTACCAGCGCTCGATGTCCGGCCGCGGACCGAGCCATGCGATGCGACGGTCCACGCCGAGGCGGGTGGCGCGGTCCCGAAACGGCTGCGTGGAGCCCTTCCCGACGACGACGAGGCGGCTCGAGCGGTCCGCGAGGGCGGCGAACGCGTCGATCGCGGTGGCGAGCCCCTTGCGCTCGAAGCCACTCCCGACGAAGAGCAGGGTCCACGCGTCGGCGGCCACTCCGATCTCGGCGCGGGCGCCGCGCCGCTCGACGTGACGGTTCCGCGGGTGGAAGCGCTCGAGGTCCACGCCGTTGTAGACGACCGAGAGGCGGTCGCGCGCGACGCCGTAGAGGGCCGCGATCTCCGTGGCGCCACTCCGCGAGATCGCGATGATGTGCGGGGTCGTCGCGAACACGCGCCGCTCGAGCCCGAGCACGACGCGGTGGAACAGCGAGCGTCGGCGCGGCGCGCCCATGCTCTCGAGGTAGGCGCGATGGCAGCCCTCCCCCGCCCGGTAGATGTCCTGGCGGAGCGTGCGCTCGTGGGTCTGCACGACGTCCCAGCGACCGCGGGAGACGACGACCCGCGCGAGCGCGGCCGTGGCGAGGACGCGGAGCGCCGAGGGGAGCGGCGGGAGCGGGAGCACGTGACGTGCGACGCCCGCGATCGGTCGCTGGCCCGGCGGACTCAGGACGTGGACGTCGTAGCCGTGCTCGGCGAGCGCCTGGACGAGGCCGGCCGTCGCCTGCTCGACGCCGCCGTGGAAGACGAAGGGGCGCGCGATGATCAGGATTTTCACTGTAACGGAAGGTGCGACCCGGCGAGGCGCTCGACCAGCGGGAACAGCACGGCCCGGGCGGCGCGGAAGCTGTACCGCTCGTCGCAGCGCCGGCGGGCCCTCGCACCGAGTTCGCGCGCCTCCTCCGGGCCCTCGAGCAGGCGCCGGATCGCCGCCGCGAGCCCTCGCGAGTCCCCCGGCGTCACGACGAGGCCGCAACCGTCGAGGATCTCGGGGATCATCGAGACCGCGGTCGAGACGATCGGGCGGCCGAGCGCCATCGCGTCGAAGAGCTTCGCAGGCACCTGGCCCACCGTGTCCGTCGTGGCGCGCTGGGGCACCGCCACGACGTCGGCAGCGACGAGGTAGCGCGGGACGTCGTCGAATGGAATCTCGCCGAACACCCGCACGTGCGGCAGCGCCGCCCAACGCCGTGCCGGCGGACGCGTGCGGTCCGCACCGACGAGCGCGAGGACGACGCCGGGCCCGAGGAGACCCACGGCCTCGACGAGATCGTCCACGCCCTTGTAGGCCCGCGGCGTGCCGAGGAACATGACGACCTTCTCCCGGGCGAAGCCGAGCGCCGCTCGCGCCCGTGACGGATCGTAGCGCGCCGGGTCCCAGGCGTCGGTGTCGCGCGCGTGCGGGAGCAGGACGCCACCGAAGCGCTCGGCGAGGAACCGCGATGCGGTCGTGAGCGCGTCGGCGCGTCGGACGAGGCGCTCGGTCGCCCACGTCCACGCGAGCCCGTTGGGGTCGCCGAGGTCGAGCGCCCGGCCGACCCTGCCCCAGAACCCCGAGCGATACAAGAACCCGAGCTCCCAGTCGTCGATGTCGAGGACCAGCGGGCGCCGTCGCCGCGCCCGCGCGAGCAGGCCGAGACCGTAGCTCGTCGGGCGCGGCTTGGACGCGACGATGAGGTCACCGTCGATCAGCGCGAGGAGCGCGGGCAGGCGTCGAAGGAACCCCGGATACTTTCGCGTCCGCACCGCGCGGTACCGGACGCTGGACCCCGCGGCGGGCATCCAGAGCGCCGGACCGAACTGGGGGCCGACCACCTCGACGTCCCAGCGCGCGGCCAAGAGACGCGCGAGCAGATCGGCACGGCCGGCGGCGTTGTCCGAGAGGTCGAAGGCGACGACCGAGATCTTCACGCTGCCGTGAGGAGACGTGCGTAGCCGGCCTCGAGTGCGGCCGCGAGCCGCGCGCCCGAGTAGCGGCTCTCGACCAGCGCCCGTCCCGCACGGCCCAGTCGCTCCCGCGCGGCGGGCTCCTCGAGCAAGCGCGCGATCGCGTCGGCGAGGGCCGCGGCATCGCCGGCGGGCACGAGCGCGGCGTCCCCGCCGTCGGTCAGCACCTCGGGCACGACGCCCACACGCGACGCGATCAGCGGCCGGCCAGCGGCCAGGCACTCGAAGACGACGCGCGACATGCCGTCCGACTCGAGCGGGACGTACAGGACGAGGTCGAGCGCGGCGAGGACCCGGGGCAGGTCGTCTACGAATCCTGAGACGGTGATCTGGGCGTCGAGGCCGGCGGTCCGGATCGCCTCGCGGATCGAGGACTCCATCACCCCGCGTCCGACGAACACGAAGCGTGGGGCCCGGCCGGTGGCCAGCAGGCGCCCGGCAGCCTCGATCGCCACGGTGTGGCCCTTCATCACCCGGAGCCCGCCGACCATGCCGACGAGCGGGCGGTCGGGCTCGCTCCCGAGCCGACGCCGGACGGCGGGATCCGCCGCGAGCGGCCGGAACGCCTCGACGTCCGCGCCGCCCGGGAGCGTCGTGATGCGCTCGGGCTGGAGGAGCCCCGAGGCGATGTACTGGCCGCGGATCGCCTCGGTCACCGTGACGACCCACGCGGTCGCCCGTCGGTAGAGCCAGCGGTTGGCCGCGTGCGGCCGCACGGCCTGCGCGATGTGGCGCGTGCGGACGATCGGGCGCGACGTCCGGCTGAGGCGGTTGGCGGCGGCGGCGAGCCAGTGCTCCTTCGAGCGATGGACGTGGACGATGTCGGTCTCCGCAAGCTTCGCCACGAGCCGGCGCACGTCGCCCGCGTCGGCGCCCGGCGCGACCCCGCTCGCGAACGCGAACGTCTCGATCCGCCGGACTCCCAGGGACCGGGCCTGCGTGATCACCCGCGCCTCGCTTCCAGCGCGGCACCCGAGCGTCACCTGGTGGCCGCGACGCTCGAGCTCGTGGCTCACCCGCGCCGCCCAGTACGCGTCGGACGACCAGCCGCGGCAGGAGACGAGCTGGAGGATCCTCACACGAGGCCCCGATAGACCCGCTCGACGGTGTCGATCGAGCGCTCGGGACTGAACACGTCGTGCGCGCGCCGGCGCCCGGCGGCGCCCATCGCGCGACCGCGCTCCGGCGCGTCGAGCACGGCGCTGAACGCGGCGCACACGCTCTCGGGCCGGTCGTCCTCGACCAGGAACCCCGTCTCGCCGTGCACGACGGTCTCGGGCAAGGCGCCCACCCGTCGTGCGACGACCGGACGCCCCGCCGCCATCGCCTCGAGCGCCGCGCGACACGACTCGTCGGAGCCCGCGGACATGAGCGCAAAGCAGTCGGCCGTGGCGAGGACGAGCGGCAGATCTCGATCGCGGTAGCCGGTGAAGACGACCTGGTTCAGGAGCCCCAGCTCCGCGACGAGTTGCTCGAGGTGGCCGCGCGTCTCCCCTTTGCCCACGAGGAGGAGCCGCGCCGCGGGCCGGTCGCGGAGGAGCAGCCGGAAGCCCTCGAGCAGGAGCTCGTGGCCGCGGTTCGGCGCGAGCCGCGCGACCGAGACGATCACCGGCGCGTCACCGAGCTTGAACTCGTCGCGCACCGGCCGAGGGTCGGCCTCCTCGGCGAAGCGCGCGAGGTCCGCCGAGCCCGGGATCCAGTGAACGCGGTCGGACGCGACGCCGACCTCGCGGCAGCGCGCCTCGATCTGGCGCGAGACTGCGAAGACCGCCGCCGTGCGCCGGTAGAGTCTGGCGCCCAGCCGGTCGCGCTTCACGGCGCGAAGGTTGTGGAAGGTCCGCACCAGGCTCGGGCGGCCGCGACCCGGGAGGGCTGGACGCGTGATCAGTCCGAGCCAGTGGTCGTGCGAGTGATGGGTGTGGACGATGTCGATCCCCTCGCTCCGGATAAGGGCGCGCAGGCGAAGCGCGTCTCGGGCCGCCGCGCGCGGGGTCAGGGCGAGCCCCGTGAGCAGCTCGAGGCCCGCCTCCCGCGCCTTCGCCTCGAACCGGTCGCCCGGGATCACGCCGAGGAAGACCTCGTGGCCGCGCGCTCGGAGGCCGGCCACGAGCTGGATCGTCGGGTCCGCGGTACCCGTCCACCAGCGGTTGGCGGCCAGGTGCAGGATCCTGAGCGGCGTCACGCGCGCACCGCGAGGAGCGCGTCGAGGCGCTCGACGACCTCGGACGCCTCGATCGCGCGCATGCACGGATGATCGATCGGGCACGTCCGGTAGAAGCACGGCGCGCACGGCACGTCGCGGCGGACCACGGCGACGGGGCCGCGCGGGGCCGTGAGCCGGGGATCGGTGGGGCCGAAGAGCACCACGACGGGCGTGCCGAGCGCTGCGGCGAGATGGGCGACGCCGGTGTCGCCGCTCACGAGCGCGTCCAGCTCGGCGAGGAGTGGAGCGAGGAGCTCGGGGCCGTCGCGCCCCGCCAGGCTCGGCGCCCGGGTCTGGCGCCTCACCGCCTCCACAGCCGGCACGTCGCTCGGCGCACCGAGGAGGAGCACCGTGGTCCCCCGGGCGCCGAGCAGCCGGCAGAGCTCCACGACGCGCGCGGAATCCCAGACCTTGGCGCTGCCGTACGCCGCGCCCAGGTGGACGCCGACGCGGCGCGCGGCGCCCGCGGGCTCGGGCACCCCCGCCTCGCGCATCAGCGCACGCACGCGCCGACGCTCGGGCGACGCCGCGTCGGGCGGTACCAGGCGAGGCTCGCGGACGTCGACCGCGACGCCGAGGCGCTCGACGAGCCGCGCGTATTCGTCGACCTGGTGGAGACGGGGCTCGGGCAGCTCGATCGAGTCGGTGAGGAGCCAGCGCCGCCCACCCACCGCGAAGCCGATCCGCCGGCGCGCTCCCCAGTAGAGCGCCGATGCCGCCGCCTCGAACGAGGTTGGCAGAAGCAGCGCCGTGTCGCCACCGAAGCTCCGTACGGAGTCGGCGGTGGAGAGACGCCCGCTCCACGAGCGCGGATACGTGACGAGCACGTCGGCGAGCGCTTGGCCGCCGAGGACCGCCGCCCACGGGCCCGCCAGCAGGAGCCGCCCGCCGTCGAGCGCCTGGCGGAGGGCGCGGACCGCGGGCACCGCCATCACGGTGTCCCCCAGCCAGTTTGGCAGGCGAACGATCACGCTTTCGGGCACGCGCGCTCGAAGGCGGACCGCCAGAGATCCTCGCCCGTCGTGAGGGCCAGGCGGATCGACAAGACGTAGAGCGGCCGCCGCGGCAGGGGCAGCTTTCTCAAGCGCACCCAGTCTTTCTCGGTCGTCATGAGGCCCTCGACGTGGAGGTCGCCGGCCCGCGCGTCGAGCATCGCGACCTCCGCGGGGGTGTACCAGTGGTGATCGGCGAACGCGAGGAACTGCTGGACGGCGACGCCGGCCGCGCGAAGGGTCTCCTCGAATGCCCGCGGCGCTGCGATCCCCGCGAACGCGAGCACCCGCGCGCTCGCCAGCTGGTCGCGACTGACGGGGCGCATCCGGTTCGCCTCCCAACACTCCGCGACCTCGTAGACGGCGGTGAGAACCGGAACGCCGGGCGCGTGGGTGCCGACGGAGCTGACGACCGCCGCGGCGTCTTCCATTCGGCTGGCGCCGGTGGCGACGACCAGGTGCGCCCGGGAGAGCGCCGCCAGCGGCTCCCGCAACGGCCCCGCCGGCAGGAGCGCGCCGTTGCCCCACGGGTTTCGTGCGCGCGCCATCACGATCTCGAGATCCTTCCGGAGCGTCCGGTGCTGGAACGCGTCGTCGAGAACGATCGCCGTCGCGCCGAACCTCTGCACCGCGAGGCGCGCCGGGTCGTAACGGTTCGAGCCGACGACGACCGGCACGCCCGGCAGCCGCCGCGCCAGTAGGAACGGCTCGTCCCCCGCCTCCTCGGCGTCGAGCCGGATCGACGCCGCGTCGGCGACGACCTGGACGCCACGGGTGCGGCGGCCGTAACCGCGACTGACGACCGCGGGCCGGTGCCCGAGCGCGGCCAGCGTCTGCACGGCGACTTCCACGGCCGGCGTCTTGCCCGTGCCGCCGACAGTCAGGTTGCCGACGGAGACGACGGGCACCGGGAGCGCGCGCGACTTGAGGACCCCGCGCGCGTAGAGCCAGTCGCGCGCGCCGAGGAGACCGCTGTAGCCCCGGCCCGCGGCGCCGAGAATCCGCGCCGGGCCCTTCGCGAACCCCTCCTCCCAGCCCTGAAGGAAGCGCGACCCGCCGTCCGTCACGGGTGGTCCCCCGGGATCAGGAAGCGGCTGACGAGCTCGAGCGTCTCGCGTACGGCGCCGTGGCGCGAAGCCACTGCCTCGCGCCCCGCCTCGCCAAGCTTCACCCTGAGATCGCCGTCCGAGAGGAGCCGCGTGAGCTCGCGGCCGAGGTCGGCCGCGTCCCGCACCACGACCGCCGCCCCCGCCGACTCGAGGAGCGCCGCCGATTCCCGGAAGTTCTGGGTGTGGGGACCCATGAGCACCGGCTTCCGCCGGACGGCGGGCTCGAGCATGTTGTGGCCGCCGAAGGGGACGAGGCTCCCGCCGATAAAGACGATGTCCGCGACCGCGTAGAGGGTTGCCAGCTCGCCGACCGTGTCGAGCACGATGACGGTGTTCGCGGCGCGCGCGCGCCCGAGCTCGCTACGGAGCACCGCAGGCCAGCCCCGGGCGGTGACGAGCCCGAGGACCTCCTGGGCCCGCTCCGGATGACGGGGCGCGATCACCAGCGCCAGCTCGGGGCATTCCCGGAGCGCCGCCCGATGCGCGTCGAGCACCACCTCCTCCTCGCCACGATGCGTGCTCCCCGCGATCCACACCCGCCGGTTCGGCCCGAAGCCGAGCAGCCGGCGCCAGAGGTCCGCCGAGCCCGCCGTGTCGGGCAGCGCCTCGTTCTTGATGTTGCCGGTGACGACAACGCGTTCCGGGCTGACACCGAGGGCGATGATCCGGCGCGCGTCCTCGTCCGACTGCATGGCGAAGACCCGCACCTCGGCGAGGACGGACCCCATGAAGCCACCGAGGAGCCGATAGCGGCGGTAGGCGCGGTCGGAGATCCGTCCGTTGGCGATCATGACCGGGATGTCGCGGGCGGCCAGCGTTCGCAGCATGTTGGGCCACAGCTCCGTCTCCAGGCACACGAGGAACGCGGGGTCGACCGCGGCCACGAACCGCCGCGTCGCACCGGGCAGGTCGAGCGGGAAGAACCGGTGGATCGCGAGCCCCGCGTAGCGCTCACGGACGACCCTCGCGCCGGTCTCGGTCACCGTCGTCACGACCAGCGGACGCTCGGGGCAGAGTCGGCGGAGCCCGTCGACGAGCGGTCCCGCGGCGATCGCCTCGCCCACGGAGACCGCGTGGAGCCAGCCCGGTCGCGTGCGCGCGCGCCACAAGGCGCCGCCCAGGCCCAGGCGCGCACGCGCGTTCAGCGGCACGCCGCGGCCCAAGCGACGGAGCACCGCCACCGGCGCATAGAAGAGGACGAGCGCCACGAGCATCGCCGCAGTGTAGAGCGCGTACATCATGGGGCCGCCAGCCTCTCGGCTGCGGCCGTCGCCTCGTCGAGATGCGCCTCGACATCCTTCATGGCGCGCGCGCGCTCGGCGTCACGCGCCACCACGAGCGGCGCGCCGAAGACGACCGCGCATCGCGCGAAGGGGTACGGGATCATGAAGGCGTCCCAGCTCCGGAGCCGGAGCGCGGGACGCGCGGCGACGGCGAGCGGCACGATCGGCGCGCCGGTGAGCGAGGCGAGTGTCACCACCCCCGGCTGGAGCTGGCCGCATGGCCCGCGCGGGCCGTCGGGGACGACGGCGACGTCGCACCCGCGCCTCACCGCCGCCACGAGCGCGCGCCCCGCCTCACGGCCGCCCTGCGACGTGGAGCCGCGCACGCTGTCGAGACCGAAGCGGGACAGGTAGCCCGCGACGATCTCCCCGTCCCGGGAGCGACTCACGAGCACGGTCGCGGGCCGGGCGCCGTGGCTCGCGCGAAGCCGCTCGTTGATCCACGGCACCAAAAGAACCTGACCGTGCCACACGGCATAGATGACGGGGCGCCCGGGCGCCCAATGGCGCCCCACGGCCTCCGTGCCTGCCACCGTCATGCGGAGCGTCGTCCCGAGCATCCGCACGAGGGTCGCGGCAATCGGCGGCGCCAGCGGGCCGACGACGCGGGCGAGCGCGCTCACGACGCCACTCCTGCCTCCGCGAGCACGAGGCGCGCGGCCCGCGCGCCGACGCCGGGGGCGCCGAGCTGGCCCCGGAGCTCTCTGAACGCGGCCCGTTGAGTGTCGAGAGCCCCGGGGGTGTCGAGCAGCCACAGGGCCTCGCGCCCGAGGCGCTCGCCCGTCGCGGCCGCCTGGTACAGCTCCGGGACGACCGCGCGCCCGAGCGTCAGGTTCGGGAGGCTGATCCACGGCACCCGCATCAGCGACCGGACCATGAGCTCGGTCAGCCGCGACACGCGGTAGCAGACGACCATCGGCGTGCCGAGCAGCGCCGCCTCGAGCGTCGCCGTGCCCGAGGCCACGAGGAGCAGGTCCGCCGCGCTCATCACGGCGTGGCTCCGCCCGTGAGCGATCGCCACCGGGCTCCCGACGCCGAGCCCGCGCTCGACCGTCGCGGGCTCGACCGTCGGCGCCAGCGCGAGCACGAAACGCGCGTCGCGCCGCGCCTGGCCGATGGCCGTCACCGCCTCCCGCATCGCGGGCAGTACGCGCGCCGTCTCCTCGCGGCGACTGCCCGGCAGGAGCCCGATCACGAGCGCCCGATCGTCGAGGCCGAGGGCGCGCCGCGCGGCGACCCGGTCGGGGGCACTGCCGAGCGCGTCAAGGAGCGGGTGGCCAACGAACTCGACGGGCACCCCCGCGCGCCGGTAGAGGGCGGTCTCGAACGGAAAGACCGCGAGCACGAGCGAGCTCACGCGGCGAATTGTCCGGACACGCCACGACCGCCACACCCAGACCTGAGGCGGGATGAAGTAGACGACACGGACGCCCGCGCGGCACGCCGCCCGCGCCAGGCGCAGGTTGAACTCTGGAAAGTCGATCACGACGAGGACACGGGGTCGACGGGCGCCGTCGAGCGCTCCGCGAAGCCGTCGGTAGGCACGGTAGAGCAGCGGGATCCGGTTCAGCGCCTCGGTCCCGCCGGCGGCCGCCGCGGCGGTGACGTCGACGAGCAGATCCATGCCTGCCGCGGCCATGCGCTCGCCGCCCATCCCGAAGAGGCGGCAGCCGGGCGCCTCCGCCCGGAGCGCCTGGCACAGCGCCGCGCCGTGGAGATCCCCCGAGGCTTCACCCGCGGCGAGCATGATCGACGGCCCGTCGGCTGCCATCCTAGACACCGACGAACGCGATCCCGGCGAGATCGGCGTGCCGCACGCTCGCCTCCCTTTCGACGACGAGCACGCGCCCTGCCTCGACGGCCACCACCGACGCGCGGCCTGCCGCGGCGGCTCGGAGGCTCTCCGAGCCCACCACGGGCGTGTCGAAGCGGTAGTCGTGGTCGGGCGCCACCGCCTTGACGATCACCGCGCCCGGCCCGGCGAGCGCCGTGCCGCGCCGGATCGCCTCGGTCGTTCCTTCGAGGGCCTCGACGGCCGCGATCGCTCCACGGCGGAGCACGACGGTCTGGCCGATGCGCGCCTCCGCTGCCTGGCGGGCGAGGCCCAGGCCGCGCTCGACGTCGCGCCGCTCCTCCTCGGTCGGGGTTCGCGCCGACCAGCAGCCCGCCGCGGCGAGGTCGTCGCCCAGGAACTCGCGCTGATCGAGGAGCGTGATACGCAGATCCGCCAGCGTTTGCACGATCACGTCGAGGATGCGCACGTCCGTCAAGGCACCCGCGCGCGCGGCCATCTCGGCGAACGTCGCGTCGCCCCGGCGGGCGCCGAGCACGTCCCGGGTCCAGAACTTCCCGGCAAGCAGGACCGCCCCGACGGCCTCCTCCCGAAGCGCCTGGAGCACGGCGCCGAGCTCGGTGACCCGGCTCGGGATCACGCGCTCAGCGTAGGTACCGAGACCGGGGAGGTCGTCGAAGGCGAACGCCACGACGCGCCAACCCTGGCGCCTGGCCTCCGCCCCCATGCGCGCCGGCAGCGCGCCGGCGCCACACATCAGGCCGAGTGATCGCTCCACGGCAGGGTGCTCGGGTAGACGACCTCGCCGCGCCCGTCCCGGATCATGCGCTCGATCTCGAGGGCCATGGCCAGCGACCGCACGTCCTCCTCCGGTACCAGGACGACCGGCTGCCCCGCGCGCGCCCGCTGCACCGCGCGGGCGAGGTGGAGGATCTCGAGCTTCAGCGGGTTGTCCTTGTGCACCTGGACGTGCTCGACGAAGGAGGCGCGGCGGTACCGGATCGACTCTCGATTCAGGGTGTACTCCTGCGCGGCGCGCCGGTGCACGCGGATGTCCTGCTCGGAGTAGTCGAGGACGATGTACGCGTCGGGCTGCGTCACCGCGAGCGTGCGGATCTTCTCCTCGGTGGCGCGGCTCGCGGTGATGATCGCGATCGTCCCCGACTCGAACGCGATCTGCACGTTGGCCACGTCCACCGACCCCGAGCGGACCGTCGAGCCCATCGCGGTCAGCCGCCGCGGTGGCGAGTCGACGAGGCCCAGGACGATGTCGAGGTCGTGGATCATCAGGTCCATCACGACCGTGTCCTTCTGGACGCGCGTCTCGAAGGGGCCGAGCCGGCGCGACTCGACGAGGAGCGGCCGCTCGACGATCTTCTTGAGCTCCTGTACCGCACCGTTGAACCGTTCGACGTGGCCGACGTGGAGGACGGCGCCGGTGCGGCCCGCGATCACAAACAGCTCACGCGCCTCCTCGAGTGTCGGCGCGATCGGCTTCTCCAGGAGCACGCTGACACCTGCCTCGAGGAAGTCGCTCGCGACCTGGAAGTGCTGCTCGGTCGGCACCGCGACGCTCACGAGGTCGACCCGGCCGATCAGGTCGCGGTGGTCGGTGAACGCGCGTGTGTCGTAGTGGGCGGCGACCCGCGTGGCGCGGTCGCGGTCTACGTCGACGACGCCCGCGAGCTCGATGTCCCACAGCTCGGCAAACACGAGGATGTGGTACTGGCCCATGTGGCCCGCGCCCACCACACCCGCGCGCAGCCGTCCCTCCGCGCGCGTCATCACACGCGCTCGCTCTCGGGCTCGGGCGTGACGTCGCCGCCCTCGCCCGCGCCGTGCCGCGGTGGGCCGCAGATCCCGCGTCGCGCGCCGGCGATGAACTCCACCAGCCGGACGATGGGCGGCAAGGACGGCAGCTCGCTCCGGATTCGCTCGAGCGCCTTCTCGGGGACGAGCCCCGAGCGGTAGAGGAGACGGTACGCGTCCTGGAGCACCCGGCGCTCGGCGGCGGGCATCCCGGCGCGCCGAAGCCCGACGACGTTGACCCCGCGGACGACCGCCGGGCTCCCGTCGACGAGGATGTAGGGTGGGACGTCCGCGTTCACCTTCGACGCACCGCCCACGTACGCGTAGGCCCCGATTCGCGTGAAGGGCACGACGCCCGTCAGTCCACCGATCGTCGCACGCTCCCCGATCTCGCAGTGACCCGTGATCCCGGCGTAGTTGATGATGATCGCGCCATCGCCGACCTTACAATCGTGGGCGATGTGGCTCATGGTCATGACGAGGCAGCCCGCGCCGACGTCGGTCCAACCGTCCGCACGCGTCGCGCGATGGATCGTGACATACTCGCGGATCACGGTCCCGGCACCGATCCGGACCCCCGAGGGGGTGCCCTCCTTAAACTTCAGGTCTTGCGGTCGGCCGCCGAGGATCGAGCCGTGGCCGATCTTCACGCCCGGCCCGAGCTCCACGCGCCCCTCGAGCACGCAGTGGTGACCGACCTCCACGTCGGCGCCGACCGTCACCGCGGGGCCGATGATCGAGAACGCGCCGATTCTGGCCGCCGGATGGACTCGCGCCCTGGGGTCGACGACGGCGGTCGGATGAACGGCGTCAGCCATCCCGCGTCTCCGCGGCTCCGAGGCGCGCCTCGAGCTCGGCGAGCCGGCGCTCCGCTTGGCGCAAGCGCCGTACCAGTTCCGGGAGCTCGCCCTCGAGGACGAAGATGCGCTTGGCCTCAAGCAGGGGGCGCGCGGGCGTGCCGAACACTTTCTCGCGCGGCCCGACGTCGCGGGCGAGGCCGGATTGCGCGGCGACGACGGCGCCGTCACCGATCGTGAGGTGGTCGGCGACTCCCACCTGCCCGGCGAGCACGACCCCCTGGCCGATCCGGCACGACCCGGAGATCCCCACCTGGGCCACGATGATCGAGTGCGCACCGATCTCGACGTTGTGACCGACCTGGACGAGGTTGTCGAGCTTGGTCCCGCGGCGGACGATCGTCTGCCCCAGGGTGGCGCGGTCGATCGTGGTGTTGGCGCCGATCTCGACGTCGTCCTCGATCAGCACGGAGCCGACCTGAGGGATCTTCCGGTGCGCTTGGCCGTCGAAGACGTAGCCGAAGCCGTCGGCGCCGATCACGGCACCCGGATGGACCACGACGCGCTTGCCGAGCCTCACCCCGGCGCACACGGCCACGCGCGCGTGCACGACCGACGCCTCGCCGACCTCCGCACCCGCCCCGACGAACGCCAGCGGGCCGATACGGACGTGGGGCCCGATCACGGCACCCGCCTCGATCACGGCGAGCGGCCCGACCGTGGCGGTGGGCGCGACGCTCGCGTCGCGGGCGACGACGGCTGACGGGGCGACGCCGGGTGCCACGTCCGCGGGCGGGTGAAACAGGGCGAGCAGTTCGATCAGCGCCTGCTGGGGCGCGCGCACCCGCAGCACCGGCCCGGGCAGGTCTGACGCCTCGGGCCCCGCCAGGAAGGCGCCCGCGCGCGAGGCCTTCGCCGCCTCGGCGTAGCGAAGGTCGACGAGGAACGAAATCTGATCGGGGCCCGCGCTCTCGAGCGGCGCGACCCCGGTCACGAAGGCCGCCGCGTCGCCCTCCAGCGAGGCGTGGAGGGCGCGCGCGAGCTCACGGAGCGTGAACCCGACTCCCTTGGCCATCGGCGCCTATTTTTTGTCCTTGCCCGGGTTCTGCTGATCGTACGCCCGGATGATCTCGTCGGTCAGATCCGCCTCGGAGGCGCCGTAGAGAACAGCCGCGCCGCGCTTCTCCACGATCAGCACGAGCCCGCGTTCCTTGCCCACCTTCTCGATGACGCCGGACAGGTCTTGGAGCACGCGCTGCAGGAGCAGCTGCTCCTTCTTCTCGAGCTCCTTCTGGAGGTCGTCGGCCAGGCGCGCGGCGTCGCGGCGGTTGCGCTCGAACGCATCCTGCTTGTCGCGCCGCGCATCCGCCGTCATCAGCGGCCCCTTCTTCTCCAGCTCGTCGCGCAGCGCCTCCAGCTCCTTGCGCTTGGCGTCCATCTTCTGCTGCATCCCTGCCTTCTCGCGCTCGAGCTGCTCGCGCGCCGCAACGCCCGCCGCGGAGCGGACCAGGACGCGCTGGACATCGATGAACGCGATCTTGCTCCCCGGCGACTGCGCCCACGCCCGCGGAGCGACCGCGAGCAAGACGACGGCCGTGAGCGTGACGGCGTTCCCCAGAGCCCTCATCCTATTCCTCCTAGAACGGCGTGCCTACCGAGAAGTTGAAGGCGCCGAAGTCCTCGCCGGCCTTCCGGTCCGGGTTGATTCCGTAGTCGACGCGGATCGGCCCGAACGGCGACTGCCACCGGATGCCGCCGCCGACCCCCTTCTTGAGATCCGTCAGGTCGAATTTCGTTCCAAACCCGTACACGTTCCCGACATCGACGAATCCCGCGAGCCGCAAGCCGAACGGCAGCGGGATGACGTACTCGGCGTTGCCCAGCACCTGGGTCGAGCCGCCGATTCGCTGACCGGCGTCGTCTTTCGGCGAGATCGTGTGGAACTTGAAGCTCCGGATCGTGTTGGGCCCGCCGAGGTAGAACCGCTCGAAGAGTGGCAGCGGCTTGTCGGCCCAGCCGAAGCCATAGTCCGCCTCGAGGCGCCCGCCCAGGACGTGCCCGAACCAGAGCGGGTAGAACTGCGTGGTGAACACCGCGGTCTTCACGTACTTCGAGTCCCCGCCGAGTCCGGCGAACTCCGCCGACACGTTGCTCTGTCCGCCCTTCGTCGGCGCGATGACGTTGTCGCGGCTGTCGCGCCCCACAGCTCCCGACACCGCCGAGGTCACGCGGGTGCCCACCTGTTCGCGGAGCTCGGCAGAGAGCGCCGCCACGTCGCTGAGGCCGCTGATCCGGTCCTGCGACGCCCGGTACCCGAGGGACCACCGCCAGTACTCGAAGAACGGGTGACCCAGCCGGAGCGCGGAACCGAGGGTCTCGTAGCGGTACTCGGTGTACTGCCGCGTGTTGCTGTACAGGTCGAATCCGCCAGAGAGGGGGCGATCGAACAGCCACGGATCGGTGAAGCTGATCACGCCCTGCTGCGTCCGGCCGCCACCGCGCAGGCGCACGGCGACCTCCCACCCCCGCCCGAGGAAGTTGCGCTGCGCCAGGTCGATGGTGCCGACGAAGCTGTCCACCGACGAGAAGCCGCCGCCCAGGCTGAAGATGCCCGTCGGCCGTTCGGCGACCTCGACGTTGACGATGATCTTCGTCTTGTCCGATCCCGGCTGCGTCGTGATCTCGACTTTCTCGAAGTAGCCGAGGTTCACGAGCTTCTGCCGGGCCCGCTCCTTCTTCTGCAGCGTGTACAGGTCACCCTCGTGGAGCGGGATCTCACGGCGGAGGATCTTGTCCTGGCTGCGGACGTTGCCGCTGATGTTGATGCGCTCCACGACCACCTCGGGCCCCTCGGTGATGTCGAACGTGATGTTGATGATGTTCTGGCCGGGCACCTGCTCCGTCTTGGGAACGATGTCCACCGACGCCCGGCCGATGGTGCCGTAGAGATTCTCGATGCTTCTGATACTCTCGCGGAGCTTCGATCGTGAGAACACGTCTCCGGCCTTGAACTTCAGCTGGCGCCGGACCTCTTGCTCGGGGACGAGCGTGATCCCCGTGAGCTTGATCTCGCCGACCTTGAACTGCGGCCCCTCGACGACCGTGAAGGTGACGGTCACGCGCGCCTTCTCACGGTCCACGTCCACGTCGGTGGACTCGACACGGGCCTGGATGTATCCGGCGTCGTTGTAGAGCTGGATGATCCGCTCGACGTCCTCGTCGAGGCGTTGGCGCTGCACCTTGCCTCGGAGGATGAAGAACTGCCGCTCCCGCGTCGCCAGGGCGTCCTTGAGCTCGCTCTCCGTGAGCCCCTTGTTGCCCTTGAAGCGGATCCTGTCGATCTTGATCTGGCGCCCCTCGACGATGCTGACCACGACGCGCACGTCGCCGTCGGGAAACGTCTCGATGTTCGGGGTCACCTGGACCTCGAAATACCCCTCGTCCTCGTAGAAGTCCTTGAGCTTCTCGACGGCGCGCTGGACGTCGACCGGGTTGTAGACGCTACCCAGCTTGAGGTCGACCTTGTCCTGGAGCTCCGTGGTCTTCACCGCCTTGTTTCCGACGAAGTCGACGTCCCGCACGAAGGGCCGCTCGCGGACGACGAATGTCACCTTCACCCCGCCCTCGAAATCCTCGACCCGCATCTGCACGTCGTCGAAGAAGCCCAGGCCGAAGATCGATCGGATGTCCTCGGAGAGGAGGCTCGGGTTGAAGGGCGAACCGACGGTGGTCTTGACCCGGCCGAGCACGACGGCCTCCTGAACCCGCCGCGTGCCCTCGACCGCGATCTCCTTGACGATGATCGGGCGCGGCTGGGGCCGCTGCTGCGCCGCGACGGGTGGGACCGGAAGGAGCGGAGCCACAAGGGCGACCACAAGGGTGAGACGGAGTCGCCCCGCGCTCGACACCGGGTTCTCAGGAGCGTGAGAACGGTGCCCTAGTGCTCTGCAAGCTCGAGCGGCGCATCGAGAGCCTGCGCCTCGCGGAAAGTAAAGTTCGCCCCGTCGACGTCCACTTCGATCCGGGCGCTTTCCGCGACCTGGCCGCGTACGATCGCCTCGGCCAGGGGATCCTCGATGTACTTCTGGATCGTGCGACGTAGCTGCCGCGCGCCGTACGTGGGATCGTACCCCTTCTCGACGAGCGCCGTCTCGGCGGCGGGCGAGAGCACGAGCCCGATCCCTTTGTCGGCCAGCTGCTTGTTGATCCTCCCGATCATCAAGCGGATGATCTGCTTGATGTGATCGAGTCCGAGGGCATGGAAGACGATGATGTCGTCGATGCGGTTCAAGAACTCCGGCCGGAACGTGCGCTTGAGCTCCTCCAGCACGCGCTCCTTCATCTTCTCGTAGGAGGCCTCGTCGTTCTCCTGCAGGAATCCGGGCGACACGCGTTTGCCGATCAGGCTCGTGCCGAGGTTCGACGTCATGATCAGGATCGTATTCTTGAAATCGACGACGTGACCGAGCGAGTCGGTCAGTCGCCCGTCGTCGAGCACCTGCAACAGCATGTTGAACACGTCCGGATGCGCCTTCTCGATCTCGTCGAAGAGCACGACGGAGTACGGGCGTCGCCGTACCTTCTCGGTGAGGAACCCGCCCTCTTCGTAGCCCACGTAGCCGGGCGGCGCGCCGAGCAGGCGCGACACCGAAAACTTCTCCATGTACTCCGACATGTCCACTCGGATGAGGGCGTTCTCGTCGCCGAAGAGGTACTCGGCGAGCGCGCGCGCGAGCTCCGTCTTGCCCACACCGGTCGGACCCAGGAAGACGAACGATCCCACCGGCCGCTTCGCGTCCTTCAGGCCGGCGCGCGAGCGGCGAATCGCACGGGACACGGCGGCCACCGCATCGGCCTGGCCGATAATCCGCCCGTGGAGGGCATCCTCCATACGTGCGAGCTTCGCCGACTCCTTCTCTTCCAGCTTGGAGAGCGGGATACCGGTCCAGCGGGACACGATGAACTCGATGTCCTCCTCCTCGACCGACTGTGTCCCCTTGCCCTTGTTCTTCTCCCACTCGCGCTTGAGCTCCTCCTCGCGGTGCCGGAGGACCTTCTCCTTCTCGCGGAGCGACGCGGCCTTCTCGAATTCCTGGGCCTCGAGGTACATGTCCTTCTCACGGATGACCCGCTCGAGCTCCTTCTCGATCTCCTTGAGCTCGGGGGGGGGCGTCAGCGCCATCAGGCGCGTGCGCGAGGAGGCCTCGTCGATAACGTCGATCGCCTTGTCGGGTAGCTGACGGTCGGTGATGTAGCGGTCAGCCAGGTGGACGGCCGCGTTGATAGCCTGCTCGGTGATCTTCACCCGGTGATGCGCCTCGTACTTGTGCCGGAGGCCGCGGATGATCTCGATCGCCTCCGGGACCGTCGGGGCCTTCACGATGACCGGCTGGAAGCGCCGCTCGAGCGCGCCGTCCTTCTCGATGTACTTGCGGTACTCGTCCAGGGTCGTGGCGCCGATCGTCTGGATCTCGCCGCGCGACAGGGCGGGCTTGAGCATGTTCGAGGCGTCGATCGCGCCCTCGGCCGCGCCGGCACCGATGAGGGTGTGCAGCTCGTCGAGGAAGAGGACGACGTTTTCCGATTGGCGGATCTCCTTCATCACCGCCTTGAGTCGCTCCTCGAACTGGCCCCGATACTTCGTCCCGGCGACCAGCGCACCGAGGTCGAGCTGGAGCAGTCGCTTGTTCGCCAGCACGTCGGGGACGTCGTGGTTGACGATCTTCTGGGCGAGACCCTCGACGATCGCCGTCTTGCCCACGCCGGGCTCGCCGATCAGCACCGGGTTGTTCTTCGTCCGCCGAGCCAGGATCTGGATGACGCGCTCGATCTCCTGCTCACGGCCGATGACCGGGTCGAGCTTGCTCTCGCGGGCGAGCTGTGTGAGGTCACGGGCGAACTCGTCGAGCACGGGCGTCTGCGAGCGCTTCTTGGGCCGCGGGTAGTACTGGTCGCCGAGCAGCGCCAGCGTCTCTTGCCGGACCTCGTCCAGGCGCGCGCCGAGCGACTCGAGAATCTTCGCGGCGATCGACTGGCCTTCCTTCATGAGGCCCAGGAGGAGGTGCTCGGTGCCGATGTAGTTGTGACCGAGCTGGCGGGCTTCTTCGATCGAGAGCTCGAGGACTCGCTTGGCCTGCGGCGTGAACGGTACTTCACCGAACGTGAGCGTCTTGGGGAAGCCGGCCAGGGCGCGCTCGACCTCCGCCTTCACCGTCTCGAGCCGGAGGCCCAGGCGCTGGAGAACGGCGGTCGCGATTCCCTCGCCGTCCCGAATCAACCCGAGGAGGACGTGCTCTGTGCCGACGAAATCGTGACGGAAGCGCCCTGCCTCTTCCCGCGCCAAGATGATGACCCGCCGCGCTCGCTCAGTGAATCGTTCAAACACTGGCTTGCCCCACCTCTTTCCCGAGCCGCCGGAGGGAAATTCTCTTTCGCCGACGGCTAGTTAGTGACGCTCGAACTCAGTATAGCCCACAGGGTTGACCCCGGCTAGCCTTTTCTCGACGAACGAGTAACTGCGCGAAACGCCATGCGTCTTGTCACCCCGGCGCGGCCCCGTCACGACCGCCCGCAGCCCCCACCCGCGTCGATCTCCCGGGCGCGCCCCTCGACGAGCCGGTAGCCCCGCTCGGCCTTCCGAGCGAGGTCGGGATTGTGGGTCGCGACGAGGAAGGCAATCCCGCGCTCGGCCTGGAGCCGCGCGAACAGGTCGTAAATGACCTCGCTCGTCTTCGGGTCGAGGTTGCCCGTGGGTTCGTCCGCGAGGATCAGCGCGGGATTGTTGACGATTGCGCGCGCGATCGCCACCCGCTGTTGCTCGCCGCCCGACAGCTCGCCCGGGCAGTGGCGCATCCGGTCGGCCAAGCCGACCTCGGCGAGCGCCCTCACGGCCAGCTCCCGCGCCTCCGCGGGGGGCTTCCGCAGGAGGAGCGCCGGGATCATGGAGTTCTCGAGCGCGGACAGCTCGCCGAGCAAGTTGTAGAACTGAAAGACGAAGCCGACGTCCTGCCGCCGGTAGCGGACGAGCCCTGCCTCGCCGCGCGCGAACAGGTCCTCCCCCCGGAAGCGCACACGACCCGCCGTGGGCCGGTCGAGCGCGCCGAGGAGGTGGAGCAGGGTGGACTTGCCGATGCCCGACGCACCCACGAGCGCGACGATCTCGCCCGGGCGCACGACGAGGCTCGCGCCGCGGAGCACGCGTACGACCTCGGGCCCCGAGCGGTACTCCTTCTCAAGCTCCTCGGCGATCAGGAGCGGCTCGGTCATCGTAGCGAGCACCGCGAGGCCGGGGCACTCCGTGGGAGTGCGAAGCCGCAGCGCGTCCGACGCGCGAGGCGAGCCTGCGTGAGTCGGCGTGCCGTGGGCACGGCGTGGCTTCGTCCGGCTAACAGCCCGCGCGTCATTCGTAGCGCAGGACGTCCACGGGCTCGAGCGCGCCCGCGCGCCGCGCCGGGATGATCGTCGCGAGAAACGAGAGGAAGAGCGTCGCTCCGATCACCATGAGCCCGTCCGACAGGGTCAGCTTCATCGGTAGGTAGTCGATCTGATAGACGTCGCTCGCGAGCCGGATCACCTTGTAGGTGTTCTGCGCCCAGATGATCAAGAGCCCCACCGCGCTGCCGGCGACCGTGCCGGCCACGCCGATCGCCATCCCGACGGCGAAGAACGTCGCGGTGACGGACTGCCGAGAGGCGCCGATAGCCTTGAGGACCCCGATCTCCTTGCGCTTGTCCGCGACGAGCAGGACGAGGTGCCCGATGATGGCGAACGCGGCCACGAGGACGATGATCGTCACGATCACGAACAGCGCGAGCTTCTCGAGCTGGAGCGCCGCGAAGAGGCTCCGATTCATGTCCATCCAGTCGCGGACCCAGTACGGGAACCCGAGCGCGACGGTGACCGCGTGCCCCACGCGCTTGGCGTCGAACGGGTCGGCAAGCTTGGCCTCGATGCCCGTGACACCTGCGAGCCCGGCGAACTCCTGCGCGACCGGGAGCGCCAGGTAGGCGAACGAGGCGTCGAACTCGTACATGCCGACCTCGAACGTCCCGGCCACGGTGTAGCGGCGCATCTTCGGCACCATCCCGACGGCCGTCAGCGCGCCTTTCGGCGAGATCACCGTCACCGTGTCGCCGGGCAGGACGCCGAGCGCGCGGGCCAGCTCGCGCCCGAGCAGGATCGCCGGATCGCCGTTCTCCAGGGGCTGGAGGCTCCCGGTGCGGAGCTGCAAGCGGATGTCCTGGAGGACGGCTGGGGTCCGGAGGTCGATGCCGCGGACGAGACCGCCGTGGGAGCCGCCGCCCGACGTTGTGAACAGCGCCTGCTGGTGGATGAACGGCGTCGCCGAGCGGACGCCCGGGACCGCGGCGATTCGCGCCACGACCGCGCCCGGGTCGGCGAGCCCCGCGCCGGTCGACTGGTAGACGAGCAGGTGGGGGTTGGCCGCGATGATCTTCTCGCGGATCCCGTCCTGGAAGCCCGTCATCACCGCGAGCACGACGATCAGGGCTGCCACGCCGAGGAAGACCCCTCCGACGCCGATCCACACGAAGAGTGACAGGTTCGTCCGCTGACCGCGGGCGCGGAGGTAGCGCAGGCCGAGGAACAGCTCGAAGGGGAGCCCCCCCCTCACGGGCGGTCGTCCTCGCCCGACCGCGCCGCCTCGGGCCGGAGATGCGGGAACAGGATGACCTCGCGGATCGACGGCGCGTCCGCGAAGAGCATCACGAGGCGGTCGATGCCGATTCCCTCGCCCGCCGCCGGCGGCATGCCGTACTCGAGCGCTCGGACGTAGTCCTCGTCGAGCCAGTGCGCCTCGGCGTCGCCGCGCGCGAGGAGCTCCCCCTGCTCGCGGAAGCGGGCGAGCTGGTCGATCGGGTCGTTCAGCTCGCTGTACGCGTTGGCCAGCTCGCGCCGTCCGACAAAGAGCTCGAACCGGTCCACGAGGGCGGGGTTGTCGCGCTTCTTTTTGGCGAGCGGCGAGAGCTCGATGGGGAAATCCACGACGAACGTGGGCTGCACCAGCGTGGGCTCGACACGCTCCTCGAAGAGCGCCTTCCAGAGTTTCCACGGCGGGCCCTCGGCGAGCTGGATCCCGTGCGCGCTCGCGGCGCGGCGGAGCGTCACCGCGTCGGTCCGGGGCGTGACGTCGATGCCGAGGGCGTCCGTGAGGCCGTCGAAGAACCCGAGCCGCCGCCAGGGCGGCGTGAGGTCGATCGCGTGCTCGCCCCAGGTGAGCCGGAGCGTCCCGCGGATCGACTGGGCGAGCTCTGTGAACAGCGCCTCGGTGAGGTCCATGAGGTCAGTGTAGTCCGCGTAGGCCTGGTAGAACTCGAGCATCGTGAACTCGGGGTTGTGCTGCGTCGAGACGCCCTCGTTCCGGAAGTTCCGGTTGATCTCGTAGACCCGCTCGAGCCCGCCGACGACGAGCCGCTTGAGGTAGAGCTCCGGCGCGATCCGGAGGTAGAGGTCCATGCCGAGCGCGTTGTGGTGGGTCTTGAACGGCCGCGCAATGGCACCGCCGGGGATCGGCTGCATCATCGGCGTCTCGACCTCGAGGAAGCCGCGCGCGTCGAGGAACTTCCGGATCGCCGCCACGAGCCGGGCGCGGAGCACGAAGATCGTCCGCACCTCCTCGTTGACGAGGAGGTCGACGTACCGCTGGCGGTAGCGCGTCTCGACGTCGCGCAGCCCGTGCCACTTCTCGGGCAGCGGCCGGAGTGACTTGGCGAGGAACGTGAAGGCCTTGACGGCGACCGTCAGCTCGGCGGTCCGCGTCCGAAACATCTCGCCGGTGACGCCGATGAAGTCGCCGCGGTCGAGGTCGGTGAACCGCGTGTAGTCCTCGCCGAGCTGGTCCGCCCGCGCGTAGAGCTGGATCTGACCCGTGTAGTCCATCAGGTGAGCGAAGCAGGATTTGCCGTGGTGACGAAGGGCGACGACGCGTCCGGCCAGGCTCACGGGACCGAAGGCGTTCAGCTCCGCCTCGCCCGCGTCGCGGAGCCGGTCGGCGAGCGGGCGTGCCCAGTGGGTCACCGGGAAGCGGCCCCCGAATGGATCGATCCCCGCACGGCGCAGCGCCGCGAGCTTCTCGTGCCGCGGACGGATCAGGTCGTTGGCGTCGTCTGGATTCACGAGCTTCACAGGCTCGCCCCTGCGCCTCGAGCCCACAAGAGGTACGCCCGGATCAGCCCGTCGAGGTCGCCGTCCATCACCCCTTCGACGTTGCCGATCTCGAGCACCGTCCGATGGTCCTTGATGAGCTGGTAGGGATGGAACGTGTACGAGCGGATCTGGCTGCCGAAGGCGATCTCTTTCTTCTCACCGGTGAGCTCGGCAAGCTCCTCGCGCTGCCTCTTGTGCGCCAGCTCGTAGAGCCGCGCCTTGAGGATTCGCATCGCCGTGTCGCGGTTGCGGAGCTGCGAGCGCTCGTTCTGGCACTGGACGACGATGCCCGTGGGCAGGTGCGTGATGCGGACGGCCGAGTCGGCGGTGTTGACCCCCTGGCCCCCGGGGCCGGAGGCCCGGAAGACGTCCACCCGGATCTCGTCCTCCCGCACGCTCACCTCCACGTCGTCCACCTCCGGGACGACCGAGACCGACGCGAAGCTCGTCTGCCGACGGCGTGAGGCATCGAACGGCGAGATCCGCACGAGCCGGTGTACCCCCGTCTCGCCCCTGAGAAAGCCGTAGGCATACTCACCCGTGATCTCGACGGTCGCCGACTTGATCCCCGCCTCGTCGCCGGGGAGCAGATCCACGACCTCCGCCTTGCGGCCCGCGCGCTCGCACCAGCGGAGATACATCCGGAGGAGCATCTGCGCCCAGTCCTGCGACTCCGTTCCGCCAGCACCGGGATGGATCGCGAGGATCGCCGCTTTCGCGTCGTGGGGGCCCGACATCATGACCTTCAGCTCGAACTCGTCGAGGTCTCGGCGGAGGCTGGCGACCTCGGCGGCGATCTCGGCATCGAGGCTCCCGTCGTCCGCCTCGGCCGCGAGCTCAAGGAGCACGGTGAGGTCCTCGGCGCGGGCGACGAGCTCCTTCAGCCGGCCGACGCTCCGGCTGAGCTCGGTGCGCTCCCGAATGAGCTCCTGGGCGCGGCGGTTGTCCTCCCAGAAGGCGGGCGACGCCATCCCGGCGTCGAGCGCGGCGAGCCGCTGCTCTTTCGCCGGAATGTCAAAGATGCCCCCGGAGCTCGTTGACCCGCGTGGCGAGGTCGACGACATCGCGCTTGAGCTCACCGAGCATTAAGGCCTCCGCTCCCGCGCGCTCGCCGCCAGCGTCCCCACGCTGACGCCGAGCGCCAGGTACGTGAGCCACTCGCCGAATCGCGAGTAGAGCGTCTCGCCCGAGCGGAGCGGGAGGCGCTCGGCGATGACGGCACGGCGGGAGAGCGGCAACCGCCGGAGAATCTGCCCGGTCGGCGCGATGAACGCGGAGACGCCGGTGTTCGCCGCGCGCACGACGGCCGTCCGGTGCTCGACGGCGCGTAACGGGTACATGGCGAGGTGCTGCCACGGGCCGTCCGTACGGCCGAACCAACCGTCGTTCGTCATGTTCACGATCAACCGCGCTCCACCTCGTACGAACTCGCGGACGAGCTCGGGAAAGATCCCCTCGTAACAGATTACGACACCGAACGGGGCTGGCGGACCCTGGAATACCACCGAGCCCGAGCCCGGCTCGAGGTCGGAGATGAATGCTGCCCAGGTTCGGACGAACCCGAGCAGACCCGAGAACGGGACGAACTCTCCGAACGGGACGAGGTGCATCTTATCATACCTGGCAACAATGCCATTTTCTGTCAGTAGAAACGCTGAGTTAGTTAGCCTTGGCGGAGTCGTGTCTTTAACATCGATTGAGCCCACGAGGAGGGCCACGTTGAAGGTTCGGGCCAGGCCGGTTAGGGCATCGACGAGTCCCGGATCGCGCCGGAGCGGAGTCGGCGCCGCCGTCTCGGGCCACACGACCAGCTGCGGGTGCTCGGCGCTCGCCCGCCGGGTGAGCGAGCTGTAGATCCCGAGCGTCGTCGCGGCGTGGGCCGGATCGAACTTCAAGGGCTGCTCGATCGCCGGCTGCATGATGGCCACGGTGACCTCGCTCGGGAGCGGCGGCGCAGCCAGCCTCGCGGTGCCGAACCCGAGTGTCGCCGCCAGGAGGGCGCCGCCGCCCAGCGCCCCGGTGAGCGCCCCGCGCCACGGCAGCACGAGACAACCCGCGGCCGCTGCATTCACCGCCACCAGAACGAAGGACACGGCGTGGACTCCGCCCAGCTCGGCGATCTGGATGATCGGCAACCTCAGATACTGCGAGTAGCCGAGGGTGCCCCACGGGAACCCGCCCAGGAAGTGGGACCGCGCCCACTCCCCCGCCACCCACAGAAAGGGCGCGGCCGCGAGGGCGAGCCCGGGGGCGCGCCGATGGCCGATCAACGACACCGCCCACGCGAACCCGCCGACGTAGAGGCCGCAGTACGCGGCGAGCGTGACGATTGGCACCCACGTGAGGGGCCACGGGATCGTGCTGTACATCCGGAACGTGTAGCCAAGCCAGCGGAGGAGCACCAGGAAGAATACGGTGCCGAAGAGCCAGCCCCAGCGGAGCGCCGTGCGCGGAGGGCGGCTCAATGCTGTGACGATGACCGGCGCGACGAGGAGCCAGGCGACGCCGTCCCAGTCGGTGCGCGGAAACGCAAGGGCAAGGCCGATGGCGCTGACCGACAGGAGCCCGGCGAGACCGAGGTTCTCGCGCAGGGCCGACGGACCGATCAGGCGCCCCACGCGAGGCGGTCGGCGAGGTATTGCGGCAGGCCGCCGGCGATGATTTTCCGCCGGGCAGCGTCAACGTCGTACGGCACCCTCCGAATGGCGATGGCGCCGCGTGCGGCGTCCCAGAGGGCGTACGCCGCGCGGGCGTCGCGGTCCCGGGGCTGGCCGACGCTCCCCACGTTCACGAGGTAACGGCGGCCATGCTCGAGCTCGATCGCCACGGCACCCGGCATCCACTCGGGGCCCGTCGAACCCAGCGACCACATGCCCGGCACGTGCGAGTGCCCCACGAAGCAGAGGCGCGTCGTGAACGCGCCGAACGCCTGGAACCCGTCCTCGGCGGACACGAGGTACTCCCACTCCTCCGGGCGATCGGGCGAGGCGTGAACGAGCGTCGCATCGTCCACCTGCGCGACCAGCGGCAGCGCCGTCAGGTAGCTCCGGTGGTCGTCGTCGAGGCGCTCGCGCGTCCACTCCGCCGCCGCACGCGCGTGGCGGTTGAACCAGTCGAGATCGAGGAGGCCGGCGACGCCGTGCTCGTGATTCCCCGCCGTGATCACCTGCGCGCGCTCGGCCAGTCGCTCGATGCACGGGCCCGGGTCGGCGCCGTAGCCCACGACGTCGCCGAGGCAGAGGACCGCGTCAGCGCGCCCGGCCGCATCGGCCAGCACGGCGTCGAGCGCTTCGAGATTGCCGTGGATGTCGGAGACGACCGCGTATCGCACCGCTGAGATCAGGAAGTGGGGCGGAGTTCTTTGTGGATCCGATCGAGGACGCCGTTGATGAACCGGCTCGACTCCTTCGTGCCGAACTTCTTGGCGATCTCGATCGCCTCGTTGATCGCGACCTTCGCCGGCACCTCGGCGGTCCAGAGCATCTCGTAGACGCCCGCACGGAGGATGTTGCGGTCCACGACCGCCATGCGCTCCAGCTCCCAGTTCTCCGTGTACTGCTCGATCACCTGGTCGATCTTGGCCTGGTTCGCCTTCGTGCCGCGGACGAGCGTCTCGGCGAACGTCTTGGCCTCGCCGGAGAGCGGATGGCGCCCCCAGAACTCGTGCTCGTGCGGCACGGGATCGTCCTCGCCTTGCAGGTCGAGCTGATAGAGGAACTGGAGGGCGACCTCCCGGGCCTTTCGCCGCCTGCCCATTTATCGGGTACCGCGAGGCCGCAAGAGGCGTGGGTGACCTGACGGAGGCACGTGCGGCTCCGCTCCCGTGGACTTTACGCGGCGCACAATTCCGCCGTCGTGCCGTAGCTGCTGGATCCACTCGGCCATCGCAAGGGCCGCCTCGGCGGCCTCCTCACCCCGATTCCCCACCTCCCCGCCGGCCCGCGCCCAGGCCTGCTCCTCGCTGAGCGCCGTGACGACGCCGAAGCTCGCGGGGACGCCGGTGGTCAGCGCCACCTCGCGGATTCCCGCCGCCGCCTCGCGCGCTATCACCTCGAAGTGGGGCGTCTGGCCGCGGATGACGACGCCCACACACACGATCCCGGCGTACCGCCCCGTCGCGGCCAGATGGCCAGCGGCCTGGGGGAGCTCGAACGATCCCGGCACCCAGTGGACCTCGACGGCCTCCCCTGAGAGGCGCGCGCCGCGGAACACCTTGAGCGCGCCCTGGACGAGGCGCTCGGTGATGCGCTCGTTGAACCGGGCAGCAACGATCGCGAACCTGAGGGAGCGTCCCGCGGGGCGGACGCGGCGCACTCTGGGCGCACGACCGGCCATCTCAGTCCGGGAGGGACGAGAGGAGATGCCCGAGCTTGTCGCGCTTCGTGCTCAGGTACTTCCTGTTCGCATCGGTCGCGGGAATCTCGATCGGCACGCGCTCGGCGATGTGCAGGCCGTAGCCCTCGAGCCCGACGATCTTCTTCGGGTTGTTGGTGAGGAGCCGGAGGTTCTTCACCCCGAGGTCCACGAGAATCTGGGCGCCGATCCCGTAATCACGCAGGTCCGCCTTGAAGCCCAGCGCGGCGTTGGCCTCGACCGTGTCCTTGCCGATGTCTTGCAGCTCGTAGGCACGCATCTTGTTGAGGAGTCCGATGCCCCGCCCCTCCTGGCGCATATAGAGGAAGACGCCGCGCCCCTCGGCCTGGATGATCGCCAGCGCCTTGTCGAGCTGCTGCCCGCAGTCACAGCGGCGCGAGTGAAAGGCGTCCCCGAACAGGCACTCGGAGTGCACCCGGACCAGCACCGGCTCGTTACGTTCGACCTCCCCCATCACGAGCGCCACGGGCACGCGCGCGTCGACGCTCGTGTCGTACGCGATCGCGGTGAAGTCCCCGAAGTCCGTCGGCAGCTTGTGGGTCGCGATCCGCCGAACCAGCTTTTCCTTGCGGATCCGGTACTCGATCAGGTCCTTGATCGTGATCAGCGTGAGGCCGTGGTCCAGGGCGAGCTCCTGGAGCTGGGGCACCCGCGCCATCCCGCCGTCCTCGTCGAGAACCTCGCAGATGACGCCGGCCGGGTAGCAGCCCGCGAGCCGCGCCAGGTCCACCGCCGCCTCGGTGTGGCCGGCGCGGCGCAGGACGCCGCCCGGCATCGCGCGGAGTGGAAGGATGTGGCCAGGCCGCGTCAGGTCCTCGGCCCGCATCTGCGGATCGACCAGGGTGCGGATCGTGACCGCGCGGTCGTAGGCAGAGGTTCCCGTCGTGACGCCACGTCTGGCGTCGACGGTCACGGTGAAGGCGGTCCCCATGGGCGCCGTGTTGTCCGAGACCATCATCTGGATCTTGAGCTCGTCCAGCCGCTCGCCGGTCATCGGCACGCAGACGAGGCCGCGCCCGTGCTTGGCCATGAAGTTGATCGCCTCCGGCGTGACCTTGTCGCCGGCCATCACGAGGTCGCCTTCGTTCTCGCGGTCCTCGTCGTCGACGACGAGGAGGATGCGCCCCTGGCGGATCTCCTCGATCGCCTCCTCGATGGTCGCAAACCCCGTCATATCGCCCCCCTGAGCGCCAGCGATCGGACCAGGTACTTGCCAATCACGTCGGCCTCGACATTCGTCGCCTGCCCGGGCCTGAGTCGCCCGAGCGTCGTCGCGGCGAGCGTGTATGGAATCAGCATCACCTCGAAGCTCCTGTCGCCCAGCGCGGCCACCGTCAGGCTCACGCCGTCCACGGCCACCGACCCCTGGGGGATCAGCAGCGGCTCGAGCTCCCGGCCGGGCAACGCGACACGCACCCGCGTGGTTGATTCTACACGCGTTACGTCCTCCACGGTGCCGACTCCATCCACGTGCCCGAGGACGAGGTGACCCCCCAGGGCGCCCCCGAAGCGTAGCGGCCGTTCGAGGTTGACGGGATCGCCGGGTTTGAGCCGGCCGAGCGTCGTGCGCGCGAGCGTCTCGGGGCCGAGCTCGAACACGAAGCCGTCCGGCGGGCGCTCGACCACCGTCAGGCACGCGCCGTTCACGGCGACACTCGCACCGACGTCGCTGCCCTCGAGCGTCGCGCCCGCCTGCACGCCGAGCCGGAGCACGGCGCCGGCGCGCACGAGCGTGACGACCGTTCCCATTTCCTCGACGATCCCGGTAAACACCTACGCCTCCCGCGGCTCGCGGATCACGTCAGCCTCTACCAGGATATCGTCGCCGACCCGCGTGATGGCGAGGGGGCCGAGCCTCACCCCGCTCTTCAGCTCCCGGCCGGCGCCGCCGACGACGGAGGGCGCCGTGCGCCCGCCCACGAGCAGAGGCGCCACGAAGACTGCCACGCTGTCGACGACCCCGGCGTCCAGGAAGGCCGCGTGGACCTCCCCGCCGCCCTCGACGAGGACGCCTCGCACCTCGCGCGCGAAGAGCTCGCCCAGGAGGAAGCCGAGATCGACGCGCCCGTCGCGCGTCGGGCATCTCACGACAGTGGCGCCCGCCGCCTCCAGGGAGCGCACCCGCCCCTCGGACACCCCGTCGCCGACCGCGACGATCGCGCGCGCCGGGTCTCCGGCAGCGATCAAGCGCGCCCCGGGGGGCGTGCGCGCCTCGGTATCGAGCGCCACGCGGTACGGCTGGCACGGCCACGGCTCGCCGAGCCGGACCGTCAGCTCAGGGTCATCGCGCAGCACGGTGGCAATCCCGACGACGATGGCGTCCGCCTCCCTCCGGAGCCGGTGGGCATGAGCCCGCGCCTCCGCGCCCGTGATCCAGCGAGAGGCGCCGTGGGTGTCGGCGATCTTGCCGTCCAGCGTCATGGCCGCTTTGAGCGTCACGTGCGGCCGTTGCTCGCGCATCGCGGTGAAGAAGACGCGGTTCTGGCGCGCGGCCTCCTCGGCGAGGAGCCCGACGCTCACCTCGATGCCCGCGTCGCGCAGGGCGTCGAACCCGCGACCGGCGACGAGCGGGTTCGGATCTGCGAGCGGCGCCACCACCCGCGACACGCCCGCCTCCATGACGGCCTGGGCGCAGGGCGGGGTTCGTCCGTGGTGGGCGCACGGTTCCAGGGTCACGTAGAGCGTCGCGCCGCGCGTGCGGGGCCCCGCGGCGCGAAGCGCCGTGATCTCGGCGTGCGGCCCGCCGGCCCGCCGATGGACTCCCTCGCCGACGACCTCCCCGCTCGGCGCCACGACGACCGCCCCCACCATGGGGTTCGGCGACGTGAGCCCCCGTCCCTGGTCGGCCAGCTCCAGCGCGCGCCGCATGAAGCGCTCGTCGTTCGACGTCATTGCACGGGCAGCAGGGCGTCGACGAACGCCTCCGCGTCGAACGTCTGGAGGTCGTCGACGCGCTCGCCGACGCCGATCAGCTTGACCGGCACCTTCAGCTCGCGCACGATTCGCACGACGATGCCGCCCTTGGCGGTGCCGTCGAGCTTTGTCAGGGCCACCCCGCTGAGACCGATCGCCTCGTGGAACACGCGGGCCTGCGCGAACCCGTTCTGGCCCGTCGGTGCGTCCATGACCATCAGCGACTCGTGCGGCGCGCCCGGGAGTTGCCGTTCGATCACGCGCTTGAGCTTCGCCAGCTCCGACATCAGATTTGCCTTGGTGTGCAAGCGCCCGGCCGTATCGACGATCAGCGCGTCCACCCCGCGCGCCGTCGCCGCCTTGACGGCGTCGAACACGACCGCCGCCGGGTCGGAGCCCGCCGCCTGGTGGATCACCGGGACGTCAATCCGCTCGCCCCAGCGCTGGAGCTGCTCGATCGCGGCGGCGCGGAACGTGTCCGCGGCCGCGAGAAGGACCCGCTTGCCCGATCCGCTCAGCGCGGCGGCGAGCTTCGCCGCGGTTGTCGTCTTCCCTGCGCCGTTGACCCCAAGCATCAGCACCACCGCTGGCCGGTGGTCGAGGTCGAGCGGCTGCGCCGCCGGCTGGAGGGTGTCGGCGAGGAATCGCCGAAAGAGCGGGCGGAGCTGGTCGGCACGCGTCACCGTCCCGAACATGACCTCTTCGCGCGCGCGGTTCGTGAAGTCGGCGGCGAGCGTGGCGCCCAGGTCGGCGGCGAGGAGCAACTCCTCGAGCTCCTCGTAGAGGGCGTCGTCGATGGGCCGCTCGGGCGCGAGCACCGCGGCGAGACCGCTCGCGAGGTGCTCCTGCGACCGTTTGAGCCCCTCGCGGAGCCGGTCCCGGAGCCCGGAGAGGAACGTCACTGGTCTTCCGCGGGGACGACCAGCCGCGCGATCACGGCTCCGCTCGGGCCCAGCGGCGGGAGGCGGCGGCCGTTCACCTCCAGGGTGACCCCTCCTGCGTTCCCGATGCTGAGGACGAACGGACGGTTCGAGATCCACTCGCGGATCTCGCCCGCCGGGATGTTCTCCTCGCTCATCCGTCCATCCTCCGTGCGCACTCGTATCCACGTCAACTCCGACGTGCGCGCGACCAGCCGGTACGACGAGGCGACGCCGGTCACCGCCGTGGGAGCGGCCGCGGCCGGTGCCGGCGGTGTCGGGGCCGACACCGCTGGCGTGGGCGCGGGCGGCGCAGTGTCCTGGGTGCGCGGCGTCTCGGCCGCCACACTGGGCCGCGGGGCCTCCGACTCGGAGAGCGCGCCCGGGGACTCGGACGTCCGCCGCTCGGTGCGGCGCTCTCCTCCAGGCTGGAGCGCGAGCGTCACCGCGAAGAGGGCCGCACCCAGGGCGACGAGCATAACGAAGCTCACGAGGAGCGCCCCACGACCACGGTTCTCTCGGCGGCTGCTCGACTCGGAGCGACTCTGCGATGCCCGTGGAGCCGCGGCGGGCGGTTGGGCGACCCGCGGGCTCAGCTGCCCGCCACGGTCCGCCTCATAGTAGGCGAGCGCTTCGTCAGGGGGCTCGTGAAGCGCCTGGCAATAGGCGCGGATGAACCCCCTGGTGAAAGGAGCCTCCGGAAGCGTCGCAAAATCGTCAACCTCGAGCGACTCCAGATAACGCTGCGGGACACGCGTGGAGCGAGAGATCTCGTCGAGGGCGACGCCTCGCCGCTGCCGAAGCTCGCGAAGGTACGAACCGACCGACGGCATACCTCTACTTGGCGCCGAGTCTAGCCTATTTCGTCAGCTTCTTCACCTACTTACTGAACGCTTCGCCTAGGCGTTGAGGTTGACGGAGACGAGCTTCGAGAGGCCGGGCTCCTCCATGGTGACGCCGTAGAGAATGTCGGCTGCCTCCATGGTCTTCCGGTTGTGGGTGATCACGAGGAACTGGGTCCGGTTCGTCAGCTCACGGAGCACGCGCAGGAACCGATGGATGTTGGCGTCGTCGAGGGGCGCATCGACCTCGTCGAGAACGCAGAAGGGGCTCGGCCGGAAATAGAAGATCGCGAAGAGGAGCGCCAGTCCGGTCAGCGCGCGCTCGCCACCCGAGAGCAGCGTCACGGACTGCAGGCGCTTGCCGCGGGGCTCGGCCATCAGCTCGACGCCGGTGTCGAGCGGATCGCCGCCCTCCTCAGTCTCGACGAGCCTGAGCTCGGCCCGGCCGCCCTCGAAGAGGCGCTCGAAGAGCTCCTTGAAGTGCCGGTTGATCTCCTCGAAGGCCTGCGTGAATCGCTCCTGTGCGCTCCGTGTCATGCCACGCAGCGCCTTCTCGAGATCCTTGATCGAGCCGACGAGGTCGTCGTACTGCGTCTGAAGGAACCCGAGACGCTCGTCGAGCTCACGGTACTCGTCGTCAGCGACGAGGTTCACGGGCCCGATCGCCGCCAGCTTCTCCTCGAGCTCGGTGATCCGCGCCCGCACCGTCTCGAGGTCGCCGGCCGGGTCGTGCCGGGCAGCGAGCGCCGCCTCGTCCACACCGTACGCCCGCCACGCCTCCAGCCCGAGCTCCTCACGTCTCACACGACATTCGGTCGCCCCGAGGTCGACCTCATGAATCGAGGCGACGAGCCGGCCGAGCTCACCGTCGACCGCCCGCTGGTCGGTCTCGATCGTGCGGAGCTCCTCCGCGAGCCCCTCGTGGCCCTCCGCGGCCCGCCGAACCTCGGCGTCGATCCGGTCCCGTTCGACGGCGATCTCGCGCGCGCTCGCGTCGGTGCGCTCCCGCTCCTCGGCGAGCCAGGCCTGCCGGTCGGCGAGCTGCGCCTGGCGCGCGCGAGCCTGGTCGATGCGCGCGCCGAGATCGCGCTCGATGTCGTCCATCCGCGTGAGCTCCCGACCCAGCGCCTCCACGCGCTCGGTGGTGGACGCGAGGGCCACACGACACGCCGTCGTCTCCGCCACCAACTCCGTTTCCCGCGCCTGGGCGGTCTCGATCGCCTCTCGGAGCCGCGTCATCCGGGCCTCGTGCGCGGTCTCGGCATCGCGAAGAAGACCGATACGCTGCTCGAGCTGAGCGAGCGTCGCCTCGGTCTCCTCGGCCTCCAGCGTGACCTGCCGCGCCTCGGCCTGGATCGTCTCGCGGTACCGATGGACCCGCTCGTACTCCCGTGCCGCCTGCTCGAGGTCCTTTTCACCGGCGAGACGCTCCGCTTCCCGCGCGTGGAGCGTCCGCTCGATCCCCGCGACCTGCTCGCGGACGGCTGACACCTCGGTCCCGAGCCGCGCCACCTGGCCCTGCGTCTCGTCCACGCCCGTCGAGACACGCCCCACCTCGTCTTCGAGCTCGCGCACCCGGCGCTTGCGCGCGAGCAACGAGTGCTCGACCTCGGCTGCCGGCGCCTGGCCGCCACCGTGGAGCCGTCCGGTCGGGCCGAGCACCTCGCCAGCCGGCGTGACGTACGTCGCCACGACTCCGTTCCGCCGCCACAATGCCTCCGCCTGGTCGAGGTGCTCGACGATCGCCACCTGTCCCAGGAGGTGGTGGACGAGGCTCAGGCTCGACGCGGCCACGCTCCGCGCCACCCAGCGAACACCGTTCGCGTCCGGCTGTGGCCCGGGCGGCGGGGGCAGGTGCTCGAGCGGAAGGAACGTAGCGGCGCCCAGTGAATGCGCCCTGAGGTACTCGACCGCCGCACGCGCGTGCTCGAACCGCTCGACCACCACCCACTGGAGGCGCTCGCCCAGAACCGCCTCGATCGCGCGCTCCATGCCGGCCGGCACCTCGAGGAGATCCGCCACCGTCCCCACGACGCCCGCCAGCGCCGCCGCGCGCCCCTGGTCGAACACGGCGCGCACGCCCGCGCCGTAGCCCTCGCGGGCGCGTTCGAGCGCTGCGAGCGCGTCGAGGCTCGACCGGTGGGCAGCCAGCGCAACCCGCGCGTTCGCCAGCGCGGCCTCCGCCTCGGCCAGGCGCCGCTCGTCCGCCGCCAGTCGCGTCGCCAGTCGGTCGCGCTCACTCGCGAGCTCGCCGAGCTCCGTACGTGTCACGTCACGCGCCTGGGCGAGGCTCGCGCGAAGCGCGTCGATCCCCGCCGCCTCGGCCTCCGCCTGGCCGAGCTCGACCGCGAGTCGCTCCGCGCGCCGGCGGAGCTGCGCCTCACGCTCTCGCAGCTCCCCCGCGTGCCGCATGAGGTCGATGCGCTCCGCAGCGACCCGGACGTGCTCGAGCCGCGCCGCCTCGGCGCGGTCGCGCTCCGCGGCCAGGGCCTCGCGGTGGCGCTCAAGGTCGGCGGCGAGCGCGTCGGCCGTTCGCGCGCCCTCCGCGGCGAGCCGTGAGGCGTCGGCGAGCGCCTGCCGGCCGGCCTCGCGCTCACCGACGATGGCCGCGAGCCGATCCGCCGTCGCGCGGATCTCCTCGTCGAGCCGGACCGCCTCCTCGCCGAGCTCCCGGAGCTGGAGGCCCATCTGCTCGCGCCGCTCGAGCAGCCGCTCGAGCTCGCCCTGCACCTTCTGGACCGACTGGCGGAGGTCCGAGAGCCGGTGGTCGCTCTCCTGGAGCCGCTCGCGCTGCTGCGCCTCCTGCGCCGCGAGCTGGGCGGAGCGCGTCCGGAGCGCCTGCTCCCGGTCGCGCAGACGGCCGAGCTCCGCGGCCAGCCGCTCGCCTTCGGCGACGCGCGCCATGTACTCGGCCGCGACGACCACGAGCGAGAGGTCGCGCTTGGTCGTCTGGAGCGCCTTGTACTGCTGCGCCTTCTTCGCCTGCCGCTCGAGCGAGGCGAGCTGGCGTTTGACCTCGTCCATGACGTCGCGCACGCGGACGAGGTTCTGCCGGGCCGCGTCGAGCTTGCCCTGGGTCTCGTTACGCTGCTGCTTGTAGCGCGCGATGCCCGCCGCCTCCTCGATGAAGACGCGCCGCTCGTGCGGCTTCGCCGTCAGGACGTGGTTGAGCTTGTCCTGGTCCATGACAGAGTAGGCGCGCGGGTTCGCGCCGGTGCCGGCGAAGAGGTCGAGGATGTCGCGCAGACGTGCGGCGCCCCCGTTGAGGAGATACTCGCTCTCACCCGTCCGGTAGAGCCGCCGCGCGACCGACACTTCGGCCCACGGCACCGACAGCGTGCCGTCGTTGCGGAAGGTCAACTCGACTTCGGCGAGCCCGACCGGCTTTCGCGACTGCGAGCCGTGGAAGATCAGGTCTTCCATGCGCTGGCCGCGGAGCGACTTCGCGCTCTGCTCGCCGAGCGCCCAGCGCACGGCCTCGCCTACATTCGACTTTCCGCATCCGTTCGGCCCGACGATGCCCGTGATGCCGGGCAGGATCCGCACCACGGTCTTGTCGCCGAACGACTTGAACCCGTGCAGCGCGATGGACTCAAGACGCATGAGGTTTTTCTATCACGGACGGGCTCTTACACCCAAAAGAATTGTACCAGCGGTAGGGGCCGGCGGCTCCCCGGGCCCCAGATGTCGAGGCTCAGCCCTTCAGGCGCCCTGCTTCAGGTAGCAGCACTTCTTGTACGACGAGGCTGCGCCCGAAGTATTCGATATTTCAAGAGCGCACCCTCGCCAAACACCGCCATTTGACGCCCAAAGCGTCACCAAGGCGTCACCATACTTTGGCGGGTCGTCAGTGCTGGACTGCCACCTATGATTCTCGCCCTTCCGCTGGTACTCGCCCTCCTAAGCACATCGGGGTCCGGCCGACGGTTAGAGCCGACCCATCGGAGTAGATTACGCAAGATGGGTTCGACTCGAACGTGGATATGGGCGTCGCTCATCCTGCAGTTTCTCCGGCGACGTGTTGGATGCCGTCTGGCACGGGCTGCTGAACCCCGGAATCGAGCCAACGACCACGGGCCAAATGATAACCCATCTGAGTACGGTCCACCTTCCGCTCTATATCGGCGCCGCAAGCGTGGTCGTCTCGACGTCCAAGGCGCTCCTACGTCAGATCAGCCGATTCGCCCCCGGCATCACCCTGCCAATCGCCTTTGCCGGAGCCGTGCTTTCCGCCGCCGCGGAAACATGGCACGCATACTCCCATCTCCGCCTTGAAACGCAGAGCGCTCCGGTGGCGGGGAGCCTGTCCTTCATCGGATTCCTCGTCGTCGTGATTGCGATATCGCGGTCCGGCTGGGCCCGACGACATCGCGCCACGGATACGCCCAACGAGCGGCGCGATACGTAACCCGCGCGGGACGCGGAGGGGGGCCACCGGCCTGAGCCGACTGGCCTCCCCCGGCCAACACACCCGGTCAGACCTTCGTCAGCTTGCCCGACTGGATCAGGTCAACCAAGACGTTCCACTCGTCCTTCTTCAGGACGGCGAGTTCTCAGCTTCACCGATGCGTACCTCGTCACCCGCGATCTCGACCTTGGGCAGGCATCACAGGCCGAGGCACAGCGACATCTTCAGACGTTCCTTAAAGCACGCCCGATGTTTATCCCCGTCTGATGTAGACGACGAGACCGCGGAAGCCGCTCGAATATGATTTCAACGCCTCCAGGATTCCGTCGGCGATGGCCTGGAACTCGTCACCACGAAAACTCGAAGGAACCAGGATTATGCCCGCGTGGTCCGTATTCGTCGCGACGGCGTCGCGAGCAAGCTCGATGAAGTCGGTGACGTTTGCGCTTACGAGCGCCCGCCCTTCCAGCGTGGCGTAGGTCAGCTGAGCCCGATCATCGAGCTGGACATTGCCGGCCTCATGCGCGGTTCTCGTGTCGACGCCGTTCTGCCGGAGGATTTCAGCAATCGCGGGCGACAGATTCTCGTCGAGGTAGACCTTCACCGAGCGAAGCGCACAAGTCCCGGATATTGTCTCTCGATCGTCTCAGGCGTCAGCGCAGCGTTCGCATCGATCTTCGATTGAACTTCCTCACGATAGCGCGTGTAGTACATCAACGCGGCCGTCACCTGTGCTGGCGATAGTTGTGGGAACGTCTTACGAATTCGGTCTGAATCTCGGTCTCTGCTGAAGTCGCGCAGGACTTCCCATACGGCCAACCCGGTCCCACCGATCTTCGCCGTCCGACCGCTCGCTTCATCTGCGAAGTAGATGCCGGGGCATTGCCGCATCCGAAGCGCCTCGCCAAGCAGTTCCTGCGCGACATCCGCGACCGATCGACGATTGCGCGCGGCGGTGATTTCCAGGTCTCTGCGCAGCGATCGACGCAGGCGCATGGTCGTCAAGACTCGAGGCTCCGGGCGGCTCGATTTCGTCGCGGCGCCGCCCTTTGCTTTGCGGGTGCGCACGCTGCTCTTGCGGTTACCGCTCGAAAGGGGTTGACTCATATCCCTATCCTACGTCGTAAGCCTCACGATTACAACAGAATACATGAGGGGACATCAACGCTCTCGGTCTCTCCGCTGCATCTTCGACCGCGTTTCCGCCCTTGGCCCGGGCTCGGAGTCTTGTGTGACACATTCCCTCCCGACGGAGTCCCTGAGGCAGATCGTAACGCTGACGGGCTGAGCTGCAAGTTCAATACGATCGACTGAGTAACCCGCCTCTTAGGTCCCGCGCCTCGCGCCTCGGCGTGCTCGTCACTGCGCCTCGCCTCGTCACGTGGGTCACTCTGAACACGAGCCAGGTTCAAGTCTTCCTCGTCTCTTCACCTCCGCTCCTTGCCGGCTCGCGCGTGGTCGCCGACGGCCGCGCGACCCAAGCACCGCGCCAGGCGCAAACCGCCGCGCCTGTCACTGGCTTGGAACGGTCGCGCGGCCGGACAACTGCGGTGGCGCTGCGCGCGATCAGGATCCGGTTCTCCGTCGCCCCTCCGGCTTTGGGTGAGAGGGGCTCCAGAGAAGGTGCTGATTCGCTAGGTCCGGCTGCTGGGCGGTGGACCTGGTGGCTGGCGACGGCTCCGTTGTCGCCGGTCACGGAGAGTGCCCAGTCAACACGCGGACCGCAGGCGGGCTGCCCAACGGCAACCGGCGACCGAGCGGTAGAGGAGGACGAAACGATGGTCAACAAAGTGGTTCTGATCGGCAACCTCGGGCGAGACCCGGAACTGATCCACACGCAGGGCGGCCGAGCGCTCGCGCGGCTCTGGGTCGCCACAAACGAGGTGTGGACGAAGGACGGACAGCGTCAGCGCCACACCGAGTGGCACCGCGTGCTGGTGTGGGGCGCGCGGGCGGAACACGTCGCGGCACAGTACCGCAAGGGAACCCTGGTCTACGTCGATGGCCCGATCCGCTCGCGCAAGCCTACGGATGGGGAACCACGCACGGAGATTCACGCGCAGCGGCTCATCCCTCTCGGCAGTCCAGCACAACGTGAGGCCGCGGACTCCGGCGGGGAGGCCGTGACGGAGGAACTAAGGGACACGGACGAGGTGCCATTCTGAGTCGACCGTGGGCCGGGGCGTGACCGAGCGCCTCGGCCCTTTCGGCCATGACCGGAGTCCAAAAATGGGCACGAAGCGTTACCGCCTGAAGATTGCAACCTGGACCGTCGTGCGCGAGTGTCAGCGGTAATGCAAAATTCCCCACCTGCGGTAATTGAAATTCCCCCACCCTCCTCAGGAGGAGGGAGTCGAAATGTCGACGGAGATGGAGACGGCGGCCGCGACCATCGGCGCAGAGGTCACTCTCTGCG
>Ga0209157_1000030_pt1 | contig 121080 bp, 121 predicted proteins | sample GraSoiAngelo_135_FD_185892 | JGI IMG/M metagenome (GOLD analysis project Ga0209157, IMG submission 185892) | Grasslands soil microbial communities from the Angelo Coastal Reserve, California, USA - 14_0929_05_40cm (SPAdes) (version 2) | ecosystem: Environmental > Terrestrial > Soil >... | reverse complement strand
CACCTCTCTTCAACGCGCGCCTCAGCCGGCGGGTCCCCAGCCCCGCGACGGCTTGCGGCGCGCACCTCCGTCCGGGCCGCGGGCGGTCAGAATCGTGAGCGCTGGAAGATGTCGGTCAGGAGCGCGCGCGGCGGCACGAAGTCGCCGAGCACGCCGAGCAGCAGGTCGAGCAGGCGTGGGCGTCGAGCCAGGAGGCGCGCCGCCACGTTCGCGAGGCGGCGATGGCCGATGACGATCTGGAGCGCGTGCGTCACCCGCTCCTTGTCGCGCGAGGCCAGGCGCCGGGCGCGATCGTAGCCGGCCAGCGCGCGCGCCGACACGTCGTCGCGACCGAGCGCCTGGACGGCGGTCTCCACGGCCAGCTCGGCGCTCCGGAGCCCGTTGAAGATGCCCTCACCCGAGAGGGGATCGAAGAAACCCGTGGCGTCGCCCACCATGAGCACGCCGCCGGTCCGCGGCCGGTCGACCCGGTACGCGAGAGGACCCATCGCTCGGACCGGCGTGACCCGCCGGCCGCCGGCGATGCGGCGCGCGAGGTGCGGCAGGTGCTTCACACGCGCGTCGAAGAACGTATCGAGCCGGCCGCTCCACGGCGCCGCATGCGCCAGCGGCACGACCACGCTCAGATTCGCGCGACCGGGTGCCACCGGGTTGAGGATCGCGTAGTCCGGCGGATCGACGAAGATCTCGCCGAAGCGCTCGAGCCCGCGCACGTCCTCGACGTAGGTGACCATCGCCATCCGCTGCAGGCGATGCGGCCGGCGCAGCCCGAGCCGGTGGGCAACGACCGACGCGCGGCCGTCCGCCGCGATCGTCAGCGGGGCGCGCAGGGTGTGGCGGCGCGCGTCGCCGTCGATTGCCTCGACGCCGAGGACGCGGTCGCCAGAGACGACGAGATCGGTGACGCGCGTCTGCTCGCGGAAGTCGACCGGCAGCGAGCGGACGCGGTCGACCAGAATCGCGTCGAGGGCTTCGCGCGTGATCGCCATCGCGTGCTCGCGATAGGGCCGCCACGCTCCGATCGGCCGGTACGTCGCGACGAGCGTCCGGCCGTTTGGCGCGGTGATGCGCATGCCTTTCAAGATGCTCGCCACCGCGTCGACGGCCTTCAGCGCGCCGAGCCGATCGAGCAGCCGCGGTGCCTCCGGGCTCAAATACTCCCCGCAGACCTTCGGCCGCGGGAATCGCGCACGATCGAGGAGGCGCACAGAGAGCCCGTGCTCGGCCAGGAGAATGGCCGTCGCCGCGCCCGCCGGACCGGCGCCGACGATCAGGACGTCGGCCGTCACGACATGACCGCCAGCAGCCGCCCGAGCACGGGATACTCGCGGATCGTCACGCGCCGCGCGCCGGCCTTCTCCGCGAGAGCGCGCAGCTCGTTACTCGAATAGGAGCGCCGCACCGAGAGCGGCCCGTCGTGGCGCGAGATCGGGTGGCACCCGAGCAGCCGGGTCGCGAGCCAGACCAGACCGAGCGAGAGGCGACGACGGAGCAGATCGTTGACCACCACGGCGATCCGGGCGGTCGACGCCATCTCGCGAAGCCCGGCCGCGGCCTGCGCCGGCTCGAGGTGGTGCAGCGTGAGCGCGCTGGTGACGATGTCGGCGGCGCGCGCGCGGCAGGGCAGCGCGGCCGCGTCGCCGCGGACCAGCAAGATCTCCGGGTACCCCGCGACGGCCTCGCGCGCGAGCCGAAGCGTCGTCGCGTCGCGCTCGACGACCACGACGCGGACGGGGCGCCCGCTACGCCGCGCCCACTCGGCCACCCGCACCGCGAACGCCGCCGTGCCGCCGCCCACGTCGACCACACGCAGCGGCCGGTCCCGTGGCGCCTCGGCCGACAGGCGACGGATCGCGCGCAGCGAGAGCGCGTACCCGCCGAACCAGCTGTTGAGCCGGTCGATGTCCGCCAGCGACGCCGCGCGCTCCGGCGCCGCGACGGCGCCGTCGAGAACTTCGGGCACCCCTTCCGCCCGTTTCATTGGAGCGAGTGCCTTGAGGCCGGCTCGTACCGAGGGTGGCCTGAGAAAGGTGCGCGTGGCTCCGACACGCCCGGACCACCGTCCGAACCGTGTGTGTTGGTTACCACCGTAGCAGTGCTCCTTCAGCGGCGAAGCCGGGGCCGAGACCGATCATCACGCCCCAGTCGTCGGGAACCGGAGACTCGTCACGGAGCGTTTCGTCCAGTACGAACAGGATCGTGGCCGATGACATGTTGCCGAAGCGTCGAAGCACGGAGCGCGAGTGGCCGACCTGATCCTCGCTGAGATCGAGCAAGGTCCGCGCGCGGTCGATCACCCGTCGTCCAGCCGAATGCAGGATCCAATAGCGGATGTCCTCACGCTTGAGCCCCTGCGCCGCCATCAAGATCGCCGCCATCTCGCCCATCATGACCGCGCCGATGCGGCGCACGTCCTTCGAAAGCACGACCCGCGGCCGGCCGCCCGGATACTCGAAGCCCATCGCGTCGAGATGCTCGGGCCGGAAGAGCGTCCGCTGCGCGACGAGCGACGGGCCCTGTCCATCGGTCGTCACGGCGAGGGCGCCGGCGCCGTCGGCGAAGATGGCGTGCGCGACCGCGCTCTCGAGCCGGTCGTCGAGGAAATAGGCCGCCGAGCAGATCTCGACGGCGATGACCAGCGCCCGGCGCCCTGGATACGCGGCGAGGTAGTTCGACGCCTGCTGGAGCGCCACCATCGCCGATGCGCAGCCGGTGTCGCCGACGTGGACGCGCTGGATGTCGGCGCGGCAGCCGAGCCGGGCGATCAGATGCGCGTCGAGACTGGGCGTCAGCCGTCCGGTGCAGGTGGTCGTCGCGATGAAGTCCACGTCGACCGCGTCCCAGCCGGCTCTCTCGAGCGCGCGGCGCGCCGCCGATTCGCCAAGCTCGAGTGCGCCCTCGCGAGAGCGGGCGCTCATCTCGTCGACCGACTCGTTCGGCCGGAATGTCGCGGGATCCATCCACAGATAGCGGCCCTCGATGTCGCTCCGGCGAAAGAATCCGCTCCGCTCCTCGTCTCGATAGCCCGCGAGCGTCAGAATCTCGGACTGCGTGAAGCGGTGGGGCGGCGTCGCGGTGGCGACGGCCGCGATCCTCGGGAACGGCATTCCCTCCTCCTGTCGCGGCGTGTGGGAGTAAGATGTGTGCACTCCGAGGATACTGCGGGGGTCCAGCGCATGCCACTGTTCAGCTTCGAGGGAAAGAGCCCGAAGATTCATCCCACCGCGTTCATCGCGCCGACCGCCGTGATCATCGGCGACGTGACGATCGAGGAGCGAGCCTCCGTCTGGTACAACGCGGTGCTCCGCGGTGATTTCAATCCGATCGTCGTGCACCGCGGCGCCAACGTGCAGGACTGCGCGGTCGTCCACGTGACGCCGCGCGGCGGCACCGAGATCGGCGCCGGCTCGACGGTCGGCCACAACTGCACGATCCACGCCGCGTCGCTCGGCGAGGAATGTCTGATCGGCAACGGCGCGACGGTGCTCGACGGCGCGCGCATCGGTGCCCGGGCGATGGTGGCGGCCGGCGCGCTCGTGACGCCCGAAACGGAAATCCCCGAGGGAACGCTCGCGCTCGGCGCGCCGGCGAAGGTGCGCGGCCCGCTCGCCGGCACGCCGGCCGAGCGCTGGGTGCGTGCCAACCCCGAGGGCTATCAGGCGCTCGCGCAGCGCCACAAGGCCTCCGTCCAGCCCTGCTGAGATGGCGGCGCCGAAGCGGCTCGCGTTCCTCGTCTTCCCGCGTCTGACCCTGCTCGATTTCATCGGCGCTTACGACGCGCTGCGACGAGTCGCCGCGATGTCGATCGACTCCAAGGTCACTCATCGGCCGGGCGGCCTGGGGACCGTCGCGCTGATGGACAACAAGCGCGCCATCGACTACCTGAAAACCTGGGGCGACGAGCGGCCGCTGGCGTCAGTGCGCTCGGGCGTGCTGCTCCTCGGCCGCGCCGGCTACCTCAAGGACAAGCGGGCCGCCACCCACCATCTGACCGTGGACCTGCTCCGTCCGCTCTGCCGCGAGGTGGTGACGAACCGGCGCGTCGTCGACGAGGGGGAGGTCGTGACCGCGGGCGGCGTCTCGTCGTCGCTCGATCTCGGGCTGTACCTGGTCGAGAAATACTGGGGCGCCGACGCGCGGGTGCGGATCGCCAACCAGATGGAGTACCGCGACTACTCGCCGGTCTGAAGTCCCCGCGCGCGCACCGCGCGCCCATCGGGCGCGGCGCGCGCGCCCATTGAAGGAGAGCGCTCGTGACGATCGACCTGGCCCAGCTCATGGAGCTTCAACGCGGATTCCTGCCGGGGCTGCTCGGCATGCGCTACACCGAGGCCTCGAAGGACCGCCTCGTCGCGGAGCTCACGATCCGCGACGATCTGCGAACCGTCGGCGGCGCGCTACACGGGGGCACGATCATGGCGATGGCCGACACCGTCGGGGCGACCGCGACGTTTCTGAACCTCCCACCCGGCGCGTCGACCACGACCTTGGAATCGAAGACCAACTTCTTCGCGGCGGGGCGCGACGGCATCGTTCGCGCCGAGGCCACGCCGCTCCACCGGGGCCGGACCACGATGGTGTGGCAGACACGCGTGACCGACGCGTCGGGCCGGTTGCTGGCGCAGACGATCCAGACCCAGATGGTGCTCGCTCCGCGCTGACCGTTCCGTCCCGACCGCCGGTTTGACAGGGCGCCACGCGCTTGGTAGCTTCCGCCGCATCGAGTGGGCTCGCTGGAGTTTACGGCTCCCCGAAACCGCTCGACGTCCCGTTTTGACCTGTCCTGTTCCCAACGTCCCTGGAACCCGGCAGGAGGGTGTCGGATGGCGACAGGAACCCGACGTCAAAGACCGCTCTACACCGTCGCTGCCCTCGCGTTCTTCATCGGCTTACTCGGCCTCACCGCGGGGGCGGCGGTCCACGGGGCGGACACCCCACGCCGTGGCGGCGTCCTTCTGGCGGCGATCGGTGCCGACGCGCCGAGCCTGGACCCGCACCAGGAGCAGACGTTCGCGACCTTGCAGCCGGTGTCCCCGCTCTACAGCACGCTGCTCCAGATCGATCCCTACAACTACCCGAACGTCATCGGAGACGTCGCGAGCGAGTGGAAGATCGCGCCCGACGGGCTCCAGTACACGTTCCAGATTCGTCCGGGCATCCGGTTCCACGACGGCTCGCCGCTGACATCGGCCGACGTCAAGGCCAGCTACGACAAGATCTTGTTTCCGCCGGAGGGCGTCCGCAGCATCAGAAAGCACCACTATTCGTCGGTGGCGAGCGTCGAGGCGCCCGATCCGAGCACCGTGGTCTTCAAGCTCAAGTTCCCGTCGGCGTCGCTCCTGGTGAACCTCGCGTCGCCCTGGAACGTCATCTTCCCCAAGAAGTACCTCGACCGGGACCGGAACTACTTCAAGAACAACGTCGTCGGCTCTGGTCCGTTCAAGTTCAAGAGCTATACGCGCGGATCGACCTTCGAGGGGGAGCGGAACCCCGACTACTTCATCAAGGACCGGCCGTACCTGAACGGGTACAAGTTCTTCGTCAGCACGGAGACCTCCGTGCGCGCGGCGGCGATCCGCTCCGGTCGCGCCCACATCGAGTTTCGCGACCTGCCGCTCAGCGAGGTGGAGGCGATCACCAAGAACCTGGGCGACAAGGTGGTGGTCCAGCAGACGCCCTTCGTCATCCACTTCGACGTCGCGATCAACAACACCGTGAAGCCGTTCACCGATATTCGCGTGCGGAAGGCCCTCAACCTCGGCATCGATCGGTACACCGCGGGCAGGGTCCTCTACGGGCTCACGGGGCTTCGGGATGTCGGGGCGTTCACGCGTCCGACCACCGAGTGGGCGATGTCGCCGGCCGAGCTCGAGAAATACCCCGGCTTCGGGCGGAACGCCGAGAAGAACCGGGCCGAGGCCCGGCAGCTCTTAGGGGAGGCGGGCTACCCGAACGGCTTCAAGGTGGTGCTGAAGAACCGCAACGTCAAGCTTCCCTACCAGGACTGGGCGGTGTTCGTGATCCAGGAATGGCGCAAGATCGGCATCGAGGCCGAGCACCGGCCGCTCGAGACGGCGGCCTGGTATGCGGACGGAAGGGACCAGGGGAACTTCGAGGTGGTGGTCTTCCCGACCGGGCACTTCGTCGACGATCCCGACGCGCTGCTCGCGCCGTTCATCACCGGGTCGTCGCAGAACTGGGCGCGCTTCTCCAACCCGGCGATCGACGACCTGTACGCGCGGCAGGCGCGGACGCTCGACCCGGGCGAGCGCCGGAAGCTGGTCATCGAGCTGCAGAAGATCGTGCTGGAGAACGCGTATCACATCCCCGGTCTCTGGTGGTCGCGCAACGTCGTGCACTGGGCCAAGGTGAAGAACTGGATCGCGCCGCCCAGTCACTTCACGAACCAGAAGCTCCAGGACGTGTGGCTCTCGGAGGACTGATATGCGACGCCATCAGGCGCTCGTCAGCGGCTTCGCGCTCGTTTTCCTCATCGTTTCCCTGCTGGCCCCGGCGCGCGCCGCCGCCCAGGAGACCCCGCGCCGCGGCGGCGTCCTACTGGCCGCCATCGCCGCCGATGCGCCGAGCCTCGATCCGCACCAGGAGCAGACGTTCGCCACGATGCAGCTGGTGGCGCCGCTCTACAGTACGCTGATCCAGATCGATCCCTACAGCTACCCCAAGATCATCGGCGACGCGGCCACCGAATGGAAGATCGCGCCGGACGGGCTCACGTACACGTTCAAGATCCGGCCGGGCATCCGGTTCCACGATGGCTCGCCGCTCACCGCCGCCGACGTCAAGGCCACGTACGACAAGATCATCTTCCCGCCGGCAGGGGTGCGCAGCATCCGCAAGAATACCTACAGCGCTATGTCGAGCGTCGAGGCGCCCGACCCGAGCACCGTGGTCTTCAAGCTCAAGTTCCCCTCGGCGTCGCTCCTGGGCAACCTGGCGTCGCCGTGGAACGTCATCTACCCCAAGAAGTACCTCGACCGCGACCCGAACTACTTCAAGAACAACGTCGTCGGTTCCGGCCCGTTCAAGTTCAAGAGCTACACGCGCGGCGCCACCTTCGAGGGCGAGCGCAACCCCGACTACTTCGTCAAGGACCGGCCGTACCTCGACGGCTACAAGTTCTTCATCAGCACGGAAACCGCGGTGCGCGCCGCCGCGATCCGGTCCGGCCGCGCCTGGGTCGAGTTTCGCACCTTCCCCCTCTCGGAAGTGGAGGCGATCAAGAAGCAGCTCGGCGACAAGGTCGTCGTGCAGGAGACGCCCGCCACCGGCTTGTTCGGGATCGCGATGAACCAGACCCAGAAGCCCTTCACCGACATCCGCGTCCGCAAGGCGCTCACGCTGGGGATCGATCGCTCCACCGCCGGACGGGTCCTGTATCCGATCGCGAGTCTCCGCGACGTCGGGGGACTGATGCGCCCGACCACAGAGTGGGCGATCGCGGAGTCTGAGCTCCAGCTGCTCCCCGGGTTCTGGAGGGACGCCGAGAAGAACCGGGCGGAAGCCCGGCGGCTCCTGGCCGAGGCCGGCTACCCCAACGGATTCAAGGTCGTCCTGAAGAACCGCAACGTGCGGACCCCGTACATCGACTTCGGCGTATACGTGATCCAGGAGTGGCGCAAGATCGGGATCGAGGCCGAGCACCGACCCCTCGAGACGGCCGCCTGGTTCGCGGACGGACGGGATACGGGGAACTTCGAGGTGATCGTCAACGGCACCTTCAACTACATGGACGATCCCGACCTTTTTCTCGAGCGGTATACCTCGGGCGACACCAGCAACTGGGGCCGCTTCTCCGACCCTCGCATCGACGACCTCTTCGCGCGGCAGGCGCGGGCGCTCGACCCGGGCGAGCGCCGGAAGCTGGTCATCGAGCTGCAGAAGATCGTACTGGAGAACGCCTACCACATCCCGGGCCTCTGGTGGGCTCGGAGCATGGTGCACTGGGCCAAGGTGAAGAACTACGTCGCGCCTCCCAATCACTACTCGAACCAGAAGCTCCAGGACGTCTGGCTCGCCGAGGACTGAGACGCGGACTGACCACCTGACAACTGACCTAACAAGCAGCACTGGTTGACAGGTGCCGCCTTCGCCCTGTACCGTCCGCCACTAATCGGTAGCAGAAAACAATCGAGCGTCCCCGACGCTCGGGAGGTCTACGAATGGCGGCAGTAACCAGGCGGTACCATGCGCTCTTCATCGTCCTCGCTCTCGCGGTCGTGGCCGCGTCGGTCGTCACGGCCGTCCACGCCGCCGACACGCCCCGTCGCGGCGGCATTCTTCTCGCGGTCATCGGCGCCGACCCGCCGAGCCTCGATCCGCACCAGGAGAGCACCTTCGCCACCATGCAGCTCGTCGCCCCGCTCTACAGCACGCTGATCCAGATCGATCCCTACAGCTACCCCAAGATCATCGGCGACGTCGCGAGCGAGTGGAAGATCTCGCCCGACGCGCTGACGTACACGTTCAAGATCCGTCCGGGGATCAAGTTCCACGACGGGTCGCCCCTGACGGCCGCCGACGTCAAGGCCACCTACGACAAGCTGATCTTCCCGCCCAAAGAGACGCGAAGCGTTCGAAAGGGCGCCTATTTGGCGGTGGCGAGCATCGACGCTCCTGACGCGAGCACCGTCGTGTTCAAGCTCAAGCATCCGTCGGCGTCGCTGCTTGAGAACGTCGCCTCTCCGTGGAACGTCATCTACCCGAAGAAGTACCTGGACAAGGATCCGAATTATTTCATGAAGAACGTGGTCGGCTCCGGTCCGTTCAAGTTCAAGAGCTATACGCCCGGCGCGAGCTTCGAGGGCGAGCGCAACCCCGACTACTTCGTCAAGGACCGGCCGTACCTCAACGGCTACAAGTTCTTCATCAGCACGGAGACTTCGGTGCGAGCGGCCGCCGTCCGGTCCGGCCGCGCCTACATCGAGTTCCGTGACCTGCCGAGCGCCGAGGTGGACGCGATCAAGAAGCAGCTCGGTGACAAGGTCGTCGTCCAGCACACGCCGATGACCGGCCAGTTCGGGATCGCCATCAACAACACGGTGAAGCCGTTCACCGACGAGCGCGTGCGCAAAGCGCTCACGCTGGGGCTCGACCGCTACACCGGCGGCCGGGTCCTGTTCGGCCTCACGGGACTGAAGGACGTGGGCGGCCTGTTGCGCCCGGGCACCGAGTTCGCGATGCTCGAGGCGGACCTCCAGAAGCTGCCGGGGTTCGGGAAGGACATGGAGAAGAACCGGGCGGAGGCCAAGAAGCTCCTGGCGGAGGCCGGCTACCCCCATGGATTCAAGGTGGTGCTCAAGAACCGCAACGTGAAGCTCCCGTATCAGGACTTCGCGGTGTTCGCGATCCAGGAGTGGCGGAAGATCGGGATCGAGGCCGAGCACCGGCCGCTCGAGACCGCCGCCTGGTTCGCCGACGGACGGGACAGCGGAAACTTCGAGCTGATCATCGCCCCGACCGTCGAGGCCAGCGACGACCCCGACGTGTTCCTGCGCCGATATACGACGGGGGACACGCAGAACTGGGGCCGCTTCACCGACCCTGTCGTCGACGACTTGTTTTCGCGGCAGTCGCGCGCGCTCGATGCCGCCGAGCGTAGGAAGGTGATCCTGCAACTCCAGAAGACGGTGCTCGAGCACGCGTACTATATGCCCGGGCTCTGGTGGTCGCGGAACGTCGTCCACTGGGCGAAGGTGAAGAACTACGTGGCACCGCCCAACCACTACGCCAACCAGAAGCTCCAGGACGTTTGGCTGTCCGAGGACTGATCCGAGGAGCCGGCCAATGGGCACCTACATCACCAAGCGTCTCCTCCTGATCGTTCCGACGCTCATCGGCGCCGCCGCGCTGGTCTTCGTGATCATGCGGGTGATTCCCGGGGACGTTGCGCTCCTGATCTTCGGCGGCGACCAGGCAGGTCAGATCGACCCCAAGCAGCTCGCGGACATGCGCCATCGTCTCGGCCTGGACCAGCCGCTGATCGTCCAGTTCGGGACGTGGCTGTGGGGTGTTCTCAGGTTCGACTTCGGGAACTCGCTCTGGACGGGCCGGCCCGTCATCGAGGAGCTGCTGATCCGGTTGCCGCTCTCACTCGAGCTGGCGATCGCCGCGACGATCGTTTCGGTCCTGATCGCGATTCCCCTGGGGATGCTCGCCGCGATCCGCCAGGACACCTGGGTCGACTACCTCGTCCGCGTGGTCAGCATCGGCGGGCTCGCGATCCCCTCGTTCTGGGTCGGCATCCTCTGCATCCTGATGCTCGTGATCTTCTTCGGCTGGGGCCCGCCGCTCGAGTTCACGCCGCCCTGGATCGATCCCTGGGCGAACTTCCAGATGATGATCTGGCCGGTGGTCACCGTGGGCTATCGCTACGCGGCGGTGACCACGCGGATGACGCGCTCGACCCTGCTCGAAGTGCTGCGCGAGGACTACATCCGCACCGCTTGGGCGAAGGGGCTGCGCGAGCGCGCCGTCGTCATCCGTCACGCCCTGAAGAACTCGATGCTCCCGGTCATCACGCTCGTCGGTACGGAGTTCGCGTTTCTGATCGGCGGGCTGGTCGTCACCGAGACCGTGTTCACCTTGAACGGCGTCGGGCGGTTCGTGGTCGACGCCGTCGCCCACCGGGACTACCCGGTGGTGCAGGCCCTGATCTTCCTCATCGCGTTCGGCTTCGTCGTCGTGAACCTGCTGGTTGACTTGACGTACGCCTGGTTCGATCCACGCATCCGCTATCGCTGACGGCCATGGCCACCATGATCACGCGACTCGAGATGGTTGCCCAACGCTCGGCGGTTCGAGCGCCGGCTTTGCCGGCGCCATCGACCCCCGGGGGGAGGGTTCGGAAGGGGGGCGGAGCCCCCCACCGAGCGGGCTGACGGCCATGGCCACGAGCATCGAACTGGCCCATGCGAGCGCGTCGGCGACCCTGGCGCCGAAACCCAGCGTCACCGAGGTGGTGGCGAGGTTCGTCCGCACCAAGCCGCTCGGCGCCGCTGGCGGGGTGATCATCCTGGGCATGCTGTTCCTGGCGGTGTTCGCGCAGATGCTGGCGCCGTACGACCCGTACGTCGGTGACTACGGGTTGCAGTTCTCACGGCCGAGCGCGGAGCACTGGTTCGGGACGGACGAGTTCGGCCGTGACGTCATGAGCCGGATCATGTACGGCGCGCGAATCGCGCTATTCGTCGGGTTCACCGCGTCGTTGATCGGATGCACGATCGGCGCGCTGCTGGGCGTGATCAGCGCGTACTGGGGCGGTCGGGTCGATCTCCTGCTCGAGCGACTGATGGATATTTTGTTAGCGTTCCCGCAGCTGATCCTGGCGCTGGCCATCGCGTCGATTTTGGGCCCGGCGGTCCAGAATGTCGTGATCGCGATCTCGATCCCCGTCATCCCACGGGTCGCGCGCGTGGTGCGATCCGCCGCCTTGTCGGTGAAGGAGAACGTCTACGTCGAGGCCGTGCAGGCGCTGGGCGCCACGCGGCGTCGCGTGATCCTGCAGCACATCATTCCGAACGTCGCGGCTCCGTACATCATCATGCTGACCGCGCAGCTCGGCGCGGCGATCCTGGCCGAGGCCGCGCTGTCGTACCTCGGGCTCGGCGCCGCAGAGCCGACGCCGTCGTGGGGCCTGATGCTGTCGGGCTCCGCGCCCTCGTACGCCGAGAAGGCGCCGTGGATCGCGCTCTTCCCGGGCATCGCGATCAGCCTGGGCGTGTTCGGCTTCAACCTCTTCGGCGACTCGCTCCGGGACGCGCTCGACCCGAAGCTGAAGGGGTGAGGCTGACGGTCAGCGGCCCTCGAACCGCGGGGGCCGCTTCTCCTTGAACGCCTTCACGCCCTCGGCGTGGTCGGCCGTCTGCCGCACGATCGACATGTGCGAGGAGACCAGGTCGAGGTGCGTCTTGAGGTCCAGCCGCAGACTCTGGTAGACGAGCCGCTTGATCATCCTAATTGGAATCTGAGGCCCGTCGGCGATCTGGCGCGCCAGCGCGTAGGTCGTGTCCTTAAGCTGGGCGTCCGGCACGACGCGCTGCACGATGCCGAGCCGGTGGGCTTCCGGCGCCTCGATGAAGTCGGCGGTCCACAGGAGCTCGAGGGCCTTGGCCGCCCCGACGAGCCTCGGCAGGAAGTACGTGTCGCCGTCGCCCGGCACCAGGCCCACGCGCACGTAACCCGTCGAGAAGCGCGCCGACTCGGCGGCCACGCGCATGTCGCACATGACGCACATGCCCATGCCGGCGCCCACCGCCAGCCCGTTGACCATGGCGATGACCGGCTTGTCCACGGTCTCGAGCGTCTTCGGCACGCGGTGGACGCCTTCCCAGAGGCTGTTCTTGCCGTCGAGCGCGGTCGGCTCGCCCTCGCGCATCCGCCCCACGTCACCGCCCGAGCAGAACGCGCGCCCGGAGCCGGTCACCACGATGACGTTGACGCTCTCGTCGGCCTGCGCCGCGCTCAGCGACTTCGCCCACGCGTCGATCATGTCGCGGGTGAACGCGTTCAGCTTGTCCGGACGATTCAGGGTGATCGTCGCGATCTTGTCCTTCACTTCGTAGAGCAGGTCACTCATGGGTCAGGCTCCTTGCGCTAGTCCTTGGGCAGACCGAGAACACGCTCGGCGAGGATGTTGCGGAGGATCTCGGAGGTGCCGGCGCGAATCCCGCTTCCGCGCGCCAGGAGCTCGTAGAACTCCCACTGGCCGTCGTCGGGCGCCCAGTCCGAGCCGTGGGCGATCTGCGAGTACGGGCCGATGACCTCGGTAGCGACGCGCGCGAGCTCCTGGTCGAGCTGGCTCCAGAAGAGCTTCGAGGTCGAGCCCTCGGGCCCGGGCGCGCCGCCCTGGAGGATCTTCGTGAGGCTCCGATAGCCGTTGAGCTGGAGCGCCTGCTCGCCGATCCAGAGCGCGGCCAGCTTCTGCCGGAGGATCGGGTCGCCGCCCTTGCGATGCTCCTGCACGAGGCGCACGAGGCGGTGCAGCGCGTTCCGCAGCGAGATGTGCCGGATGAAGGTCAGCAGGTCGCGCTCGTACGCCAAGGTGGTGATGGCGACGCTCCAGCCCTCGTTGAGCTTTCCGACCAGGTTCTCGACCGGCACTCTCACGTTGTCGAAGAAGACCTCGTTGAACTCGGCCTCGCCGGTGATCTGGCGCAGCGGCCGCACGGTGATGCCTGGCGTCTTCATGTCGACCAGCAGGAAGCTGATGCCCTTGTGCTTGGCGGCGGCGGGGTCGGTGCGCACGAGCAGGAAGCACCAGTCGGCGACGTGGGCCATGCTGGTCCACACCTTCTGGCCACTCACGACGAAGTGATCGCCGTCGCGCGCGGCTCGCGTCTGGAGGTTCGCGAGATCGGAGCCCGCGTTCGGCTCCGAGAATCCCTGGCACCAGAGCTCGTCGGCCGTGAGGATCTTCGCCAGGTGGCGTTGCTGCTGCGCCGCGGTCCCGTGCTTCATGAGCGTGGGGCCGAGCATCGACACGCCGCCGCGGTTCACGAGCTGCGGCGACTCGGCGCGGGCCATCTCCTGGTAGAGGATGACCAGCTCGACGATCGTCGCGCCGCGGCCCCCGAACTCCCTTGGCCAGTCGAGCCCGACGTAGCCGGCCTCGCACATTCGCTTCTGCCACGCCCGGAGCTTCTTCACCTCGTCGCGGCCGGCGCGCGAGGCGGCGAAGGCGCGGCCGCGCAGATCGTCCGGCAGGTTGACCTCGAGCCAGCCGCGGACTTCCTTGCGAAACGCTTCTTCCCGGTCGGTGAAGTCGAAGTTCATGCTCATTTTATAGGCTCGCCTCGGCCGGCGGGACCCCAGCCCCGCGACGGCCTGCGGCTCGCACTGCTCGTTCTATCCGCTCGCCTCGGCCGGCGGGACCCCAGCCCCGCGACGGCCTGCGGCTCGCACTGCCACTACTGCATGACCACGCCGCCGTCGACGTTCAGGGCCTGACCGGTGATGTTGCGCGCCTCGTCGGAGGCGAGGAAGACGGCGGCCCAGCCGATGTCCTCCGGGGTCTGCTCGCGCTTCATCGGCGTGATGTCGGCCACGCGCTTGTCGAAGACCTGGCGCGCCGTCATGCCCTTGAAGGCCGGGTTGGTCTCCGCCAGATGGGCGGCGAGCTTCTGCCAGAAGTCGGTCCAGAGGACGCCCGGACAGATCGCGTTCACCGTCACGCCGTGCGGGGCCAGCTCCTTGGCGATGATGCGCGTGAGCGTGATCACGCCCATCTTGGCCACGCTGTAGGGCGGCATCGTCGGCGCCGAGATGGGCCCGGCGATCGAGGCGATGTTCACGATGCGGCCCGCCTTGCGCTCGATGAAGTGCGGCGTGATCGCCTTACAGGTGAGGAAGACCGACTTGGTGTTGACGGCGAAGGTGCGGTCCCAGTCTTCCTCGGTGTTGTTCGTGAAGGGCATCCCCGGAGGGCCGGCGGCGCCCGCGTTGTTGACGAGGATGTCGATCTTGCCGAACGACTCGCGCGTTCGATCGACCATCGTCTTCACGTCGGCGGCGCTGGTGACGTCGGTCTTCATGGCGACGACCTTGCGCCCGAGCCCCTTGACCTCGGCGGCGACCTTCTCCGCGTTGAGCACCTGGATGTCGGGGATCGCGATGTCGGCGCCTTCGCGGGCCATCGCCAGCACGATGCCACGGCCGATCCCACTGCCTCCGCCCGTCACGACCGCGACCTTGCCGGCGAGCCGCATGGAGACCCCCTCGATCTATAATCGGTGCCCCGGAGGGACCCATGACAGCACACCAGCTCAGAAGCCGCAACTGGTTCGGGCGCAACGACCTCGACGGCTTCGTCCATCGCTCGTGGCTCAAGGCCGAGGGATTCAGCGACGCCGTCTTCGACGGCCGCCCGGTCGTGGGCATCGCCAACTCGTGGTCCGAGCTCACGAACTGCAACGCCCACCTGCGGCAGGTCGCCGACGCCGTCAAGCGCGGCGTCTGGAGCGGGGGCGGCTTCCCGGTCGAGTTCCCGACCATCTCGCTGGGCGAAGTTCTGATGAAGCCCACGACGATGCTCTTCCGCAACTTGATGGCGATGGACGTCGAGGAATGTCTGCGCGCCTATCCCCTCGACGCCGCCGTGCTCCTGTCCGGCTGCGACAAGACGACGCCGGCGATGCTGATGGGCGCCGCGTCCGCGGACATCTCGGCCGTCATGGTCACCGGCGGACCGATGCTGAACGGCAAGTGGCGCGCCGAGGAGCTCGGCTCGGGCACCGACGCCTGGCGCCTCTGGGCCGAGCGGCGCGCCGGGCGGCTCACCGACGAAGAGCTCTGCGAGGCGGAGTCGTGCATGTCGCGCTCGAGCGGCCACTGCATGGTGATGGGCACCGCCTCCACGATGGCCTCGATGGTCGAGGCGCTCGGCATGACCCTGCCGGGCAACGCCGCGATCCCGGCCTCCGACTCGCGGCGGCTCGCGATGGCCGAGATGGCCGGCCGGCGCGCCGTCGAGATGGCGCTCGCCGGCGGGCCCAAACCGTCGCAGATCCTGACCGCGCAGGCGTTCGACAACGCGATCCGCGCCGACATGGCGATCGGCGGCTCGACCAACGCGATCATTCACCTCGTCGCGATCGCCGGCCGCGTCGGCGTGCCGCTGCCGCTCGGGCGCTTCGACGAGCTGTCGAAGACCACGCCGTTCCTGGTCAACCTGCGACCGTCCGGGAAATACTTGATGGAGGACTTCTTCTACGCGGGCGGCCTGCCGGCGGTGCTCAAGCAGCTCCTCCCGCTGCTGCACGGCGGCGCGCTGACGGTGAACGGCCACACGATCGCCGACAACGTCAAGGACGCGAAGTGGCGGGCGGCCTGCCGGCGGTGCTCAAGCAGCTCCTCCCGCTGCTGCACGGCGGCGCGCTGACGGTGAACGGCCACACGATCGCCGACAACGTCAAGGACGCGAAGTGCCACAACGAGGACGTCATCCGCCCGCTCGCGATGCCGCTGGCCCACGAAGGCGGCACCGTGATCCTGTTCGGCAATCTCTGCCCCGACGGCGCGGTGCTCAAGCAGTCGGCGGCCTCACCGCACCTGCTGACCCATCGCGGCCGCGCGGTCGTGTTCGAAGACCACGCGGATCTCCACAAGCGCATCGACGACGAGAGTGTCGCGATCGACGAGAATTCGGTGCTCGTGCTCAAGCAGGTCGGCCCGCGCGGCGCGCCGGGCATGCCCGAGTGGGGGGCGGCGCCGATCCCGGCGCGACTGCTCAAGCGAGGCGTGAAAGACATGGTGCGCATCTCCGACGCCCGGATGAGCGGGACGTCCTACGGCACCGTGGTACTCCACGTAGCTCCGGAATCGGCGATCGGCGGGCCACTGGCGCTCGTCCGCGACGGTGACGAGATCGAGCTCGACGTGCCGCGGCGCAGCCTGACCCTCAAGGTCGGCGACGACGAGCTGGCCCGCCGTCGGGCCGCGTGGAAGCCCCGCCCACCGCATTTCACCCGCGGTTACGGCCGGCTCTTCCTCGACCACGTGCTCCAGGCCAACGAGGGGTGCGATTTCGACTATCTGAAGGGCCGCACGCCCGTCAGATTCGAGGACACCGCGGGCCCGTCGCACCGCTAGAAGCGGCGCGCACGGAAAGAAAGCATCGGGTTCCCGGTAGAAAATTTACCGGCCCTGCAGAGGTTCACGCCCGCAGAGGCTCTATACGTGTGTAGTTTCAAGATCTTACGAGACGATATTTCATGGCATCGTCCGTGCTTTAACGAAGGCCATGAATACAGCGTGGGCGCGGGTGAGGGAAAGCGAGTTCTGGAAAAGCAGCAAGTTCTGGCTCACCGTCGCAGCGATCATCCTCCCGTTCGGCTGGGTGCTGTTCGCCCTCAAGTTCGAGCCGGTTCGCGTTCGCGCCCGCTACTTCCGCCGCAACTTCTGAAGCACGACCCGTAACGATCCGCCCGCGGCCCGCAGGGCGCGGGATGCCTCGGCCGCATCCCATCCGTTCCGAGCGATCACGATCGCGATCCGCACTCGACGACCCGACGCCTCGAACGCCTGGAGCGCTCTCGCCCGCGAGACACCCGCCACCTCGGCGATCAGCCTCAGCGCACGCTCCCGCAGCTTCGCCGACCGTGGCTGAAGATCGATCATCCGATTTCCATAAACTCGGCCGAGCCCCGTCATGGCCGCAGTCGTCAGGGTGTTCAGGACGAGCTTCGTGGCCGTGCCGGCCTTGAGCCGGGTCGATCCCGCCAGCACCTCGGGCCCCGTTGCGGGAACGATTCGAACGTCGGCGAGCGCCCGGCCGGGCCCCGGCGCGTTAGAGCTGATCAGGACGGTCTTGGCGCCCCGCTTCCGCGCGGCGTCGAGCGCCGCGCGCACGAAGGGCGTCACCCCGCTGGCCGAGATACCGACGACGACGTCGCCGCGTCGCACGCGCGCGCGCACCGCGCGACGGGCCGCTGTCTCGTCGTCCTCCGCTCCCTCGCGCGAGCGAAAGACCGCGCCGCGGCCGCCGGCCATGATCGCCTGCACCAGCTCACGCGGCGTCCCGAATGTCGGCGGGCACTCGGCGGCCTCGAGCACGCCCAGGCGTCCGCTGGTGCCGGCGCCCACGAAGAAAAGACGGCCGCCGGCGCGCAGCGCGCCGACGATCACGTGCACGGCCGCCGCGATCGCGGCGCGCACGCGCCCCACCGCGCGCACCGCGCGGCGGTCTTCGCGATTCATCAGCGTCGCGATCTCGTGGGGGCCCAGGAGATCGAGCGCGCGGCTTCTCGGGTTCGCGCGCTCCGTGGCGAGGCGCGCGTAGCGGATTCGCGAGGCCATTCCGCCCGCATGCTACTACTATCGAAAGCGTGCCCCTCGTCGAATCCGGTCTCGAGGTGCTCGTCCGCCGCCGGTCGGCCCTCCTGCGGGGCCAGCGGGTCGCGCTGCTCACGCATCAAGCGTCGATCGACTCACGCTACGCGGACGCGGTGACGCTCGTGCGCGAACTGCCGGGGGTCAAGGTCGCGAGGCTCCTGGCGCCGGAGCACGGCCTGTGGGGCGCGCCCCAGGACCACGTCTGGATCGACGGCGCCCGCGACGCGGCATCGGGCCTGCCCGTGTGGAGCCTCTACGGCGCGCGCCGCGAGCCGTCCGCCGCGATGCTGCGCGGCATCGACACGGTCGTCGTGGACCTGCAGGACGTCGGCTCGCGCTACTACACGTTCGTCTGGACCATGGCGCTCGCGCTGCGCGCGTGCGCGCGCTACGGCGTCCGCGTCGTCGTCCTGGATCGGCCCAATCCGCTCGGTGGCGCCCTCGTCGAAGGCAACGTGGCGGATCCGACGTTCGCGTCCTTCGTGGGCCTCTATCCGCTGGCCATCCGGCACGGCATGACGATCGGTGAGCTCGCGGGTTACCTCAACGACCGGCACAGCATCGGCTGCCGACTCGCCGTGGTGCCGATGCGTGGGTGGCGACGCGCGATGCTCTGGGAGGACACCGGGCTTCCCTGGGTGCCGCCCTCGCCCAACATGCCGACGCTCGACACCGCCCGCGTCTATCCCGGCGGCTGCCTGATCGAAGGAACCAACTTGTCGGAGGGCCGAGGAACGACACGGCCGTTCGAGTGGATCGGCGCGCCCTACCTCGACGCTCACCGCTACGCGGCGGCGCTCGAGCGCGAGCGGCTACCCGGCGTCCGCTTCCGTCCCGCGCGCTTTCAGCCGACCTTCCAGAAGTGGGCCGGACGGCTCTGCGACGGCGTTCAGATCCACGTGACGGACGCGCGCCGCTTCAAGCCGTTCCTCACCGGGCTGGCCGAGATCGTCGTGGCGCGGCGCCTGGCACCACGCGGATTCGCCTGGCGCAGGCCGCCATACGAGTTCGAGAAGCGGCGCATGCCCATCGACATCCTGTGCGGGACCGACGCGATCCGGAAGGCGATCGAGAGGGGGACGCCGCTTCCAGCGATCGAGCGCGCGTGGCAGCGCGATCTCGACCACTGGAAGCGGCTGCGTGCTCGGTACCTGCTCTACTAGCTTCCGAAGGCCCTCGAGAAGAAGTCCTTGATCGCGTGGCCGCTGTACTTCGCGCCTTCGACGATCGTGTTGCCGACGCCCTTGAACATTTCCTCGAAACCCGAGCCGAGCTTTCCGTCGCCGACCTTACGGCCGCCGGCCTCGACCTGCTGCGTCGCGGCCTTTACCTTCGAGTCATCGGCCGCTCGCGCCGGCAGGGCCGAGCCCACGACCACCGCGGCAGCCAGAATGAGCGCGAGAAGCTTCATCACGATACCCTCCTTCCAGTCCAGTGTACCCACGGGCTCGGACGAGGGTCGACTCGCTATCCGGTATAGCCGCGCGAGTGCATGCAGCTCGAGTACGCGGCTTTGTACTTCTCGTCGTTCTTCTTGTTCTCGTTGAGCCCGTAGAGTGTCCCGCCACCCGCACCCACGACGCCGCCGATCGCGGCGCCCTTACCCGCGCCTTTTCCACCGCCGGCGATCGCGCCGCCCGCGGCGCCGACCGCGGCACCGACCACGGCACCGATCGCGGCGTCCTTGACGACCTCCTTGGTCTTGTCCGACTCGCCGACCTGCGCCGCCGCGTATCGGTTACACGCGTCGACGACCTCTTGCGTCGGCACCTCCGGGACCGCCGGCGCCGGCGCGGCCTGCGTCGGGGACGTGGCGGGCTTCACGCTGGTCGTTTTCGGCGGCTGGATCAGCCGGGCGTTCGCGGGCGACGACGTCGGTTGAGCCACCTCCTGGTTCGAGCCCGACCAGTTTGCGACGACGAGCCCCGTGATGAGCGCTGTCGCCATGACGAGGGCCATGGCGAGCGCGGTCACCTTCCAGGGATTCCACTTGTCCATCACTTCCCTCCCTTACCGACACCATGCGCCGCACCGCTCGCGTAGTCGTTCGAGCCGACTTCGAGAGCCCTGGATTTGCCACCGCTATTGTCGCTGGCGACCACGCTGGGGACCCCATCGGTCGTTTTCTGGTACCTCGCGACCACCTGGCCGAGGCTCTGTTCGTGCACGAGCCCCTGCGCCTTCAGCTCCCGGAAGATCTGACCCCACGCCTGACCACTGTGCCGCTTCGCGGCGACCTGTTCGAGGCTGAGCGGCCTGGCGGTCGTCCCGACTGCGGGCGTCTGCGCCTGGTAGAGCGCCGAGGCGACCATCTGATTGCCGAGCGAGAGCTTGCCGTACGCGCTCGACGGGGGCGGCGCGACGGGCTTCGTCTGCGCCTGCACGCCCGCCGTCGCCGAGATCGTGACGATGGTCACAACCGCCAGATTTTGGATCGCTTGTCTCGAATACATACCGTCCCGATGTAGGAGGTGCAGCACGCATGCCAGATCTGTCCGTAAGCAAAACCCCAGAATTTTTCGCACTTTTGCCCGTCAGGACGGTCCCCGGCGACGCTCCTTTGTGTCAACGCTGTGACAGTCGAATGTGTATCGCAGGTCGCGGGCCGTGATGAGGTACCGGCCTATAATCGTTCTGTGAGCGACCTCGAAAGCCTCGTCGGCGAGCGGCTGGTCTTCGGGCTCGCCGGCCCGAAGCTGACGGACACCGACGTCAAGCTCTTCCGCGATACGCGCGCGGCCGGGCTGATTCTGTACCGGCGCAACTTCGAATCCCCCGAGCAGCACACCGAGCTCCTGAACGATCTCGAGTCCGCGCTCGACCGCCGGCTCCTCGTCGCGACCGATCACGAGGGAGGCCGCATCGTCATGCTCGGCCAGGGGACGACGATCTTTCCCGACAACCTCGCGGTGGGGACGGCGGGCGAAGAAGCCTTCCCGTACCGCCAGGGCGTGTTCGAGGCGCGCGAGCTGCGGCGCCTGGGAGTGGACCTGAATTTTGGTCCGTGCCTCGACGTCCTCACCGACCGTTACAGCCCGAACATCGGGATCCGGTCCTACGGCAAGGATCCAGGCCTGGTCGCGCGTTACGGTCTGGCGCGTATCAAGGGCATGCAGAAGGGCGGCATTTCGGCGTGCGCCAAGCACTTCCCCGGCAAGGGCCACTCGCCCCTCGACGCCCACCTGAAGCTGCCCACGATCGACTCGACGTGGGCCGAGATGAAGAGCACGCATCTGCCGCCGTTCCACGCCGCGATCGCGGAGGGGATCGACTGCTTGATGACGAGTCACCCGGTCTATCCGCATCTCGATCCCTCGCGCGTCCCGGCGACGTTCTCCCGGCGCATCGTGCACGACTACCTGCGCCAGGAGGCCGGGTTCTCGGGCGTGATCGTGTCGGACGACCTCGAGATGGGAGCGATCGGCGAAACGTGCCCGATCGGCGAGGCGATGATCAAGACGGCGGCGGCGGGCCACGACCTCCTGCTGGTCTGCCACACCGAGGCGGCGCAGCGCGCATCCGCCGGGGCGCTCCAGGACGCTTATCGGTCGGGCGCCCTCCCGGTGCGCGACCTCGAGAGTTCCGTCGAGCGCATTCGCCGCATGCGAGCGCGCCGGACCGCCCGCTTCGAGGGCGCGCCGGCGGCGGCCGAGCCCGACGCCGCGCCGCTCGCGCGGGCGATCGCGACGCGTGCGGTCACCGTCGTCTCGGCCGGCCGCCCCGAGCTTCGGCGGGCGCTGAACGGTCGTGTCGGCGTCGTCTTCCCGCGCTTCTCGGATCTCGCGCCGCGGATCACGATCGAGCCCGAGATCGCCGCCGAGAAGTCGTACATCGCCGGCGCGTTCGCGCCGGCCGGCATCACGCCCGAGACACGGCTCGTCGGGATCGAGCCGACCGACGCGGAGATCGCCGCCGCCGGTGCTCTGGCCGACGCCTCCGACGCGCTCGTCCTGTTCCTGTTCGACGCCCACCTCTACGCGTCGAACGCGAGATTGCTCAAGCAGCTTCAGGCGCGGTCGCGCGCGCTCGCCGTCGTGCTCATGCGCGATCCGTACGACGCCGACATGCTCGCGCCCGGTGTTCTCGGCCTCACCGCGTACGGATTCCGGAAGTGCCAGCTCGACGCGGTCATCGCGCGTCTCGTCCAGGGGTGAGCCGACCCTACCAACCGCCCGCCGAGATCCTCGCGATCGACTGGGGCTCGACGCCAGCCAAGCGGCAGATGTGCCGAGCGGTCCTCAGCGGCGGCCGCTACGTCGTCTCGCCACCGCGTCCCGTGAACGACGTCGCCGCGCTCGAGCTGGGTCCGGGCGCTCTCGCCGCGTTCGACTGTCCGATCGGTGTCTCGCGCGAGTATGCGGCGATGGCCGGGCTGAGCTCGTTTCGAGCGGCGCTCCAGGTTTTCGGCCGCGGCCGGTTCGCGCGCTTCTACGAGCTGGCCGAGTGCGCCGCCGACATCGCGACCGAGCGGCCCTTCTATCCGGCGCGGGGCGTGAGAGGGACCGCGCGCGAGCACCTGCGGGCGGTGCTCGGCGACGCCGCGTTCGCGCCGCGCGTCTGCGATCGCCTGGCCGGCGCGGGGCCGATCTTCTGGCTGGTCGGCCCGCGCCAGGTCGGCCGGTCCGCCGTCTGTATCTGGCGCGAGCTCATCACCCCGCGCCTCGACCGCGTGGCCCTCTGGCCCTTCGACGGGCCGCTGGTCGACCTGCTCACGACGGGTCGGCCGGTGATCGCCGAGATGTACCCGGCCTTCCTTCTGCGGACTCTGGGAGTCACGGTCGCTCGCAAGTCCGAATCCGCGGCGCGCGCCGCGTGCGGTCGAGAGCTGCTGCGCCGTGCCGGCGGCGACGGGCGCCTCGATCTCGACGCGGTCCGGGCACTCCTCCACGACGGCTTCGGCGGGTCCCGATCGGGTGAGGATCCGTTCGACGCCACGATTGCCTGCATCGGGCTCGCGCGGCTCCTGCTCGACGACGCGGTACCGGAGCCGCCGGAGTCGGCGCGGGCGGTGGAAGGCTGGATCCTGGGGCTGCCGGGAGAGGCCGGCGCCCCGATCGACTAGAGCTTCTTGCCCCCGCGCTCGGCCACGTTGGCTTCGAAGCTCTTCTTGCGCATGCGCTCGAGGAGAGCCGAGTACGACTCGGCCAAGATGATGCGGTCGAACTGGCTCCGGTAGGTCGAGACGAAGCTCACACCGTCGATCTGCAGATCGTAGACGCGCCACCGGCCGTCCCGGAGATGCATCCGGTAGTCGAGCGTGATCTCGCTGCGGCGGTCCGTGATGATCTTCGACCGCACGGTGGCGTAGTTCGCATCGATGGCCTCGCCGACGTACGTGATGTTCTCGCCCGCGTAGGCGTCGACCCGGCTGATGTAAGAGCGTTCCAGCAGTTCGGTGAAGAGCGCGACGAACTCGGTCCGCTCCTCCGGGGTGCGCGCGGCCCAGTGACGCGAGAGCGTGCGCCGGGTGACTTCCTCGAAATCGAAGAGCTCGCGCGCGATCTTCCGGATTTCGGTCCGCTTGTCCGTCGACTGCTTGGGTGTCGCCGATTCCGGCTTCGCCGCAGGCTCGATGTCCTGCGTGAGATTCATCACGCGGACCACGGCCGTCTCCACGGTTTCCCGTGGGCCCATCGTTGGGGCCGCGACGACTCCGGCCAGCATGATCCAGGCGGCGACTGCCTTGCCCATGACTGATCCTCCAGGCGGCTATTTCAGCATCCGACGTGCCAGGGGCTGAATAAGCGGAAAGCGTGTTATTTCAGAGGCCTCCGGATCATTCGATCGGCCGCATAATGGACAGAGTGGCAACCACTTCCGCGGAACGACACGTGTCCAGACGACGGGCCGTGTGCGTGGGCGCGGACGTCGGCGGAACGTGGATCCGCATCGCCGTTTGGGCCGAACGTCGCGTCGTGACCACGATCGTGCCCGCCGACCGTGATCTCGAGCAGCTCGCATCGGTCCTGCGCGCGATGTGGCGCCGCCGCCGATGGGATCGGCGCCGCGTCGCGGCGCTCGTCGTCGCCTCGCGCGGCCTCTGGACGCCCGCCGAGCGCCGCATCCTCGCGCGCGCCCTGCGGGGGCTCGCGGCGCGAGTCCACGTGATCTCCGACGCACAGGCCGCGCTGCTCGGCGCGCTCGGTAAGAAGCCCGGCGTGCTCCTGCTCTCGGGCACCGGATCGATCGTGGTCGGCCGCAATGCCCGCGGCCGCTGGGCGCGCGCCGGCGGTCTCGGGCCGATCCTCGGTGACGAGGGCTCCGGATTCTGGCTCGGCCGCGAGTGGCTTCGCGCGCGCGTGCGCGACGGACACTTGCTGCCGGCGCTTCGCGCATCCCACGGCCGCGACCCAGTGAGGACCATGGCCGCGATGGCCCGCCCGGTGCTCGCGCGAGCCCGTCGCGGCGACCGCCGCGCGCGGCGCATCGTGGCCGAAGGCCAGCGGCAGCTCGCGGCGGGCGCGCTCCAGGTGGCGCGGGCGCTGCGGCTCGGCCGGACCGTGAACGCGAGCTGGGCGGGGAGCGTGCTGGCCGACCGGTGGTATCGCGCGGGGTTGATTCGTGCGGTCGCGCGCGTGGGCCTGCAGGCGCGGTGGCAGCGCCCGGCCGAGCAGCCCGTCGTCGCCGCCGCGCGCCTGGCGGCGGCGCTGGGCCGGGCGTGACGCCGCGCCGGCTCGTGATCACGGTGTGCCCGCGGGAGCGCGGTGTCGTCGTGCTCCCGATCACGCGCGGCGGCCGCGCCGTCCGCCTCGATGCCGCGTCGATCCTCCGGCACTTGTCGGAGCTCGTGGCCGAGCGGGGGCTCGGCGAGCGCGTGCGGCTCCGCGAGGGTTGCGCCGGGGGCTGCTCGGGACCCGGTCCCAACGTGTCGCTGGAGATCTTTGCGCTCACGCGCCCCGGCGAGCGCGAGGACCACGTGGCCATCGACTGGAAGACCTACGTCTACTCGCTCGGAACGCTCGACTGTCTGGCCGCGGTGATCGAGGACAACCTCGGGCGGGCCCGGCGCTGAGCCCCGCTCAGAGCCAGCCGGAGCGCTTGAACTTGTAGTAGAGAAACGCGCAGGCGCCGACCATCACGGTCATCGCCACCGGGTACCCGAAGCGCCAATCGAGCTCGGGCATGACCTTGAAGTTCATCCCGTAGATGCCGGCGATCATCGTCGGGACCGCGATGATCGCCGCCCACCCCGCCAGCCGCTTCATGGCGTCGTTCTGCGAGACCGAGATCAGCGAGAGGTTCGCCTCGAGCGCGGTCGTCAGGAGCTCGCGCAGGGTGTCGATCATCTCGTTGATCCGGATCGTGTGGTCATACACGTCGCGGAAATAGACGCGCGCGTCGTCGGGGATCAGCGTGACGTCGGCCCGCACGAGCCGGTTGCAGATGTCGACCAGCGGCGCCACCGCCCGCTTCACCTCGAGCAGATCGCGCTTGAGCTGATAGATTCGCTCGGTCGTCTCGCGGGTGAGCGTCTGCTGGAAGATGTGGTCCTCGAGCTCCCCTAGCTTGTCCTCGAAGCGGTCGACCAGCGGGAAGTACTGGTCGACGATGAAGTCCATGAGCGCGTAGAGCACGAAGCCCGGCCCCTTGATCAAGAGATCCGGGGCGGCCTCGCAGCGCGAGCGCACGTCGACGTACGGCAGCGATCCGCCGTGCCGGACCGAGACGACGTAATTCGATCCGACGAAGATGTGCGTCTCGCCGTAGTCGATGCCCCTGGTCGACGGATCGATGTGGGCCGTGCGCAGGACGACGAAGATCGAGTTGCCGTACCGTTCGAGCTTGGGCCGCTGGTGGGCGCGGGCGGCGTCCTCGACCGCCAGGTCGTGCAGCGAGAACTCCTGCTGAATCTCCGCGAGCATCTCGTCGTCGGGCTCGTGCAGGCCGACCCAGACGAACCGCCCGGGCTGCTTGAGCACCTCGCTGATGTCCGGGATCGCCACCTCCCCGACCCGCAGACCGTCCGCGTACGCGACGCTGTTGACCAGCCCTTTCACGCCCGTCCCTCCTCGGCCAGCATCGCGCGCCGGCCGAGCACGCGGTAGACCAGCGGCCCGGTGAGCCCGGCCGCCACGCCGGCGATCGTGTTCGTCCAGCCCGCCGTCGCTATCGCGCCGAGACAGAAGAGCACGGGGAACACGACGACGCCGACCGCGGCCGCGAGACCGCCCGGAACGCGCCACGGCCTGGACATCTCGGGCGCGACGACGCGCAGCCGGACGAACGCCGCGAGCTCGACCAGCAGGCTCAGCGAGTAGAGCCAGACGTTCAGGACGATCAGCTCCTTGAAGGAGAACACTGCGAAGGCTGCGTAGAGCGCCGCGGAGACGACGACCGCCTTCCACGGCGTGCCGAACCTCGAGTCGACGGCGCCGAGCCACCGGGGCATCACGTGATCGCGCGCCATGACGTACGGCAGGCGCGAGTTCGTGAGGAGCAGCGACATGAAGAGCCCGGCGGTGCTGAGCACGGCGCCGGCGGCCACGGTGTGGCCGAGCCACTCGCCGCCGACCGACCGCGCGATCGTGGGCAGGACACCGGTCGTCCACTGGCTCCACGGGAGGGCCCCGCTCGCGAGGGCCGCGCCCACCGGAAGCACGTACGCCGCCGTCAGCACCGGCAGCGCCAGGAACGTCGCGGACCGGAACGCGCGCTCCGGCGAGCGCGCCTCGCCGAGAATCGTCGAGGGGGTGTCCCAGCCGGAGTAGTTCCACATCACCACGGCGAGGCCGAGACCCAGGGTTTCTAGCCCCTGTCCCGCCGGAGCGAGCGGCGTCCACGGCGAGACTCGCGGCCCCAGCAGTGCGGCCACGGTCAGCGCGCCGACCGGCGTGAGCGAGACGATCGCCAGCGCCACCGCGGCGCGGCCTGTCGGACGCACCCCGAGCAGGTTGAGTCCGGTGAGCACGACGACGAAGGCGACGACCAGGAGCCAGCGCTCCACCGCCGTCATGTCCGGAAGCCAGAAGCGGAGATACTCGACGAACAGCGCCGGGTACACGGCGACGTCGACGAAGCTGTCGATCCAGCTCCACCAGCCGACCTGAAACGCCCAGTACGGTCCGAAGGCCTGGCGCGTCCAGGTGACGTAGCCGCCCTCGTCCGGCATCGCCGAGGCGAGCTCGGCCATCACGAGCGCGACCGGCGCGCTCCAGAGGATCGGCGTGAGGACGAGCAGCACGAGCGTCGTGCCTGGACCGAGCGCGGGGACCATGTCTTCGATCCCGTAGGGCCCACCGCTCACGTTGAAGAAGACGATCGCGGCGAGCGGAAAGAGCCCGAGCCCGCGCTGGAGCCCGGCCGTCAGCTCACGTCCCCCGCGCGGCCGCGATCAGCCGCGGCAGCTCCGTGAGCCATTCGTCGATCGGGCGCGCGGCCTCGACCGTGATCTCGAGCTTGCCGCTCGGCAGGCGGCGGACGCGCCCGGGGGTGGCGGGGCCGAGCGGGATCACGAGCTGCTCGCGGTGGATGCCGAGTCCGTCGGTCACCGCGAAGATCGCGTCGATCTCTTTCATCGTGACGACCTCAAGCATCGACGCCGACCTCGGCGGCGCATTCCTTGATCTGGCGCCACGTTTCGTCGTCGATGGGCACGCCGCCGGCGCGGCGCTCGCGCGCCGTGCGCTCCTCGGGCTCACCCGGAATCAGAATCTCCTCGGAGCCACCGGCCAGCGGCGCCGAGCGGACGAAGCCGAAGAGCGTGGCGACCTGGGCGTGGAAATCGCCGGGAGGCAGGAAGCGCCCGGGATCGATACACAGCATCAGCACGCCGTTGCTCACGGGACCCTTGTCCGGACGCGCGGCGCCGGCGCCCGAGAGGATGCCTCCGAGGATCTCGACGGCGAGCGAGAGGCCGTAGCCCTTGTGCTCTCCGGCGGTGATCAGCGAGCCGGGCGGGTCGGCGTAGTACTCGCGCGGATCGGTCGATGGCTCGCCCCGACCGTTGCGCATGATGCCGGGCGCGACCCTCTCACCGCGGTTGAACTTCACCTTCAGCTTGCCCTCGGCGACGACGCTGGTGGCGAAGTCGTGCGACATCGCGACGGTTGCGCCGGGGCCCGGCACCGCCACCGCATGCGGGTTGGTCCCGAGGCGCCGCGCGGCGCCGCCCCACGGCGCGACGTTCAGCGCGGTCGGCGCGTTGACCCAGAGCATGCCGATCAGCCCCTGGACCGCGGCCATCTCCGCGTAGTCCGCGAGCCGGCCGACGTGGTTCGTACGCCGGAGCGTGACGGCCGACAGGCCTTGAGCCCGGGCCTTCGCGATCGCCAGGATGATGCCGTGCCGCGCGACGACCTGTCCGAATCCCTTGTCGCCGTCGATGCGCGCGATCGTCGGCGTCTCCATCTCGGTTTTGATCGACGGCGTCGGGTTGACCTCGCCCGCCTTGAGCGCCAGGACGTAGTGCGGGATACGGATCACGCCGTGCGAGTCGTGGCCGCGCAGGTTCGCGCGCACCAGCAGGGATGCGATCCAGGCCGCGTCCTCGCGAGGTGCCTTCCAGGCAACGAAGATGTCCCGCGTGATCCGTTCGAGTGTCTCGACGTCGACCGTCCGCATGCGTGTCCTCCCGGGGCTCCGATCGAACGCCTGCTAGACTAATGGACCGAATGCGCGAAGGCGAGGCCCAAAAGATCAGGCTCGGCGATCCGGCGATCCGTGAGAGCTTCATCGAGCGCGTGTTCGCGATGGCGCGCTGGCGGGCGTTCGCGGCGCGCCGTCCGAAGCCGGGCGATCTCGCCGCGTACCACGCGGCGCGGAAGTTCGCGGTCCTGGCCCACAGCCCGTCGCACTACGCGGCCCGGGGCCGGCTGGTGGCCGTCGTGGGCGCGCGGCTCGGCCTGCGCCTGGCCCAGTACGGCTCGCTCCTGATGCAGGCGTTGTCGGTCCGCGCCACGCGCGCCCGGCACGCGAACGTGCTGCAGCACCTGGCCGGGTCCTTCGGGCGCCGGCTCAACGGCGCCGAGCGGGCCGAGCTCGCGGACGCGATCCACGGCTACCGGCGCGGCCTGGTGCCGCTGGTCGTGCCGCTGACGCTGATCGAGCACCACGTGCGTCGGCTCTCGGTCGCGGACCTGGCCGATCAAACGCACTTCGCGCCGCATCCCAAAGAGCTGCTGCTCAGAAATCACGTCTAGGAGATCCTCCATGTCCGCCGCCGACGAACCGCTGCTCGCCGGTCTCACCGTTCTCGATTTCACGCGCGTGCTGGCCGGCCCGTACTGCACGCGCCTGCTCGCGGACCTGGGCGCGCGCGTGATCAAGATCGAGCGCCCCGGCGAAGGCGACGACACGCGGCGCGGGCACGCCCAGATCGAGCCCGGCCGAACCGATCAGGGCACGTACTTCATCCGGATCAACGCGGGCAAGTCGAGCCTGGCACTCGATCTCTCTCACCCGAAGGCCCGCGAGGTCGTGATGGACCTGGCACGGGTCTCCGACGTCGTGGTCGAGAATTTCCTGCCCGGCGTCGTCGCGAAGCTCGGCTGTGATTACGCGGCGCTCTCGGCGGTGAAGCCCGACCTCGTGTACTGCTCGATCTCCGGCTTCGGCCAGAGCGGACCGCTGCGTCTGCAGCCGGCCTTCCACCACATCGTCAACGCGATGTCGGGCATCATGTACCTCGAGCAGCAGACCGACCCGGCGCCGCGGCCGGGCTATCTCCAGGCGGCCGACGTGCTCGCCGGCACCCACGCCTTCGGCGCGATCCTCGCGGCGCTCTGGCGCCGCACGCGAACCGGCCGCGGCGCCTACCTCGACGTCTCGATGCTCGAGTGCCTGGTGGGCGCCGAGGACATCAACTACGGGGGCATGCTGAACGCCGGCGCGGACTACCCGGGCCCGCGGCCGGGCATGATCGTGCACGGCATCGGCGGCCGTCACGTGGCGATGCAGACGGTCGGAGCGCCGCAGCTCTGGGCACGGCTCGTCGCGATGATGGACCGGCCCGACCTCGCGTCGGACGCGCGCTTCGCCACGCCGGCCGGACGGCGCGAGCACTGGGCCGAGCTGCACCCGATCATCTGCAAGTGGCTCGACCGGTTCACGACGGTCGAGGAGGCGGTGAAGACGCTCACGGCCGCCCGGATTCCGGCTTCCGCCGTCCTCTCGCCCGCCGAGGTCGTGGCCCATCCGCACCTGAAGGAGCGCCAGGCGTTTCCGGAGATCGAGCATCCCGGGCGCGGGACCGTGCGCATCACGGCCGTGCCCTTTCACGTCGACCGCCGGCCGGTGAGGCCGCGCGGCGGCGCGCCGTATCGCGTGGGCGAGCACACGCGCGCGGTGCTCACCGAGGTGCTGGGCTACTCGCGGGAGCGGATCGAGGAGCTAATGAAGCTGGGCGCGATCGCAGGTGTTTGACCTGCATGGGGCGTCTCGATGACCCCCCAAACCTCCCAACGCTCGGAGACGCCCCGACGTAGCCGGGGCGCCCCTCGAATTCGCAGCATCGCCAACGCGCGAGGCTAAACGCCGAAGGCGCGCTCGGCGGCCGCCTCGCCGGATCTGACGCAGTCGGCGATTCCGACGCCGCGGTACGCGGCGCCGGCCAGATGCAGGCCCGGCAAGGCCCCCGCGCAGTGCTCGATCGTCTCGACGCGGCCCGCGTGGCCGACGTGGTACTGCGGCATCGCCTTCGTCCAGCGCGCGACACGCATCAGGACGGGCCCGGCGGTGATACCGAGCGCCGCGCGCAGGTCGTCCCGCGCCGACGCGATCAGCGCGGCGTCGTCCGACTCGAGCACGCGCTCGTTCAGCGCACCGCCCACGAAGCAACGGAGCAGCGCGTGGCCCTCGGGCGCGCGGCCCGGATACTTCACGCTCGAGAAGGTGCACGCGAACACCGCGCGCCGCTCGCCACGCGGGACGACGATGCCGAAGCCGTCGAGCGGATGCGGCACGTCGGCCCGGCGAAAGCCGAACGTCACGGTCGCCGAGGAGGCGTAGGGGATCTCGCCGAGCAGGGTCGCGAGGGCCGGATCGACGTAGCGCAGGAGCCGGCTCGCGGTGTACGACTCGGCCGCCACGATGACGTGGTCGGCCTCGAGCGCTCCGCCCAGGCCGCCGACCACGCGCCAGCCCCGGCCGCATCGCTCGATTCCGTCCGCGCGATGCTTGAGGAGGACCGAGCCCGGCGGCAGGCGCGACGCGATCGTGGCGACCAGCTCCTCCATGCCGTTCTGGAGGGTCACGAAGAGGCTCCAGCGCGCTCCGCTCGTCCCGGTCTGCGGCGCCCGTCGGTTCGCGCGCCAGAGCCCGAGGATGATCGATCGCTCGCGCCGCTCGAGCTCGGCAAAGCGCGGCATCGTCGCGGTCAGCGAGAGGTCGTCGGGATCGGCGGTGTAGATCCCGGCGACCAGCGGCTGGGCGACGCGCTCGAGAGCCTCGCGCCCGAGCCGGCGGCGCACGAACGCGCCGAGGCTCTCGTCGTCGCTCGTGCCCCGGGGCACGACGAGGTCGAGCACCATCCGGAGCTTACCCGGCCACGAGAACAGACCGGACCTGACGAACGGCCCGAGCTTGGTCGGCGCCAGGAGCTGAAAGCCGTCCGGCAGGGCATGCAGACGCCCGGCGTGCCAGACGAAGACCTTCCTGAAGCGATCGTCGGTCCGGACCAGCCGGTGCTCGACGCCGAGTCGCCGGCAGAGCGCCAGCGCCCACGGCTTCTCCGAGAGGAACGAGTCGGGGCCCGCCTCCACGAGAAATCCGCCGGCGCGCTCAGTCGCGATGGTGCCGCCGAGCCGGTCGCGCGAATCGACGAGCGTCAGCTCGAGCGCGGCCGATCGCTCGCGCGCGAGCTCGACGGCCCGGTGGGCCGCGGCGAGCCCCGTGATCCCGCCGCCGACGACGACGAGCTTCACTCGAGCCGTCTCGCGCCAGGACCGCGGGACGCGCTCATCGCCCGGCCCGGACGCCGGCGCCGCGGACGAGGTCGGCCAGCATCGCGACGAACTCGGGATGATCGTTCACGGCCGCCGCGCGATGCAGTGCGAGCCCGGCTCCCTCGGCCACCCGGCGCGCCTCGACGTCGAGGTCGTACAGCACCTCCACGTGATCGCACACGAAGCCGATCGGCACCACGACGACGTGGCGCTCGCCTTCCGTCGCCAGGCGCCGGAGGACATTACCGATGTCCGGCTCGAGCCACGGCTGCCGCGGGCTTCCGCTCCGGCTCTGATAGGCGATCGACCACCGCGCGTGGCCCAGGCGCCGGACGACCGCACGCGCCGCGGCGTTCAGGTCCGACACGTACGGCGACGCGGCGGCCATCGCCGTGGGAACGCTGTGCGCCGTGAACACGAGCGGCGTGGCCGCCCGCGCGTCTGCCGGGACCCGGGCGAGCGACGCGCGCGCACGATCGGCGACCGCCGCCACGAAGCGCGGGCTCTCGAACCACGCCGGCGCGAAGCCCACCTCGGGCGCGCCCGCGACGCGCGCGCGGGCCTCGGCGACGTCCTGCATGTAGCGATCCCACGAGGCCTCCGTGCGGAGCGGCGAGAGGATGACGGCGAGCGCCCGGCGCGCGCCCTTGCCCGCCATCTCGGCGAGCGCCTCGTGGAGGAACGGATGCCAGTTCCGCATGCCGACGAACACCGGCAGCGCGGGCCCGGCCTGGGCGAGCGCCTGCTCGAGCCCCTGCGCCTGGGCGAACGTGAGCTCGGCGAGCGGCGAGCGGCCGCCCGGCATCTGCTCGTAGTGGCGCGCCACCGCCTCGAGCCGCTCGGGGGGGATGCCGCGGCCGCGCGCGACGATCTCGAGGAACGGTCGGATCTCGTGCGGCGCCGTCGGCCCGCCGAAGGCGACGAGCAGCACGGAATCGACGGCGCTCATCGCCGATCGGACAGCTCGTGGACCATCTCGACCAGCGCGCGCGCGTGCTCGACCGGTGTCTGCGGGAGAATCCCGTGACCCAGGTTGAAAATGTGGCCCGGACGGCCGCCGGCGCGCTCGAGGATGTCCTTCACGCGCTGACGGATGTACGCCGGCTTCGACAGCAGCACGACCGGGTCGAGGTTGCCCTGCACGCCGACGTCGTGGCCGACGGCCGCCCAGCCGACGTCGAGGTCCACGCGCCAGTCCAGTCCGATCACGTCGCCGCCGGCGGCGCGCATCGCCGGCAGCAGCGACGCCGTGCCCGTTCCGAAGTGGATGACCGGAACGCCCGGCGTGAGCGCGCGGACCAGCGCGCGCGTGTGCGGCATCACGAACGTGCGGTAGTCCTCGGGCGCCAGCACCCCGACCCACGAGTCGAAGATCTGGACGGCCTCGGCGCCGGCCGCGATCTGACCGTTGAGATAGCGCGCGGTCGCGTCGACGAGGATCCCCATGAGCCGGCCCCAGCCCTCCGGCTCCTCGTACATGAGCCGCTTCGTGTGCAAGTAGTCGCGCGACGGGCCGCCCTCGACCAGGTACGACGCGACGGTGAACGGCGCGCCGGCGAAGCCGATCAGCGGCACCTTCCCGGCGAGCCCCCGCTTCACGCGGCGGACGGCGTCGAACACGAATGGGACAGACGACTCGACGTCGACCCGCGGAAGACGCGCGATCGCCGCCTCGCTGCGTACCGGCCGATGGATCACCGGGCCCTCGCCCGCCGCGAACTCGAGCCCGACGCCGAGCGGCTCGACGATCAACAGAATATCGGCGAAGAGGATCGCCGCGTCGACGCCGAGACGCGCGACGGGCTGCACGGTGACCTCCGCGGCCGCCTCGGGATTGCGGGCGAGCTCGAGAAAGCCGTAGCGCTCGCGCATTGCGCGGTATTCCGGCAAGTAGCGGCCGGCCTGCCGCATGAGCCACACCGGCGTGAACGACGTCGGCTGACGGCGGGCGGCGCGCAGGAGCGGCGCGTCTGGAAGCGACACGCCGGAAAGCTTATCATCTGGCCCACCATGGCATACATCACCGGCAAGCAGGCGTTCCTCCAGATCCTCAAGCAGGAAGGCCAAGGCGACCCTGCCCGAGCTGGCCGAGGCGATTCGCCGCAACACCGGTAAGAACAACGGCCATCCCGAGGCCGCCAGGCGCCGGGACGCGGTCACCGCGGCCTTTGCCGCCGAACGCGCCGAGCTGACGAAGCGCGCGGGGGCCGAGGCCTCGCGCGTGCCGATCTCCGCGCTGACGCTCATGAACGAGGTTGCAAAGGTGACGCCGGCCGACGCGGTCATCGTCGACGAGGCGATCTCGTCCTCGTCGGGCATCCGCCACTTCTTCAAGTGTGCCGATGCCAAGAGCTTCTTTGGGCTGCGCGGCGGCGGCATCGGCTGGGGGTTGCCGGCGGCGCTCGGGGTGAAGCTCGCCCTGCCGCACCGGCCGGTGGTCGCGCTGGTCGGCGACGGCAGCTCGATGTACACGAACCAGGCCCTCTGGACCGCGGCCCGGGAGTCGCTCGCCGTCGTCTACGTCATCTTCAACAACACGTCGTGTCGGATCCTGAAGCTGCGGACGAAGGCGTTGAAGGGCTTCTCGGCCGAGGACGACCGCTACGTCGCGATGGATCTCGATCGGCCGCAGATCGACTTCGTCGGCCTGGCACGCTCGCTCGGCGTCCCCGGCACGAAGATCGAGAAGGCCTCTGACATCGGCCCGGCGGTCGGCCGCGCGCTGGCGAGCGGCGGCCCGTACCTGGTCGACGTGAGGATCGACCCGGCTATCTGAGCCGCGGGGCCACCAGCTCGGCGAAGCGGCGCATCGACGCCAGCACGCGCTCGTGCGGTACGCGCGAGCCGACGTTCATCCAGACGGCGAGCTTCGTGAAGCCGATCGCGTGGCGCAGCTCTTCGAGTCGCTCCGCGACGCGCTCGGGCGCGCCGTAGACCCCGAAGTCCCTCAGCACCTCGTCGAAGCTCATGCGGCGGAACCGCTCGCCGACCGCCCGTCGTGGCCCGGCGAGCAGGGCCTTGCCGACCGAGCGATAGAAGTGCATCGCGCTGGCCTCGGTCTCCTCCCGCGCGCGGCGGTCCGTCTCGGCGACGTAGACCGGCAGGATCACGCCGACCTCGCCGCGGCCCGGGTGGCCGGCTTCGCGCCACGCGGCGTGATAGGCCCCGACGTAGCGCTCGAGCTCGCCGATGCTCGACGTCCTCACCGCCAGGAAGATCGGCAGCCCGCGGCGTCCGACCGCCGCATACGACTCCTCGGACGTCGCCGCGACGCGAAGCGGCGGGTGTGGCTTCTGGTACGGCTTGGGGACCGCGCAGACGTCGTGGAACTGGAAGTACTTGCCCTCGTACGTGAATCGCTCCTCGGTCCACGCCTTCAGGAGGATCTCGAGCGTCTCGTCGAAGCGCTCCTGGCTTTCCTCGTAGGGAATGCTGAAGCCCGTGTAGTGCTCGGGCAGACCGCTGCGGCCCACGCCGAGATCGACACGGCCTTTGCTGACGTGATCGAGCGTCGCAACGTCCTCGGCGAGGCGCAGCGGATGGATGAGTGGCAGCACCTGTACGGCGAACCCGATCTTCACGCGCTTGGTCCGCCCGGCGATCGTCGCGCCGACGACGAGCGGCGAGGCCAGCACGGAACGCTCCTTCTGGAAGTGCAGCTCGGCCAGCCACACCGCGTCGTAGCCGAGCTCCTCGGCCACCGTCGTCTGCGTCAACGAGTCGTCGAAGGCTTGCGCCTCGTCGACGCCCGGGCGCCATTCGAACTCGGTAAAGAGCCCGATCTCCACGGTGGTGGCTAGTGACTCCGCGCCGCGCTGCCTACGATGCCGCCGGGCTTCCGTCCGGCGCCGCCGTGAAGCGTCCGAACGTCTTCTCGACGAGCTGTCTCGCCCGCGCCGGATCGACGTGGTTCGCAGTCTGGCAGGGCGTCGACTCCTCCAGGACGCGCTCGGGATCCTGCCAGAGGCGGAACTTCTTGTACCGATCCTCGAACTCGATCCCGAGGCCGCGCGCGAACACCGAGAGATAGTGCTCGATCGTGATCGGGCGCTCGGCCTCGAAGCCGCAGATGAGCCGCTGGCAGCCGTGGTAGATCGTCGCGAGGGTCTGGGCGCCGCCAGCGCGAGAACGGTCGATCTCGTCGAGGATGAGCCCGGCCCACACCTGTTGACCGAGCTGGGCCTGGACGTCGACGGTGCACAGGCGGCCGAACCGCGGCTCGGACCCGACGTCGACCAGGCGCAGCCCGGGCACCGCCTCCAGCAGCCGACGACCCGCGGCGCCCTCACGCCGACGCGGCTCGCTCTGACTGTGATAGTGGAGCGCGACGGCTTGGTCGACCCGATGCGTGAACTCGATCGAGGGCAGGCGGTCGGCCAGGAACTCCGTCGTGTGGCGCACCGGGAACGGCCACTGGAACTTCTGGATCTCGTCGTAGAAGAACATGCACGACGGGCACCACATCACGACCTCTTCGGGCTGGTAGCGCTGGAAGAGCTCGACCGTGCGCCGGTTCATGCCGCCCGACGCCGCGGTGTCGCCGTTCCGGTGGTGGACGATGCCGCAACAGTACGTCGGGCCGCCGACGGCGACGTAGTCGAGCCCGAGCCGGTCGAAGATCGCGGTGACGGTGCGGATCATGTGCGAGGTGCGCAAGACGTTGCAGCCGAGGTAAAGCACGATCTGGTGCGGCGCGGTGTCCGCCTCGGGCGCCTGCAGACGCCACGTCCGCTCCTCCGGCAAGGTCGTCAGATCCTGCGTCAGGGTGATCTCGCCGAAGTGCGTCTTGTAGTCGTAGGCCATCGTCAGCTCTCCAGTCCGCGCCGCCGGCGCTCGAGCTGTCGCAGGTCGGCGCGTCGCACCTTGCCCGTCGTCGTCACCGGAATGGTCTCGATGAATTCTATCTCACGGGGGTACTCGTGGGCCGAAAGGCGCGTGCGCACCCACGCCTGGAGGTCGCGCGCCAGCTCTTGCGTCCCGGCGGCTCCGGGGTGGAGCTGGACGAACGCCTTGACCACCTCGCCCCGGACGGGGTCGGGCGCGCCGATGGCCGCCGCCAGCGCGACCGCCGGGTGGCCCTGCAGGCAGTCCTCGATCTCGCCCGGCCCGATCCGATAGCCGCCGCTCGAGATCAGGTCGTCCTTGCGGCCGACGAACCAGAAGTAGCCGTCGGCGTCCTTCCGGGCAAGATCGCCCGTGAGCGCCCAGTCGCCGACGAACTTCTCACGGGTGGCCCGCTCGTTGTTCCAGTACCTGAGGAACATCACGGGATCCGGACGGCGCACCGCCACCTCGCCGACCTCGCCGGTCGGGACGGCGGTGCCCTTGCCGTCCACGACGTCGACGACGTGGCCGGGGATCGGGCGTCCCATCGACCCCGGCTTCACCGGCATCAGGAGCGAGCAATTGCCGAGCACGAGGTTCACCTCGGTTTGCCCGAAGCCCTCGTGCGGCGTGACGCCGAGCGCCTCGCGCGCCCACCGGATGACCTCCTCGCCGACGGCCTCGCCGCCCGTGAACATCGAGCGCAGCTCGAGCCTCCACCGCGCGCGCGGATCGGCGACCGAGCGCATCATCTTCAGCATCGTGGGCACCAGGAACGTGTTGCGGACACGGTGCCGCGCCAGGACGTCGAACGCGCGCGCGGCGTCGAACTTCTTCGGGCGATGGGCGACGACCGGCACGCCGTAGTGCCAGCTCGGGAGCAGCACGTCGAGCAGCCCGCCGGCCCACGCCCAGTCCGCCGGACTCCAGTGCCGGTCGCCGGGCTTCGGAAAGTACTCGTGATAGAACTCGATCGCCGGCAGGTGCCCGAGCAGCACGCGATGCGCGTGGAGCGCCCCCTTCGGCGGCCCGGTCGTTCCCGACGTATAGATGAGGATCGCCGGATCCTCCGCCGCCGTGGCGACGGGCTCGAGCGAGTCGGGCTCGCGTGCGATGGCCTTCGCGTATTCGACGACACCATCGGCGTCGACGCGATCGACCGAGATCACCTGAGCGAGCGCCGGCAAACCCTTGGCGACGGCGAGCACGCGGTCGAGATTCTCGCCGTCCGTCACGACGACCTTCGCGCCGCCGTCCCGCAGCCGGTACTCGAGCGCTTCCGGGCCGAAGAGCGTCGACAGCGGCAGCGCGACCGCGCCGAGCTTATAGGCCGCCAGGTGGGCGACCGCAGTCTCGGGCCGCTGCGGCAGCACGATCCCGACCCGATCGCCCCGAACGATTCCGAGGCCGGTGAAGGCGCGTGCCAGCTGGTTCGAGCGGGCGCGAAACTCCGCGAACGTGTGCTCGCTCACCGAGCCCGCGTCGTCCTCGTACACGAGCGCGACGCGCGAGCGGTCGCCGGCGTGGCGGTCGCAGACGTCGATCGCGATGTTGTAGACCGGCGGGATCGCCCAGCGGAACCGTTCGTAGACGTCCTGGTAGCTCTCGCCGCGCGGCAGAAGCGTCTCGACCATGTGCCGGTAGCCTACCACCCCTCAACGAAGCTCCAGCAGGATGATAAGCTTCGGCCGGATGCCACGCCGCCGCGTCACGTTGCGCGCCGTCACCGCGCTCTTCCTCGAGCGTCAGAATCTGGCCCGGCCGCACGCGACCAGGCTGACCGCGCCGCGCCTGCTCCGGTTCGTCCAGGATGTCGGCGGGATCCAGCTCGACTCGATCAACGTGCTCGACCGCGCCCACTACCTGACCGTGTGGAGCCGATTCGGCCCGTACGACCGGGCGTGGCTCGATCGCCAGATCTACCGCCGCCGGATCCTCTTCGAGTACTGGGCTCACGCCGCCTGCCTCGTGCCGGCCTCGGATTTTCCGTGGTGGCGGCGCGCCATGCTCGACTATCGCAGCCGCCACACCGGCTGGTCGGGCTGGCCACGCCGGAACGCGAAGATGCTGCGCACAGTGCGCGAGGCGGTCCAGGCCAACGGGCCGATGGGCAACGGCGACTTCGAGGGACGGCGGCCGGCGGGAGGCGGCGGCTGGTGGTCGTGGCGTCCGGTACAGCACGCGCTCCATCATCTCTGGATGAACGGCGCGCTCACCATCCACTCGCGCGAGCACTTCCAGAAGCGCTACGACTTGCTCGAGCGCGCGATGCCGGACGCGCTCGGTGTCGAGCCGGTCTCCGCGGCGGAGTTTCAGCGCTGGCACGTGAGACGATCGCTCCACGCCATGGGCGCGGCGACCGAGCTCGATCTGGCGCGCTATCTCACGTTCCCTCGCTTCCAGCCGGGCGTTCGACGCGCGGCGCTGCGCGAGATGCTCGAGCGCGGCGAGATCACGGAGATCGAGCTCGAGGGCTCGGGGGGCCGGTGGCTCGCGCTCGCCAGCGACCTTCCGGCCCTGGTCCGCGCCGGCCGAGCGCCGGCACTCGCGCACGGGACGACCTTGCTCTCGCCCTTCGACTCGCTGATGTGGTACCGCGACCGCGTCGCGCGGCTCTTCGGCTTCGACTACCGGATCGAGGTCTACACACCCGAACCCAAGCGCGTGCACGGCTACTACACGCTCCCGATCCTCCACCACGGCCATCTCATCGGCCGCGTCGACGCCAAGTCGCACCGTGCCGACCGGAAGCTGGAGGTGCGCCACGTGCACTTCGAGCCCTGGTTCGCGTCGGCCGGCGCGCTCCCCGACGGCATAGATCGTCTGGATCGGGACGAAGCCCTCGGGGGCGTCGCGCAGGCGATGGGTTCGCTGCGCATCTTCGTAGGAGCCGACGAGGTGGCGATCGGCCGCGTCACCCCGGCCCGGTTGCGGGCGCCCCTCGTGCGCTGGCTCCGCGTCTCGCGTCAAGACGAGCCGGTCCTCGAATCCTGACCTTCACGAGGCCGAATCGGCCGCTCGAATCGCGGGGGCCGCGCAGTCGCCAAACTGTGGAAGCCCGCGGCCTTGAGGACGCTCGCTGAAATTCCTGTTACCATCCAGCTACCTGAGCCTCGAAGAGGGCGATCATGGACAAGGAAGGCAGCCAGCTCATTCGCGGACTCGAGGGCGTCGTCGCCGCCGAGACCAAGCTGTGCGATCTCGACGGCCGGAACGGCCGCCTGGCGTACGGCGGCTACGACATCGAAGACCTGGCGCGCCGGGCGAGCTTCGAGGAAGTGTGCCACCTGCTCTGGTACGGCGATCTCCCGAACGCGGCGCAGCTCGACAAGACCACCCTAGCGCTCATCAGCGCGCGCGAGATTCCCGCCGATCTCGTCCAGGCGTTCAAGCTCATGCCGAAGGCGACGGATCCGATGCGCGTGCTCCAGGCGGCGGTCGCGATCCTCGGTATGAGCGACCCCGACACCACCGACAGCTCTCACGCGACGAATGTCCGGAAGGCGATCCGGCTCACCAGCCAGATGGCGACGGCGATCTGCGCTCACCATCGGATCCGGTCCGGTGAGGAGCCGATTCGGCCCGCCTCCGATCTCTCGCACGCCGCCAACTTCCTCTACATGCTGACGGGCAAGCGGCCCAGCGGCGTCGTCGCCAAGGCGTTCGACGCGAGCCTGACGCTCTACGCCGAGCACGAGCTCAACGCGTCGACGTTCACGACCCGCTGCATCGTCTCGACGCAGTCCGATATGCACTCGGCGGTGGCCGGCGGCGTCGGCGCGCTCAAGGGGCCGCTCCACGGCGGCGCCGGCGAGGCGGTGATGCGGACCTTGATGGAGATCGGCGAGGTCGCCAACGTCGACGCCTTCACCGCGAAGGCGCTCGCGGACAAGCGCCGATTCATGGGGATGGGCCACCGCGTCTACAAGGCCGGCGACCCGCGCGCCGCGATTCTCAGGGGCATGGCCGAGGAAGCCTGCCGCCAGTCCGGCCAGTTCACGTGGTACGAGATGGCGGTGAAGCTCCACGCGCGCATCAACGACGCGAAGAAGCTCATCCCCAACGTCGACTTCTACTCGGCGCCGCTCTTCTACTCACTGAACATCCCCGTGGATCTCTTCACGCCGGTGATCGCGGCCGGTCGCATCGCGGGCTGGACGGCGAACATCATCGAGCAGTACGACGACAACCGCCTGATCCGCCCCCGCGGCGACTACATCGGCCCCTCCCGCCGCGGGTTCACGACCGTGGACAAGCGCTGAAATGCCCCAGAGCCTCACCCAGAAGCTCATCGCCAGCCACCTCGTCGCCGGAAAGCCCGTCGCCGGCCACGAAATCGGCATCTCGGTCGACCAGGTCCTCCTCACCGACACCAACGGCACGATGTCGTGGCTCCAGTTCGAGGCGATGGGCTTTGCGCGCGCCGTGCCCGGCCGGATCGTGAGCTACGCCGACCACAATGTCTATCAGGTCGACTCGCGAAACTCCGACGACCACCGCTACCTGCAGGCCGTCTCGCGCAAGTACGGGGCGGTCTTCTCCAAGCCCGGCAACGGCATCTGCCATCAGGTCCACATGGAGAGCTTCTCCATTCCGGGCCAGACCCTGCTCGGCACCGACAGCCACACGCCGCTCTGCGGCGCGGCCGGCATGCTCGCCATCGGCGCGGGCGGGCTCGACGTCGCGGTCGCGCTGGGCGGCGGGCCCTACTTCTTCCAGATGCCCGAGATCGTCCGCGTTCACCTCACCGGCGCGCTCCAGCCGTGGGTGACGGCGAAGGACGTGATCCTCGAGCTGCTGCGCCGACTGACCGTCCGAGGCGGCACGGGCAAGATCTTCGAGTACGGCGGCCCCGGGCTCCGGAGCCTGGCGGCCGCCCAGCGCATGACGATCGCCAACATGGGCGCCGAGCTCGGGCTGACGACCAGCGTCTTCCCGAGCGACGACGTCACGCGCTCGTTCCTGACCCGTCTGGGCCGCGGCGACGACTGGCGGCCGGCGGCGCCCGACGACGACGCGACGTACGACGGCGAGATCCAGCTCGACCTCGCGGCGCTCACGCCGCTCGTCGCGCTCCCGGGCTCGCCCGACCGCGTCGTGCCCATCGAGGAAGTCGCCGGCACGCCGATCGAGCAGGTGATGGTCGGCTCGTGCACGAATGGCTCGTGGCACGACATGGCGTCGGTCACCGACATCGTGCGCGGCCGCCGCGTCCACTCGTCGGTGTCGTTCGTCCTGTTCCCGGGCAGCCACAAGATCCTCGAGACGATGGCCCGCGAAGGCTTGCTCACCGACCTCATCGCCGCGGGCGCCACGGTCTCCGAGTCGAGCTGCGGGGCGTGCGCCGGGATCGGCCACGTGCCGGCGGCCGGCGCCAAGAGTCTGCGCGCCTTCAACCGCAACTTCCCCGGGCGGAGCGGCGTGAAGGACGACGCGGTCTATCTCTGCTCGTCGACCGTGGCGGCGGCCTCGGCGCTGACCGGCGTCATCACCGATCCGCGCACGCTCGGCGCGCCGGGGCCGGTCACCCTGCCGGCGCGCTTCGCGAGCTCGACGGTGGGATTCGTCGAGCCCGACGGGGCCGGCGAGATCCCGCGCGGGCCGAACATCAAGCCGGTGCCGCTCGGCGAGCCGGTGGCCGAGACGCTCGAGGCGCCGGTCGTGATCAAGCTCGGCGACAAGGTGTCGACCGACGACATCTCGCCGGCCGGCTCCGCGGTGCTCGTGTTCCGCTCGAACATCCCGGCGATCGCGGAGTTCTGCTTCAAGTACGTCGACGCCGATTTCGTGGCGCGCGCGAAGGCGGCCGGACGCGGCATCATCGTGGGCGGCGAGACCTACGGCCAGGGATCGTCGCGCGAGGCGGCGGCCACCGGCCCGATGTACCTCGGGATCCGCGCCGTCATCGTCAAATCGTTCGCGCGGATCCACCGCACGAACCTGATCAACTGGGGCGTCGTGCCGCTCGTCCTCGACAATCCCGATGATTTCGCGGGCATCGAGCGAGACGACCGCTTGCGGCTGCCCGGCCTGCGCGCCGCGCTGGCGGCGGGCGAGCGGGTGCGCGTGGAGAACGCGCGGACGGGCGCCGCGTTCACCGCCTCGTGCGCGCTGACGACGCGGGAGCGCGAGATCCTGCTGGCCGGCGGCATCCTGGCGCACACGAAGGGGCGACGTCCATGAGCCAGAAGAAGATCCGGGCCGTCTACATGCGGGGCGGCACGAGCCGCTGTCTCGTTTTCCATCAAGCGGATCTTCCGCCGGCCGGCGCCGAGCGCGATCGTATTCTGCTCACCGCGCTCGGCAGCCCCGACCCTTACGGCCGCCAGCTCGACGGCATGGGCGGGGGGATCTCGTCCCTGTCGAAGGCGTGCATCATCGGCGCCCCATCGCACCCGGACGCCGACGTCGACTACACCTTCGCGCAGGTCGAAGTGGCGAAGGCGATCGTGGACTACAAGGGCAACTGCGGCAACTGCTCGTCCTCTGTCGGGCCCTTCGCGATCGACGAGGGCCTGGTGAAGGCGGTCGAGGGCGAGACGCTCGTCCGCATCCACAACACCAACACGAAGAAGCTCATCGTCGCCCACGTGCCGGTCCTCGACGGCGAGGCGGCGGTCGAGGGCGATTTCGAGTTGGCCGGCGTGGCCGGCCGCGGCGCGCGCATCGCGCTCGACTTCCTGGATCCTGGCGGTGCCGGCACCGGGCGCCTCCTGCCGACAGGCGCGCCCCGCGAGACGATCGCCGGCATCGACGCCTCGCTCGTGGACGCCACGAACCCCGTCGTCTTCGTCCGCGCGAATGACCTCGGCCTCGCCGGCACCGAGACGCCGCAGGCGATCGACGCCGACCGCGCGCTCTCGACGCGGCTCGAGGCGATCCGCGTCGACGCGGCTAGGCGGATGGGCATCCCGGGCAGCGCCGCGGTGCCCAAGATCGCGATGGTCGCGCCGGCGACCGCGTTCACCGCGCTCGACGGCGTCCGGCATGCGGCGGACAGCGTCGATCTGGTGACGCGCGTGATCTCGATGGGCAACTGCCACCGCGCCGTCGCGCTCACCGTCGCGATGTGCCTCGCCGTGGCGGCGCGCGTGGACGGAACCGTCGTGCGCGAGTGCGCCGGCGACGGCACGCACGATCTCCGCCTCGGTCATCCGTCCGGAGTGCTGCCGATCGACGCCGCCGTGCGTCGCCGCGACGGCGCCGCCTGGGCGGAGCGCGTCACCGTGTATCGGACGGCCCGGCGCCTGATGGAAGGCTTCGCGCGCATTCCGTGAGCGCGACCGTCGACACCGGCGCGCGGCCCGATAGCATGGACGGCTTCTACCGCGCCGTGCGCGCCGTCGGGCGGTTCTGGCTCTGGTTCTTCTTTCGCTCGGTCGACATCCGGCACCCGGAGCGCGTGCCGGCCGACGGGCCGGTGCTCCTCTGCATCAACCATCCCAACAACTTCATCGACTCGCTGCTCGTGGGCGCCGCGATTCCGCGCAAGGTCCACTACCTGGCGACGGCCGCCCTGTTCAAGAATCGCCTCGTCGCGCGCTTCCTCCTCGCGTGCGGCGCGATCCCCGTCTATCGCAAGCAAGACGAGCCAAGCTCCTATGGCAGGCCACCCTCGGCTGGAGCCGGGCTCACGGCACCCGCTACAACGGCGGAGAAAAATGCGGGCACCTTCGAGGCGTGCTTCAAGGCCTTCGCCGAGGGCCGGCTCGTCGCCATCTACCCGGAGGGCACGACGCATGCCGAGGTGCGCGTTCAGCGGATCAAGACCGGCGCCGCGCGGCTGGCGCTCGGCTACGAGGCCGAGCGTCCGGGCCCCTTGCGTGTGATCCCGGTCGGGCTCAACTTCGACGCGCGGAAGTCCTTCCGCGGCCGCGTCCTCCTCTCCTTCGGCCCGGTCATTCCGGTCACGCCCTACCTCGAGGCGTACCGGAGAGATCCGGTCAAAGCGGTCGAGGCCCTCACCGACGCGATCCAGTGGGGCATCGAGGCCGAGGTGGTCCACGTCGAGCGCATCGACGAGAGCCGGCTCGTGAACGCCGTCCAGGAGCTCTACCGCGACGAGCTGGTGCGCGAGCTCCGCGAGGAGCGCGGCCTCGCCGAGCGGCAGATCGACCTGGTCCGCCTGTCGCGGGCGATCGTGGACTCGACCAATTACTTCAAGCAGCGTGACCCCGAGCGGGTCGAGCGCATCGGGCAGAGCATCCAGAGCTACCGGGCGCTCCTGGCCGAATATCGCGTGAAGGACGAGGCGGTGCGCGCGCGGCTCGAGCGGCGGCGGCCCCGCCAGCGGATCCGCCGCGGCTGGCAGGCGATCGTCGGTTTTCCGTTCTTCGTGTACGGCGCGACCGTGAACTTTCTCCCCTACTGGATCCCGCGCTGGGTGGCGCGCCACATGTCGCGCAAGGAGACCGACTACGCGACGTGGCGGTTCCTCACCGCGATGCTCGCGATTCCGCTCTTCTGGGCGCTCGAGACCTGGCTCGTCGCGCGGCTGGTCGGCCCCGCCGGCGCGCTCGTATTTTTGCTCACCCTGCCGCTCTTCGGCGTGATCGCGTATCGCTACTGGGTCGGCGCCGGGCGGCTCCGGAGCCGTTTGCGCTTCGGCGCCCTCGCGCTGACCCGCGAGCACGCGGCCCGTCGCTTGACGACGGAGCGTCAGGCGCTGATCGCCGAGCTCGAGCGGGCCAAGAGCGACTATCTGGCCGCGACGAAAGGGAGCTCCTTTTGAGCGTTCGCCGGCTCGAGGAAATGTCGACTTCCGCGCTCGACGCGCTCGACCGCGCGCGCACCGTCGTCGTCCTGACGGTGAGCCCGCTCGAGGAGCACGGGCCGCACCTACCGGTCGGCGTCGACGCGATCGCCGCGCGCCACTTTGCCGAGGCCCTCGCCGAGCGCCTCACCGCCGCGCGGCCCGGCTGGACCGCCCTGCTGGCGCCGACCTTGCCGCTCGGCTCGTTCACGTTCGACGCCGTCGGCACCGTGAGCGTGCGCCAGCGCGTCCTGCGCGACGCGGTCGTCGACTGCGGCCGCTCGCTGGCGCGGGCCGGCTTCCGCTATATCCTCGTCGCCAACGGGCACGGGGGACCGGGGCACCTGACGGCGCTCGAAGAAGCCTCCGCGATCGTCTCGCGGCGACATCGCGTGACGATGGCCTCGCTCTCGGGCCATCTGGCCTGGCAGTTCCTGCGCGGCCGATACGTCGACAAGATCGCGGACGCGCTCGGACGCCCGCTCTCCGACGACGAGCGTCGGGCGTTCTCCGAGGATGCTCACGCCGGCTGGTGGGAGACCTCGCTGATGCTCCTGCTCCGGCCCGATCTGGTCGATCCGTCCTATCGCTCGCTTCCGCCGGCGCGCTACTCGCTCCCCGCGCGCGCGGTGCCGAACTTCCCGCTCCGCAACGGCGGTCGGGGCTACGTCGGCCACCCGGCGCTGGCCGATCCGGCGTTCGCCAAGGCGGCTTGCGAGGTCCTGCTGGCCGAGACGATGGATCTCGTGGAAGGCCTTCTCGACGGGCGCGTGGCGCCTCGCGCCGGCCGCTCGCCGTTCTTCGTGCTTGCGTTCTTCAGGACCGACTTCTGGCCCATGGCCGTCACCGCGACGGTGGGCATCGCGCTCGGCGTGGCGGCCTGCCTGACCCTCACCGCCCTCGGCCGGGCCCGGACCAATGGCGGACACCCCGATCGTCGAGCTTGACGCCCAAGACGGCGTCGCGTGGCTGCGGCTCAATCGCCCGGAGGCGCTCAACGCGCTGGATCGCCGGCTGACGGCCGCGCTCGAGGAAACGCTCGAGCGCGTGGCCGCGCTGAACGACGTTTGCGTGCTCGTGGTGGCCGGGCGCGGCCGCGCCTTCTGCGCCGGCAATGACATCAAGGAGATGGAGACGGTGACGCCCGACGACGCCGAGGCCCTCGCGCGGCGCCACGCCGCGATCATGGCGCGCTTCGCGACACTTCCGCAGGTGACGATCGCCGCCGTCGACGGCTTCGCCCTGGGCGGCGGGCTGATGCTCGCGATCGCCCAGGACCTTCGCGTCGCGTCCGACCGGGCGCGCTTCGGGCTCCCGGAGGTCACGCTCGGCTTTCCGCCGGCCTACGGGATCGCGCGCCTGCTGGACGTCGTCGCGGGCGGCCACGCTCGCGATCTGCTCCTCACCGGACGGACCATTCACGCGACCGAGGCGCTGCGCATCGGCCTCGTCAATCGCGTGGTCGCTCCGCCCACCCTCGACACGAGCGTCGCCACGCTGGCCGCGGAGATCGCCCGTTCGCCCCGCGGCGGGCTCGAGGCGACGAAGAAGATCGTCGCGGCGATCCGCGCGGGCGGGTCGGGTCGGGAGGCCGAGGGCTACGCCGCCGCGCTGAGGACGAGCCCGGCGGCCCGGGAGCGAATCCGGGAGTTCGCGAGCCGGAAGAAGCGGTAGGTTACCGCTTGCGGCGCAGCCGGTCCTGATCGGCCTCGCGCAGGAAATCGTCCGCGATCTCGGGAGGGATCTGGGCGTGGGCGACGCCGAAGTTGCAAGTGACCGCGACCGGGACGCCGCGCTTGCCCGAGAGGACCTTGATCTTGTCGTTGACCCTGGCGATGACCGTGTCGATGTCGCCCACCCCGGCGTCCGGGAAGAACACGACGAACTCGTCGCCGCCGTGGCGCACGATCAGATCCGTCGTCCGCGTGGCCTCGACGAGGGCGTCGGCCACGGTCCGCAGCACGTCGTCGCCCATGCCGTAGCCGAAGCGGTCGTTGATCGACCGGAGCTGCAGGACGTCGACGACCAGCAGGAGCGCGCCGGTCTTGCGGCGGCGCGCGACGGCGGCCAGCCGGCGATACTGATCGTAGAAGGCCCGGCGCCCCGGCAGGCCCGTGACCGGATCGGGCGCGAAGCGCGACAGGCGGCGGTCGGTCTCGTAGAGGCGACCGGCGAGCGTCCGCAGCAGCGAGACCGCCAGCTCGGCGGAGTTCTGCAGCACCTTCAGGAACTCGGATTGCGGGATGACCAGGCAGTGCGTCCGCTCGACCGCGACGACGGTCGCCGAGCGCGGCTGGTTCCGCAGCACGCCCAGCTCGCCGAGGATCTCGCCCACGCCGAGCTCGCCGACGATGAGCTCCACCGGAGAGTCGGTCGCGACCTCCAGAACGCGCACCCGGCCCGACAGGATGACGAAAAGGCGGTCGGGCGGATCGCTCTCGCGGATCAGCACGTGGCCGGCCGTGAAGGTCTGCTCGGTCGCGCTGTCGAGCAGGAGTTCGCGGTGCTCCGCGGTCAGGAAACGGAATAGCGGTAGAGCGGCCAGGAGGCTCGCGCAGCGAGCCCGGCTGTCGCCCGATGCGGTCACCTGCTCGGTGCGCAGCGCCACACGCTCGACCGGATCGAAGACGAGCAAGGTCCGAGCGAGCCACGCCCGCACGCGGGTACGGAGCATGGGGGGGCTGAAGGGCTTCGGCAGGTAGTCGGTCCACGAGGCCTCGCCGCGGAAGACGGCGTCGGACGGGATGGAGCTGTTGGCGAGGACGACGATCGGAAAGTTGCGCCGGCCCAGGCGGTCGCGCAAGACGTCGAGGCTCGAGTCGTCGTCGCCGTCCAGCAGCTCGCGGTCGATGATCGCGATGTCGGGTACGAGCTCGGGACCGCGCGAAAGCGCCGCGCGGAGGTCCGTCTCGCGCAGGAAGACGAGGCCGTCGTCGCTGAGGACTTCCTCGATCTCGGCGACCTCCGGCTCGTTGGCGCTGACCAGGAGCACGCGGCCGCCCACGATCTGGCGGTGCTGCAGGGCCGAGGCCTCGGCCATGTCCGGCGCGGCGCTGCTGCCCCGCACCTCCAGCTCGAGGCCTTCGCGGGCCGCGAGGACGTCCAGCGCCTGGCCTCGCCGGCCGACGTGGTCCCGCGCCATCGCTTCCATCCGCTCCATCGTCGCGTCGTCGTGCGCCGGATCGTGGTGGAAGAGCACAAGGCGCTCGACGCCGGCGGCCAGCGCGACGTCGACCGCGTACTCGATGCTGCTGTGGCCCCAGCCGACCTTGTCGCGGTACTCCGCGTCGGTGTACTGGGCGTCGTGGATCACGAGGTTCGCGCCCTTCAGGAAGGCGATGTGGCGCTCGTCGCCCGGATGCTGGGAGACGCGGCCCGAGGCGTTCCAGAAGGGCTCATGGTCGGTCGCATACGCGATTGTCGCGCCGTCGCTGGTCATGCGGTAGGCGATCGTGGGCGCGGTGTGATTCAGGAACTGCGTCTCCACGAGCACCCCGCCCACCCGGAAGAACCCCTCGTCGAGCTCGGTGAAGTGGATGCGCGAGCGCAGGTCGCGCATCTTGACCGGGAAGTACGAATACTCCATCTGGCCGGCCATCGCTTCCTCGAGGCCGCGCTGCAACCCGAGTGGCGCGTAGATGTTCAGCTCGGAGCCGGGCAGGAACGCCGGAACGAAGAACGGAAAGCCCTGGATGTGATCCCAGTGGGTATGGCCGATGAAGAGGTGCAGCCGGATCGGCTGTGGCATCGTTTGCGCCAGATGGAGCCCGAGTTCGCGGGCCCCGGTGCCGCAGTCGAGGACGATCACCGTTCCGTCCGAGGCCCGTACCTCGACGCACGAGGTGTTACCCCCGTAGCGGGCGGTGCTCGCCCCGGGTGCAGCGATCGATCCACGAGTGCCCCAAAAGCGAATCCGCATGTCGAATAGTCTTATCATATCGCCCATGGCCTTGCCCTACGCGGACTCACCTGCCACTGGCGCTGACGCGGCTCGTACGAGCGTGACACCGACGCCCCCGCCCCCGGGGCTGGCGAGGGTGCTTCTACGGGCGTCGCACGACGTCCCAAGGCAAGCACGGCAGGCATAGTTCCCCCATTCACCGGGGGCAAGAGGGACGCGATGGCGAGCCATCCGGGCCCACCGCGTTGATGGTCCATACGCGACCACCCGCTTCGCGGTGGCTGCCCGGATGCGCCTAAAACAATCCCCGACCGTTCACAACAAGCCTGGTCGGCGATGCCGCACGAGACGACTCCTCGTGACGCCTAGTAGGGTGAATCGCATAGCAAGGTCATCACCAACGGCGATGCTCCCGTTCGCCAGACCATCCGGAGGATAGAATTCCACGCGAGTACGCCGAAACCAACCGGTCGCGGCATCGTGTGCCGAAGAAAGGCGACCTTCCTGATGTATTCGGGAACATGCCACTTGGAAGAGGTGCCGGCGGGGAAGAATACGATGTCGCCCGCACCGATTCGATGTTCCTTTCCGTCGCCGTTGGTGATGAAGGCCTCGCCGTCGAGCACGACGAGAGTCTCGTCCTGGGTGTAATGCCAGTTGAAGCGTCCAGCGGTGCAATCCCAGACCCTGGCTTGCGAAGTGCGGTCATGGCTTCTCGCCAGTTCCCTGCTTCGGGTCTCCGGCCGACCATTGATGACCCAGTCGGGTCTGACCGGCGCGGACCTGAGACCGTCGGTGCCTGCGGAGGTGATCACGATCGATTTGGACATGGTATTCTCCAGTGGGCGCAATGTCCGAGCATTGAGTTGCAGCAATATTAACCGCACCGGCTCGAGCAGGGCGTAGGAATATGTGGATCGGATGACGCCACACCCGGTGCGACCAGGTTGCGCCAGGCGCCCGTCACCCGGTCGAGCTTACGTCCGTCGGGATCGGCGAAGCCAAATCTCGCGCCAATAGACCAATTCGGAGCGTTCGCAACCGCCCAGTGCCATGGCTTCACACCGACACACGGAACCTTCCAGAGCCACCGTATTGTGGAGTTGACGCATCTCTCCGCTCCCATCCAAGATGATCTTGTCGAGCCGTGCCTTCACCCGGCGCTGCTGCCCGCACAGCCGACGCATGTCCGGCGAAAAGTAGAGCCCACGATTCTGCGCAGTACTGTTCAAGGTGTCGAGGATGCTCTCCATCGGCTTCACTTCTACCAAATCGCCGGCCTTGAGGCCGAGGGTCGCCACCGGAGTGGATTGCTTGCGTCCGCGCGCGTACTCGCCCAGCAGCTTCCGGCGGAATTTCCAGAAAAGAAATATCCCGACGCGACGGGCCATCTGCAGGACGCTGCAATTACCGGCTCGAACCGCGACGACGCATCGTCCGATTCGAGACCACCGTGGCAAGCTGTCGGTGACCTTCAACAACTCGCTCGCCTGACAAAAGAAAGTGCTCGGGCCGCTCGTGGTCTTGAGCCGGCGGCGGAGTCGCCTGCCGTCATTCGATTCCCTCTCGGAGGGGCCTTCGTTGTCGGCGACCTTGCGGAGCCACGCTTCGCGCCAGAAAATCGAGCACGCTTTCTGGCAGCCATCATGCGCGGCACCGGAACAGCGTACTCCGTCGAGCGTGACCACGTCATCGCCCCTGAACGCCCGCATGGTCGAACCTTTTCCCGTGTAGCACGTCTTCACGACCCGCCGGGCCACACGAAATCGCTTCCCGCAAAATTCGGCCATCTCCGGCATGAACGGCAAGTGGTCCAACGTCCCGTCAGCGTCGAGGGTTCGTAGGATCTCGTCGGGCGTCTTCACCTCCACGAGATCTCCAGGGCGAAGCATGTGTCGCTGGTTCGTCCAAACTTCTTCGTCAGGATCGGCCGGGCACGTGGTCATGGCAGCGAAATACAGATAGCTTATCGAGCCTGTCAACGTGAAAAAGTTTTCACAGGTTGGATCCGCAGTCGATAAGTCCGGGACGGCCTCGACTTGCGTCCAGGCAGGGCCCTCTGATACACAACAGCGCGTGACCGCCATCCTGCCGCCGATCCCGACCCACGTGATGGGCAGCCACGGCTTCCCGGGCTGGTTCTGGACCGCCCTCGACCGGATCAAGGCGGGCGACTACGGCCAGACCGATACGAAGGAGACGTTCGACGACGCGACGCAGCTCGCGATCCGCGACCAGGAGCGCGCCGGCATCGATATCGTCTGCGACGGCGAGATGCGCCGCTTCTTCTTCGTGCAGACCTTCTACGCGAAGATGGACGGGCTCGAGCCGGTCGAGCCACTCCGAAAGACCGGGCTCTACGCCTACGACTCGGCGCCGCGCTACCGGCCGCGGCAGCGCGTCACGGTGCCGCGCGGGCTCGGCGTGGTCGAGGAGTTCCAGTATCTGAAGACGCAGACCGAGAAGCCCGTGAAGGCCACGTGCCCCGGGCCCGTCACCCTCTCGATCCACGTCCAGCTCCGGCCCGGCGACGCGTACGGCAACGATCGCCTGGCACTCTGCTGGGACTTCGTCCCGGCCATCAACGCCGAGCTACGCGCGCTGGTCGACGCGGGGGCGGATTACATCCAGATCGACGAGCCGTCGGCGGCGATCGTGCCCGGGCAGATCGGCGAGTACGTGAAGATGTTCAACGCCTGCGTCGAGGGCGTCCGCGCGCGGATCGCGTACCACGTCTGCTTCGGCAATCTCCTGTCGCGCCCGCGCGGCAAGCGGTCTTATCGTTGGATGTTTCCCAAGCTGCTCGACACTCGATGCCACCAGTTCGTTTTCGAGTACGCGAACCGCGAGATGGCGGAGATCGAGCACTGGAAGGAGATCGGCGTCGACCGCGACGTGGCGTGTGGCGTAGTCGACGTGAAGTCGTTCTACATGGAGAGCCCGGAGGACGTCGCCGAGCGGCTCGAGCTCTGCGCGAAGTTCATTCCGGTCGAGCGGCTGTCGGCCGTGCCCGACTGCGGCTTCTTTCCGGTGCCGCGCTGGGTCGCCTTCGAGAAGCTCAAGCGCCTCGTCGCCGGCACGCGGCTCGCGCGCCGACGGCTCGGGCTCGCTTCGCCGCGGCCATGACACCAGGAGCCTCGCCATGACGCACGACCACTCCTCGCGACGGCAGTTCCTGAAGCTCCTGGGCGCCGGGGCCGGCGCGGCCGCGGCGAGCCGGCTCGACGCGCCGGCCGCAGGCACTCAGGCGAGCGGCCCCGTGAAGATCGGCGTGCTCACGATCCGCGCCGGCGTCGCGGCGCCGGTCGGCGCCGCCGGGCTCCGCGCGACCGAGTGGTGGGCCGAGCGCGTGAACAACGCCGGCGGCATCCTCGGCCGGCCGATTCAGCTCGTGGTCGAGGAGGAGTCGAATCCCAAGGACACGGTCGAGCGCTTCCGCAAGCTCGTGCTGCAAGATCAGGTCGAGGTCGTCCTGGGCGGCATCTCGACCGGCGTCACGCTCGCGCTGGGCCCGGTGGCGGAGGATCTCGGCACCCCGTGGCTCTCCTGGGACGGCACGACCCAGAGGGGCGTCGAGGAGACGATGCCGAATCCCAAGTGGGCGTTCAAGAGCGTCGACAACGAGGTCGAGGCGATCGTCGCCGGCATCCTGACACCGAAGTACTTCAAGGGCATCAAGACCGTCGCCGGCATCGGCAACGACTACTCCTACGGACACGACTGCTGGGAGTCCTACCAGGCTGTGCTCCGCCGCTACGTCCCGGACGTGAAGTTCGTGCTCGAGCTGTTCCCCAAGCTCGGCGTCACCGACTTCACCTCGCACATCGCGGCGATCCAGCAGTCGAAGGCGGACCTCTTGATGTGCTCGTTCTGGTCCGGGGACGCGACGATCATCATGAAGCAGGCCGCCGCGGTCGGCCTGTTCAAGACGATGAAGGGCGTGTTCACGACCGCGGGCGGCGTCCACGACTCGCTCAAGAAGGAGTTCACGCCCGAGGGGCTGCTGCTGGGCTACAACACCATGTACTTCGACGACCCCAAGGGCAGTGCGCTCCTCAAGCAGTTCGTGCGTGAGTACAAGGCGAAGTACAACGAGTATCCGCCCTACGAGTGCGACCACGCGTTCTTCAACGCCGAGTCGTACAAGGTGGCGGTCGAGAAGGCCGCCGGGCCGGCGAAGAAGTGGCCGGAGAAGGCCCGGGTCGTGAAGGCGCTCGAGGGCCTCGAGATCGAGTCGCTCTCCGGCAAGCGCAGCTGGCGCGAGGACCACGTGCAGATGTGCAACTTCTATCAGGGCATCACGACCCACAAGAACGCGTACGACTTCGTCACGATCGGCCCCCTCGAGGTCGTGTCCACCAAGCAGGCGATGAAGCCGGCCGGCTCGAAGCTCTTCGAGTGGATCGCCGGCTGGAAGGTCTAGCCGATCGCGCACGCCGTCAACGTCCTCCTGAGCGGCCTGTTTCACGCCTCGATCTTGTTTATGGTGGCCGCCGGCCTCCAGGTCGTCTTCGGCGTGCAGAAGATCTTCAACCTCGCGTGCGGCTCCTTCTACGCGCTCGGCGCCTACGTCGGCGTCTCGGCGGTCGGCTGGTACGTCGGCGCCGGCGGCCCCCCCGCGCTGTTCATCGTGCCGCTGGCGCTGGCGGGCCTGGCCGTGGGCGCGGTCGGGATCGTGGTCGAGCGCGGACTCCTCCGCTTCGTCTACGACCGCGACGAGACCTTCCAGCTCCTCATGACGTTCGCGATCGTCCTCATGATGGAGGACGCGATCCGCCTGACGTGGGGGACGGCGCCCCGCTCGACCGCCGGGCTCTACCTGGCCTACGGCCAGGTCCAGCTCCTCGGCGCCACCGCGCCGGTCTACAACCTGATCGTGATCGCGGCGAGCCTCGCCATCGCGCTGGCGATCGGCTGGCTGCTGGCCCGCACCGCGTTCGGCCGCATCATCCGCGCGACCGCCGACAACCGCGAGATGGCCGAGGCGCTCGGGGTGGACATGCGGCGCGTCTACGCCGAGGTCTTCACGCTCGGCACCGCGCTCGGCACCCTCGGCGGCGCGCTCGTCATTCCCACGACGGCGGCGATGAGCGAGATGGGGATCGAGCTGATCGTCGAGGCCTTCGCGGTCGTCGTGATCGGCGGGCTCGGCTCGATGCGGGGCGCCTTCGGCGGCGCGCTCGTCGTCGGCGTTCTCCGCGCGATCGCGATCTCCGTCTATCCGGAGCTCGAGATGCTGCTGATCTACCTCATCGTGATCGCGGTGCTGGCGGCGCGGCCGCGCGGCCTCTTCGGCGGGGCCGCGGCGTGAAGGGCGGCCTGGCGGTCGCACTGGGGGCCGGCGCCATCGCCGCCGCGCCGCTCGTCGCCTCGACGTATCACGTGCTCCTCATGCTCCCGTTCATGGCCTACGCGGTCGTCCTGCTCGGGCTCAATCTCCTGTTCGGGTACGCGGGCCTCGTCTCGTTCGGCCACGCGCTCTTCATCGGGCTCGGCGCCTACACCGGCGCCTTCCTGACGACGCACGCCAAGATCCGCTCGCTCGAGGTGATCCTGCTCGCGGCCGCGGCGCTGGGCGCGCTCGTGGCGGTGCCGGTCGCGGCGCTCTGCGTGCGCTACGTGAAGATCTACTTCGGCATGCTCACCCTGGCCTTCGGCATGGTCTTCTACACGTTCGTCCTGAAGTTCTACCGCCTCACCGGCGGCGACGAGGGCCTGCCGTTCCTGCGGCCGTCGCTGCTCGGGCAAAGCCTCGACGCGATGCCGAAGACCGACTACCTCGTCGGGCCCTACTACTATTATTCGCTGGCCGTGCTGGGCCTCGCCGCGCTCGGCATGTGGCGCATCGTCCACTCGCCGTTCGGCCTCTGCCTGAAAACGATCCGCGACAACCCGGCGAAGGCCGAGACCCTCGGCATCGGGGTCACGCGCCACCGTTTCTACGCCTTCGTCATCTCCGCGGTCTACGCCGCCGTCGGCGGCGCGCTCCTGGGCCCGCCGACCGGCAACGTCGATCCGACCCTGGCGTACTGGACGCACTCCGGCAACATCGTGTTCATGACCCTGCTCGGCGGGTTTACCAGCTTCTTCGGCCCGGTCGTCGGCGCCTTCGTGTTCATCTATCTCCAGAACTGGGTGATGTCGGTGGTGCCCTACTGGCGGCTGATCTTCGGCGCGATGCTCGCCGTGATCGTGATCCTGGCGCCGGACGGGTTGATGGGATTCGTGACGCGCCGCCGTCCCGCGCTGGCGGGGCGCACATGATCCTCGAGGCCAAAGGGCTGAGAAAGCTCTACGGGGAGTTTTGCGCGCTCGACGGCGTGAGCCTCGGTATCGACGCGGGCGAGTTCGTTTCGATCGTCGGGCCCAACGGCGCCGGCAAGTCGACCTTGATCAACATCCTCACCGGCGTCGTGCGGCCGAGCGCAGGCACGGTGCGGTTCAAGGACCGCGAAATCGGCGGCGCCGGTCCGGCGCGCCTGGCCCGGCTCGGCATGGCCCGCTCGTTTCAGCTCGTCCACGTCTTTCCCGATCTCACGGTTCTCGAGACGCTGCAGGCCGCGGTGGTGGCGCGGCTCGGACGCGCCGCGCGTCTGTTCCGGTCGCTCGCGCGCGACCGTGAGGTGCAGGCGGGCGCGCTCGAAGTCGCCGAGCTGTTCGGGCTCGCCGACAAGCGGCACGTTCCGGCCCGGCAGCTGCCGCAGGGAGACAAGAAGCTCCTGGACGTCGCCTCGGCGTTCGCGCTCAAGCCGGTGATCATTCTGCTGGACGAGCCGACGTCGGGGGTGAGCACGGCGGACAAGACCGCGATCATGGACACCCTCGTGACGGCGTCGAAGCGAATCGGGCTTCGCGCCATCGTCCAGGTCGAGCACGACATGGACATCGTGTTCGCGTACTCCGACCGCATCATCGCGCTCCATCAGGGCAAGGTGCTGGCCGACGCGGCGCCGGGGACGATCCTGGCCGACCAGCGCGTGATGGACACCGTCATAGGCCGCAAAGCCGCCTCGCCGCGGGCGCTCTCGTGCTGAGCGTCGCCGGCGTCGACGTCTTCATCCAGTCGAGCCAGATCTTGCGCGGGGTCTCGCTCGAGGTCGGCGCGCGCGAGGTGGTGTGCCTCGTGGGTCGCAACGGCTCGGGCAAGACGACGACCCTCCGGACCGTCATGGGCTATCTCAGTCCGAGGGCCGGCGCGGTCGAGTTCCGGGGCCGTCCCATCCACGGGCGGCGCACGCACGAGATCGCCAGGCTCGGGCTCGGCTGGGCGCCGGAGGACTGCGGCATCTTCTCGGACCTCACCGTGGCCGAGAACATCGAGATCGCGACGTGGACGCGGCCCCGCGGGCGGGCGGCCGCCGAGCGCGTCGCACAGGCGTACGAGGTGTTCCCGGCGCTTCGCCGCTACGCCGCGCGCCGGGGGCCCGAGATGAGCGGCGGCGAGCGCAAAATGCTCTCGATCGCGCGCGCGCTGGCGCTCGATCCGGAGATGCTGCTCCTCGACGAGCCGTTCGAGGGCCTCTCGCCCGCGATCATCCCCGCGGTGAGCGCCGGTATCGCCGCCATCACCGGGCTCGGCCGCGCGATTCTCATCGCGGAGTCCAACATCCACCACGTACCCGACTACACGACCCGGCTCTACGTCATCGAGCGCGGAGAGATCATCTTCGGCGGGCGGCCGGACGACGCCTGGCGCGACCCCGGAGTTTCGCGGATAATCGGAGGACGCTCACGATGACGCTGCCCCTGATCCCGACCGCGGTCGTCGGCTCCCACGGAAAACCGGGCTGGTGGTTCGCCTCGGTCAAGGCATTCGAGCAGGGCGACTTCGGCCCGGCCGACATGGACGAGATGTTCGACGACGCGGCCAACGCCGCCATCCGCGACATGGAGAAGGCGGGCATCGACATCATCACCGACGGCGAGGTCCGCCGGCTCGACGGCTACGTCGACTCCTACTACGCGATCATCAAGGGCATCGAGCCCCTGCCGGTCCGCCGCAAGGCGGGCCCGTGGGGCTACGACCAGCAGACGCGCTACGAGGCGGTCGGCCGCATCGAGACGCCGAGCGGCGGGCTCGGCATCGTCAAGGAGTTCGAGTACCTCCGGTCGCACACGACGAGCCACGTCAAGGCGACCTGCGCGGGCCCGCTGACGTTCGGCTCGCGGATCCATCCGGGCACGATTTACAAGGGCGTCGTCGACGTCGCGGAGCGCTTCGCCGAGGTCATCGCCGCCGAGCTCCGCGGACTCGTCGCGGCGGGCGCCGACTTCATCCAGCTCGACGAGCCGGCCCGCGGCAACGTCTCCGGCGAGGAGATGGCCCGGCTCTTCAACCTGGCTACCGCGGGCATCAACGTGAAGCTCGCCTTTCACATCTGCTTCGGCAACCGCTTCGGCCGCTCGCGCTTCAGCCGCTCCTACGAGCCGTACTTTCCCGGGCTTCTCAAGGCGCGCGCCGACCAGTTCGTGCTCGAGTTCGCGGGCCGCGAGCTCAGCGAGGTCGATCTCTGGAAGCGCTACGGCGAGGGACGCGAGCTCGGCGCCGGCGTGATCGACGTGAAAGGGTTCAACCAGGACACCGTCGACGAGGTCGCGGCGCGGATCCGGCGCGTGCTCCAGGTGTGCCCGGCCGAGAAGCTGACCGTGAACCCCGACTGCGGCTTTGGCTGGTCGCCCCGCTACATGTGCAACCAGAAGCTCGCGGCGCTGGCCACCGGCGCCGCGCGGGTGCGCAAGGAGCTCTCAGGCCGGCGCTAGACGCACGCGTGCGTCGACGCCGCGCCCCGCAGCCGCTCCATCCCCGCCAGCATCCGCGGCAGGTCCATCGGCTGATCCAGCTCGTCGCGAAACTCCTGGTAACAGCGCATCACGTTCGGCAGGATCCGCTCGGCGTCGCTCCACGACGCGTACACGCCGAGCTTGATGTCGGCGGCGGCGGCCTCCGCCGGCATGCCGGCGTCGAAGCGCTGCCTGGCCTCGCGGCGCACGAGCGCCAGGTAGTCGCGCATGTTCTTGAGGTCCTTCCGGGTGCCGACGGGCCCGTGGCCCGGCACGATCACGTCGGCGTCGAAGCGCAGCAGCCGATCGGCGGCCTTGATCCAGTTGCCGACGTGCCCCTGGAACGCGAGCGGCGTGACGTAGAGGAACGCGATGTCGCCCGCGAAGAGGATCCGCTCCTTCGGCAGGTACGCGACCGCGTCGCCGACGGTGTGCGCGGCGAAGCCCGGATGCCAGAGCTGGATCTCGCGCTCGCCGTCGTGCAGCACCATGCGGTCCGCGAAGGTCACCGTGGGCAGGATCACCTGGAGCTTCGCGAACTCGGCGGCGAACTTGGGCATGAACCGCTGCAGCAGCGACAGGGGCGGAAACCCCGGAGCCAGCGCCTCGCGGCACTTCTCGGTGGACACGATGGCGGCGCCGCGGAAGAAGCGGTTACCGCCGGTGTGATCGAGGTGATGGTGCGTGTTGATGAGCTGGGCGATCGGCTTGCGCGTCGTCCTCTTGATGGCCGCCACGAGCCGTCTCGTCATCGACGGGACCATCAGCGCGTCCACCGCGACCGCCGCCGAGGGCCCCACGATCAGCCCGGAGTTGGCGACGCCGGTGTCCCCGGTCGGATCGATCCCCGAGGCCTGCACGTAGGCGAAGACCTTGGCGCCGACCTCGATCATCCCGCTCTTCCAGCGCCGCGGCACGACGTGACGGCTCATATCGCGCGGCACGATAGCACAGCTCGGCGCCTTGACACGGCGAAAGCCCGCGTGCTATCTCGCGCTATGCCCGACGCCGTCCTGCTGCGCACCGAGCGCCTCACGCGCGCGTACGGCAGCTTGCTGGCGGTGTCGGACGTCGACGTGAGCGTGCGGCGCGGCGAGCTGCGCTCGATCATCGGGCCCAACGGCGCGGGCAAGACCACCTTCTTCCGTCTGATCTCGGGCGAGACGGTGCCCACCTCGGGCCGCATCTGGTTCGACGGCGCCGACATCACCGGCATGCCGCAGCACGCGACGGCACGGCTCGGGATCGCCAAGTCGTACCAGATCACGAACGTCTTCCCGCACCTGAGCGTGCTCGAGAACGTGCGCGTCGCGGTGCAGGGCTACGCGCGGTCGTTCAACTTCTGGTCGCGCGTCGATCACCTGACCGAGGTGAGCGAGCGGGCGGTCGCAATCTTGAGATCGGTGGGGCTCGGCGCCAAGACCGACCTGCTCGCCGCGCACCTCTCGCACGGCGAGAAGCGCCACCTCGAGCTCGGCATCGCGCTCGCGTCCGATCCGGTCTTGTTGCTGCTCGACGAGCCGACCGCGGGCATGAGCCCGGAGGAGACCGACGCGACGATGCGGCTCATCCGCGAGCTCGCTGCGGGGCGCACGGTGGTGCTGGTCGAGCACAAGATGAAAGTGGTGATGGGGATCTCCGACCGCATCACCGTGCTCCACCAGGGCCAGGTGCTGGCGGACGGAACGCCGGAGGAGATTCGCGCGAACACCCGCGTGCAGCAGACCTATCTGGGAGCCGGCCGGTGAGCCTGCTCGCGCTCGAGGACGTCCACACCTACTACGGCGAAGCCCACATCTTGCAGGGTGTGTCCCTGACGGTCGGCGAGCGCGAGGTCGTCACGCTCATCGGACGCAACGGCGCCGGGAAGACGACCACGCTCCGGTCAATCATGGGCATCGTGCGGGCCCGGCGCGGTCACGTGCGACTGCGCGGCGAGGACATCACCGGGCTCGGCACCCACGAGATCGCGCGCCGCGGGATCGCGTGGATCCCGGAGGAGCGCCGGGTGCTGCCGAATCTCACCGTGCTGGAGAATCTCCGGCTCGGCATGCTCGGCGGCTCGAGCCCGAACGGCGGCGCCGACGTGCTGGAGGAAGTGTTCGGCTACTTCCCGCGCCTGCGCGAGCGCATCGCGCATCGCGGCCGGTTCCTTTCGGGCGGCGAGCAGCAGATGCTCGCCATCGCGCGGGGGCTGGTGAGCCGCCCGACCGTCATGCTGGTGGACGAGCCGACGGAAGGGCTCGCGCCGCTCCTCGTTCAGAACCTCACGGACATCCTGGCCGCGATCAACCGGCGTGGCACGACGATCTTGCTGGTCGAGCAGACGCTCGAGGTCGCGCTCGCGCTCTCGCATCGCGTCTACGTGATGGACCAGGGGCAGATCCAGTTCGAGGGCACTCCGGAACAACTCCGCCGGGACCCGACCATTCGGCAGCGCTTCCTCGAAATCTGAGGTCGGCGTCCCGGCGGACGAGATCGCGGCGCTTACCGGTCGCGGTCGTGGCCGTGGTGGCGCTTCCAGCCGTGACCCGGCGGGACGACCACGCGCTTCTCGATCACGACCGTGCGCGCCGGCGCGTGGTACACGCGGTAAACCGGGGGCGCGTAGTAGACGGGCGGCTGGACGTAGACCGGCCGGTACTCGTGCACGATCACCGGCGGCGGCGCGATGACCGGCGCCGGCACGTAAACCGGTCGCGGCACCGGCGGGGGCACGAACGCGCCGAAGATGCCGGTGCCCGAGATCATCTGGTTGAAAACGGCGAAGGCGCCGAGTCCGAGGGCGGCGTCGGTCGAGGCCCCCGCGAACGCCGCGCCGGGAACGAGCAGCGCTAACAAGCTCGCAAGAACTATAGCCTTTTTCATGTCGGTCCCTCCCGAGGGGGCCAACCTCTTTGCCTTCCCTCTGGCCGATAGGACGGACCCTCGAGGCGAACTATTTCAGGGGCCGATCAGCACTCGGGAGCTTGCGCCCGGAGACGTTGAACATCGCGGTGTCGAGTCCGAGCGCGCTCTTGCCGATGGCCTCGAGCATGCGATCGACCGTCGGCGGCATCAACGTGCAGGTCCTCAGATCGCGGAACGCGCGCTCGGCGGGAAAGTCCTTGTAGGCGCCGCGCCCGCCCACGACCTGGATGACCTTCGAGGTGACGTGCAGCCCGACTTCGGTCGCCAGATACTTGGCCCGGTTGGCGAGCGGCCCGAGGTCGGCGAGGTCCGCGCCGTCCCAGCGCGCGGCCGAGTCGGTCAGCACGAGCCCGGCGGCGTCGAGATGCGCCGCCAGCTCCCCCACGTGGCGCTGGACGGTCGGATCCGCCGCGACCGCGGTGTTCTCGGGCTTCACGATCCGCTTCGTCGCGTAGTCGAGCGCGAAGGCCAGCGCGGATTCCGCGATGCCGAGATAGACGGCCGCGTAGCCGAGCGCGAAGGTCTCGATGACGCCCACCTGGACCGCGGCACCGGGATCGCCGAGCATCCCGTCGTCCGGCACGCGGACACCCGCGAACGTCACGGACGGGCTGAAGGTCGCGCGCATGCCGAGGGTGTCCCACTGGCCGTCGGTCGTGATTCCCGCTGAGTCGGCGGGCACCAGCGCCAGCTGGAGCGACTTGCCCATGTCGGTACCGCCGTCGAGCGCGCACCACACCATGTAATGCGAGGCGCCGAGGGCCATGGTGCAGAAGTGCTTGACGCCGTCGATCACGTAGCCGGCGCCGTCGTGGCGGACCACGGTCTCCATGAGCAAGGTGCGCGAGAGGCTCACCGCGGGCTCGCTGCCCCAGCTTCCGAAGAGCTTGCCGTGCCGCACGACCTCGTCGAAATAGCGGACCTTCTGCGCGGGGCTGCCAACCGCGTCGACGAATCGCATGACCGTCGAGTGCATGTGGAGGGTCATCGCGGTGCTGGCGCAGCCACGGGCGATCGCGCGGATGACCGCGATGTACGTCGTCATGTCGAGCCCGAGCCCGCCGTGGCTTGCGGGGATGGCGCCGGCCAGAAAGCCTTCGCGCCAGAGATCGCGCCAGCTCTCGATCGGATTGGCCGCGGCGGTATCGTATTCGGCCGCCCGCGGCGCGATGCGCTCGCGCGTCAATCGTTCCGCGCGCTCGACGATCGCGCGCTGGATCTCTTTCATCGCTCGACTCCTGGCGCCGCCAGGGTGCCCCAGATCCCGCGCGGCAGGAACAGGACGAACGCCATGAAGATGACACCGATCACGAGCGGCCAGGCCTCGATGAAGAGGCTCAGACGGTCGGCCAGGATCAGGAACGTGGCGGCGCCGACGAACGGCCCGAAGAACGTCCCGGCGCCTCCCAGCAAGGTCATGATCACCACCTGTCCCGAGGTCGTCCAGTAGAGAGAATCGACCGGCACCACCGTCAGTCGCAGCGCGTCGAGCGCGCCGGCCAGCCCGGTGAAGAGCGCCGAGAAGACGAACGAGAGCAGCTTGATCCGGTTGATGTCGTAGCCGCAGGCCACGGCGCGGTCGCTGTTCTCGCGGATCGCCTGCAGCACGGCGCCGAAGGGCGAGTCGAGGATTCGCCGGAGCGCGGCGACCGCCAGCACGACGAAGGCGTACGCGAAGAAGTAGAACGCCAGCGGCGTGCGGAGCGAGACCGACGCGCCGAAGAGCCCGAGCGGGAGCAGCGGAATGCCGCGCAGCCCGTCGTCGCCGCCGGTCAGATCCGCGGCGTGGAACGCGACGAAGTAGAGCATCTGCGCGAAGGCCAGGGTGAGCATGGCGAAGTAGATGCCTCGCCGCCGCAGACAGAAGAATCCGATCACGGCGCCGCCGATCACCGCCGCGGCCAGACCGATGCCCAGCGCGAGCCACAGGGACGTCAGCTTGAGCTTGGCCAGCGCGATGCCGGTGCCGTAGGCGCCCAGGCCGTAGTAGGCGGCGTGACCGAACGAGAGCAGGCCGGTGTAGCCGTAGAGGAGATTGAACCCCAGCGCGAACAGCCCGAAGATCAGCACCTGCGTCGCGAGCGACTGGTAGGGCACCAGGAACGGGAACGCGGCGAAGAAGACGACGAACGACGCCACGGGATGGGCCGCCACCCACGACGTGACCGGGCGGAGCGCTGCCGAGATCACTCCGCCAGACCCGCTTCGCCGAAGAGTCCGCTCGGCCGGACGAGCAGGACGATGGCCATCACGATGAAGATGATCAGCTCGGCGAGCCTGGGCGCGAAGAACGTCGTGAGGCTGACGATCTCGCCCATGACCAGCCCGGCGACGATCGCTCCGGCCAGGCTTCCCATCCCGCCGACCACCACGATCACGAAGGAGTCGATGATGATCTCGACCCCCATCTCGGCATAGACGCCGCGCATCGGGCCCGCGAGAACGCCGGCCAGGCCGGCCATCGCGATGCCGATCCCGAAGACGAGCAGCCAGATCCGATTGAGGTCCACACCGAGCGCCCGCACCATCAGCGCGTCCCGGGAGCCCGCGCGGATGACGAGCCCGACGCTGGTCTTCTCGAGGAAGAGCCACAGCGACACCAGCACGGCAGCCGTCACCGCGATGACGAACAGCCGGTAGACCGGGAAATTCATGAAGCCCAGGTTGACGGCGGCCGCCAGCTGCCTGGGCGGGTCGACGGTGAGGCCGATCTTCCCCCAGACGAGCTTCGCGCCTTCGACCATCGCCAGCGACAGCCCGAACGTCAGCAACAGCGGATCGTCCGGGCTGCGCCCGTAGAGCCGCCGGATCAGGAAGCGCTCGACCAGGAACCCCAGCGCCCCGACCACGAGCGGGGCCAGGACCAGCGCGGCCCAGAAGCTCTTCGTCACTCCCATCAGCGAGAACGCGACGTACGCGCCCAGCATGTAGAACGAGCCGTGGGCGAAGTTCACCACCGTCATCAGCCCGAATATCAGGCTGAGCCCGATGGCCATCAGGACGAAGATCCCGCCCAGCACGAGGCCGGTGAAGGCCTGAGCGGCGAGTGCCTGCAGCGGGATGTCGAGCACGCGGCTAGGCGAGTCCTTTTTCGGCGCAGGTCCGGTCGAGCTCCTCGTTCGCCGCGACCTTGCCGACGACGTCGAAGAAGCCCCACTCGCCCTTCACCTGCTGCGGCGAGCGGACCTTGAGGATCCACAGGTCCTGGAAGGACTTGTTGTCGCAGGCGCGCCACCACTGCTTGCCCTTGTAGTGGTCGTACTCGCGGTTCTTGCGGAGCGCGTTCGCGACCGTGTTGGAGTCGGTCGACTTCGCCAGCTCGACGCCCCGGGCGACTTCCATGATGCCGCTGTAGCCGTAGCCGGAGTACGCGTCGGGCGGCCGGTTGAACTTCTTTGTGTAGGCCTCGACGTAGCGCTTGGCCTGCGGCAGGGTCTCGGCCAGCTCGTGGCAGAAGTGCGTCGCGCCGAAAATATCCTGCCAGACCTCCGCGCCACCTTCCTTGACGTAGTCGAGGAAGTGCAACGGCACGATGATCTTCGCCTCCTTCTTCAAGCCGAAGCTGATCGCCTGCTTGAGGAAGGGGACGTTGTCGGCGCCCGGGGTCACGGCGTAGATCACGTCGGGTTTGGCCGCCTGGATCTTCGGCAGGTGGGCCGAGAACTCGGGCTTGCCGAGCGGGTAGGGTGTGCTCCCGAGCAAGGTGGCGCCGAGCTTGGGCGCGATGGCGGCGAACACCGCGGTGTTCTGCTTGCCGAACGCGTAGTCGGCGTAGACGATCCACCACTTCTTGCCGAGTTCCTTGGTGCCGAAGGTGGCGATGGTTCGGCTGGTGATCGTCGGATTCAGCGCCTCGTGGAACGTCAGCGGGCTCGTGTCGGGCTTGGCGCTGATCTCGTCGGACTGGCTGACCGAGATGTAGAGCCTGCCGGCGGCTTTGGTCTGCTCGTTGATGGCCATCTGCACGTGGGCGGCGAGACCGCCGACGACGAAGTCGACCTTCTGGTTCTCGATCAGCTCCTTGGTGCGCTGGGCGCCGACCGCCGGCTTGAGCTCGTCGTCGCGGAACATCACGTCGACCTTCCGGCCCATGACGCCGCCCTTCGCGTTGAGCTCCTCCATCGCGAGCTGCGCGCCGCGCTGCATGTCGGCCGCGATCGCGGCGAAGGTGCCGGTCAGTGGCAGCGGGAAGCCGATGCGGACTGGATCTTTGCTCTGCGCCCGCAGCACGGCCGGGAAGACCAGGATGCTCGCCCCGGCCGTTGCGGTCGTCAGGAACTGGCGTCGATGCATGACTACCTCCGTCGTGAACGCGGGTGGAGTGTCTCGAAACGCGCCGATGATAGGGGCCCGGTTCACGAGTGTCAATCGTGATAGATTCCCGCCGTGTCGGCGCCGGCGGGCCGAATCGGAGCGCGCGTCAAACGCGGCGACGACCCCCGTTTGCTGACGGGGCGCGGCCGCTATGTCGACGACGTGACGTTGCCGCGCATGGTTCACGCCGCGTTCGTCCGCAGCGTCCACGCCCACGCGCGCCTCCTCCGGCTCGATGTCGATCGCGCGCGCCGAGCGCCCGGTGTCGCCGGCGTGCTGACGGGCGAGGCCGTCGCCCGGCTCTGCAAGCCCTATCGCGGCGTCCTCCTCCATTACCGGGGCATGAAGACAGGCGCGATGCTCCCGCTCGCCGTCGATCGCGTGCGCTACGTCGGCGAGCCGATCGTCGCGGTCGCCGCCGAGAGCCGGGCGGCGGCCGACGACGCGGCGGCGCTGGTCGAGGTCGAGTACGAGCCGCTGCCCGCGGTGCTGGCACCGGAGACGGCGCTGGCCGCCGGCGCGCCCCTGATCCATCCCGAGCTCGGCGACAACGTCCTCTACGAGACGCGCCTCTCGGCCGGCGACGTCGAGCGCGCCTTCGCCGGCGCCGGCCGCGTGTGGGCGCGCACGTTCACGACGGGTCGCCACACCGGCGTGCCGCTCGAGCCGCGAAGCCTGGTCGCCGACTATGAGCCCGCGACCCGCGCGCTCACCTTGTGGATCTCGACGCAGGTCCCGCACATGATGCAGGCCGTGGTCGCCGAGCTCTTCGGGCTCGCCGAGCCGCGCGTCCGTGTCGTGGCCCCTGACGTCGGCGGCAGCTTCGGCATCAAGATTCACGTCTACCAGGACGACATGGCGGCGTGCGCGCTCGCGTTGACGCTGGGTCGGCCCGTCAAGTTCGTCGCGGGTCGCCGCGAATCGTTCCTGTCGGACATCCACGCGCGCGAGCAGACGATCCGCGTCGAGGTCGCGGCCGACCGCGACGGCGTCCTGACCGCGATGCGGGCGAGCATCACGGCTGCGGTCGGGCCCTACTCCGCGTATCCGCGCTCGAGCGTCGTCGAAGGCGGTCAGGTGCTCCGGCTGCTCCCGGGGCCCTATCGCGTGCGGAACTACGACGCCACCCTGCGCGTCGTCGCGCAGAACAAAGTGGTCACGTCGCAGTACCGCGCCGTGGGTCATCCGATCGCCACCGCGGTGACCGAGAGCATGATCGATCTCGTCGCGCGCGATCTCGGACTCGATTCCGCGGAGACGCGGCGCCGCAATCTGGTGCGGCCCGAGGATCTTCCCTACACCTCGGCGGCGGGCAACGTCTTCGACAGCGGCAGCTATCAGGCCGCGCTGGCGCGTCTGGTGGAGGCTGCCGGATACGACCGGCTGCGGCGCGAGCAGGCGGCGGCGCGCGCCGCGGGACGCCACGTGGGCATCGGGCTCGCGTGCTTCGTCGAGCTCACCGGTCCGGGAGCGCAGTTCTACGGCGTCGGCGGCGCGCCGATCTCGGGCCAGGACGGAACGACCGTGCGCCTCGAGCCCGGCGGCGCGGTCACCGCGCTCGTGGGCGTCACCGAGCAGGGCCAGGGAACTCACACCGCGCTTGCGCAGATCATCGCCGACGTGCTCGACGTCCCGCTCGACGAGGTCGCCGTGCGGTCGGGCGACACCGCCGTGGTGCCGTACGGCGGAGGCGCCTGGGCGAGCCGCGGCATGCCGATCGGCGGCAGCGCGACCCTGCTGGCCGCCCGGGCGCTCGGAGAACGGATCCGGACGATCGCGGCTGCGCTCCTGGAGACGCACGCCGCCGACATCGAGCTCGGCGGCGGCCGCGCGGCGGTCCGCGGGAGCCCGGAACGGGGCCTGAGCTACGCCGAGCTCGCCCGCGCCGCGCACTTCCGGTCGAACGAGCTCCGAGGCGTCGAGCCGAGCCTCGAGGCGACCGTGCACTACACGAATCCCGCGGCGTGGACCTTCACGAACGGTGCCCACCTCGCGGTCGTCGAGGTCGACGCCGACACCGGCCGCGTGCGTGTCCTGCGATACGTCGCCGTCGACGATTGCGGGCGCATCGTCAATCCCGCGCTCGTCGAGGGCCAGATCGCCGGCGGAATCGCCCAGGGGCTCGGCGGCGCGCTGCTGGAGCACTGCGTCTACGACGACGCCGGGCAGCTGCTCACGACGACGTTGATGGACTACGCCGTGCCGACCAGCGCCGACCTGCCGCCGATCGAGATGCACCACATCGAGACACCCGCCCCGGGACTGGTCGGCGGCTTCAAGGGTGCGGGCGAGGCGGGGGCGACGGGCGCGCCCGCCGCGATTGTCAACGCGGTCAACGACGCGCTGGCGCCGCTCGGCGTGATGCTCACCGACCAGCCGATCACCCCGGAGCGCGTCATGCGGGCTTTGCGGCGGAGATAGCTCGGGGCTGGCGTCATGCGGTACCCTGCGCTCATGAGATCACTAGTGCCCGTCGCAGTCCTCACCGCGGCGCTGGTCGGGTCGGCGACGATCGCGCCCTGGGCGGCCGCTCGGCCGGACTTCGCCAGCGTGCAGATACAGCCGTACACGCCGCCGAAGGCGGCACCGGCCTTCTCGCTGCCGGATCTCGCCGGCAAGACGGTCAGCCTCGCCGATCTACGCGGCAAAGTCGTGATGCTCTTCTTCTGGGCCACGTGGTGAACCACCTGCCGGGAGGAGTTGCCTCCCGTCCAGAAGGTCTATCGGGATTACCGCGGTAAGGGCCTTGAAGTCCTTCTGATCGACTTCAGAGAGGATCCCGACAGGGTCCGGCAGACCGTCAAGGAGCGCGGCTACATCGCGCCGGTGCTGCTCGACGAGAGCGGCGACGTGACCGGCAAGGCGTATGGCGTCTGGGGTCCGCCGACCGTGTACATCGTCGACCGCCAGGGCCGGCTGGTCGGGCGGGCGGCGGGCCCGCGACAGTGGGATAGCCAGAAGGGACGCCAGTTTATCGAGGCCGTCCTGGCCACGCCCTCGACGCCCTGACCGGCCCTCCCCCCCCCGCGGCCGGTTTGCGAATTTCTGAACGCCGATGCTACGCTGATATTCTACGAACGTAGCACCTGCCCGGGCTAGCAGGCTGCCGTCGGCCTTCCGCCCAATGACATGTGGCGACGGACCGCGCCCCGGAGCAGACGAGGATGGCCATGGACCCCACATCCGCTGCTGAAGCGCGAGAGCGAGTCGCGAAGTGGATCGAGGAGACACGCCAGATCTTCGGTCTGCTGCCCGAGCTCATCGCGGGCGACCACCACGCGGGCGCCGCAGCGCAGAAGGAAGTGGATAAGCTTCACAAGGACATCGAGGACCTGAAGCGGGAGAATCACCTGCTGCGGCTCGAGAAGGACGAGATCGCTCAGGCCATGGGACAGATCGCGGCGAAGCTCGGTATCACCCCTCGCCGGAGCCCCTTCGAACGATCGGGACCCGCGGACCAACCGCGTCAGCCCGATCACGCCAGGCCGCCCGAGTCGCCAAGGGTCGCAGAGCAGCCCAAGGCGGCCGATCCCGCGAAGCCCTAAATCAGGCGCTCTGTGCCGAGCGGAAGGTCCCGGTCGACGGCTTGGTCGCGGCGGACTGCTTGAGGCTCAAGGTCAGCTCGTACTTCTTTTCCGTGCTCGGATCCGGGTTGAACACCGCCACCCACAAGGTCGCGTAGTCCCGTCCCAGCCCCGGCACCGAGGTTCCCTCCGGGAAGAGCCGTAGCACCTCGGACTTCAGGTCGGCCCGTCCCACGGGCGGCATCGTCAGCAGCCACGCGTGATCGGAGTCGCTCCGCCCGTCCACCAGCTTCACGTCAATGGACCGCGGCTCGCGCAGGTCGGCCGCGATCGCGAAGAAGCGAGCGGTGATCGGCGACACGACGACCGGGAAGCGATGGTCGGCGAACCGCTGGCGCTCCTGGGTGAGCCGCTGGGAGTTGTGCTCGGGATCGCCGATCCGGTTGCTCGGATGCGTGAAGATCCGCGTCTCGGTCGTCGACTCGAGGATGCGCGCGTGCGTCCAGAGCCCGGGCTCGGGCACGGCGGCCAGAAGCACGGTCTTGACGAACTCGGGATAGATCTCCTGGAGCCGGCCTTCGTTCACGAGGACGTTGTAGAGGTGCGCACCGACCGACTTCGGCGCGCCCGCGGTGCCCGGCTGGAACGTCTTGAGGCTGTTCAGCGCCTTGTTGACGAAGCCCGAGAAGCGGCGCTCGATGTGATCGAGGAGGATCGAGTAGCCGTACGAGAGCAGGCCCTCTTCGTAGTCCGTGCTCTTCTGGATCGGCACGCTCAAGACGTAGTTGTACTTGCCGAGCTCTTCCTTCACGGCGGCGTCGAAGGCGAGGGTGCCCTTCCACTGCGTCCATCGGGCCCACGCCGACACCCACCACTGCGCCGCCTCGTCCTGAGGTCCCTGATCGGCGGCGGGCTGCGCCGACTCACGCGCCAGGACGTCTTCCCGCGGCTGCGCCGATTCACGCGTCAGGAGACCTTCCCGTGGCTGCGCGGACTCGCGCGGCTGGACGGGCTCGCGCGTCAGCACCCCTTCGCGCGGCTGGACGGGCTCGCGGGGCGGCGGGGTGGGCTCGCGGTTGGTGAAAATGATGTTTCGCGAAGGGGCCGCGGGGGCCGGAGCATGGGCCGCGGCCGCTGCGGACCGGGTGATCGGCTCCTTCTGCGCGGGAGGAGCCGACCGCTCCGTGAGGGGCGCCGGGACCGCGCCGACAGTGAGCTTTCCGCGGGCCGCCGCGACCGCCAGGGTCCTTCCGAAGGCCTGGGTCACCTGCTCGTCCAGGACGGCGAACTTGTCATCGTCGATAGCGTCGCGCCCCTCGATGATCGAGAGTAAGGCGGCGAACGCCGGGATGCTGTTGAGGAAGGCGGGGGCGTCCTCGGAGTCGAACGCCTTGGGGTCCTGCGCCGCCTGGCGAGTCTCCTTGGCCTTTATCAGGCACTGCACCAGCGAGGCGAAGTTCGGGCCGTCTGAATGGGTAACGGTCAGAATCCGGTCCAGCACCGTCATGACCCTGGTCCGCGCCTCCGACAGTGCCGCCTTCTTTTCCTGGGTTGCGATGGTCTGCACGAGGGTCTGGAGCACCGGCTCGAGTGCCCTGAGACTGTCGACTTCAGAGATCGCCGGCACGGTGATGGAAAGCGAGCGAGCCGCCTCCAGAATGCGATGGCGGACCTCGACGAAGTCAGTGCGGATCTTGGTGATTTCGTCGACGACGGCCTCGGACGGGACGATGCCGGCCTGGAGCTCTCGGGTGGCCTGAGCGAGCGCTGCGGCGAGCGTCGTGAACCGTTCACTCAGCGCCGCCAGGCGCTTGGCCAAGTCTTCGGCGTTCGGAGCCATGGGGTGAATTCGATTCTATCGCACAGCCCGGACGCTCCGAAAATCCCTGGATAGGGGACGTTTTGAGGTACTTCCGCGATGGTAGACTCCTGGCGTGGCGCATCCATTGGAGGGTATCGTTGTTGCCGATCTGACCCAGAACGTCGCCGGGCCGTTCTGCACCCAGACCCTCGGAGACATGGGTGCCGAGGTGGTGAAGATCGAACGGCCCGGGCGCGGCGACGACGCCAGGGCATGGGCGCCACCCTATTGGGGCCGTGAGAGCGCCACCTTCATCTCGCTCAATCGCAACAAGAAGAGTCTCGCCCTCGACCTCAAGTCACCCGGGGGTCTCGAGATCCTGCACCGCCTGGTCGGCCGCGCCGACGTGTTCGTGCAGAGTCTCAGGCCGGGAGCCATCGAGGAGCTCGGGCTCGACTTCGCGGCCGCCTCACGGATCAACCCACGCATCGTCTACTGCTCCATCACCGCGTTTGGAGCTCGCGGACCGCTCAGCCATCTGCCCGGATACGATCCCTTGATGCAGGCGTACAGCGGCTTGATGTCGGTCAACGGCCATCCCGATCAGGAGCCGGCACGCGTCGGGACGTCGATCGTCGACATGGGCACCGGCATGTGGGCGGCCCTGGGCATCGTCGCCGCACTTCGGCAGCGCGATGCGACCGGGCGCGCGATCGAGGTGACAACCGCGCTCTTCGAGACGGCCTTGATGTGGATGTCCTACCACGCCATGGGCTACATGGCCTCCGGCGCCGTGCCACAGCCGCAGGGCTCCGGCACCGCGATGATCGCGCCCTATCAAGCCTTCCCGACGGCCGACGGCTTCGCGATGATCGGCGCGGGCTCCGACGCCCTGTTCGCGAAGCTCGCGGCGGCGCTCGGCTGCCCCGAGCTCGCCCAGGACGCACGGTTCAAGGACAATCCTTCCCGCGTGAGCAACCGCGGCCCGCTCGTCGAGGCGCTCTCCGCCCGCACGCGGCAGCGCAAGTTGGCCGAGCTCGTCGAGGCGCTCCGCGCTGCGGGGGTGCCGGCGTCGCCGATCTTGAGCGTCGACCAGATGCTCGAAGAGCCCCAGACGCGCGAGAGCGGCGTGGTCGTCCGGGCAGCGCATCCGCGGCTGCCCGACTACCAGAGCATCGGGCTGCCGCTCACCTGGGACGGCGTCCGGCCGGCCGTGCGCCGGGTGCCGCCGCTCCTCGGCGAGCACAGCGGCGACGTCCTCACCTGGCTCGGCTACACCCTCGACGACGTGAGAAGCCTCCGGAGCAAGGGCGTGATCCAGTGAGCGCCGCGAGCTACCGTCATCTGCTCGTCACGCGCTCGGACGACGCGCGGGTGGTCACGGTCACCCTGAACCGGCCCGAGCAGATGAACGCGATGAACACCGCGATGGGCGAGGACCTGCTCGCCTGCTTCGACGGATTCCAGCGCGACCCGGACGTGCGGGCGATCGTGTTCACCGGGGCCGGCGACCGCGCCTTCTGCGCCGGCGGCGATCTCAAGGAGCGCAACGCCATGACCGACGAGGCGTGGCGCGCACAGCACGTGATCTTCGAGCAGGCGGCCTTCCGCGTGCTCCGGTGCCCGGTGCCCGTGATCGCCGCGGTGGAAGGCTTCGCGCTTGCGGGCGGCTGCGAGCTGGCGATCCTCTCGGACTTCATCGTCGCCGGCGAGACGGCGGTGTTCGGTGTGCCGGAGACGACGCTCGGCATCTTTCCGGGGATCGGCGGCACGCAGCTCTTGCCGCGGATCGTCGGCGCGCCGCTCGCGAAGGAGCTGATCTTCACAGGCCGGCGGATGAAGGCCGACGAGGCCAAGGCGGCGGGCCTCGTCAACCACCTGGTCGCGGCCGGCCAGGCGCGCGCCACTGCGACCCGGATCGCCGCGACGATCGCGCAGAACGGGCCCATCGCGGTCCGTCAGGCGAAGAAGGCCATCGCCTATGGCGCGGAGACGGACCTCGACACCGCGATGATCCTCGCGATCGAGGCCTATAATGCGACGGTCGTGACCGAGGACCGCCTCGAGGGCGTCCGCGCCTTCAACGAGAAGCGACAGCCCGAGTTCAAGGGGAAGTGACGATGGCGTCGATCGAGCTCGCACTCACAGAAGAGCAGCGCGCGCTCCGGGCGGGCGTGCTGGAGATCTGCAAGCGGTATCCCGGCGAGTACTGGCGCGACCTCGACACGCGCCGCGAGTACCCGGACAAGTTCGTCACCGAGCTGACCGAGGCGGGGTATCTGGCGGCGCTGATCCCCCAAGAGTACGGCGGCGCGGGGCTCGGCATCCGCGAGGGCGGACTGATCCTCGAGACGATCAACTACTCCGGCGGCAACGCCGGCGCCTGCCACGCCCAGATGTACATCATGGGCACCGTGCTGCGGCACGGCTCCGAGGCGCAGAAGCGCGAGTATCTGCCGAAGATCGCGACGGGCGCCCTGCGCCTGCAGGCCTTCGGCGTGACCGAGCCGAACTCGGGCTCGGACACCACGAAGCTCCAGACCACGGCCGTCCGGAAGGGCGATCGCTACGTCGTCAACGGCCAGAAGATCTTCATCTCGCGCGTGCTGCAGTCCGACCTGATGCTGCTCCTCGCGCGCACGACCCCGGTGGAGCAGGTGAAGCGCAAGACGGACGGGCTGGCGGTCTTCCTGATCGACATTCGCGGTCTCAAGGGCTTCGAGGTGCGGCCGCTCCGCATGATGATGAACCACTCGACGAACGCGTTGTTCTTCGACAACGTCGAGATCCCGGCCACGAGCCTGATCGGCCAGGAGGGCAAGGGGTTCTCCTACATCCTGGACGGCATGAACGCCGAGCGCATCCTGGTCGCCTCGGACTCGCTCGGCGACGCGCGCTGGTTCACCGAGAAGGCGGTGGCGTACTCGAACCAGCGCGTGATCTTCGGCAAGCCCATCGGCGCCAACCAGGGCGTGCAGTTCGCGATCGCCAAGGCCCACGTCGCGACCGACGCGGCGCAGCTGATGCGCGACAAGGCCGCCGCGCTCTTCGACGCGGGGCTGCCGTGCGGCGGCGAGGCGAACATGGCGAAGTACCTCGGCGCGGAGGCGGCGTGGGACGCCGGCAACGCGTGCATCGACTGTCACGGCGGCTACGGCTACGCCGAGGAGTACGACGTCGAGCGGAAGTTCCGCGAGTGCCGCCTCTACAAGACGGCGCCGGTCAACAACAACCTGGTGCTCGCCTACGTCGGCGAGCACGTGCTCGGAATGCCGCGGAGTTATTAGGATAACTCCGCGCCGTCCTGTGCCCCGAATTCGATTGCGCCCGCAAAGCCGGCGCTCGACTCGCTGCGCCCCGACGTGCCTCAAAGCCACGCCGTGGTCCACCGAGAGCAGCGAAGCTAGCGGGGGCGTTTGCCTTCCTGGAAGGAGCGGAGCATCCAGGCCATCTTTTCGTGCTCTTCCATGAGGCCGGTCAGGAAGTCGTTCGTGCCCATGTCGTGAAACCTGGTCGCCGCCGCGTCGGCGTCGGCGCGTAGCTGACGGATGATCGCCTCGTGGTCGGCCAGCAGATTCTCCAGCATGTCGTCAGCGCTCGGATACTGGCCGGGGTGCTCCTTGAGCCGTGCCGACTCCGCGAGCTCGCCGAGGGTCGCCACCGCGTGGCCGCCCAGGGTGCGCGCGCGCTCGGCGACGTCGTCGACGAAGCCGTCGATCGCCTCGTACTGCGCGGCGAAGAATTTGTGCAGGTCGTTGAACTGAGGACCCACGACGTTCCAGTGATAGTTGCGGGTCTTCGTGTACAGCACGTACTCGTCGGCGAGCAGCGCGTTGAGGATCTTGACCACGCCCGCCCGGTCTTTGTCGTTGATGCCGAGATTGGGGTTCATCGGGCCCTCCTCTCTCTACGATGCGCGCCGCCGCTCGATCGGTTCGCCTTCCGCATGCTACAGTTCAGCACATCCAAGGTCTGGAGGATGCCATGAAGCTACCCGCGCGCGTCACGATATGCGAGGTGGGAACCCGTGACGGGTTCCAGATCGAGCCCGACTTCATCCCGACCGAGCAGAAGATCGAGGTCGTGAACCTCCTGTCGGAGGCCGGCATCCCCCGGATCGAGGTGACCTCGTTCGTGCATCCGAAGGTGGTGCCGCAGCTGCGCGACGCCGAGCAGGTCATGGCGCGCATCGCGCGCCGGCCGGGGACGCGCTACGCGGCGCTCGTGCCCAACGACAAGGGCGCGGTGCGCGCGGTCGACGCCGGCGTCGACGCGATCCACACCGTCGTCTCGGCCAGCGAGAGCCACAACCTCGCGAACGTGAACATGACGATCGCCGAGTCGATGGAGAAGCTGCGGGCCGTCATGCAGGTGGCCGAGCGTGCGAGGGTTCCGGTGAGCAGCGGCATCTCGACGTCGTTCGGCTGCCCGTTCGAGGGCGACGTGCCGCTCGCCCAGCTCGAGAGCGTGGTGCGGCGTCTGACCGACATGGGCGCGCGCGCCGTCGGCCTGGCCGACACCACCGGGATGGCGAACCCGCGGCAGGTCGCGCGCACGCTCGAGCACCTCGTGCCGAAGTTCCCGGGGATCGAGTGGACCCTGCACACGCACGACACGCGCGCGATGGCGATTCCGAACATCCTGGCCGCCATGGAGTACGGCGTCGCGAACCTCGACTGCTCGATCGGCGGGCTGGGCGGCTGTCCGTTCGCGCCCGGCGCCTCGGGCAACGTCTGCAGCGAGGACCTGGTGCACTGTCTCGCCGCGATGGGGATCGAGACCGGGATCGACCTCGACCGGCTGATCGCGGTGTCGCGGCGGGTCCAGGAGATCGTCGGCCGGACCTTGCCCGGTCAGATCGTGAAGGCGGGAAAGTCCACGCGACGTTATCCGGTGCCGGACACCGTCGTGGGGCGCGTCCCGGCCGCGCGCGCGTGACGAAGCAAGCCCGGCGGATGCTGGCGCTGATGGACCGCGCCACGAGGTACTGGCACATCCCGAACGTCGGGCGCGCCAAGGGCCGCGTGCTCCGGCGGCTGCTCGATCGCCACCGGCCCACGCGCGCGGTCGAGCTGGGTTCGCTGCTCGGCTACTCGGCGATCCTGATCGCGGGCTCGATGCCGCCGCGCGGACGGCTCACCTGCGTCGAGGCGAATCCCTTCCTGGCCTACCTCGTGCGCGCCAACGCCGCCGAGGCCGGCCTGGCCCGCCGGGTGAAGGTGATCGCCGGCGAGGCGCTGCGCGTGATCCCGCTCCTGCCGGGCCGCTTCGACTTCGCGTTCATCGACGCCGAGAAGGCGGACTACCTCGACTACCTCCGGCAGCTCGAGCCCAAGCTCGTGCCCGGGGCGGTCGTCGTAGCCGACAACACGGGCATCGCGCGCCGCGAGGTCGCGCCCTATCTCGAGTACGTGCGCACCGGCGGCCGCTACGACAGCCGCGCCTACGACTTCGACGACGACGCCATGGAGGTCTCCGTCCTCCGCCGCTGATCGACGAGCGGCCGTGGCGCGGCGCCGATGTAGTCGGCGCGCGGCCGGATGAGGCGATTGTCGGCGTACTGCTCGAGCGCGTGGGCGCACCAGCCCGCGACACGCCCGACCGCGAAGATCGACGTGCAGAAGTCCGGCGGGATCCCGAGCGCGTCGTAGACCACGGCCGAGAAGAAGTCGACGTTCACCGGCAAGCTCGTCCGGGCCCGCATCGCGTCGTAGACCTGCTCGGCCACCTCGAAGAGCTTCTGCCGGCCCGTCGCCTCCGCCATCGACTTGGCCATGCCACGGAGTACCCGCGCCCGGGCGTCGTCCACCTTGTAGACGCGATGGCCGAACCCGGGCACGCGCACGCGCGGGTCGCCGCGCTCGTGCTTGGACAGGCCGGCCCGCGCCCCCAGGCGCGACTCGACGTAGCTCTCGGCGCGCGCCGGCTCGCCGATCTCGAGGAGCATCGCCAGCACGTCCTCGTTGGCGCCCCCGTGCCGCGGGCCCTTCAGGGTCGCGACCGCCGCCACGATGGCCGCGTGCAGGTCCGTGAGGGTCGCGACGCCGACCCGCGTCGCGAACGTGGAGGCGTTCAGCTCGTGGTCGGCGTGCAGGGTCAGCACCAGGTCCAGGACCCGCGCGACGTCGGGCGACGGGGCCCGCCCCTCGAGGAGCTCCAGGAAGTAGGCGGCGTGCGACGCGGCGCCCGGCGCCGTCACGGGCGTCCGGCCGGTGCGGATCCGCTGCCAGGCGGCGACCGTCTCCGGCACGAGCGTCATGAGGCGGAAGGCCTTCCTGAGATTCGCCTCGGGCTCGTTCGAGCGCACGTCCGGGTCGTGGGTCGCGGCCAGCGACACCGCGGTGCGAAGGGCGTCGAGCGGGTGCGCGTCGCGCGGCAGGGCGCGCAGCAGGTCGCCGACGGCCGGAGGGAGTCCGCGCGCCGCTTCGAGCCGCGCGGCGAACGCGGCCGACTCGGCGGCGGAGGGCACCTCGCCGTGCCAGAGGAGCGCCGTCACGTCCTCGAACGAGAGCGTGCCCGCGAGCTCGGCGATCTCGTAGCCCCGGTAGTAGAGTTTTCCGCGCTCGCCGTCGACCTGGCAGATCCCCGACCGCGCCGCGATGACGTCCTCGAGCCCTGCTTTCCACGCCGTCTCCATCGCCGCCTCCTTGACTCGTACACGTGTCGTGGGCCTGCTTATCTTGACCGATATTGATTATACTTGATTTAGATTGACCAGGCCAGCGGACCCTGGACGAGACCGGCCGCTCCTGCTAGCGTCGGAGGCGAGGCGCGCCATGATCAGCGTGAACGGCGAGGAGTACCTGACGGTCAAGGAGGCGACCCGCTTGCTCGGCGTGAAGCCGGCGACGCTCTACGCCTACGTGAGCCGCGGCGTGCTCCGGAGCTACCGCCAGGGCATCAAGCGCCAGCGGCTCTATCGCCGAGCGGAAGTCGAAGGGCTCCTGCGGCTGGCGCCCAGCACCGCGCGAACCGCGAACGTGATCCCGCTCCGCGCGCGGGCGCGCCGGGCGCCGATCCCGCTCGCCGAGTCGTGGATCCGCGACTGACATGGCGACGCTCCGGCGCGCGGCCTTTCTGAATCCCGGGCGCGACCTCGCCGTCGGCGTCGACCTCGCGCGCCGGGCCGAGGCGCTGGGCTACGACAGCGTGTGGGTGACCCACGGCTCCGGGCGCGATTCGTTCCTCGTGCTCGCGGCCTACGGCGCCGCGACGACGCGGCTCGGGCTCGGCAACGGGGTCGTCCCGATCTACCCGCGGCACCCGGTGGCGATGGCGCAGGCGGCGCTCACCCTGTCGGAGATGAGCGGCGGGCGGTTCAGGCTCGGCATCGGCGTGAGCCACAAGGTCAGCATGGAGTCTTCGCTCGGCCTCACCTTGCGCGAGCCGCTCGCCGTCACGCGCGAGTACGTCGGCGTCCTCCGTGGCGCGCTCGGCGGCGCCGCCGCCTTCGAGGGCCGCCACTACAAGGTCAACTGGAGCCTCGCGATTCCCGAGCGTCCCCCGGCGCCGCCGATCTATCTCGCCGCGCTGTCCCGGAAGATGCTCGAGCTCGCCGGCGAGATCGCCGATGGTGTCGTCCTCTGGCTCTGCTCGCCGGGCTACGTGCGAGACGTCGCGGTGCCGGCGCTCGGAAGGGGCCGCGCGCGCGCCGGGAAGACCCTGGCCGGGTTCGAGATCGTCGCGGCCGTCCCGCTGGCGATCGCGGACGATGCGCCCGCCGCTCTCGGCGCGTTCCGCGGCGAGCTCGCGCGCTATCTCACCCTGCCGTTCTATCGCGCCATGCTCGAGGCGAGCGGCCTCGGCAAGGAGCTCGCGGCCTTCGACCGGAGCGGCGAGGTGGCCGAGGGGCTGACGCGCGCGGTCGGCGCCGTCGGCAAGCCCGAGACCGGCCAGGCCTTCGTGCGCGCGTACCGCGAGGCCGGCGTGACGTTGCCCGCGATCCGCCCGATCACCTTCCCCGACGCGCCGTGGTATCGCCGAACCCTCGAGGACGGCGCTCACTGGTGACACGCGTCACCCTGCTCGCCGTGCTCCTCGCGACGGCGTGCGCGACGGGTCGGTGGCACGAAGCCCGGACGCTGCCCGACGAGGGGGCGCGGACGCTGCCCGTCGACCGCGACGCCGCGATCCAGTACGTGGCCCTCGGCGACAGCACGGTCGAGGGCGTCGGCGCCACCCGCGCCGACTTCAACTACGTCAGCCGGCTGCACGAGCGGCTGCGCGCCGTCTACCCGTCGGCGCGCGTCGCCAATCTGGGCGCGGGCGGCGCGACCTCCGCCGATGTGCTCCGGCGGCAGCTCGCCCGCGCGATCGAGCTACGCCCTCACCTCGTGACGCTCTCGATCGGGCCCAACGACATCACCACGCGGGTGCCGGCGGCCGCGTACGAGCGCAATCTCGACTCGATCCTCGGGCGCCTGCGTGACGAGACGACGGCGGTCACGGTCGTGAACCTGATTCCCGACCTGGTCGTCACCCCACGCTTCCGCGCGCACCGCGAGCGCGACGCGCTCGCTCGGCAGACCGTGCTCTTCAACGAGGCGCTCGAGCGCCGCAGCCGCGCGTACGGCGCCGAGCTGGTGGATCTCTACGCGGCCAGCCAGCGCGAGGTCCCGGCCAGCCCGGAGCTCATCGGGGCCGACGGCTACCATCCATCCGATGTAGGCTATGCGCGGTGGGCCGAGCTGGTGTGGGCCGGAATCCAGGCCCGCATCGCGGTAAGGTGAAGGGGAAGACGTAAATGGAGCCCCGCCCGCGCGAGTCGAACCGTAGAGAGCCTAGAGAGGAGTCGGCGTGAAGATCGTGGCCCACCTGCTGCTGGTCGTCCTGGTTGCCGGAACCCCCGCCGGCGCCGACGCGACCGGCGCGAAGGTCCCCGCCACCAACGGCGGCGACCTCCCCCAGGGGCAGCTCCCGCAGACCGCGACGGCCCGGGACAACATCCCGCGCGACCCGCGGCAGCAGTATCCCGACCCGAGACTGCAGTACCCCGACCCGAGACTGCAGTATCCCGATCCTCGGCTGCAGTACGCAGATCCGCGGCAGCGGCTTCTCGATCCCCGGAAGGAGCCGACCGTCGTCCACCGCCCGGCGGTGCCGGCGCTGATCGTCATCACGCAGCCGGTGTACGTCGCCGCGCCGCAGAGCTGCGTCGCCCCCGGCTACTGGGCCTACTCGTGGGTGCCTCAGAGCTACGTCTCCAGCGTGTGGGTCCCGGGCTACTACAACTACGACGCTCTGTGGGTCGAGGGGCGCTACGAGCCCCGCGCCTACGCCTGGGGCTACTACCAGCCCTACTGGGTCCCCGAGCGCGCCTGCTAGGGGCTGACACGCCCGCATGGCACGGCCCGCGCCGGGTCGTGTATGCTCGCGGCGATGTCCACCAGCCATTTCTTCGCGTACCTCTCGCGGATGAAGTTCATTCGCCGCTGGGGTCTCATGCACAGCACCTATCCCGAAAACATCCAGGAGCACAGCCTGCGCGTGGCGCAGATCGCCCACGCCCTCGCGATCATCCGCAACCGGCTCTTCGGCGGCGACGTGAGCCCCGAGCGCGCGGCGACTCTGGCGATCTACCACGACACGAGCGAGGTGCTGACGGGCGATCTTCCGGCGCCGGTGAAGGAGTTCAACCCCGAGATCCACCGCGCGTACCACGCGATCGAGGCCGCGTCGAAGGACAAGCTCTTCGGGCTGATCCCGGATCCGCTGAAGCCCGGGTACGAGCCATTCTTCCGGCCCGATCCGCGCGATGAGGCGCACCGCACGCTGGTGCGAGCGGCCGACAAGCTCTGCGCGTACCTCAAATGCCTCGAAGAAACCGGCGCCGGCAATCCGGAGTTCGCTCAGGCCGAGAAGGCGCTGCGCGCGAGCGTCGAAGGACTCGATCTTCCGGAGGTGGGCTACTTCATGGAGACGTTCGTCCCGAGCTTCCGGCTCACCCTGGACGAGCTCCGCTGATGAGCCTGACCGTCTTCACCAACGCGGTGCTGATCGACTGCACCGGCGCCGAGCCGATGCCGGGCGCCGCGGTCGTCGTCGAGGAGGATCGCATCAAGGACGTCCTCGCGAACGGGAGGGTCGGCCCGCTGCCCGGACCCGTAACGACGCTCGACTGCCGCGGCGCGACCCTGATGCCCGGACTCACCGACGCCCACGTCCACATCTGCGCGGTCGAAGGCAACATCACCGACCAGCACCGCTATCTGCCGCCGAGCCTCCTGGCCGCGAAGGCGCTGCGCCGGGCCGAGGAGTGCCTGATGCAAGGGTTCACGACGGTGCGCGACGCCGGCGGCGCCGACTATGGATTCCGCGAGGCCGTCAACGAAGGGATCTACCCCGGGCCGCGGATGCTCGTGTCGGGCAACTACATCTCGCAGACCGGCGGCCACGGCGACAAGCGGCGGCGCTCGGAGTGGGTCGCGCCGATCGATTGCTGCATCGGCATGATCGGCTCGATCGCCGACGGCGAGCCCGAGGTGCGCAAGGCCGTGCGCGAGCAGCTCCGGCGCGACGTCGATCAGATCAAGATCATGGCGTCCGGCGGCGCGATGTCGCCGGCCGACGAGCTCGACACCACGCAGTTCACGATCGGCGAGATGCGCGCGGCGGCCGAGGAGGCGCACGCCGTCGGCAAGTACGTCCTGGCCCACGCCTACTCGGACACGGCGGTGCGCAACGCCATCGAGGCGGGCGTGCGCTCGATCGAGCACGGCAACCTGATCCGCGAGGCCGCCGCGAAGGCGATCAAGGACGCCGGCGCGTTCCTGGTGCCGACGATGATCACCTACGAGATGATCTACCGCGAGGGCAAGCGCTACGGCATCGGTGATCACCAGATCCAGAAGATCAATCTCGCCCGCGAGCAATCCGTGCAGGGTCTGACGTACGCCTATCGCGCCGGCTGCCAGATCGGCTCGGGCTCCGATCTCCTGGGCGACATGATGGTGCAGCGGGCGGTCGAGTTCGAGCTGAAGGCGCAGGTGATGACGCCGATGGAGGTGCTGCTCTCGGCCACCAAGGTCAACGCCGCGCTCTTCCGCATGTCGGACCGGATCGGCACCGTCGAGCCCGGCAAGTACGCCGGGCGCTCTGGCTCATCGTCGAGGCGAGCGGCGCCGGCCCCGAGGACACCGTGCTGGACGTCGCCTGCGGGCCGGGGCTCGTCGTCGCCGCGTTCGCGCGCGTGGTGCGCCACGCGACCGGCATCGACATCACGCCGGCCATGCTCGAGCGCGCGCGGGCTCACGCCGCCCAGCTCGGCCTGACGAACGTCTCGTGGCGGCAGGGCGACGCGCTACCGCTGCCGTGGCCGGACGCGTCGTTCTCGATCGTGACCTCGCGCTTCGCCTTTCACCACTTTCTCGATCCGCTGGCCGTGCTGCGCGAGATGACGCGCGTCGCCACCCCCGGCGGACGGGTCGTGGTCGTCGACAGCACGCCGGAGGCGCGGCGCGCCGACGCGTTCAACCGGATGGAGCGCCTGCGCGATCCCTCGCACGTGCGCTCGCTGCCCGTCGACGAGCATCGCGAGCTCTACGCCGCGGTCGGCCTGCCCGAGCCGCGCGTGACGTCATATCGGCTCGAGGGCGAGCTCGAGGCGCTGATCGGGCGGTCGTTCCCGCGCCCCGGCGACGACGAGAAGATCCGCGAGATCTTCCGCGCCGCGCTCGCCGACGACGCGCTCGACATCCAGCCACGGCTCGAGAACGGGCAGATCCGCTACGGCTTCCCGGTGTCGGTGCTGGTCGCGGAGCGGTGACGGCGTGCGCATCGTCGATCTGAGCTTCTCGATCCGCCCGCACTTCCGCTGGAAGGTGGCGCCCGAGCTGGTGGCCGCGCACGCCACCGGCCACCCGCTGCAGAGCACGGTGCTCACGATCAGCTGCCACGCCTACACGCACGTCGACGCGCCGCTCCACTACCTGGTGGATGGGCGCGACATGGCTTCGATGCCCGTCGATCAGTGGGTGGGCGACGCGGCCGTGGTCGATCTGACGCACCTCGGCGCCAACGGCGAAGTCACGGCCGCCGATCTGGACCGCCGCGCTGCGCACGTGCGCCGCGGCGACATCGTCTTGCTGCGCACCGACTGGCCCAGGCGCATGGGCGTCGACAAGTCGCAGTTCTGGAAGGAAGGCCCGTGGACGGGGCCGAGCGCCTGCGAGTGGCTCGTCGGCCGCGGCGCGAAGGCCGTCGGCTACGACTATCCGCCCGACCACTGCATCCGCGACACGATCGGCGAGCCGCGCCGGCGACCGGAGCGCTCGGAGTACACGACCCACGCGATCTTCTTTCCGGCCGGCATCACGGTGATCGAGTACCTGACCAACCTCGACCAGATCGGCGCCGCGCGCTGCCGCTTCATGGCGCTGCCGCTCAAGCTCGAGGGCGCCGACGGCTCGCCGGTGCGCGCCGTCGCGCTCGTGGAGTAGCGCCGGCCCTTCCGTGAGATGCTGGAGCGCATGATCGATCTGCGTCTGGCGCCGATGGCGGCCGTGACCAACGCGCCGTTCCGGCTGACCGCGCGCGAGTGCGGCGCCGGGCGCCTCACCAGCGAGGAGATCGACGCGCGCGGCCTCGTGGAGGGCAGCGCGCGCACGGTCGAGCTCGCGAGCTTCCTGCCCGAGGAGCATCCGATCGCGCTCCAGCTGCTGGGCGCCGATCCCGACGTGCTCGGCGAAGCCGCGCGCCGGCTCGAGGCCGCCGGCGCCGACGCGATCGATCTCAACATGGGATGCCCGGTGGCGAAGATCGTCGCGAAAGGCCAGGGCTCGGCGCTGATGCGCGACCCGCTCGGCGCGGCGGTCGTGTTCCGGACGATGCGCAAGGCGATCGGCGTCGACTTCACGATCAAGATCCGCGGGGGCTGGGACGACCGCACCGTGAACGCCGTCGCGATCGCCCACATCGCCGAGAGCGAAGGCGTCGATGCCATCACCGTCCATCCACGCACGCGCTCGCAGCAGTACAGCGGCCGGGCGCCGTGGGAGATCATCGCGAGCGTCGTCGACGCGGTGGCGATCCCGGTGATCGGCAACGGCGACGTGCGCTCCGTCGCCGACGCCGAGGGGATGGTGGCGGCCACCGGGTGCGCGGCGGTCATGATCGGGCGCGGCGCGCTCGGCGCGCCCTGGATCTTCCGCGGATCCGGGACCTCGCGCGACGAGCGGGCGCGGATCATCCGCCGCCACGACGCGCTGATCGAGGCGCGGCTGCCGCCGCGGACCGCGGCCATCCAGCTCAAGAAGCACCTGGCCTGGTACGCCAGCGGCTTTGCGGGCGCCGCGCGCCTGCGCGGGGAGCTGTTCGGGGCGCGCGACTCCGCCGAGGCCCGCGAGATCTTCTGGAGTGCCTGGTGACGCCGCAGCGCTACTTCGAGGACTTCAAGGTAGGCGATCGGTTCAAGAGCCCGTCACGCACCTTGACCGACGCGCACTTCATGTTCTTCGCGGGCATGACCGGCGACAATCATCCGATCCATTACGACGAGGAGTACGGGAAGAAGACCCGCTACGGCGGACGGCTCGCCCACGGTCTGCTGCTCGCGTCGCTCACTGCCGTCGGCGCCTCGACGCTCGCGCCGCTGATCGAGGACTCCATCGTCGCGTTCGTGGAGCAGACCACCCGGTTTCGGGGCCCGGCGCTCATCGGCGACACGATCTATCCCGAGCACGAGGTGATCGCGCTGGAGCGCAAGCGGTCGGCGGGCCTTCTCACCCTGCGCGTCGCGCTGAAGAACCAGCGGGGCGAAGTCGTGCTCGAGGGCGAGCACCGCTACCTGATCGTGTACCGGCCGGCAGCCTGAGCCCCGCGCGGGGGGCGCCCTGAGCCCCCGGAACCGCCAAGTACTCCCGAGGCGCGCCACGGCTCCGCCGGGGCGTGTCCGAGCGTCGGGGGGCTTGGGGGGCGCCCTGAGCCGCCGGAACCGCCAAGACTCGCGAGGCGCGCCACGGCTCCGCCGGGGCGTGTCCGAGCGTCGGGGGGCTTGGGGGGCGCCCTGAGCCCCCCATGTAATCAGTCCGAGCGGCCGCGCGCGGCGACGTCCCACACCGCCTCGACCTTGTCGCCGCGCATCGCGTAAATGCGATCGTAGAGGTTGATCGTCGGGTCGCAGTGGGGCGGGAAGAACTCGATGCGCTCGCCCAGGCGCGGTACTCGCGACGGATCGGTGACCGTCAATCGGCCGTGCTCGTCGCCGGCGAAGCCGAACTCGACGCCCGGGCGCTCCACCGACTCCGGCGGAAACGGCTTGTCGGTCGAGAAGGCCTTGAGCCCGCCGTCGACCATCGCGCGCTCGGCCGTGGGTACGCTGACGACCGTCGTGATCACCGTCAGCGCCATCTCGAAGTCGCCGTTGACCGCGCCGGCGCGAGCCCCGATGCGGCGGTAGTCGATGTCCATCACGCAGTAGGAGCCGGCCTGCAGCTCGGTGAGCCCGGGCAGCTCGACGTCGATGTCATACGTGCCGGTCGAGCCGCCGGCGACGATCTCGACCGGCAGACCGGCCCGCTCGATCAGCTCGCGGGTCTCCATCAGCGGCTTCAGCGCCGCGTGCGACGCCTCGCGCCGCGCCTCCCAGCCCACGACGTGCGCGCAGTGGCCCGCGTAGCCCTGGAGCCCACGGAAGCGGAGCGCCGGTTGCGCGACCGCGGCGCGGGCCAGCGCCAGCGCCGGCTCGCCCGGGGCGATGCCGGTGCGGCGGGTGCCGACGTCGACGTCGACCAGCACGTTGAGCGTCACGCCGTCGGCGGCCGCCTCGCGGCCGAGGTCCGTCACGTTGGCGGGATTGTCGATCACGACGAGCGTGTCCGGCGCCGCCGAGACGAGCCGCATGAGCCGGCGGATCGCGGCGGGCGCGACGACCTCGGTCGTGATGAGGAGCCCGCGGACACCCGCCCGCGCCATCACCTCGGCCTCGCCGAGCTTGGCGCAGGCCACGCCGAGCGCGCCCGCGCTCACTTGGCGGCGGGCGATCTCGGGGCAGCGATGCGTCTTCGCGTGGGGCCTGAGGTTCTTGCCGGACGCGCGCGCGTGCGCCGCCATCCGGCGCAGGTTGCGCTCGAAGCGGTCGAGGTCGAGCAGCAGCGCGGGCGTGGCAATGTCGTCGCGAGTCATCGGCGCAGGTTGCGCTGCTGGATCCCGCTGGTCACGTCGTAGCCGAGATCCGGCCGGCGGATTGCTGGGCGCGTCTGCTCGCGCACCAGCGCTTCGTCTCGCTGCCGCTGCTCGTACTCGGCCGCGGCGCTCGACGCGTCGCGGACCGCCTGGCCGCGATCGCTCTCGGGGCGCACGATCGGCCGCGCCGGCTTCGCCTCGCGCTTGAGCTCGAGCGACGACGGAGCCTCGCCGGGCCGAGCGTCCTGAGCCCCGGCGGCCGACGACGCCAGCACGGCGGTCAGCGCCGCGGCGAGCGCTACGCGCGTGACCATGCCCGTACAGTACACCCGACGCGGTGCCTCACGACACGCTCACCTCGTCGCTCAGCTCGTTCTCATCGCCGGGCCGCCGCGGATAGTGCGCGGCGAGGGCGCGACCGAGCTCTTCGACGGCGCGCTCGATCGCCTCACGCGGCGCGTTCGACTTGAGCCGCTCCACCATCAGGTCGCGCACCCGGTGCCAGTGCGGATCGCCGACGCGGGTGTGGATGCCCTCGTCGCCGACGACGGCGAGCCGTCGGTCCTCGACCGCGAGATAGACCAGCACGCCGTGGCGCTCGGCGGTCCGGTGCATGCCGAGGCGCTGGAACACGTGGTGAGCGCGCGTCACGGCGTCCGGCGCGCGCCCGACGAGGAGCCGCCGCGGCACCCGACGCTCGAGATGCACACGGATCTCGGCGGACGTTCGCGCCTCGGCGGTCTTGATCGCGCGCGTGATCGCGTCGAAGTCCGCCTCGCTCAGGAACCGCCGCGTCCAGCTCGGATGTCTCGCCATTCACCAGCTCCCGCTCGCGCCGCCCCCGCCGGAGCTACCGCCGCCGCCCGAGAACCCGCCGTCCCCACCGCCGAAGCCGCCGCCGCCCGAATAGCCGCCGCCTCCGCCCCACCCTCCCCCATACCAGCCACCGCCGGCGGATGTCCAGCCCCGCCGGCCCGCGGTGTAGCCGCGCTGGTGCGATGCTTCCCATGCGAGCCCGCCGACGGTCAGCGCGATGAACGCGAGCAAGATGAGCAGGTAGAGATTCGGGCTCCCGCTGTCCCGCCGCCGCGGCGACGACTCGGCCACGCGCTTGAGCTCTTCGGGTGTGGAGCCCGGCTTGATGCGCTCGAACACGGCGAGGGTCGCGGCCTCGAGCCCGGCCGCGTAGCGCTGCTCGCGGAAGCGCGGCGCGATCGCGCCGCGGATAATCTGCGCGGCCTCGGCGTCGGGCAGCACGCCCTCGAGCCCGTAGCCGACCTCGAGTCGCAGCTTTCGATCCTCGACGAAGACGACGAGCAGCACGCCGTTGTCGAGCTTCTTCTGTCCGAGGCGCCAGTGCTGGAAGAGCCGGTTCGCGACGTCCTCCAGGCTCTCGCCGTCGAGCGACTTGAACACCGCGATCGCCATCTGGGTGCCGGTGGTCCGCTCGCGCTCGGTCAGGAGGGTCTCGATCCGCTCGCGCTCGGCCGGCGTGAGCAGACCGGCGTAGTCGTTCAGCCGGGCGGTCGGCGCTGGCGGCAGGACGAGGGCGACGGCGAGGACAGCCGCGAGAAGCAGACTAGAACTTCACCTTGGGGACGGTCGCCGCGTCGGGCGCCGCCTCGAAGAACGCCTTGGGCTGGTAGCCCGAGACGCGCGCGACCACCGAGCCCGGGAAGAGTCGCAGGCGCGTGTTGTAGTCGCGGACCGCCTGGTTGAAGTTGCGGCGCTCGACGGTGATGCGGTTCTCGGTGCCCTCGAGCTGGCTCTGCAGCGCCAGGAAGTTCTGGTTCGACTTGAGCTCGGGGTAGCGCTCGACCGTGACCAGCAATCGCGACAGGGCGCCCGAGAGCTGGTTCTGCGCGGCCTGGAACTTCTCGAGCGCCTTGGGATCGTTGAGCGCCTCGGGCGTGAGCTGGATCGAGGAGGCGCTGGCCCGCGCGCGCGTGACCTCCTCCAGCACGGTGCGCTCCTGCGTCGCGAAGCCCTTCACGGTCTCCACGAGATTGGGAATGAGGTCGGCGCGGCGCTGATACACGTTCTGCACCTGCGCCCACTTCTCACCGACGTTCTGGTCGAGGACGACCAGCTGGTTGTTGATCGAGACGGCCCACGCGCCGATGCCGACGACCAGGACGGCGATCACGATCAGGACGATGAGGAGCCCGCGCGACATGTCCTGCGTTGATTATATACTTGCCGGCACCCACGGGTGGCCGTGGTGTACGTGAAGGAGGCCCATACGAATAGCCCGGAGCGCCTGCCGGAGTATCACGTCAAGGCCCGCAACACGTCCTCGAGCTCAGAGAACAAGATCCACGACGAGCAGTTCGCGCGCCGGTACGGCTTCCGCGGCGCCCTCGTGCCCGGCGTGACCGTGTACGCCTATCTGACGCACCCGCTGGTCGCGGCCTTCGGCGCGGCCTGGCTCGAGCGGGGGACGGCGAACGTGCGCTTCCGCGAGCCCATTCACGACGGCGAGGAAGTGGGCCTGGCCGGCGTGGTGACCTCGCGCGACGCGAAGGGGCTCACCGCGACGGTCACGGCGACCACCGCCGTCGGCGGCGAATGCGCGACCCTGGCGGCGACGCTTCCGGCCGGCTCGCCCGCGCCGGTCAATCTCGCCCAGTACCCGGTGGCGCCGCTGCCGGCGGACCGCCCGCCGGCGACGCGCGAGCATTTCGCCAGCCTCCACGCCCTCGGCACCCCGATCAATCCGTACGACGACGAGCGTCAGGCGGAGTACCTCGAGCGGGTCAGCGACGGTCTCTCCATCTATCGCGGCGCGCGCGGCTTCATCCATCCCGCGTTCTTCCTCGACCAGGCCAACAAGGCTCTCTCGCAGAACGTCCGCATGAGCCCGTGGATCCACGTCGGCAGCGTCGTCCGCCACCTCGGCGGCGCGAAGGTCGGCGAGACCTTGTCCACCCGCGGCAAGGTGCGCTCGCTCTTCGAGAAGGAGGGGCGCGAGTTCGTCGAGGCCGACCTGGTCCTGGTCGCCGGCGCGCGCCGCCCGATCGCCCACGTGCTCCACACCGCGATCTACCGGCTGCCGGACTCCGCGCGTTGATTCGCGCGGGCCGGCATGCTAGAAACGTGCATCCGAGGAGGCCGACCCGATGGACCTGAACTACTCGCCTGAAGACCGGGAGTTTCGCGCCGCGACACGCCGCTGGCTCGAGACCAACATCCCCAAGCAGGAGCTGAAGACGCTCGACGAGCGCAAGGCGTGGCATCGGAAGCTCTACGAGGCGGGCTACGTCGGCATGCTGTGGCCCAAGGAGTACGGGGGCTGGGGCGCCACGCCGATGCAGCAGGCGATCGTCCAGGACGAGATGGCGCGTGTGAGCGCGCCGCCGGCCATCAACGGCCTCGGCATCGGCTTCATCGGCCCGACGATCATCGTCCACGGGACGGAAGCGCAGAAGAAGCGCTATCTGAAGAGGATGCTGACCGCCGAGGAGATCTGGTGCCAGCTCTACTCGGAGCCGAACGCCGGCTCGGACCTGGCGAGCCTCAAGACGCGCGCTGAGGACCAGGGCGATCACTTCGTCGTCAACGGCCAGAAGATCTGGACCTCGAGCGGCCCGATCGCCGACTGGGGTATCCTGCTCTGCCGCACGGATCCGAAGGTGCCCAAGCACCGCGGCATCTCGTGCGTGCTCCTCAACATGCGCCAGCCCGGCGTCGAGGTGCGCCCGCTCAAGCAGATCACCGGCAGCTCGCTCTTCTCCGAAGTCTTCATGACCAACGCGCGCGCCGACAAGTCGGACCTGATCGGCGACGTCAACGGAGGCTGGGCGATCGCGCAGACCACGCTCGGCTTCGAGCGCGGCGGCAACGCACTCGGGCGTGTCACGCGGTACGTCACCGCGTTCAACCAGCTCGTGAAGGCCACGAAGGAGCTCAAGCGAGGCGGCAAGCCGCTGATCGACGATCCGGCCGTCCGCGCGCGCATGGGACGGATCTACGCCGATCTCGAGGTGCAGCGCTACGCGGCGCTGCGCGTGCTCTCCGCCCTGCAGAAGGGCGACGCGCCGGGTGCCGCGTCGTCGATCACGAAGCTTTCGTATACCGAGTTCGAGAAGCGCTACTACGAGCTGGCCCTCGAGATCCTCGGCCCGTTCGGCCAGCTCATGGTCGCGCGCGAGGAGTTCGAGGAGGTCGACACCTCGTCCGGCGAGCCGGGCACCTTCGCGACCGCGTTCCTGTGGTCGCGCGCGGGCACGATCTACTCGGGCTCGTCCGAGATCCAGAAGAACATCATCGGAGAGCGCGTGCTCGGCCTGCCGAAGGAAGTGCGCGCCGACCGCCTGAAGGCCTGACGCCATGGACTTTTCATTCAGCTCCGACCAGCAATTGCTGAAAAACTCGGCGCGCGCCTTCCTCGACGAGCACTGCCAGCCGGCCACGGTCCGTCTCCTGTGGGACGACCCGCGCGGCGAGAGCGAGTCGATGTGGAAGGAGATGGCTCAGCTCGGCTGGCACGGCCTCTCCCTGCCCGAGGCGTACGGCGGCAGCGGCCTCGGCATGGTCGAGACCGCGATCCTGCTCGAAGAGCTCGGACGCGCCGCCTACCCCGGACCGTACTGGCCGACCGTGCTGTCCGCCGCCGCCATCGAGGCGGCCGGGAACGACGCGCAGAAGAAGCGGTGGCTCTCCGCGATCGCCACCGGCGACGCGCGCGCGACTCTCGCGTTCCTCGACCGCGACCTCGACTGGGATCCGGCGGCGGTGACGACGCGGGCCGAGAAATCATCGAAGGGCTGGACCCTCTCCGGGACCAAGCGCTTCGTGCCGTGGGCCCACGTGGCCGACGTCCTGCTGATCCCCGCGCGCGCGCCCGAAGGCCCGTCCCTGTTCCTCGTCGATCCCTCGGGGGCGGGGCTCAAGCTCTCGCCGGTCCAGGGCATGGATCTGGCGACTCGCTGGGTCCACCTCGAGATGGACAGCGTGCCCGTGGCCGGCGACGCCGTGCTCGGCGCTCCCGGTCAGGCCGCGGCGTTGCTGAGCGGCCTGCTGCGGCGCGGCGCGGTCGGCGCGGCGGCCGAGATGCTGGGCGCCGCGCGCCGATGCCTCGACATGGCCGTGGGCTACGCCAAGGTCCGCGAGCAGTTCGGCCAGCCCATCGGCTCGTTCCAGGCCATCCGCCACAAGTGCTCCGAGATGCTCCTCGAGGTCGAGAACTCGCACTCCGCCGTCTACTACGCGGCGTGGGCGCTCGACGCGAAGGCGGAGGATCACGAGCTGGCGGCCTCGGTCGCGAAGGCGTACGTGGCCGACGCATCGCGGAAGGTGTGCGGCGAGGCGATCCAGGTGCACGGCGGCATCGGCTTCACGTGGGAGTACGACTTGCACATCTACTTCAAGCGTGCCAAGGCGCTCGAGGCGATGTACGGCGACGTCGACTACCACCGCGAGCAGATCGTCCGGCGCGCCACGAGGTAGCTGGAGCGCCCACCGCCCCGTGTCCACGCCCCCGCCGCCGCTCGACGGTGTCAAGGTCGTCGACCTGACCAGCTACATCGCCGGCTCCTACGCCGCGATGCAGCTGGCCGATCTCGGGGCGGCGGTCATCAAGGTCGAGGCGCTCGAGGGCGATTCGTTCCGCGAGCTGCCCGGCTTCTTGGGCTGGAATCGTGGCAAGCGCTCGCTCGCCGTGAATCTGAAGACCCAGGAAGGCCGCGAGATCGTCGGGAAGCTCGCCCAGCGCGCCGACGTCGTGATGGAGAACATGCGGCCGGGCGTCGCCGAGCGCCTGGGCGTCGGCTACGAGCGGCTGAGCGCGATAAACCCGCGCCTGATCTACTCCTCGGTCACGGCCTTCGGCTCGAGCGGTCCGGACTCCGACCGACCGGGCTTCGATCCGGTCTTTCAGGCGCTGGGCGGTCTGATGACCTTGCAGGGCTTCGGCGGGCCGCCGGTGTATCTCCGGACCGCGCCCGCCGACTACTACACCGCGGCGCTGGCGACCCAGGGCATCCTCGCGGCGCTCTTCGCGCGCGAGCGAACAGGGCGCGGCCAGCGCGTGGAGACCTCGCTGCTGCGCGGGGTGCTGGCGCTGCAGTCGGGCGTGGCCATCGACTATCCGACCAAGCCGACCTTGATCCGCGACAACCCGACCTATCGTCTCTATCAGGCGGGCGACGACGCGTGGTTCTTCCTGGCGGTCGGCAACCAGGCGTTCTGGGTGAAGCTCTGCAAGGCGCTCGAGCTCGACGACCTGGCCGACGACCCGCGGTTCGCGTCGTGGATCGCGCGCCTCGAGAACAACCAGGCGCTCCTGCCGCTGATCGAGGCCAAGTTCCGCTCGAAGCCGCGCGAGCACTGGCTCGCGCAACTCGCCAAGCACGACATCCCGGCGGCGCCGGTCCAGACCGTGCTGGATTTCCTCGACCATCCGGCGGTGCGCCACCACGACATGGTCCGCGAGTACGACCATCCGGAGGTCGGCCGCCTGCGCATGATGGGACAGCCGATCGCGTTTCGGGGCACGCCGACGCGCGATCCAGGCCCAGCGCCGACCCTGGGCCAGCACACCGACGCCGTGCTGCGCGAGCTCGGCTACACCGACGACGAGATCGCCGGCCTCGCGGCGCGCGGCGTGTGCCGCCGGGCGGGAGGCGCCCGGTGACGTACGAGGCGATCCGCTACCAGGTGGCCGACGGCATCGCGACGATCACGCTCAACCGGCCCAACGTCCACAACGCGATGAACGAGCGCATGCGTGAGGAGCTCACCGAATGTTTCGGCGGGCTCGCGCAGAGCGGCGAGGCGCGCGTCGTCGTCGTGACGGGCGCGGGCGACCGGGCGTTCTCGGCCGGCGCCGACATCCGCGAGTTCGTGGTTCCCCAGGTGCCCGTCAAGTTCCGCGACGCCCGCCGCCGCGTCGACTTCCGCGCCGCGATGGACCGGTGCGGTCAGCCGATCATCGCCGCGATTCGCGGGTTCGCGCTGGGCGGCGGGCTCGAGCTGGCGCTCGCGTGCGACATCCGGATCGCCAGCGAGGATTCGCTGCTCGGCCTCACCGAGGTGAACCTCGCGATCATCCCGGGCGGCGGCGGCACGCAACGGCTGCCCCGGCTCGTCGGCCGCGGCAAGGCGCTCGAGATGATCCTGACCGGCGCGCGGATCGACGCGCGCGAGGCGCTGCGCATCGGGCTCGTCGAGCGCGTGGTCCCGCCGGCCGAGCTCCCGGCCGCCGCGCAGACGCTCGCGCGGACGCTCGCCGAGAAGGCGCCGGTGGCGCTGCGCTACGCGAAGGAGGCGGTCGTGAAGGGGCTCGGCCTGCCGCTCGAGGACGGCCTCCGTCTTGAGAACGATCTGGCGACGCTCCTCCGGACGACCGAGGACCGCATCGAGGGCGCGAAGGCGTTTCTCGACAAGAGAACGCCGCGCTTCACCGGCCAGTAGTGGCGCCGTTCGCCTACTACGGACGGCTCACGCGCGCCCAGCAGGCCGTCTACCGCAAGAGCGACGCGCTCGTCGAGATCCGCCTCGAAGACCCGGCCGCGCTCTACCCGCTCGTAGCGGCGCTCGAGGCGGCCCTCAATACCGAAGAGCGCGCCGCGACCGAACGGGCGAGCCACGAGCTGATCGCCGGCCTCACCGAGGCGATGGGCCTACCCGCGGTGCATGTCGAGGTCCTGGCCGCGCGCCCGCACTCGCGCTGGGGCGAGCTGCACGGCCTCTACACCCAGGAGCGGGGCCGCAAGCCGAAGATCCAGCTCTGGATGCGGACGGCCAAGAAAAAGCGCGTCGTCGCGTTTCGCTCCTATCTGCGGACCCTGCTCCACGAGGTCGGGCATCACGTGGACTACACGGGGCTTCGACTGCCGGAGTCGTATCATACGCAGGGGTTCTACAAGCGCGAGTCGAGCCTGTTCCATCAGCTGGTGCCCGAGGCCAGAGGGAGAGTGACGATGCCGACCATGGAAGAGTACGCGAAGCTGCCGCGCGAGGAGCGGATGCGCCGGCTCTCCCGCACCGCCGACGAGCTCGCCGCCGCGATCCGCGGCCGCGATGACGGGGCGCTCTCCCGCCGGCCCGACGGCAAGAACTGGGCGGCGAAGGAAGCGATCTGCCACCTGCGCGACGTGGAGGAGATGTTTACCGGCCGCTTCGGGATGATCCTGGCGATGGACAATCCCAAGCTCGCGTTCGATCCCACCACGCCCGATCGCTGGGCCGAGGAGCGGCAATATCTCCGGAACGACGCGCAGCTCGCGCTGGCGGCGTTTCGCACGCGGCGCGACGAGGCGCTCGCCCTGCTCCGCGCCCTGACCCCCGAGCAGTGGAAGCGCGCCGGTATCCACGTCACACGCGGCCCCGTCACGATCGACGACTTCGTCACCTTGATGGCGTGGCACGACGACAACCACCTCGACCAGCTCAAGCGCGCGCTCGAGGGCAAGGCCTGAGACGTCGTTCGAGCTCGGCCCGCCGGCCGGGCGTTACTCCGGCGGCTATCCGTGGCGCTGGCGCGGGGTGCCCGACATCCCCGCCTTGACGGCGCTGGCCGCAACCCCACGGCTTCACCCGCCGCCCGCAGGCGACGCGGCAGGCCTGCCATGGAATATTACCGCTCGCCGCTCTGCTGGAGGAGCTTGGCCACGATCCCCGTCCAGCCGGTCTGATGGCTCGCGCCGATCCCGGCGCCGTTGTCACCGTGGAAGTATTCGTAGAAGAGCACGAGGTCGCGCCAGTGCGGGTCGCGCTGGAACTTCTCGGTGCCGCCGTAGACCGGCCGTCGTCCGTCGGCGCCGCGCAGGAAGATGCGCGACAGCCGCCGCGAGAGCTCGGTCGCGACCTGCCAGAGGTTGAGGCTGGTCGTCGAGCCCGTCGGAAACGGGATCTTCAGCGAGTCGCCGTAGAAGTAGTGGAACTTCTGGAGCGACTCGATCAGGAGGTAGTTCATGGGAAACCAGACGGGCCCGCGCCAGTTGGAGTTGCCGCCGAAGAGATCGCTCGCTGACTCGGCCGGCTCGTAGTCGACGCGGTGATCCATGCCGTCGAGGTGCAGCACGTACGGGTGGTCCCGGTGGTACCGCGACAGCGCGCGCACGCCGTAGGGCGAAAGGAACTCCGCCTCGTCGAGCATGAAGCTTAGGACCCGCGGAAGCTGCTCCCGGGCGACGATCGCCAGCAGGCGCCGCGTCCCTGCGCCCGGCCGCGAGGCCATCTCGACGTGCTCGCGTAACTCGGGATGGTTGTCGATGAACCACTGCATCCGGCGCTTGAAGCCGGGCAGCTTGTCGACGATCTCCGGCTCGAGCGTCTCGACCGCGAAGAGCGGCACGAGGCCGACCATCGAGCGAACCTTCAGCGGATAGGCCGTGCCGCCGCTGTGCAGCACGTCGTAGTAGAAGCCGTCGGCGTCGTCCCAGAGGTTGATGCCTTCATCGCCGAGGTGGTGGGTGGCGTGGGCGATGTACACGAAGTGCTCGAAGAACTTCGAGGCGACGTCCTCGTAGGCCGGATCCTGTCGGGCCAGCTCGAGCGCGATCGCGAGCATGTTGAGGCAGTACATGCCCATCCAGGAGGTGCCGTCGGATTGCTCGATGCGGCGTCCGGTCGGCAAGGGCGCCGACCGGTCGAAGACGCCGATGTTGTCGAGGCCGAGAAAGCCGCCCTGGAAGATGTTCTTGCCCTCGGTATCCTTCCGGTTCACCCACCAGGTGAAATTCAGCAAGAGCTTGTGGAAGATCCGCTCGAGGAACTCGCGGTCGCCCTTGCCGCGCAGGCGCCGCTCGATCCGGTACACGCGCAGCGCCGCCCACGCGTGCACCGGCGGGTTCGCGTTGCCGAGCGCCCACTCGTAGGCGGGGATCTGCCCGTTCGGGTGCATGTACCACTCGCGCAGAAAGAGGACCAGCTGCGCCTTCGCGAAGTCCGGGTCGATGAGCGCGAACGGGATCATGTGGAACGCGAGATCCCACGCCCCGTACCACGGGTACTCCCATTTGTCGGGCATCGAGATCACGTCTTCGTTGTAGAGATGCTGCCATTCGTGATTGCGCCCGCCTCGGCGCTCCGGCGGCGGAGGCGGACAAGCCGGATCGCCCTCGAGCCAGCGCCGGACGTCGTAGTGATAGAACTGCTTGGACCAGAGGAGCCCGGCGAACGCCTGGCGCATGACGCGCTTGGCGTCGTCCGACAGTCGAGGCGGAATGACCGTGCCGTAAAACTCATCGGCCTCGCGGAGGCGGTGGGCGAAGACGATCTCGAAGTCCTCGCCGAACGCCCCGGCCGGCAGCGGCGTGTTGACCAGACGGAGCCGCGTGACGACGCTCTGCCCGGGCCCGATCGCCAGCCGGTAGTACGCCGCCGCCTTCGTGCCGCGTCGCTCGGGATTGAGCGCGCTCCGCTTCCCTGTGACGACGTAGTCGTTGATCGAGTCCTTGACGTAGGGCGCGGGGTTCGACAGCCCGAAGAGTCTTTCGACGTTCGTCTCGTTCTCGGTGAACAGCAGCTCGGGCCCGCGTTCGCAGTAGAGCCAGCGCGCGCCGAGTGAAGGGTGCTCGGTCGCGATCATCGCGAGACGGCTGTCCTCGCCGACGCGCATGCTGGGCCTCTCGGGTCCCGCGGTGTCCCATGACCACGTGTTCCGGTACCACAGCGTGGGCAGCAGATGGAGCTCGGCGGGCTCGGGGCCGCGATTCGTCGCGGTGATGCGAACGAGCACGTCGTCGGGCGAGGCCTTCGCGTACTCGACGACGATGTCGAAGTACCGGTCGGCGTCGAAGACTCCGGTGTCGATCAGCTCGAACTCCCGCGCGCGGCGGTCGCGCCGCCGGTTCTCCGCCACGAGCGCGTCGTAGGGGAACGCCGTCTGCGGATATTTGTAGAGGCACTTCATGTAGGAGTGGGTCGGGGTCGAGTCGAGGTAGAAGTAGTACTCCTTCACGTCCTCGCCGTGGTTGCCCTCGCTGCCGGTCAGCCCGAAGAGGCGCTCTTTCAGGATCGGATCGCGGCCGTTCCAGAGGGCCAGCGCCAGGCAGAGCCGGCCGTGGTTGTCGGTGATGCCGGCGATGCCGTCCTCGCCCCACCGATAGGTCTGCGATCGGGCATGGTCGTGCGGGAAGTAGTCCCAGGCCGTTCCGTGGGGACTGTAGTCTTCGCGAACCGTACCCCACTGGCGCTCGGCGAGATACGGCCCCCACCGCTTCCAGTGGGCTCGCCGCTCCTGGGCTTCCTGGAGCCTCAGCTCTTCGCTGTTCGTGACTTTCCGTGTGCTCAAGGCCTGGACACGCCGCGGGCTCGGGAGGAAACGCCGAGCTAGGTGGGACTCTGGCCGGCGCGGCGCTTCGAAGCGGGGCCGGATCGGAGCGACCTCGCGATGGCGGCCGCGCCGAGAAGGGCGGCGCGCGGCTCGAGGACCAGGTGCACGGGGATCGCGCTCATCATGCCGCCCAGCCGTCCCTTGTCTCGAAACGCGCTGATGAATGTCCCGTCCTCGAGCTTGGCCCGGATCTTCGGCGCGATGCCGCCGCCGACGAAGACGCCGCCGACGGCGAGCGCCTTGAGCGCCAGATTGCCGGCCTCGGCGCCGTAGATCGAGACGAACACATCGAGCGCCTGGACGGCCCGCGCGTCGCGGCCGGCGAGCGCCGCCTCGGCGACCACCGCGCTCGGGTCGCCGGTCTCCATGCGCGATCGGAGCCACTCGGCCTCCGGCGCGCCGCCGTTCGCCAGGAGGAACCGGTAGATGTTGTAGAGCCCGGGTCCGGAGACGACGCGCTCGTAGCTGACGCGCCCGAACTCCTTGCGGAGAAACTGGAAGAGCTCCATCTCGAGATCGGTGCGCGGCGCGAAATCGGTGTGGCCACCTTCGGAGCTGACGACGCGGTAGCGCCGGCCGTCCCAGACGAGCAGGACTTCCCCGAGGCCCGTGCCCGCGGCGATCAGCGCCATCGTCGCCTTGCGTGGCGCGCCGGCCTGAAGCATCGCCAGCGCCGATGTCGGAAGCCCGAGGACGCCGTGGCCCGTCGCCTCCAGATCGTTGACGAGCTTCACCCGCCGCGTCGTGACGGCGGGGGCCAGCGAGGCTTCGTCGACCTCCCACGGGAGATTCGGCGCCGTGCACCGCCCGTCGATCACGGGACCGGCGACGCCCACGCACGCCGCGTCGACCGACGCCGGCGAGCCCTCGAGCAGGAACTGCCGGATCGCGTCCGTGAGCGCGGCGAAGCCGTGACTCGGCAGCACGGTTTCGCGGACGAGCGCCAGCGCTCGGCGCCGCACCTCGAAGAGCGCCAGCGCCGTCTTCGTTCCGCCGACGTCGCCCGCGAAGATCACCCGGCCGGCTGCTCGACGTGCCCGCCGAACTTCTGCCGCATCGCCGAGAGCACCTTCTCGGCGAAGGTGTGATCCTGCCGCGAGCGGAAGCGCGCGTAGAGCGACGCCGACAGCACGTCGGCCGGCACGCCTTCCTCGACGGCGGCCATGACGGTCCAGCGCCCCTCTCCGGAATCGGCGACCACGCCCGTGTAGTTGGACAGGGTCGGATTCTCGGCAAGCGCCTGCGCCGTCAGGTCAAGGAGCCAGGAGCTCACCACCGAGCCGCGCCGCCACACCTCGGTGATGTCCGGGATGTTCAGCTCGTAGCGGAGGTCCGGCTCGAGGGACTTGGTGCTCGCATTCTTCAAGATGTCCAGGCCTTCGGCGTACGCCTGCATCAGCCCGTACTCGATGCCGTTGTGAATCATCTTCACGAAGTGGCCGGCGCCCGAGGGGCCACAGTAGAGAAAGCCGTGCTCGGCGGTGCCGCTCATCGCCTCGCGTCCCGGCGTCCTGGCAACGCTGGCCGGCCCGGGGGCGAGCGTCTTGAAAATCGGCGCGAGCCGCTCGACCACGTCGCGCTCGCCGCCGATCATCAGGCAGTAGCCGCGCTCGAGCCCCCAGACGCCGCCGCTCGTCCCGACGTCGACGTAGTGGATCTGCTGCGGCCGGAGCATCTTCATCCGGCGCACGTCGTCCTTGTAGAACGAGTTGCCGCCGTCGACGATCGTGTCGCCCGGCGCCATCCGCTTGGCCAGGTCGGTCACGACCTGCTCCGTGGCCGCGCCGGCCGGCACCATCACCCACGCGACGCGCGGCGGCCTCAGCACGCGGATGAAATCGTCGAGCGAGGTCGTCCCGGTCCCGCCGTCGCTCGCGACCGCCCTGACCCCGGCCGGGTCGGAGGCGTATCCGACGATCTCGTGGCCACCTCGAATCAAGCGGCGCGCCATGTTGCCGCCCATCCGGCCGAGCCCTACCATGCCGAGCTGCATGCGATCCTCCTCAATCTCCGGACACGCCTCGATCCGCGCTTACGCCTCGACTCTCGCTCACGCCTCGATGGCCCGCCGCAACAGCGCCAGGCCGGCCTTCACGTCGCTTCCCAGATGCACGCGCACCGCCCGGCGCCCCCGCTCGCGGAGGACTTGCAGATCGCCGAGCGCCTGAGCCGCTTTCACGACGCCGAAGGAGTAGCGCCGGCCGGGCACCGGCACGTCGTCCGCGTCGTCGCAGGTGATGAGCACGAACACGCCGGAGTTCGGCCCGCCCTTGTACGCCTGCCCCGTCGAATGAAGATAGCGCGGGCCGAATTCGAGGCACGTCGCGACTCGGAGCCGGTCTCGCACCGAGGCGCGCGCGGCCTCGACTCGCCACTCGATGGCCCAGATCTGGACGGGGTCGGTCGAGTCGAGGACGAAGAGCTCGGGGTGGCCCGGGATCTGGCCGAAGGTCGTCTTCAAGACTTCAGGACAGAGGCTCGAGCCGCCCATGCCGAGCACCAGCGCGTGAGTGAAGCCCGCGGCGCGGGCCTCGTGCGCCAGGTCGCGCAGCGCGCCGACGCGCCCGAGCTGCTCGCCGGCGATGCCGAGCCACCCGAGCCAGCTCGCTTCATCGGCCCCGGTCCACAGACTGGCATCCCGCGACCAGAGCCGCTTCACCTTGTCGCCCACGCGCCAGGCCTCGAGCTCGGCGCGCACCGCGAGGTCGAGATCGCGCGGCAGCTGTGGCCCGATCTCGCCCGTCATCGCGATCGCCTGACCAGCTCGCGAACGACGCGGCCGTCGGCGACGATCACCATGGCCGCGGTGCCGAGGAAGAGCCCCGTGTCGATGACGCCGGGAATCGCGCGAATCGCCTGCTCGAGGCGCGGCGGATCCACGATGGGGCCCGTGGCGCAGTCGAAGATCACGTTGAAGTTGTCGGTCACGAACGGCCGCTCGTCCAGCATCCGCAAGGTCGGCTTCAGCCCGAGGTCGTCCAGGCGCCGCCGGCAGAACGGGGCCGCGAACGGCAGGACCTCGACCGGAAGCGGGCCGCGCGCGCCGAGGGTCTCGACCAGCTTGTCGGCGGTGACCAGGATGATCTGCCGCCGCGACGCCGCGGCGACGATCCGTTCGCGAACGAGCGCGCCGCCGTGACCCTTGATGAGGTCCAGCCGGCCGTCGACCTCGTCGGCGCCGTCGACGGTGAGCTCGATGTCAGCCTCGAGACCGACCAGGTCGATGCCGACCTCGCGGGCGAGACGCTCCGTCTCCTCGGACGTCGGCACGCCGCGGATCCTGAGCCCGTCGCGCACGCGCGCGCCCAGGGCGCGGACGAACGCGCCGGCCGCGCGGCCCGAGCCGAGGCCGACGACGTCGCCGGCCTTGACGAGGCCGAGGGCGTGCGTCGCCAGAGGATCGTCGATCGCTGCCGCCATGTCACGGGCGAAGCGCCCGCCCCCAAGGATACCGCTAAGGCAAGCGGCGCGGACGGCTCCGTCTATTAGATCCCGCCCACGACGCGACGGATTCAAGAATCCCCAGGGGCCCATCGAGCGTCGCAATGCCGGAGGCGATGAACATGCTCCCGACAGTGCTTTCGATCACCCTGCTGATCCTGCTGGTGGCGGTGCCCCTGGTGTGGCGGATCCGCGCGGACCAGCGGCGCGACCGCGCCGATATCTTGCGCGCCGACATCCGCAGCGCGATCAATCGACGGCTCCACGGCGAGTCGCTGCTTGCCGTCGAGGTCGTCCCGAAAACTCTCTGGCATCCCGGACGGATCGTACTCCGGACGCCGGCGGGCTACGAGGACCTGACCGATGCGGTATGGCGCGACGTGGCGCGCCGCATGCCGTTCGACTACGACCTGGTCGTCAAGCCGGGGCACGCCGAAGAGCCGCTCCAGCGGGCCGCCTGACGGCGCGACGGTGAACGACGTCGGAGGTCGGACGATGAGGACCCGGCTCGGGCTGGCGCCGGCTCTGCTGATCGTCGGGCTCGCGGCGGCGCTGGTGCTTCACATGTCCCAGTCGCGCGCGGGATCGGTAGCCAATCCCGCGCCGACGCGGGCCGTGGGCGGCGTCGCGATCACGGTCGCGGATATGGACCGGGCGATCGCCTTCTACTCAAGCGTGCTCTTCTTCGACAAGCTGTCCGACGTCCAGCGGTCCGGGCCCGCGGACCATGGTCTCGGTGCGGCCGGGGCGCGCATCCGTGTCGTCACGATGCGGCTCGGCGCCGAGCGCATCGAGCTCGTCGAGTCCCTGGCCACGAACGCGCGTGCGATCCCCGCCCACTCACGGAGCGACGACCGCTGGTTCCAGCACGTCGCGATCGTCGTCAACGACATCGACCAGGCGTACCTCTGGCTCCGACGCCACCACGTCACTCAGCTCTCGCCGGAGCCGCAGCGGCTGCCGGATGGAAATCCGAACGCCGAGGGCATCCGCGTGTTCGCCTTCGAGGATCCGGACGGCCATGCGCTCGAGATCCTCCAGTTTCCGCCCGGCCGGGGTGACGCGCGCTGGCAGCGCCCGAGCGAGAGCGTGTTCCTCGGTATCGATCACACGGGGATCGTCGTGGAGAGCACCGAGCGGAGCCTGGCGTTCTATCGGGACGCGCTCGGCTTGCAGGTCGTCGCGGCGAGCCAGGACCCGGCGCCCGCGCCGGAACGCTCGACCGGTGCCCCGGGCGGCAGGCGACGGATCACGACGATTCGGGCCTCCGAGGGCCCGGCGATCGAGCTCGTCCAATACCTCGGTCCAGGCGATGGGCGCCGAGATCCGCCGAATACGCCGAGCAACGATCGCGCCCGCTGGCAGACGCTTCTGGTCGCGGCCGATGCCGACGCCGCCGCGGCAAAGCTCGGAATTCGCCGCGGGCTCACGGCCGTGGATCCCGACGGCCACGAGGTACAGCTCCGCGCGCGGAAGTAGCGCGCTCCCGGCGTTTGCCGTAGATTCAGTGCGTGCGGCCCGACCCGCCGCGATTCTGCTGGAGTGAAACCGGCACGCGGTTCCTCGTCTATCCTCAAGATCGTGTCGTCCCCGGATTCGAGATGCCCCGCGTCGTGCGGGTGACGCCGCGTCCGGGAACGATCAAGGCCGGCCCCGAGGACGGCCGGATCCGCGTAGTCGACGCGATCGGCAAGAAGCCCTACCGCGACCCCGTGACCGCGGAATATCTCTGGCGTCCGCCGTACCCGGAGAGCAAGCCCCGCGAGCGCCCGGTCCGGCCGGGTCCCCGCGGCCAGTTCGACAATCTCAAGCCGGGGACGCGAGAGTTCTCGGCCGCCACCGCGTACGCGTCGGTCCGCTGCGTGCTGGAGATCTGGGAGCACTACCTGGGCCGCCGGATCTCGCTCGTCGGCAAGAGCGGCCAGCGCAAGCTCGAGGTCGTCCCGCGCGTGACCGCGATCGGGGACAACGCCTGGTCGGGCGAATGGTACATCGAGCTCGGCTTCGCGCAGCGGAACCGCCGGCAGCCGTACTGCGAGAATCTCGACGTGATCGCCCACGAGATGGGCCACATCATCCTCAAGCACGTCATCGGCCCGACGCCCCGGGGTCGGCTCGAGTTCGAGCGCCGCGCGCACGACGAGGCCGGCGCCGACCTCGTCTCGCTCGTGTCCATCCTCCACTTCGACCGCGTCGTCGACGCGGCGCTGGCGCAGACGAAGGGCAAGCTCTTCTCGAAGAACATCCTCTCGCGCATCGGCGAGTACCGGATGGCGGGGAGCGGTCGACGGCGGGCCGGGCGGCTCTTCTTCCAGAACCAGACGATGGGCGCGGTGGCCCGCGCTCGGCGGAAAGAGAATAAGTACGTGTACGCCCGACCGCTCCTGGGCGCCGCGTTCGACCTCCTCGTCGAGATCTACGAGGCGCGCCTGGTCCGGCGCGGGCTCATCTGCCGGGATCTCGCCGCCCGCTCGACGCACGCGACCGCCCGGGAACATCCGGCCATTCGCCGTGAGTTCGCGGCGCAGTTCAAGACGAATCCCGACAGCTTCGCCGACGCGCTCCGCGAGGCGACCGCCGACTTCGCGCGGCTCCTGGCGGCGGCCTGGCGCATGGCAGGCCGCACCGGGGTCACCTTCTCGCGAATCGCCTCGAACATCGCCGCCGCCGATGCGCGCTTGAATCGCGGGCGTTACGAGGAGACCATCCGGCGCGCGTTCGCCCGGCGGGGGATCGCGGTGAGGATCGGCCGATCGTGAAGAGACGCCTGCTCCTCACCGGAGCCGGAAGCGCCGCGACCAGCAACTTGATCCGGAGCCTCCGGGCTGGATATCGGGGGCTCACGGTCGTCGGCTGTCACAGCGATCGCTTCCTGCTCAAGAAATCGTCGGCCGACCGCAACTACCTCGTGCCGTCGCTGGCGCATCCGGGCTACTTCAGGGCGCTCTCCCGCGTGATCGCGCGCGAGCGCGTCGACCTGCTGATCCCGACGACCGACGCCGAGGTTCGCGCCTTCACGCGGCCGCGGACCAGGCTCCCGTGCCGGGTGTTCCTGCCGCGCAAGGCCGTCGTCGACCTGTGTCAGGACAAATATCGGCTCAACGTCGCCCTGCGCGCGCACGGCGTGCCGGCTCCGGCGACCTACCCCGTGGAGCGCCTCCGCGCCCTCGACGCGATCTTCAACCGGCTACCGCGGCCGGTCTGGTGCCGGGTGCGCACCGGAAGCGGCTCGACGGGCGCGATCCCCGTCACGCGCGCCGAGCAAGCCCGGAGCTGGATCGCGTACTGGACCGAGATGCGCGGCGTCCCGGCGACGTCGTTCATCCTCTCGGAGTACCTGCCCGGCCGCGACTTCTCGTGTCAAGCCATCTGGAAGTCGGGGGAGCTCGTCCTCGTGAAGACGTGCGAGCGGCTCTCGTACTTCGGCGGCGGGGGCAACCCGAGCGGGACGTCGTCGATCTCCCAGCTCGCCAAGACGGTCTTCGCGCCCGAGGTCGTGGCCGTGTGCACGGCGGCCATCCGCGCGATCGACCCGCGCGCGTCGGGCACGTTCAACTTCGACCTGCGCGAGAGCTCGCGCGGCGTGCCGTGCCTGACCGAGATCAACGCGGGCCGCTTTCCGTCCGGGACCAACATCTTCGACCTGACCGGCCGGGTCAACCTGGCCGCGACGTTCGTGCGCGTCGCGCTCGACGAACCGGTGAAGCTACGCGAGACGTACGACCCGGCGGAGGGTTACTATACCGTCAGAGACTTGGACACGCCCACGGACCAACATCTTCGACCTGACCGGCCGGGTCAACCTGGCCGCGACGTTCGTGCGCGTCGCGCTCGACGAACCGGTGAAGCTACGCGAGACGTACGACCCGGCGGAGGGTTACTATACCGTCAGAGACCTGGACACGCCCACGGGAGTCTTCCACGCCGACGAGTTGTTCGCTAAGATCGTGGACGCACGCGGATAGTGCGCTTCCCCGAAACCCGGCAACACATGGAGGACCAACATGCCCTTCAAGTCACCGCCGAAGAAAGGTCAGTCGCGGAAGATCACCGTGAAGTTCCGGACCGACCTGACCAGGAAGCAGCTGGCGAGCTTCAAGAAGAGCGTCCGCGCTCTCGCCAAGAGGTTCAAGGCGACGATCGGCAGATAAGAATGAAGCGCGGGCGGCCGCAACGCGTCGATCGCATCCGGATCGTGGGGAATCTCGATCCCCACGACGCCGAGGCGCTCCAGCTCGAGCTTCGCCGGCTGGCGAAGCGTTACGGTCGGATCAAGGATCTCCAGATCGAGACGACGACGACGAAGCCGGACGGCCGCTCAGCGTAGGCTTTCGAGCGCCGACTCGGCCTGAGCCGCCCAGAACCGCATCTCGAGCTCACCGAAGAGCGCGGCGGCCGCTCGCAAGTGCTCTTCTGCGTCCGCGCGCTGACCGGCGCGCCGGCACCATCGGCCGAGCCCGAGCCGCGCGTGGGCCACGAGCGGGCGCATCTCGAGCTCAGTCGCGAGGGCGAGGGCGCGATGCAGCGCCTCCTCGGCGTCGGGCACGCTCAGCTCGGACCGCAGCGGAATCTCACCGAGGAGCCGCCACGACCACGCCTCGTGGCCGCGCTCCTTGTGCTCTCGCGACAGGTCGAGCGCCCGGCGCGTCGCTCGAAGGGCATCCGAGGCGCGGCCGGCGAGCAGGTAAGCCAGGCTCAGCGACGTGAGCACGCGCGAGTGCCATCCCCCAAGCCGCATCCCCTCCGACTGCTCGATGGCGCGCTCCAGAAGGGGGACGGCGTCGCCGACGCGCCCCGCCTGCGTGTAGCCGACACCGAGCGCGGAAGCGATCGGCGGAAACCAGAGCGAGAGCTTCCAGGTACGGCAGAGATCGAGACCCCGCTCGAGGATCGGGATCGCCTTCTCGAGATTCCCCTGGCGGACGTAGAGGACGCCGATGCCGGCGTGCGCGGTGGCGAGAGTGAACGGGTGGTCGACCGACTCGGCGATCCGAATCGCGTCGCGGCCGATCCTGATCCCGTCACCGAACTCGCCGAGCTCGGCGAGACACCACACCAGACACGTCCTCGAATGGACCGACGGGAGTTGCACGAACCCGTAAAACTGTAGCAGCCGCTCGCTGTCCAGCATGTCGACGTTCCGCGCGAGGAAGCCGGCCGCCCGCCGATAATCGCCGAAGGCGTGATACGTCTGCCCGAGATAGGTGTTCGCCCGCAGCCGAAGGGTAAAGTCGTCGACCGTGTCCGCGATCGCAAGGGCCTGCTGGCCGTACTCGATCGCGCGGTCCTGATCGCCCATCAGCCGGAAATAGTCGGTCAGATACGCCGAGGCCTCGCCGAGCCGCCGCCGATCGCCGAGCGTCCGCGCCAGCGCCTCGGCTTCGCGAAGACACTCGAGAATACGCCCGAACTCGCCGAGCGGCTGGAGCGTGTTGCGCAGGTCGAACCGCAGATCGACGATGCGCTCGTTGCGCTCGCGACTCTCTGGAAGCCGCCCGATCGCGTCGAGGGCTCGGTCGAAGCAGACCTCCGCCTCCTGGTGCGCGCAGCGCATGAAGGCCTTCGTGCCGGCTTGGTGGAGGTAGACGTGTGCCTTCGCCCACGTCTCGCCTTCGAAGGCGTGGTGGGCGAGCCGCTCCACGTGATCGGCCAGCCGCGTGGGATACAAGCGCTCGATCGCCTCCACGATGCGCGCGTGCAAGGTGCGCCGCGGCTCGGGGAGCAGCCGTCCGTACGCGACCTCGTGAGTCAGCGTGTGCTTGAAGGTGTACTCGGTCTCGGGCCCCGGGCTCGTCTCGTAGAGAAACTCGGCGGCCTTGAGGCGCTCGAACGATCTCCGCAGCTCGTCTTCCGGCAGCTCCGCCACGGCGTGAACCACGGCGAGCGGTACGTCCTTGCCCACGACCGCCGCGACCTCGAGCAGCCGCCGCTCCTCGGCGGCGAGCCGGTCGATCCTGCCGCCGAGCACTTCTTCGACCGTGTCGGGCACGGTCATCGGCGTGGTGCCGCCGATCTGCTCTCGCACCGTCCGCGCCAGCTCCTCGACGAAGAACGGATTGCCCTCGGCCTTCGCCACGATGAGCTCGTAGAGCGCGTCGGCCGCCTGATCGGTGCCCAACACCGACCGCACGATGTGCAGGCTTTCCTCGGGAGCCAGCGGCTGGAGCGCCACCTGGGTCGCGTAGGACTTCTCGATCCAGGACGGCCGGTACCCGCCGCGATGGGTGCACACCAAGAGCAGGCGGGCGCCGGGCAGGATCTCCGTGAGGGACGCGAGGAATTCCTCGGAGGTGCTGTCGATCCAGTGCAGGTCCTCGACGACGATGACCAGCGGCGATTGACGGCTCTTCCGCACGATGAGCTGGCGGAGCGCCTCGAAGATCCGCGCCTTCGTCACGTCCGGCGCGAGCTCGGCGAACCGCTCGGCGTCATGCTCGATGTCGAGCAGGTGCATGAGATAGGGCGCGGTCTCCAGGAGATCCATGCCCGACTCGAGCAAGGTCGTGCGCGCCTTGTCGGCCATCAGCCCGGGCGCGTCGCCCTCCGCGATGCCACAGGCGGCCCTCGCCACGTCGAGGATGGGCAGATAGGGCACCGCCGTGCCGTGGGAATGGCACTGGCCCTCGAGACACGTCACGCCCTTGCCGGCGAGACTTTCGCGGAACTCGAAGATCAAGCGCGACTTGCCGATGCCCGCCTCGCCGCTGATGCCGACGATCTGCCCGCGGCCCCGCATCGCGGATTCGAGACGGCTCGACAGGAGCTCGATCTCGCGGTTGCGGCCGACGAACGTGGAGTCGCGCCCCTCGTGACCGGCGCCGGGCCGCCCGCGCCCGACCAGGCTGTACGCGCGCCCGCGCGCGAACTCGTCGCCGTGCAGCTCGACGAACTCGAAGCCGCGCGTGAGGAAGGGCGCGGTGGCCTCGCTGACCATGACGCTGTCGGCGCCGCCGCGCGCGATGAGCGCGTTGAGCACGCTCAGCGCGGCCTGCTTACCCTCGAGGTCGATCTCGGGCGCGTCCGAACCCCGGCCGACGAGCATCGGGCTCGTGTGGACGGCGACCTTGATGGCGGGACCCGTTCCGGCGTCCCGCCGGGCGCGCGTGACGGCGTTGACGACCGCCATCGCCGCGTGAGCCGCGCGGCTCGGCGCGTCCTCGGTCGGATCGAGACCGAAGGCGGCGGCGATACCGGTGGGCCCGCGTCCCACGAGCGTCCCGCCGAAGCTTCGGATCTTGTCGAGCACCAGCTCGAGCGCGCGATTGGTCTCGAGCAGCGCTTCGGGCGCCGAGGGGGCGACCAGGGCGGTGCGCAGCATCGTCACCCGTCGGCGCTCCCACTCGAGCGGCGCCGAGGCGGTCGGGACGGCGACCACGGTCGGTGGCGGGGGCGCAACGACCTCTGGAGCGGCCGATGGAGGATCGGGCCGGCGCGCCGGGCGCCGCTCGGGCCGCGGCGGCGCCGGGGCCGGCGCCTCACCGACGCGCAGGCCATACCTCTCGACGCGAGCCCGCAAGGTATTCCGCGAGATCCCGAGCAGCGCCGCGGTGCGTGAGATGTTCCAGCCGGTCTGACGGAGCACGTCGGCCACCCGGTCGCGCACGGCGTCGTCGAGCGAGCTGGCCGGGGCGCCCGACACTGCTGTCGCCACCGGCACGGTCTTCGAAGCCGCGGCGGTGAGTCCGAGCGCCTCCGGGGTCACGGCGGGCTCCGACGACAGCAGCGCCACGCGCTCCATCAGATTGGCGAGCTCGCGGACGTTGCCGGGCCAAGGGTACGCGGTGAGCGCCGCCCGGGCGTCAGCGGAGAGCGTCTTGGCCGATACGCCGTAGTCCGTGCACGCTCGGACGAGATAGTGCTCGGCGAGCATCAGGATGTCGCGGCCGCGATCGCGGAGCGGGGGCAGGGACAACGTGAGCACGGCGAGACGGTGATACAGGTCCTCGCGGAAGCGACGCCCCTGGATCGCGGATTTGAGGTCTTCGTTGGTCGCGGTCAGGATCCAGACGTCGATCGCCTCGTCGCGCGTGCTCCCGAGCCGGCGCACGGTCCGCTCCTCGAGCACCTTGAGCAGCTTGGCCTGGAGGCCCTCTGACAGAAGCCCCACCTCGTCCAGGAAGATCGTGCCCCCATGGGCCGTCTGCAGGAGCCCCGGCTTCGCGCGCCGGGCGTCGGTGAAGGCGCCGCGCTCGAAGCCGAACATTTCGGCCTCGAGCAGAGTCTCCGGAATGGCGGCGCAGTTGACGTCGACGAACGGGCCGTCCGGCCTCGGACCCGCTCGATGAATCAGCCTGGCCAGCAGTCCCTTGCCCGTCCCGGTCTCGCCCTCGATGAGCACGGGAGGGAGCCGACGAGCGTTTTGCTGCCTAGTGAGGAGCCTGGCGATCTTTTCTCGAATGGCCTGGATGCCCGGGCTTTCACCGAGCAGGTCAGCCAGGTGTTTCATGGTTGAAGCATCCTACTCGCCGGTCAGGACGGTGTTCAACTCTTGACCAGCTTCCCCGTCTCGATTCGCTGTCCCAAGAAGTAACCCGTTGTTTTACCGAAGATTTCCGGATGGTATCACCCTTGCCTCATCAACCCCGCATGGAGGACGTGATGAAGGAGCTCTGGTCGAGCCGCTGGCTCTGCTTGTTCATCCCAGCCATCGCCTCGACGCTCGGACCCGTCCTGCTGGTGGCGACCATCAGGGACGCTCTCGCCGACCACGCCATCGGAACCGAGGCCCAGCTCGCCTGGCAGGCCCGCCTCCTCAAGGTCGAACAGGCTATGGCGCGGGGAGATTTCGCCGAGGCCGAGACCCTATGGCGCGAGGCGTACGCGGCCGCCCTGAAGAGCCGCCATTGGGAAGGCGTGATCGCGACCGGGGACACCTATCGAGCCCTGGGGGCGCGGGCGGGCTTCCGGGCCGCCTCGGTGTCCAAGGCCCGGCAAGCCTACCTCACCGCCCTGTTCCGGGCGCGCAGCGAAGGCTCGCTCGCGGGCGTGCTGATCACGGCCGAGCGCTTCGCCGAGCTCGGCGACCGCGAGGTCGTGGAGCGGTGCATCAGCGTGGCGCGAAAGGTCGCGGCCCAGTCGCGCGATCCGTACGCCGGGGAGCATCTTCGCGCCTTCACGGAACGGTGGGCGGCGAGCGCCCAGGAAAACGATGGCCGGGGCTTGACCCCCTAGGACGGTGCCCATGTCACACGGAAGACGCTTCGATGAGGGAGGTGCGGTGATGGTACGGCCCATGTTCGGAAAGGTGGAGACGCTCGGCCCCTGGACAGCCCACATCCAGGCCATGGACCAGGCTCTTCAGAGCAACGATCCGGGCGAGTCGGTTCGCGCGTGGCGGCAAGCCTACTCGTCCGCCCTCAGCCATCCCGGCTGGCTCGGGCTCCTCACGGTCGCCAACGCGTCGCTCCGTCTCGGCGTCTTCCCCGGGCTCGCGCGCGATGCCGCGGCCCGGGCGCGCGAGACGTACTGGATCGCGTTCTTTCGCGCTCGCCAGCAGCGCTCTCTCAACGGCGTCCTGCACGCGGCGGAAGCTTTCGGGGTGCTCGGCGACCGCTCGACCGTCGAGCAATGCATGCGGGTCGCGGAGGGGCTGGCCGCGCGCGCCGGTGACGCGGAGGAGCTGGAGCGCGTGCGGGTGATCGCCTCGCGGCTGGCCGATCAGGCGCCGCTCGAGGAACGGAGCGAGCTCTAGCGGCGAGGACTGCGACCGGCCGGCAGCGAGAGCGGGTCTTCCTTCTTCTGCTCGGCCCTGGGCGGTGTGACGGCCACCCAGCCTCGCGCCTTCATGCAGTCGTCGTCGAGCTTGCCCTTGATCGTGCACTCCTGCAGATCGCGTCGGAACTCGGCCGTCGTGTACGTTTGATCGAGCTTCATCCACTCGCGGGTGTCGGACCCGCACGCGCACATCGCGAGCGCCACCAGCAGCACGGCGAGCGTCGGCTCCTTGCGCATCCCGTCGCATTGTATCGCACCGGGAAACTCGGGCTCCTCACCGCGCGGCCCTCGGGTCGGGCGCCGAGGCCGCGGCGAAGAATACGTAGCCGATCCCGGACCGAGCGAGCCACACGCGGCGGAGCTCGTCGAGGCGGTAGCGGCGCGCGACCTGCGAAGCCCGCGGCGCCGCCGGGTCGTTGACGAAGACGCTGCCGCCGTCGTAGCCGGTCAGCACGAGCAGGTGCCCCGAGGTCTCGCCGATCGCCGCGCCCGTCAGCTCGCCTGCGCCGTAGCGGACCGACGCGATCACGGGCATGTCGCGCTCGAGACACCACGCGGCGGCGGCCCAGTCGGGGAAACGGAGGAGATAGCCGCCGACGCCACGCCGACTCGCGGCTCGAATCGCGGCCGGCCACACCCCATAGAGATCGAGCTCGGGCTGGAACATCTCGCGGGCGAGGTCGGCCACCGCGACGTGAAGGCCGTGGTACCCCAGCACCATCGCGACGCACGTCGGCGAGCAGACGCGATGCCTGAGCGCCGCGTCCTCTTCCATCTGACTGAAGGCCGGAACGACCAGGCGGGCGCCACGGGCGGCGAGGGGCGCGTCGGATCCGGGACTCCACGCCGATAGTGACGCGCACCACCGCGCCCCCAGCGACGATCCCGCGGCGTCGGCGCTCGCCCGCAGCACCAGGCGGATGCGCTCGGCCGGCGGATTCGCGATGAACTCGTCGATCTCGCACACGAGCGTCTCGGATCGGGCGACACCCTCGACGAATCGCGCGCGTCCGATGGTGGCGCCGGTGATCCAGGGCGACCACGCGCCCGCCGCGAACGCGGAGAGCTCGAAGCGAAAGCCACGCGGGCTCGCGCCGAGGGCGCTGAGCGCCGGCACCATGCGGTGGGCGGGCACGCGGGGGCGCCACTCAGGAAAGGTCACGAGCAGCTGGTCTGCCTCCGCCACGACGGCGGGGGCGGACACGATGCCGCGATCGCACGAGGGCGGAACGGCCCGGGCGAGCACATCGGTGGGCCAGCCGGACGCGGCGAGAAAGAGGTCAGTGGGCAAGCGAGCGTGATGCCTCTCGAAGCATCAGGGAGCATCGGGGGCGTGGGCGAGACGGGCTCGCCCACGGCCTCCCCCTCTTTGCATTGCGCAGGCCGGGCTGCGCGTCCCGACTTGCGTCGGGAGTGAATTACTACGACTCGCGGGCGCCGCTCGGAACCGCTAGCAGGCTCCGTGGGGCGCGGCTGTCAGGTCCGGTGGTGTCTTCTCCATCTAACACCTCCTGGATTCGCGTGGGCCCACGACGGTGCGCGACACCCGATCGCGTCACCGTACTCCCTCTGTACTCCACATGGTCGCGGGACGTCAAGTGGCGCGGCGTCCAGCTTCGATTGGACCGGCTCGGGCCCGCGCCGCGACGGCACTCACCTCCCGCTGCCGCGCAACCGGGGATCGAGCACGTCGCGCAGCGCATCGCCGAGCATGTTGAAGCCGAAGACGGCGAGCGAGATCGCGACGCCCGGCCAGATGGCCATCCACGGCGCGCGGAACATGTAGGTTCGCCCGGAGCCCGAGAGCATTCCGCCCCACGCCGGGTACGGCGGCGGCACGCCGAAACCGAGGAAAGAGAGCGCCGACTCGGCCAGGATCGCGGTGCCGAGACCGATCGTCGCCAGGATGATGATCGTGGCGGCGACGTTGGGGAGGATATGACGCACGATGATCCGCGTGTGCCCACAGCCCACCGCGCGCGCGGCCTCGACGTATGTGCCCTGGGCGATCGCGATCGTCGCGCCGCGGATCACCCGCGAGTTGACGGCAGCGATGATGATCGCGAGCGAGAGCACCACGTTGAAGAGCCCCGGGCCCAGGACCGCCATCACCGACAGCACGATGACGAGATACGGAAACGAGAGCCACGCGTCGACCACCCGCTGGACCACCAGGTCGTAGGCGCCGCCGAAGTAGCCGCTCGAGACTCCGACGGTCGTGGCGAGCAGCACCGCCATGCCGACGGTCGCGAAGCCGACCGTGATCGACACCCGCGCGCCGTAGACGATGCGGCTCCACATGTCGCGGGAGAGGTTGTCGGTGCCGAGCCAGTGGGCCGCCGACGGCGCCCGCATGCGGGCGCCGCGGATCGTCTCGTCGTAGCTGTACGGCGCGATCCGCTCGGCGAACACCGCCATCACGAGCAGCACGACCACGATGACGGCGCCGATCGCGCCGAGGGGCTTGCGCCGGACAAACCTCCCGAGCGCGCGGAGCGTGTCGGCCCCGCCGATCCACGCGCGCCCGCGCGCCCCGGCCGCCTTCGCCGGCGCAACCCGCTGCGGAATCTCGACGCGCGTACTCACGCCGAAGCCAACTCGCCGGGCCGTCGTAACGGGCAGCCGTGCGGAAATCGGCGCGGTTCGAGCGCCGGCGTTGCCGGCGCAATCGGTCCTAGCCTCGGCCACACAGGGCGACCGGTGGGGGGCATCGGGGGGAGCGGCGGACGCTCCCCCCGATCAATATCGTATCCGCGGATCGAGGACGGCATAGAGCGCGTCGACCGTCAGATTGATGACGACGATCAGCGAGATGACGATGAGGTTGACGCCCTGGATCACGGGGTAGTCGCGCTGGTTGATCGCGTCGAACAGGAAGCGGCTCATGCCGGGAAGGCCGAACACCGTCTCGATGATCACGGTGCCGCCGATGACTTGAGGGAGCTGGGTGCCGAGCAAGGTCACGACCGGGATGATGGCGTTGCGGAGCCCGTGCTTCATGACGACCACGTGCTCGGCGAGCCCCTTCGCCCACGCCGTGCGCACGTAGTCCTGCCGGAGCACCTCGAGCAGCATGCCGCGCGTCAGGCGCATCAGCGCTGCGCCCGTCGCGATCCCGAGGATCAGAGCCGGCAAGAGAAGCTGGGTCACGTGCCCGACCGGATCGCGCGAGAACTCGACGAAGCCGGTCACCGGCCGCCAGCCCCACCAGATCGCGGGCAGCACGATCAGGAGCGTCGCGAGCCAGAAGGGGGGGACGGACAGCCCGAGGATCGCGGCGCTCCGGGCGATGTAGTCCTGGATCGTGTCGTGGCGGGCGGCCGAAATGAGGCCGACCGGGATGGCGATCAGGAGCGCGAAGGAGAGCCCGAACACCGCCAGCTCGAACGTCAGCGGCAGCCGCTGGCCGATCTCCTCCAGCACCGGGCGCTTCGTCCACAGCGATTCGCCGAGGTCGCCGCGGACGGCGCGACCGAGCCATTCCACGTACTGCACCGGCAGCGGCCGATCCAGACCGAGCTTCGCGCGCAGCTCGTCCAGATCCTTGGCGTACGCCTTCTCGGCCAGCATGAGCATGACGACGTCGCCCGGAATCAGGCGCGGGAGCGTGAAGACGATCAGCGACGCGATCAGCAGCGACGGGATCGCGACCAGGAGCCGCTTGGCGAGGTACCGCCTCAGCACGAGCGGTCGGGCACCGGCTAGCGGTCGAGCCACGCGGCCATGAGGCGGCCGCCGTAGTCGTAGCCCATGTTCGGGCCGTAGTTCTTGAGCGCGCCTTCCCATACCGCGATGTAGACGCCCGACGGCATCTGGACGTAGTACTGCTGCGTCGCCAGGTGCCGCTGGATGTCGTAGATGATCTCGCGCCGCTTGGCCTGGTCGAACGTGCGCCGCTGGCGGACGAGCATTTCGGCGACCTTGTTGTCGACGATGTGGCTCTGGTTCTTCAGCTCCTCCGGGTAGTACTGGCCGAAGAGGAAGTTGTCGGGCTCGAGGAATCCCGTCTGCGGCCCGTAGGTCATCGAGTCGAACTTGCCGTAGAAGCAGGTCGCGATGTAGGCGCCGTACTCCTTCTGGTCGATCCTCACGTCGATGCCGACGGCCTTGAGGTCCTTCTGCACGAGCTGCAGCGAGTCGACCAGGATCGTGGAGCCGTAGGTCGTGAAGCACATTGTGCCGGGAAATCCATTCGGATAGCCGGCGGCGGCCAGCAGCCGCTTGGCCTCGGCGGGGTCGTGCCGGTAGTACTTCGCGCCGTCGCCGAGCTTGTCGAACGGAATCGACCACTCCTTCAGGGCGGCCGGCACCGCCGGGTTCATCGCGCCGACGCCCTCGAACACGGCTTCGATGATGGCCTTGCGGTCGATGGCCAGCGACATGGCCTGCCGGACCCGCACGTCGCTGAACGGCTTCTGGTCGGTCCGCATCGAGATATGGCTCATCACCGGCGACGGGAACTCGACGGTCTGAAGCTTCGGCCGCTTCTGCTTGAGCGTGTCCTTGATCTGCACCCAGTCGACGCGGTTGATCGTGCCGGGGAACTCCCAGCCGAGATCGTACTTGCCGCTGAGGAACGCCGCCATGCGCGAGGCGTTGTCCTCGTCGACGGTCGCCTCGATCCGATCGATGTAGGGCAGACCGGACTGAAAGTAATTCGGATTGCGCACGTAGGCGAGCCCGACGTTCGGACGATACGAGTCGAGCATCCACGGGCCGGTGCCGACGACCGACTCCCACTTCTTGAGATCGCCGTGCTTGTCGACGACTTCCCGGGCGACGATGGCCACGGCGTGCGGATTCGCCAGCATGTCGAGGAACCAGACGAACGATTCTTTCAGGGTGAACTTCACCGTGTACTTGTCGAGCGCCTCCACCTTGTCGACCGACTTGAGCATGTAGGCGTTGGCGTTGCCCTGCACGGTCAGGAAGTGGTTCACGCTGAACACGACGTCGTCGGCCGTCAGCTCGCGGCCGTTCACCGGCGGCTTGTTCTGCCAGCGCACCCCCTTGCGGAGCTTGAACACGTACGTCGTCTCGCTCGGCTGGGTCCACGACTCGGCCAGGTCTCCCTCGATCGGGAACGTGCCGGGCACGACGCTCGGCCCCGCCTTGTGTCGGAGCAGCCGGCTGTGCGTGAAGCTGAGGGCGATGTGCGACTTGTAGGAGATCGTCTGGAACGGGTCGAAGTGCGGCGGATCCCAGGTCCGGATCGCCAGGGTGCCGCCGCGCTTGGGCGTTTGCGCGCGCGCGACGGCCGGGGCCATCGACGCGCCGGCCAGCGCGGCGCCGCTCAGCTTGAGCAGGTGCCGTCGGCTGAGATTCATGGATTCCTCCGCGACCTCACGCGCCGGCGGCGATGACCCCGAGCGCCTGGTCGAATATGTCGAGCGTCTCGTCGACGTCCTTGTCGGTGTGAGCGAGCGACACGTAGATCTTGTTCGCGGCCTTGACGACCTTGCGGCGCACCAGCTCCTGATTGAAGCGCTTGATCCGGTCGCGGTCGGCCGTCAAGGTGGCGCGATAGTCGACGAGGGGACGGTCGGTGAAGAAGATATCGAAGACCGGCGGCTCGCCGCTGACCTGCGCCGGCACGCCGTGCTTGCGCGCGGTGGCGGCGAGCCCCTCGCGCAGGCGCGTGCCGGTCTTGAAGAGCCGCTGGTACGCGCCCGGCTTCCGGAGCTCGGCCAGGGTCGCGAGACCGGCCGCGCAGGCGATGGCGTTGCCGTTGAACGTTCCGGCCTGCCAGACGTAGTCCGGGGTGCCCTCGAGCGCCGCGTCGAAGTGACGCATGATCGCCTTCGGCCCAGCGATGCACGCGAGCGGAAAGCCGCCGGCCACCACCTTGCCGTACGCCGCCAGGTCGGGCACGACCCCGTAGTACTCCTGGGCGCCGCCGTACGCGAATCGAAAGCCGGTCACGATCTCGTCGAAGACGAGCGGCACGCCGTAGCGACGCGTCGCGGCGCGCAGCCCCGCCAGGAAGCCCGGCACCGGCACGATCGTCCGCTGGTAGGGCTCGATCAGCACCGCGGCCAACTCGTCGTGGTGCGCGGCGATCAGCGCCTCGGCGGTCGCCAGATCGTTATAGGGCGCGATCAGTACCTCGGCCTCGATCGCGTGCGGGACGCCGGCCGAGTCCGTCATCGCCGCCGGGAACGCCTTCGGCGAGCGCGGGACCACGCTCATCAGCGCGTAGTCGTGCGTGCCGTGGAAGCCGCCCTCGAACTTCATGATCTTGTCGCGCTTCCGGAAGGCGCGTGCGACGCGAAGCGCGAAGAACGTCGCCTCCGAGCCGCTCGAGGTGTAGCGCACCTGTTCCGCGCACGGGACGGCTCGGACGATCTCTTCGGCCAGCTCGATCGCCGGCTCGTTCAGCAGGAAGTAGGACGTGCCGCGCGCCATCTGGCGCTCGACCGCCTCGACGACGGCCGGGTGCGCGTGGCCGAGCAGCATCGGGCCGGAGCCGAGCAGGTAGTCGAGATAGCGCCGCCCGACCATGTCGTAGAGGTACGCGCCGTGGCCTTCCTTGACGACGAATTCGAGCCCGGGGCCGCTCCGGTGACTGCCGAGGATGCCTCCGGGAAGGACCTGATCGGCGCGGCGCAGAAGGTTTTCTTGATCGCTCATCGATGAGCCTCCGTCGAACCGTTCGGTGATCATACGCGAGAACCCTCACCGGTCAAGAGCACTCCGGCCCCGGCGAAGGCGCCTCGTTTCAGGAGGGCCAGCGCACGGTTGGCGTCTTCGAGGCCGAACGTCGTCGTCTCGGTCCGGATCGGGATCCGCCCGGCTTCCGCGAGGAGCTCCTCGCCGTCGGCGCGGGTGTTGGCGGTCACGCTCCGGACCTTCCGCTCGTAGAACAGATCGCGCTCGTAGTCGAGCGACGGCACCGCCGTCATGTAGACGCCGGCCAGCGCCAGGGTGCCGCCCCGATCCAGATTCTGGAGCGCGACGGGCACCAGCTCGCCGGCCGGCGCGAAGAGGATCGTGCCGTGCATCTTCGCGGGCATCGCCTCGGCGACGCCGCCGACCCAGGTCGCGCCCAGCCGGCGCGCGAGCGCCCGATGCGACTCCTCGCGCGTGCAGACGAAGACGTCCAGGCCGCGGGCCCGCGCGACCTGCAGGGTCACGTGAGCCGAAGCCCCGAATCCGTAGATGCCGAGGCGTCCGCCCGGCCTGACCTCGCTCAGCTTGAGCGCCCGGTAGCCGATGATGCCGGCGCAGAGGAGCGGCGCCGCCTCGGCGTCGCCGAACACGGACGGGATCGCGTAGGCGAAGGCTTCGGAGACCACCGCGTAGTCGGCGAAGCCGCCGTCGGCGTGATAGCCGGTGAACTCGGTGCGCCCGCAGAGGTTCTCCCGCCCGCCACGGCACGCCTCGCAGGCGCCGCACGTCCCGCGAAGCCACGCGATCCCCACTCGGTCGCCGGGCTGGAAGCGCCGCGCGCTGCTGCCCGCGCGCTCGACCCGTCCGACGACCTGGTGCCCGGGCACGACGAGGGGCCGGACCGGCGGAAGCTCGCCCTCGACGATGTGCAGGTCGGTGCGGCACACGGCGCACGCGCTCACGCGGACCAGGATCTCGCCGGGGGCGGGCGCGGGCACGGGACGAGCTTCCAGACGCAGCGGCGCGGTCTCGATCGGCGCCGGGGCGGAGAGGACGAGCGCCCGCATCCTATCGGAGTGGCGCGGCCGGGCTCGGGCTCACTCGCCGCCCGCCCTCGCCACGAGCTTCTTCGCGCGCGCGAGGTGCGGGGCGTCCACCATCTGGCCCTTGAACGTGAAGGCGAAGACGCCACGCCGCGCGTGCTCCTCGAACAGCGCGACGAGCTGGCGCGCCTCGTCCACCGATTCCTTCGACGGCGTGAAGACCTCGTTGATCACGGGGATCTGGGCGGGATGGATCGAGATCTTACCGGTGAAGCCCATCGCCACCCCTTCCTCGCACTCGCGCCGCAGGCCGTCGAGGTCCGCGATGTCCGTGAAGACCGTGTCGATCGCCGCGACTCCGCACGCGGCGGCGACGACGGCGCACATGACGCGCGCGTAGCGCGGGATGTCCATGTAGCGGCCTGCGGCGTCGCGAACCCGGCCGAGCCCCATCGCGGCGCCCAGGTCCTCGACGCCCCAGGAGATCGCGACCGTCCGCGGTGTGGCCGCCGCGATCTCGCGGATGTTCAGCAGCCCCTCGGGCGTCTCCGTCGCGATCAGCACGAGCCGCGTGGCGCCGTTCTGAATCCCGTGGCGCTGCTCGAGCCGGTCGAGGATCCTGACGATCGCGCGGATGTCGGCGGCGCTGCCGGGCTTGGGGACCACGTAGCCGTCGGGGCGCGACGCGATCGTCTCCTCGAGGTCCGCCTGGCCGAGCCCGGTGGCGATCGGATTCATCCGCACCCACCGCTCGCGGCCGCCGAACTCGCGAGTCAGCCACTCGCGGACCACCCCTCGGGTGGCTGCCTTGCGGTCCGGCGCGACCGCGTCCTCGAGGTCGAGGATGAGGCCGTCGGCCGGGATGGTCAGCGCCTTGGCGAGCATGCGCTCGTTGCCGCCCGGCACGAAGTGGAGCGAGCGCCGCCGGCGCGTCACGATCCGGCGCCCTTCTTGCGCATCATCGCGTTGCGGCGCGCCACCATCACGACCTCGCCGTTCTGGTTGCGGGCCCGGTGCACGAACGTCACGATGCCCCACTGCGGGCGCGACCGCGACTCGCGCTTGTCGACCACCTCGGTCTCGGAATAGATCGTGTCCCCGTGAAAGACGGGCTTGGGAAACTCGACCTTCTCGAACCCGAGATTGCCGACGGTCGTGCCGAGCGTGGTCTCGCCGACCGAGAGGCCGACGGCGACGCCGAGCGTGAAGAGGCTGTTGACCAGCGGCTTGCCGAACTCGGCTTTCGCCGCCGCGTGAAAGTCGACATGGAGCGACTGGGGGTTCATCGTGAGGCAGGAGAACCACACGTTGTCCGCCTCGGTGACCGTCCGTCCGGGCTGGTGCCGGAAGGTCTGTCCGATCTCGAGCTCGTCGAAGTACTTTCCCGCCACGTCGGACCTCCGGATGTCGTTCGGGTTCCGCGCTTGACAGCGGTCGTGCCAGATTCTATCAATGATGCGCCATGGAAAACTCTTACGACATCGCGATCATCGGCGGCGGCATCGTCGGCCTCGCCACCGCGCGGGCTCTGGGCGAGAAGAGCCCCCGAGCGCGGCTCGTCGTCCTCGAGAAGGAAGCCAAGCTCGCCACGCACCAGACCGGCAACAACTCGGGCGTGATCCACTCCGGCATCTACTACAAGCCGGGCTCCTACAAGGCGAAGCTCTGCGTCGAGGGCAAGGGGCTGATGCTCGAGTTCTGCGGCAAGCACGGGATCCGCGTCGACCACGTCGGCAAGGTGATCGTCGCGACCGAGCCCGCCGAGCTGCCGCGCCTGCAGACGCTCTACGAGCGCGGGATCGCCAACGGCGTGCCGGTCGAGATGATCGAGCCGGGAGAGCTCCGGGAGATCGAGCCGCACGCCAGCGCGCTCCGAGCGATCCGGTCGCCGTCGACCGCGATCGTGGACTACAAGGAGGTCTGCGCGGCGATGACGCGCGAGCTGACCGCGCGGGGCGTCGCGATCCAGACCGGCGCCGGGGTCACGTCGATCCGGCGCCGCGCCGGCACGATCGAGCTGGTCACGCCGCGCGGAATCGTACGAGCGACGCGGATCGTGAACTGCGCCGGGCTCTATTCCGACGTCGTGGCGCGCATGGCCGGCGCGAAGGTCGACCTGCGCATCATCCCGTTCCGCGGCGAGTACTACATGATCCGGCCCGAGCGCCAGGACATCGTGCGGGGCCTCATCTATCCCGTCCCCGATCCGCAGTTCCCGTTCCTGGGCGTCCACCTCACGCGCACCGTGCACGGCGAGGTGGAGGCCGGCCCGAACGCGGTCCTGGCGTTCGCGCGCGAGGGCTATCGCTTCGGCACGGTGCGCCCGAGCGAGCTCGCGGGGACGCTTGCCTATCGGGGGTTCTGGCAGATGGCGCGGAAGTACTGGCGCACGGGCAGCTACGAGATGTACCGCTCGCTCAGCAAGAACGCGTTCGTGCAGGCGCTGCAGCGGCTGGTTCCCGCGCTGCGCCCCGAGGACGTCACGCGCGGCGGCGCCGGCGTGCGCGCCCAGGCCGTGAGCCCGGACGGCTCGCTCGTGGACGACTTTCGCATCGTCGCCGAGGCGGACGCGATCCACGTGCTCAATGCGCCCTCCCCGGGCGCCACGGCCTCGCTCGCGATCGGACGCCACATCGCCGGCCTCGCCGTCGAGACCTTCGGCCTGAAGTAACCTCCGGGGGCGCTCGCTGGTGACCTCCATCGGCGTCCGTCCACTCGACGCCTACCTTCAGCTTGGTGGCGCGCCGCAGTACCGCCACGGCGCGAGTCCTGGGCAAGCTCGGAATGTCGCGTGAGGGCGTTCTTCCCCCGACCTGGGCGGTTGGGAGCGGTAGGAAAGAATGGTTAACATCCGACCGCTAGGCACAACGGATCGGGCTTTCCTAGAAGAAATGCTCTTCGAGGCGCACTTCTGGGACTTCGCTTGGCCCCGGCCGGCACTGACCGAGTTCCGAGAACACCCCGAGTTCACGAAGCTGCTGGCGGGCTGGGGTCGTCCTGGCGACCGTGGCGTTGTCGCTGAGGAGCAGCAATCCAGAATCGGTGCGGCGTGGTTCCGGCTCTGGACGCCCGAACTGCATTCTTATGGCTTCGTGAACGCTGAGACTCCCGAGTTGGGCATCGCGGTAGCTTTGGGTCACCGTTCCAGGGGAGTCGGGCGTACTCTTCTTCGGGCGCTCATTGAGATTGCGCAATCAGACGGCCTTCCGGCCCTCAGCCTGAGCGTGAGTCCCTTCAACTACGCGCGCGCGCTCTACGAGTCCGAGGGCTTCTGCAAGGTTGGCGAATCGGGCACGTCGTGGACTTTGGTGCTTCGACTAGGCCTCTAGAACGGCGAG